>PDWI01030739.1_pt1 | contig 10018 bp, 11 predicted proteins | sample 1430891 | NCBI WGS metagenome assembly PDWI01 (sample SAMN01162508, study PRJNA174530) | Oral metagenome, whole genome shotgun sequencing project. | biome: Marine environment; feature: Marine mammal; material: Swab sample of the gingival sulcus; isolation source: swab sample of gingival sulcus... | reverse complement strand
TAGGCTAACAAAAGCGAATTATTCCACACCAAAGAAAGATGAAAAAGTGATTACGCATTTTTCTTTAGACTGTGTTTTTAGGTCGTAAAAAAAGTATTTTATTTTTGTTTGTAGGTTCTTCTAAAGAGGGTCTATGGCAGTTAATTTTTAATTTTAAGAAAAAATATGATTATTTCAAGACGTTCATTTATTACAGCTCTGTGTCTGCTTTTGACTTCAACGCTTTTTGCTCAAGGAGATAAGCCTACACTGAAGATTGGAGGAGCATTACGCTACAACTATAATCTATCTAGCTGGAAAGATGAACAAGTTAAGCGTGGGGGAGATTTTGGATTTGATACCTTCTTTATCAATGCAAAAGCAGAATACAAGGGCGTTAAGCTTATTGCAGACTATCGTTTTTATGCCAAAGAGTTTGGAGGCAGTTTCCTCAAAAAAGGTTGGCTAGAATATGATTTTAATCCTAAGCACAACCTAAAATTAGGACTAACGCAAGTGCCTTTTGGGGTTGGTATTTATAACTCTCACAGCTATTTCTTCTCAATGAACTACTATATTGGTCTTGAAGATGACTACGATATGGGGATTAAGTACGGTTATAAAGGGAAGCATTGGGATATTGACCTTGCTTTCTTCAAGAATGCTGAGGAGATGAACTTTGGTAATGATTCAGATATCTCAGCAAGTCGTTATGCTTATGATATTGGAAGTCTAGATATTGATGGAGATGGTCAATATGACTATAGGGCTAAAGAACTTAATCAGTTTAATGGTCGCTTCGTTTATAAGTTCCAGACTGGTCAGGCAAAGCATCGCTTGGGTGTTTCAGGGCAATTTGGACTTGTGCGTAATATGCTAGACAAGGAGTATGGACAGCAACAAGCTTTCGCAGGACATTATCAGTTAGACTGGGGTGGTTTTAATGCAAAACTTCAAGCAACTTATTACCAATATAAGACTGAAGACTCAGATAAATCACACACATATAAGGCTGGTGTTAGTTCAGACTTTGTAGCTATGTCTGCTTTTGGAGCTCCTTATCTTGTTGCTTGGGAAGGGGCAACTTATACAGCTGGTTTAGCTTATACAATTCCTATTAAGAGCAAGCTCGTTTCTTCTATTCAGTTTTATAATGACTTTTCTGTCTTAGCTAAATCTCAAGGTAGCTTTAGTCAAGTTTATGAGGTTAGCAATTCTTATATGAATATCCTTGGTGCAGCGATTACTGCAGGGAATATTTTTATGTATGTAGACTGTGCAATGGGCAAAAATCAGCCTTGGCTCGGAGGCAACTGGACAACTGCTTTAGCTCAAGGCGACCCAAATGCTAAATGGGAAACACGCTTTAACATTAACCTTGGTTATTACTTCTAATTAAAAACAGAATATATTTATGGGACAACATACACGTAGTGATGAAAAAACCTTTTTTGGGATTAAGGCCAATGGCCCCGTTTTCATCACATCTTTTCTAATTATTTTGGCTCTTGTGCTGACAACATTGATTGTCGGAGAGCCTATTGAGCAATGGTTTGCAGACACCAAAGAGGCTGTATCTGACCACGTCGGTTGGTTCTTTATTCTGCTCGTTAATGCTTTGCTTTTCTTTGCAATCTATCTAGGCTTTAGTAAGTTTGGCGACGTTCGTCTTGGGGGTGCTAAGGCAAAGCCTGAGTTTACGCTAGGAGGTTGGTTTGCAATGCTCTTTAGTGCTGGTATGGGAATTGGTTTGCTCTTCTGGAGCGTTGCAGAACCTATCTTCCACTTTCAGGGTAATCCATTCTTGGAGGACTCGGCAAGTAAGGTCGAGGCTGCCAAGCAAGCAATGAGCGTAACCTTCTTGCATTGGGGGGTACACGCTTGGGCATTGTATGCTGTTGTGGGTGTTGCTCTTGCTTTCTTTACTTTTAACAAGGGGCTTCCTCTGACTATTCGCTCAATTTTTCACCCAATCCTAGGGAATAAAATCCACGGACCCATTGGGGATAGTATCGATATTATTTCGGTGATTGCTACGCTTTTCGGTTTGGCTACTTCGCTTGGTCTTGGCGTTCAGCAGGTAAATGCAGGATTGACTTATCTCTTCGGTATAGAAACGAGTGTAACGGTGCAGGTAATCCTGATTATTGTGATTACAATCTTTGCCACGCTTTCGCTAGTGCTTGGATTAGATAAAGGGATTAGAATGCTCAGTGAGTGGAATATGCGTTTGGCGATTTTGCTCTTACTATTTGTCTTGGCTGTAGGTCCTACGCTTTTCCTTCTGAAATCTTTTGTTCAGAATATGGGACACTATGTGTATGAGTTCTTCGAGCTAAGCTTCTGGACAAACGCTTATCACGGCGTGGGTGACCTCAAGCATTGGCAGAACTCGTGGACGGTCTTCTATTGGGCTTGGTGGATTTCGTGGTCGCCTTTCGTGGGAATTTTCATTGCACGTATCTCAAGGGGGCGTACAATTAGAGAGTTCATTATGGGGGTTCTCTTCGTGCCAACAATCCTAACTTTCCTATGGATTTCTGTCTTTGGTGGTAGTGCGATTTATCAAGAGCTAACAGGTAATACGGCAATTACCGAAGCTGTGAACAAAGATGTTGCGACAGCTATTTATTATTTGCTGGAGCAGTATCCACTTACTCAGATAGCATCAGGACTAACGGTTATCCTTGTTGCGAGCTTCTTCGTAACGTCTTCGGACTCGGGTTCGTTCGTTGTGGATACGCTTACTTCGGGAGGACGACACGATGCTCCGAAGGGGCAGAAAATTTTCTGGGCATCAATGGAAGGACTTGTCGCAGCTATTCTGCTCATTGGAGGGGGATTGACAGCTCTTCAGACGGCTTCTATCCTAACAGGTTTGCCTTTCGCTCTAATCATCGTGGTGATGTGCTATAGCTTCTATAAGTCGCTAAGACATTATCACAAGAACAAAGAACATCTGAAATAACTTTTTCATACTTAGATAAGAAAGAGGACGTGGTCATTCGACCACGTCCTCTTTTGCTTTTTTCTTACCATTACTAAGAAGGTAAATATTAAAGTTTTAGTTTTTTTCTCTCATTATTTTTAGGTAGAAATGATGACAATAAGTGTTATTTTGATACAGATATATATGTATTTTGTTCTTATTTACTTTGTCGTTTTAGATGAATTTTCTACATTTGTGGTATGATTATTAACTAATAAATTACAAGATTATGAGAAAATTTAATGTTTTCAATGTATGTATGCTAGCACTTCTCGTTTTGATTAGTGCTTGTTCTAAGGATAATGCTCCATTTGTAGAGCCTTTGGATAACAGGGTTACTAGTGTTGTTTCAGAAAGAGATTACGGTATAAAAGATAATACAAGACCTTCAGACGGTTTTCGTGATGCTAAGTCTATAATGCAAAAGGTTCAGCCAGAAGTAGCAGAGTATTTCAACAATGTAAAGAGTGTAATGTATGCGACGAACTCTTTAGATAAAATATCTAGTTTCAGAGCAACAAATCAAGAAAAAGAAGTGTCTGAAACAAATCCAATGATAGAGAAGTTGAAAGCCCTAGATATTTACGATGAAGAAACTGGAAAAAAGCTAGATTTTTTTGAATTAGGCAAAGAAGAAAAGGATGTCTTCGTAGATAATCTTCTTGCATCTGAAGCTAATGATATGAGCGATAAACTTGCAAATATACCTGGATTAGATAAACTTATTGCAGAGGAAAATAAGATTACTAGTAAGGCTATTGAGGAAGAAGGTATAAATAAAATTAAAGTTGGAGAGGAAGTTTCAGAAGGCTTTAGGAGTGCTAATAAATTAGTGTCTTCGGATAAGTTTTTTGCTAAAATACAGAAAGGCTATGAAAATCTTTATGGCTATGAGAGCAAAGAAGTAAAAGAAGAAGCTCGTTCTGTTTCAGGAGCCTTAACAGGTATTGCTATTGTTGGAGCAATTATTACCGATATTAAAGACTTGCCAATTATTCCAGTAGAAAGAGTTATAAGAAAATGGTCTGCTTGTTCTCGTCGTGGAGATTTTGTCGTTGCTCTTCCTTCTCACGGAAAACCTTGGAAGTTTGTGAATTTTGGCTCTAATGTGCGATTTATGGTCGGACACGCAGGAATATTAACCAAACAAATAACTCCATATACAAGAGAAAAGTATGATAGAGGGGTTTATAAAGAATCAACATTAGAGTGTTATACTGGTACAGGTGTTGATAATCATACTCCTGATAATTGGATTACCCCACACTATGTTATGGGCGTTCAGAAGGTAAAATATAAATGGAAATGGAGATGGTTTAGAAGTGGGTTTTATAAGGTGAAAACTCCAGTGTCTAATCCTGGGGCTTTAGCTGATTGGGCTGAGAAATATGAGGGAAGAAAATATGTTAGATGGTATGAATTCCTTACAGCTAAATGGGCTGCTCCTTCACGATTTACTTGCACTACACTTGTTTGGTATTGTGCCAAAAGAGCTTATGGTATAAACGTTTCTAGTTGGTGGGCTATATATATTTATTTCTTTTGGCTTTAGGAGTTTTGCTGTCTTCTTGCAGTAAGAAAGACAAAGATATTGATTTCTATAAAAGTCAATACCGAGATCCTAGAATATTAGGTTATTGGAAGATGTTAGTACTAGATCCTTCCGAGGAATATATAGATGAATATAATGCTGATGGAACTCTTATTGATTATAGTGATGGTCGTAAACACTTTACTAAATACTTCTATACCGAAGGAAATGTTTTAATGACCTATGAAAACCTTGGTTGGAAAGTTAAACCTTGGAAGAGAAAATATAAGTATGAGATAAGGAATGATAGTTTGTTTCTTCAGTATTATGATGATATATATATTTATTTCTTTTGGCTTTAGGAGTTTTGCTGTCTTCTTGCAGTAAGAAAGACAAAGATATTGATTTCTATAAAAGTCAATACCGAGATCCTCTTTTCTTTGGAAAATGGAAACTTCAATCAAGTTATTCATCTGAACAGATAAGAGAATTTAAGTCCGATGGTAGTATTGTTGATTATTATGATAACTTTAAGCAAAAAGGGCCATATTATTACACAGTAGCCAATCACCTTTTTACTTATGAAAATCTTGGAAAGTTCACTATTTTTAAGACCAAAGATAGGTATGAGATAAAGAGTGATACTTTACGCCTTTATTATTATGATGAAGCATTGAAAGAATACTTAGATAGACCAACTATTTATGTAAGGGTTAAGGGAGTTAAACCAAAGAAAGAGTGAGTATGAAGTACGTATACTTATTGCTAGTGGCTTTAGGAGTTTTAATGTTTTCTAACTGTAGTAGAGATAATGAAGAAATAATAGCACACTTCAAGAAAGGCAAACGAGATCCAAAGATTATAGGTGTTTGGGAAACAGATGGACTAATATTTGAATATAAAGCTAATGGAGCATTTAAAGCGAAGTATAAGCCTAAAGGAAAATTAGTTCCTGATATGGGGCAGTGGTTTTATACAGAAGGTGATTTCATTATTTATTTAAGAGCATCTCAAGACTGGAAAGTTGCAACTGACCAAATAAAAGATAGATATAGAATTAGAGATGGAAAACTATATTTATACTATGAGTCAGACCAAAACTTTGAAAGACCAATAGAGATAATAACTAAAAAATAGTTATGAATAGGGGCTGTGCATTATGCACTGCCCCTATTCATTTGTTACTGGTGTTTACTGAAGTTTAGACGAGAGAACTATTTTTATTGCTCCATTTTGGATAGGAAAAGATAGATAGAGCGACGAGGGCATAATAGAGGAGCAAGCCCCAGAGAGGGAGGTCGAAGTCTTGATAAAGGCAGTCGAGAGAGGAGGCTAAGTGCGTGAGTTTGCTCATTACTTCGCCGAGAATATTGAGGATATTTTCTAAGAAAAGAGGACTTAGTCCGAAGCTATTTAGGACAAAAAGGAATAAGCTTAGGGGAATAAATAGCGTAGCGAGTAGGGTCATCGGCAAAGCTGTCAAGAGAAATGCCCACGACAGACCTCCAAAGAAGTAAAGACAAAGAGGGATTATTAATATTTGTACCGAGAGCGTTAGAGCAAAACTTTCCCAAGCATATCGCAGAGGGGTAAGGCTTATTTTGGGGATTAGTCCCTTTATTGTTGGGAAGAAAAGGTAGATAGATAGTACAGCGATGTGGCTAAGCCAAAAGCCTGCACTGACAATTAGGCTGGGGACGAGGAGTAATTGTACGAGAAGAGAGAGGGCAAGAATATTAAGCATTGAGATTGGTCGCTCCAAGGCTTGCCCAAAGAGGTAGAGGCTAAGCATAAAACCTGCTCGAAGTGTTGCTGGAGCTGAACCCGTTAGTAGGACAAAAAGCCAAGCAGAGAGGAAGAGGATTAGGAGATTAAGCCTTTTGTATGCTCCACGATAGGGCAGAGGGCTGATAATCAGAGCGATTAATCCTGTTACTAAGGCAAGGTGAAAGCCACTAACAGCTAGGATATGTGCCACACCACTACCGATAAATTCTTGCTTAATTGCCTGTCCTTCTTCATCTCGCTCTATATGTCCTAATGCCATTGCTAGGGCAAGTGTCTTTGTCTTGGGGCTTAGTTTTGTTGCTTGTAGTCTGTGGCTTATCCCTTTTTGTAGCTCCTCTGTCTTGGCTCTGAGGGTAGAGTTTTTGAAACTATTCCAATCACCTAGGTAACTAATCCTTAGTCCAAAAAGGAAGGTTAGGCAGAGAAAGAGGGAAGCACGGAAGAGTTTCTGTCTAATCTTTGGGAAAGTATTCAGAAGGCTTAGGCAGAACATAAAAAAACTCAGTGCTAAACCTCCGAGGAGTATCAGCACTGAGCTATGAAAAGTTATAATAAAAGCAAGCAGAAGAGCCACGAGAGGCAAAAAGGCAGGCATTAATTCTTTGTCTTTTGCTACGTTTTCTCTTGCTTTTCTGTTGATGATACTTAGCTAACGGCTAAGCTTATGCAAGCCTTCAATTGCTTGCAAGGGGTTTTGATGTCCGAAGACATAGCTTCCAGCGACGAGCGAGTCTGCTCCAGCTTTTACGAGAGCTTCACCCGTTTCTTGATTGACACCTCCGTCAATCTGAATGAGCGTTTTCAGTCCTCTCTCGTCAATCATTTTTCTTAGACGAGCAGTCTTGTCCAAAGTTCGAGGGATAAATTTCTGCCCTCCGTAACCTGGGTTTACGCTCATTAGCAAAACCATATCCAGCTCTTCGAGGACATCTGTCAGCACTTCGACAGGTGTGTGTGGATTGAGTGTTACGGCAGATTTCATTCCATTACTACGTATGGCAGTAAGGGCCCTATGAAGGTGCGTAACGGCTTCGTAGTGTACATTCATCGTTGCGACGCCAAGCTTTGCGAATTGCTCCACAAATTTCATTGGCTCTTCAATCATCAAATGCACATCCAGTTCCTTCTTCAGTGAAGGGACAATGGCTTCAAGTATCGGAAAACCAAAAGATATATTCGGCACGAAAGTGCCGTCCATAACGTCAATATGCAACCACTCTGCTTGACTTTTGTTAATCATCTCTATGTCCTCTTCTAGGCGCATAAAGTTTGCCGAGAGGAGAGAGGGCGAAACGATTGTACTCATTCCTTGTCTTTTTCTTATTTCTTTAAATTTGTCTTGCTAAAGCTTGAAGCATCATTAGCGACTGCTGATGTCGCTTGCTTGCTCTAATTCTTTGGGCATCTTGTACAATACGTTTATACTCAGCTTCTTCTGTAATAAAAGGGTAGTCATTAATCATAAGCTTCTACATTTAACTCTTTAATTTCTCTTACACTAAGTAAACGCAGAACCCCTTTAATTTATTGCATAATGACTTTAATTTTATCCTCTTTCTTCTGAGAAGCTTTACGAAGCAAAGTGCTTACGTAGGTTCTTCAAGGCGTAACGCATCCTACCGAGGGCTGTATTAATACTAATGCCTTTCTCGTCTGCAATCTCCTTAAAGCTCATATTGTACCAGAAACGCATACGTACGACTTCCTGTTGCTCGGGGTCGAGTAAGAGTAACCAGTCCTTAACTTCATCTAAGTTTTCTTTGTGAAGCATTGCTTCCTCGATGTTCATTTCATCATCAAGGGGTGCTAGGCGTTCACGTTCGTCCTTATCCATTATATAAGGGCTGTTCTTATCTTGACGGAAGTGATCCATTATCATATTGTGCGTAATGCGACTGAGCCAAGACTTAAAGCGTCCTTGAGCTTTGTACTTGTCTGCACGTATAACTGTCATTACCTTGATGAATACCTCTTGGAAGATATCTTCCAATAAATCCTCATCGACAATAGAAAATCGTATGTATGTATGGATATATTCATCATATCGCATAAGTAGCGTATCGAAGGCTTCGTTTACACCTTCCTGATACAAGCGTACGAGTTCGTCGTCGCTTTTGTTTACATATTTGTTCATATCAATAGTGTTTTTATTGATTTGTAATCTCTTTTACTGGACGTGTTTTTCGACGAAAACACGCAATTCTTAAATATGTAAATCTCTTACTATAGGCAATATAATTTTATTAGTTGAACTTTCACTTATATGAGCAAATATAGGCTATTTTTATCGTTTATACAAGTTTTGCTATACTTTTTGCTCAAGAATTGCGTTAATTAGCACTTATCTCCTAAATAAATTGGGAAATATATACTTTAGGCTTGTGTCTTTTTATTTAAGGTCGCTGAGCTTGTCGAAGCGTCTATTTTCTTGCTGTATCGGTTCGTTTCGACAAGCTCAACGACCGAAACAAGTAGATTAATAAGCCTTAAATGAATACTTCCGAATAAATTTAGAATTTATTACTTAAGCAACTTCTTCTTAAATACAAGGAACTAATTTCTATCTAAATCAATACTAATCCACTCTTTGGTGCGTTCATTTGCTTCGAGAAGTAGATTAAATTTTGATGAGTTAGGCTGAATGAAAAAAGTCGATTCTAAGAAACGGTCGACATATCCGAGGGCTCTACGCTTACTACTCCAAGTCAAAGACCTCAAACCTTTTTTGTAATCAATATCTATAAGTTGAGAGTCTAATTGGCTTCCATCTTCATTAAAAACTTTAATTGTAGATTTACCCTCATTATTGAAGCTTATAAAGAGATGATATTTGCGAGTAAACTTATGTGTACTCATTGAGTAATCTTTTTTCATCGTTCCTGTCCAAGAGGTTTCTGATAAGTTTAGGTTTTCAATGCCATTTTTCTGTGGCTCATCTTTGGAGCAAGCTATCGTTAAGCTTAATAACATTAGGATTGATAAAATTCTTTTCATACTATTGTTTATTATCTTGTTAATTAGTCTTGTGGCAAATTTATAGAATAATTTCAAATATCACAAGTTTTAATCCTTAACGGAAGTATTAATTTCGGGCTTGTCAATCGACTCATTTTGGTCGCTGAGTTGGTCATTGCCTTGGGGCGAGCTTAATGAATGATTAAGAGTTAGGCTTGCTGTAATCATTATTCATTCTTAACTCATAAGTTATTACACTCCGTGGTGAAAAAGTTTTCACGACGGAGTGTAATTTATTTCACCACGGAGTGAAATAAGAACTTATCTCGTTTAGAAACTAAGCAAACTTAGATGGCTTAAAACTTTGTCGTGTACTGAAAAAGCTAAGGTTTACATCCTTTACCATTCTTAGCTAATTAGGTTTACAGCAACTCTTTTTTTGACCTAATTAGGTTTACAAAGACAAATATACGGGTAAAATTTCGAGTATCTGCCCTATTATTTGTTTTTTACTCATACCTCTACCTCTAGCCTTGTTCTGCAATAAACCAAAGCTTGCTCCTTTGGTGTTTGACAGGGCAAGGCTTTCCTTTGTATGAGGAATAATCAAATAATCATCAGCGAGTTAATTGCTTTATTTTCAATACATTGCAAGGGTATTTTGAAAGCGATAGCCAAATGTGGTCGTGCCGTATTGTACATATAAACAGCTTGTTTAATACGCTCACAGACTTCCTGAAAAGTAAATTCCTCAGAAGAAACATACCACGAGTTCT
>PDWI01011002.1_pt1 | contig 10018 bp, 14 predicted proteins | sample 1430891 | NCBI WGS metagenome assembly PDWI01 (sample SAMN01162508, study PRJNA174530) | Oral metagenome, whole genome shotgun sequencing project. | biome: Marine environment; feature: Marine mammal; material: Swab sample of the gingival sulcus; isolation source: swab sample of gingival sulcus... | reverse complement strand
ACAAATATAATTCATTAAGTTGAAAGCCTCGTCAGAATTAAACCTCTGAGGAGGCTTTCTTTGTTATATAGTGTTGCACTTACAACTGGAAAATACGACCTTGCCGAAGCTAAGCTACTGAAGAATGATGTTGCAGGGGCAGTGAAGGCTCTTAATGCTACTCGTATGAAGCACGGTAAGATTGCAGGGGCTAAGGCTTCGACTCTTGAAAAGGCTTGGCAAGATTATATGCGTGAGCGTCGTGTAGAGATGACAGGAGAGAGTGCTGATATTTACTACTCTTATCTAAGATGGGGTAAGTATGGTGGTCCTGCTAATGGTGGACAAGCTCCTAATGGTATCATCAAGGATTTAGATCGTCCTGTCTATAAGATTGAGATTAGCCGTGATAGAAAGAAGATGATCATCGTTCAGCATACGCTGGGCAATACATCAAATCGTAACTTCTCTACTAAGCGTTATCTATTCCCTATTCAAAAAGGATTCTTGGATAAGAGAGAAGCTTATGGTCTTGATCACGAGCAAAATCCTGGTTGGTAATAACATAAAAAAATAAAATCAGATGAAAAAAATAATCAGTATCGTATTCGCTTGCTTTATGGCTCTGAGTCTAACGTCTTGTTTGGATAGAGACCTCAAAGAACTGGAAGTCTTTGATGGCAAAGAGATTGTCAGCATTAAGGAGGTACAATACCGCTATAAAACAGATGAAGTAATGCCTGTGAGCAAAGAGAAACAGGTTAAGGTCGTTTCTTTGGAAGTGGCTAATCCAGTGGTTGATAAAGAAAAGGGAACAATCTCTTGTGAGGCTAAAGTGCCAACGAATGTTCCTGCTTCTGAAAAAGGGAAGATTACAAACAAAAACTTGGTTGTAGTTGTGAACCTGTCATCGGCAGCTATGGTAAAGCCTCTTTCTGATGTTAGGTTTGGTGTGCCAGCTGACTGGTCTAAACCAAATAAATTCTTGGTAACAGCCGCTAATGGCGATACTCAAGAATGGACGGTAACAATCAACTTCCAACCATAGTAGTTTTCATTGACAATTATGATAGTAGAAGGACAATGGGTCTGTGCCAAACGGCACAGACCCATTGTGATTTTCTTAGCCTTTGAATAAAGCTTACTTCTTGATGAAGACAATTGTATAGCTTCTTCCCCTCTCATCTATCCCCTTCATAGTGATATGCTTAGTGTCTTTGTCGTATTTGATAGATTTTAGATACTCTAAGGCTCTCTTAAACTCCTCTTGCATCTGTAGCTCAATCATTGGCATCAAGAGATCAATATCGTATGGAGTCTCGGCATGTTCGATTTGCTTTAAGAAAGACTTTATTTTGCTCTTGAGAGAGGTAAAAGAGCTTTTTATTACCTTTAGCGTGATTAGTCCTGAAGGTTCATCGTAGGTATAGCCAAAGGTTAATGATATTGGTTCATCTTTGAAAGGAAACTCTTTAATTTGAGGATGCTCTTTTAAGATTTCTTTAAGCTCTGGGCGATCCATTAAACTCTTGTCTCTAATCTCTAATTTCATCTCTTTATTAGAAATAAATATGAGTTCAGAATCAATGGCTTCTTTGTCTTCGTCCTGCCTCATACTTGACTTATCTAAGACAAAAGTCTTACCTGCAAGCTCGTTTGATAGCTTAGGTTCATCATCGCTTACACAAGAGAATAAGCTTAGGAAAAGCACAGAACATAGTGTGATAAAACTAATCTTTTTCATTTTGATTTGCATTTTTATGTTTGTTAATGAATGACTTACCCTACAAAGGTATAGGTTTTTAACATAATAGCAAAGGCTCAGATACCCTCTCTCTTTTCTATAAACCGCCCCACCCTACCCTTGTTGCTTGCGACAAGTTCAACCCCTTCCACGGTAGAGTATTTTATTTGGTGTTTGGCGAAGCTTCTCCCTTTCATTTGAAGGGGTGGCAGTGAGGGAGCGGAGCGACTAAACTGACGGGGTAGTATGACTTTTTTATAAAGGGATAAATAAAAAAACGGATCTATGCCGAGAGAGACATAGACCCGTTTTTGGGGGTTATGAATAAAATGATTATTTCTTAAGGAATACGATTTTGAAACCTTTTTCTTCTAAGTCTGTACCCTTGATTGTAATCTGTTCTGTTTCCTTGTCGTACTTGATAGACTCAAGATGCTCCAAGACTTTCTTAAAGTCGCCCTTCATCATTTGCTCAACCATAGGCATTAGTTCTGATACCTTATGTGGCATCTCCAAGCCTTGAGCTTTAGCAAGTCTCAAGATAGGTTCAATCTTATTCTTAAGAGCTGTGAAAGTTTGCTTGCTAATTTTTGGTGTAATCACACCTGAAGCCTCGTCGTAAGTGTAAGACAATGTTAGAGATACCGACTCAAAGTTTACAGGAAGGTCTGTTAGTTGAGGGTATTTCTTCAGAAGTTTCTTAACCTCTGGAAGCTCAGTCAAACCTTGTTGACTAATTTTCATCTTAAGTTCGCTATTAGAAACGAATTTAAGTTCAGAAGCGAAAGCTTTGTTAACCTCGTCTTGCTTCATACTTGACTTATCTAAGACAAAAGTCTTACCTGCAAGAGCATTGCTTCCTGTATCTTTAGGATCATCTCCAACACAAGAAAATAGGCTTAGGAAAAGCACTGAACATAGTGTAATAATGCTGAATTTTTTCATCTTGATTTGCATTTTTTAGATTGTTATTGAATAAGTTACCTTACAAAGGTAGAGATTTTAATTCATAAAGACAAAAGCTCAGATACCCTCTCTCTTTTCTACAAACCGCCCCACCCTGCCCTTGTTGCTTGCGACAAGTCCACCTCTCCCTCTGAAGCTTCTCCCCCTTTATTTGAAGGGGAAGAAAAGAAACTACTTAGGATAGAAATAGAAATTACAGCGAAAGAAAGCTGACATTTAGTGCAATAATCAACAATATTGGATTGTTTTGACCTCTTATGGTCTCTTTTGGTACGTTTTGGTATTTTGCCCCTATTCGCCCATCTTACCTTTGCAGTGTCAAAAGGGATAAAGAAGTCCTGATAAAGACAAAGTTTTATTCATTATTTATTCATACATTAAATTCATTTTTTATTATGGCAATTACATTTAAGGTAAGAGAACAAAAGCTAACAACAGCACGTGGAGAACAAACACTTTGCTTTGCAAGAGCCGTGAGCAACGGCGAAACAACCATCGAACATCTACAACGCCTTGTGGCGAAAATCTCCGCTATCAGTGAGGGGGATGTGCGTTCGGTATTGATGACGCTTAGTCAGCTTGTGGCTTCCGAGCTATCGGAGGGACGTATCGTTTCGCTTGGCGACCTTGGACGAATGCGTATTGGCTTGAGGAGTAAGGCAAGCGATAACAAAGAGGGTTTTCGCTCGCAAGACATCAAGAAAGCACGAGTAGTCTTTGTCCCTGGGGCATTGATTAAGGAATCGCTAATGATGGCTTCGTTCAGACGACAAACGCTTGTAAGCCCTCCTAAGCCAAGCACCCCTTCATCTTCTGCAGGGGAAACAGGCTCAAGCACTCCTTCAGGAGGAGGCAAGAGCGGTGGTAAGCACACAGGTTTGTAGTTTGTCCCTAATAAGGCTAAGACAATGAGCCGTCTATATAGATGCCTTTGTCTGGATAGTATAGAGCAAGAGCTTCGTCAGAGCCTTTCGAGGCTCTTGCCTATCTTTTTCAGTCTCCTTGCTTTAGTCTCTTGTGCTTTGCAGAGTAAGTCTTCGGTTTCGGAGGAAAGCTATTGGCTTGCTCAGGAGCAGGTGCAGACAGATTTAGCTCAGCATATCCGAAATGATAAGTTTGAGCTGTGCGAGGAAGTGGCTCTAAAGATAGAGCTTGATAGTATGGGATTTGCTAAGATGAACGTTAGGAGACGTAGGCTAAAGTCGCAGAGCTTAGAGACCTCTCAAGCAGAAGTGAAGCAAGTCTCCAAAGAAAGTAAGCAAGAGCATAAGGCTCTATCCAAAAAGCAAAAAGGGAAACTCTCCCCTACCCTTGGGCAAAATCTTGGGCGAGTGCTATACCTATTTATTATTCTAAGTTTACTGATTTATATATTACGAAGCAAACAACAACGATGAAAAAGAAAGCTGTTCAATATATTATTATTCACTGCTCGGCAACACGTAGCAATACGACTTATTCAGCGGAGCAACTTGATCACGATCACCGAAATAGAGGTTTTCGTTCGGCAGGCTATCATTATTACATACGTCAGAATGGTTGGACGATACCGCTTCGTCCGCTTTGGCAGAACGGAGCTCATTGCAAAGGTTATAACCATTGTAGCATAGGTGTTTGCTACGAAGGTGGCTTAGAGCCGAATGGCGAGCCGAAAGATACGAGGACGGTGGAGCAGATCCTTGCGATGCGACATTTACTCTATCGGCTAAGGAAGCTCTACCCTACCGCTCTAATCCTTGGACATAGAGACCTTAGTCCTGACCTTAATGGCGATGGTGTGATTCAAGAGCGAGAGTGGATGAAAGCCTGTCCTTGCTTTGATGCCAAAAAGGAGTATGGCTATATTTAATAACTTAAGTAAAAAGAAAAAGTATGATGAAAAAGAAGTTTAATCAACATTCATTGCAGGTTTATTTGGCTCTTCTGCTAAGCTTTAGTGGTTTGGTGCTACTCTTCTTGAGCCTCTGCCTGCCACCGAAAGGAGTCATAGATACATCTATCTTGATAGCCTATGGCGAGGTGATGACTTTCTCGGGAGCTTTGCTGGGGATAGACTACCATTATCGCAGTTTGCGGTAGCGAAAGTTTGTGTTTGAAGTAAAAAACGAGGCTGTACCAAAGCATAAACCTTGATACAGCCTCGTTATCTTAAATAGTGTTGTTTGAGATGGATTGAAAAGTCTGCTTAGCGAAACTCAAGTCTCCTTACCAAAACTTCCACCAAGCTTTCTTTTTGAGCTTATATAACTGATAGCGGTAGCAAGTAGCTTGAGGATTGATTTCATTTAAGTCAAAGCCGATAAAGTCTTTGATGGTGTTGAAAATGAAATTGTCGCTGATGTCCTCGATGTTTTCTTGTGGCGTAATCATTTGATAGATGGTTGGCTTTGGGGATACGCCATCTATTACATATTCTGAACGGGTAAGCATACCAGCCTTTGTATAATTGAAAAAATGCGAAGGTGCTTGAGTATCAATAATGAAGTAAGAAAGCGTATCACATTTGTCACAGAGATAGGTTTTGTCTGCAGTCTTTAGGTTCAAAAAGATTAAAGTACCCTTCTCTGTAAAGTAAATGTGGCAATAATCTTCTTCAGGTTCGCACCAAGCTTCGTCAAAGGATATTTCTTTGTCAAAGACAAGTTCTTTTTCCAGCAAAGCCGACAGGTCTGCAAGTTTGTCTTGATAATTCTGATTAAGTACCAAACCTCCAAAATAAGTATCCATAGTTTCAATGTATTTTTATCATTAAATATCTTGGGATAAAATTAATAAAAAACTATGAGCAAAGCAATTACTTTATCTATAATTCAAATAGGTATAAAAAAAGTGGAGCGAGCTTCCCAGCTCACTCCAACCCAATTAACCAAAACCTTAACTATGAAAAATCTTACATTTCCATTTACAAAGGTAGGAACTATTTTCTAATAATCCAAATTTTTCTCGAAATTTCTTTGGAAATACTCAAAAGTAGTATCCTAATATTTTTATTTACATAAGTTCTTTGACATTTTTTTAATATAACAATCGTGTTATAATTCAGCCAAGATATATTGCTCTATGGTAGGAGCAAAGAAGCGATGCTCCAAAGAGTGAATACGTGTAGCAAGCGTTTCTATCGTATCGTCTTGACGCACCGAACAGGTCGCTTGAAGCAAATGCTTGCCTTTGTCGTACTCTTCGTTGACCAAATGAATGGTAATACCCGAAGTTGCTTCCTTATTATCTAAGACAGCTTGATGGACGTGGTCGCCATACATTCCTTTGCCTCCATAGTTTGGTAAAAGGGCAGGGTGTATATTAATGATACGATTGGGATAAGCTTTGAGCCAAGGTTCGCTTATTTTCAGGAGATAACCAGCTAAAATAATAACATCAACCTTCAAATCTTTTAGTTTTTTAAGCACCTCTCTCCCCTCTTTCATCATTTGATTGCTAAAATGACAATGAGGAATCCCTAAGCGTTCAGCACGAGCTAAAACGCCTGCTTCGGCTTTGTTGGATATGATACAAGCGACCTTGATTTCACTGCTCGAATTGAAGTAATTCGCTATCTTTTCGGCATTTGAACCACTTCCCGAAGCTAAAATTGCTATTTGTTTCATAAAAAATAATTATCTTTGTGCACAAATGGGCTTGCTTTGTGCAATTCATATACTTTGCTTGCCCGCAATAAAGATAAAGTAAATTAAGTTAATTATAAACAATAAAACACAGAAAGATTATGATCGAAGAAAAAGTAAAAGCAATTATCGTAGATAAGTTAGGTTGCGAAGAGTCAGAAGTAACTCGTGAAGCAAATTTCGCAAGCGACCTTGGTGCTGACTCTCTTGACACTGTTGAGCTAATTATGGATCTTGAGAAGGAATTTGACCTTCAAATCCCAGACCAAGACGCTCAAGAAATCAAGACTGTAGGCGACGCTATCAGCTACATCGAAAGCAAGAAGTAGTTTAGACTTTCAAAGAATAGAGCTGTGAACGGTTCTATTCTTTGATTTTCTATATACTAATTAATAAGTCCAATATGGAACTTAAAAGAGTAGTAGTAACAGGTCTTGGTGCTATCACACCTCTTGGTAAGACAGCTCCAGAGACTTGGGAGGCTTTGAAGGCGGGTAAGAGCGGTGCTGCTCCTATCACGCAATTTGACGCATCTAAGCATAAGACGCAATTTGCTTGTGAGGTTAAAGACTTCAAGGTAACCGACTACATAGATAGAAAAGAAGCTCGTCGCCACGATCGCTTCTCTCAGTTTGCTATGGTAGCCTCTGATGAAGCTTTGGTGGATTCTAAGCTTGACTTAGAAAAGCTTGACAAGAATAGAGTAGGAGTTATCATCGCTTCGGGTATCGGAGGTCTTATTTCTCTTCAAAATGAGGTAATGGCTTACGACAAAGAGCGAGGACCACGCTTTACGCCTTTCTTTATTCCTAAGATGATTGCAGATATTGCAGCAGGACACGTCTCAATGAAGTATGGCTTTCACGGGCCAAACTACTCAACGTCTTCTGCTTGTGCTTCAAGTACTAACGCCCTTATTGACGCTTGCAACCTAATTCGTTTGGGGAAAGCAGACGTTATTGTAACGGGTGGTGCTGAAGCTACAATCTGTGATTCGGGTATCGGTGGCTTCAATACAATGAATGCACTCTCTACACGTAATGATGATCCCGAGGGAGCTTCTCGTCCATTCTCTGCAAGCCGTGATGGCTTCGTGATGGGAGAGGGGAGTGCTTGTATGATTCTTGAAGACTTAGACCACGCACTTGCTCGTGGAGCTCATATCTATGCAGAGCTTGTGGGTACAGGTCTTTCGGCTGATGCTTATCACTTGACAGCGACACACCCTGAGGGGCTTGGAGCTAAGCTTGTGATGAACAACGCTCTTGAAGATGCTGGCATCAAACCTGAAGATATTGATTACATCAACGTACACGGTACTTCAACACCTGTGGGAGATATTTCGGAAACGAAAGCCATTGTTGATGTCTTTGGTGAGAGTGCTTATAAGTTGAACATTAGCTCTACAAAGAGTATGACAGGACACCTGCTTGGTGCTGCTGGTGCTTTGGAGGCTATGGCAACGATTAAGGCTGTAGAAGAGGACATCGTTCCTCCTACGATTAATCACCAAGATGACGATTGTGATCCAGAGATTGACTACAAGCTCAACTTCACTTTCAACAAAGCAGAGGAACGTCCTGTACGTTTTGCTCTATCGAATACTTTCGGTTTCGGTGGACACAATGCTTCTGTTATCTTTAAGAAGTACGAAGCTTAGTTTAAGCTTTTAGCTGTAAATAGTTAGAATTGTGTTGCAAACACTAATAAATAAATTGAGAAGGCTCTTTGGTTCGTCCGAAGAGCCTTCTTCTATGTTTCTTTTTGACGTTTTGGGCTTTAGTCCCAAAGATGAAAGTTATTATCGTCACGCTCTCAAGCACAGGAGTGTTGCTCTAAATCTTGAGAATAATGAACGCTTGGAGTTTCTTGGTGATTCTATTCTTGAAAGTGTTGTGAGCGATTACCTCTACGAACATCAGCCAGAGTGGACGGAAGGTAAGCTCTCAAGCAAACGAAGTGAGTGGGTGAGTCGTACGACGAACAACTCTGTTGCTGAAAAACTTGGTTTGCTTCAGTATATTGAATACAATAGAACTAATGTGTATAGCCGTGATATGCTCGGCAATGCTCTTGAAGCTTTGATTGGTGCTATCTTTCTTGATTATGGTTATGAGCAGGTTTATCAATTTTTTGTTAAGCAAATGCTACCGATTATCCAAGGTTTGGAGCAGAAGCTCGGCTCACTGCATAATAATTATAAGTCTCAACTTCTTGAGCTTTCTCAGAAAGAGCGTTTTGTTTATGAGTATAAGGTGATTTTTGCTCCCAAGCACGGCAGAGGAACTTTCCGAACAGCCGTTGCTGTTGGTAAGACGAATGAAGAGTTAAAACCTATTAGCGAGGGGTTTGGTCGCAATAAAAAAGAAGCGGAACAAGAGGCTGCTCGTCTTGCTTTACAACAATTAAAAGCATCTTAACTTATAACTTTGGCACATAAATCAAAAGCGGACGCACCATTTCGGTGCGTCCGCTTTTTTTTTGCTCTCAAAATAGAGTCAGTTCTATAGACTAATCTTATAGGATTGTGCTTTGCCGTCCTTAATTATTTTGACAATGTAAATACCTTGTGCATAGGTTTGTTTGAGGTTGCGAGCGAGCAAACGCCCTTGCAAATCATAAACTTCAACGCTGTCGTAAAGACCTGCTATATGAATTTTCCCTAATCTAACATAAACAATAGCCTTATCTTTTTGCAAATCTTCTATAGCTGTCGAACTTTCGTCTTTTGTTTCTCTTGTCTCATTAAGCTTGAGCGTTTGCGAAGTCAGCACATAGCGTTGCGACATATTTGGGTTCGTTAGCCTTTTACTAACAAAAATCACAACTCTTAGGTCATCTCTTTTCCATTCATTGTTGAGTTGAAATTCTTTTAGTTCCAAAGCAAAACTGCCATCAGCTTTTGGGTTAAGCTTTTCGCCTATGCCGAGTGTTAGATAAGCTCTTGCCATTTTGTGATGTGTATAATTACGTCCTGAATTTGCTGGGTCGTATTTATTCTGTTGCCAAATTCCTTGTACATTATCTTCTGTTACTATCCCAGTTAGATGGCAATCTTCTTGATTAGCCTTATCCAAGACACGTCCTTCCACCTTAACTTTCAAAATATCATCTTGAACAATCGCCGAAGTCTTCGTAAACTCTGCAAGATCTTTGTTGTTTGCTATATATTTTTCAACAAAATCCTCTGTGTTTACCCACTGAATGCTTGTGATGAGTGAGTTTTTCCAAGAAGGAGCTTTTCTATTAATTGAAGTTGAGGGGTAGCTGTTAAGACCAACGTTTTGAGAGGTGTATTCGCTCTTCCTCAAAGAGAAGTTATCATTGATGTGATGAGCCACGACACTTACCTCAATGCCTTTTTGCTTAAAAGCTTTCGCCAAGCGTTCAATGGCTGGGTATTCTTTTGGGCAATACTTGCACCATTCTGCGGTAAATTCCTCAAAGAGTACGCTCTTTAATTTTTGTTCTTGTGCGGAAAGCACACCACTATATAATAATAGCGAAATTATGATGATGATTTTTTTCATTTCTTAGTTTGTGTGATTGGCTCGCTGAAGAACCAAAGTAAATAATAAAAACGAAAGCTTTGTTTTATTCTCCCTAAGTAGAGCTTTGCATAATTAGTTTTATTCAGATTAACGCCTCTTGTCTTCCATTATTTTATGTTTTAGCGTAAATTTTATGGTAACTATAGCTTCCCCTT
>PDWI01011001.1_pt1 | contig 10018 bp, 2 predicted proteins | sample 1430891 | NCBI WGS metagenome assembly PDWI01 (sample SAMN01162508, study PRJNA174530) | Oral metagenome, whole genome shotgun sequencing project. | biome: Marine environment; feature: Marine mammal; material: Swab sample of the gingival sulcus; isolation source: swab sample of gingival sulcus... | reverse complement strand
GCATAAGCATCTCCATTTTCATTTGCAACAGAAGCAATTTCCAATTCGAAAGTATTTAAAGGTGCAATTTTTATCACTTTCATATTGTTTGGAGTACACCCTGCACCATTTTCTTCCGAATAATTTAAAACCAAATAAAAAGGATTAGGACTCGCAAGTGCTTTTTCTTTCCAGTTTAACTTTATCTGATTAGCAGTATTCGCAGTTTGGTTATAAGTAGAAAAACCATTTGCTCCCGGTTCTTGCACTAAGAAGAATTCATTCGTCTCTCCTAATTTTGCACCAGCAATCAAATTAGTTTCTTGCGTTACATACCAAGTATAAGTACCGTCTCCATTATAAGCGTCTTGCCCCTCTCCGACACTCACTTTGTAAATGTAATCTACACCCAAAACTGGTCGATTCTCATTCCCTGTACATTGTCCGTACACGTTCGCAAATGCTCCGAAAAGCACCGTCGTCACTGTTAAAAAAATTAATTTTTTCATAATACTAAATTTTAAAGTTATTTTTTTACTTCGTTTTTCAATTTAAAATCTGTTATTTAATTATCAACTCTCTATTCTATTTATTCTTGGTCTTATGGTATTTTTTTAACCTGCCATTACAATCACTTATTGTATAAACTACTTTACACTCCTTTGCCTTATACGCTATTTTGGGAAGATTTGTCGGTATATCAAGACACAATTCTTCCCCTCCAATAATACTATTGGAAAGTTGCCCTTTTACTACAATAAAAAAGAGGAAAAGAAAAAAGAGTAGAAATCCTTTTTTCACAAGCACGCAAGTACCACATTGGTAGTGTTTTACCATAGTATTAAGGTTAGTTTTTTAAGTTTAATTCACAGTTTCGACCGACAAAAGTAAAAGTTTTTTGGTTTTTAACAAAAAATATCGAAATTTTACTACAATAAATATTTTTTTCCATGTTTTTATTCTTTAGTTTACTTTGGTTATTCTCGGTCTTGGTTTTATAGTAATAATTGTAGCATTTATTACATCATGTACATTTCCATTACAATCTTCTACTCTATAAGATATCATATAGTTTTTGGGCGTATAGGATGCTTTAGGAAGATTTGCCGGCATATCTAACCACAACTCTTTGCCCCCAATACTCTTAGAAGGCTGCCCAACGCCACTAATCACTCCATCCTTGCTTGCAGGTTGTATTTCCCAACTAATTTCAATCTCATTGTTCGGACAACAATTGTCACTTATTTCGGTAAGGTCTAATCCTGTATAGCCGTCCTCAAACTTGTAGTAATCAGGTCTGTCAGGATGAATATCGTCTTCTTCTTTACCCGCAACTACTATTCTTCTATAACTTGCGTCTGTTATGTCATTTACACAAAACGCTATATTATCGGGCACTTTAAAATCCGGAAGTTCATTGTCTATTACATTGACCAACTTTGTACACGTTGCTGTGCAATTTGCATTCGCAACAGTAAGCGTTAAGATAAAATGCTCATCCACTGCACCTGCTTTTATTGTGACTTCTTTTTGGTCTGTCGCCCCCACAATAGTTGCTCCCGCAACAGACCAAGCATAAGAATTCATTCCGTCAGGGGCAGAATAGGTTGCTGTACTTCTTGGGCAAAGTGTATCCTCGCCTGTGATTTCACAATTAGGGCTTTCCCCCAAATTGAGTGTTGCTTCAGCGGAATACTCGGGGCATTCCAAACTTGGGGAAGTGAGTTTTACACGGTATTTTGCCCCATCATTGCTCGTATCATTTTGTATGCCTAAGCCAAGAGAAATAATCTCTCCACTTGCAACAGTTCCATTTTCACCTGCTATATCTTCCCAATTTGATGTGCCTGTATTGTATTTTTGCCATTGGTAAATCACATCTTCTTGTATGCCATCGGTATAGTCAGGTAATCCACCGTTATAATCTGAGGTAGTAAGGGCTGTTGCAGTTGCGGTGAAAGTGGCACCATTGCCCAAGCATACTGTTTGGTTGTACGGCGGCTGATTAACGGTAATCTTTCCGGCTTTTACTGATTTTGCTTCACCTTGCCCGACATCACCGCCGACATCTGCTGCTCCTCCGTTATTTACTATGGTAGGAACTCCACGGTCAGTAGCGGTATTCCCAACGGTATTGCCTAAGTTGACTTGGATATTCGTACTTCCGCCGTCTATGCCGGTGTCTTCTACCAAATTGTCCGGTGTGGCATTTTCACCCCCCTCTATCGCATCAGGACAGCCGTCTGCATCGGTATCTAAGTCTAATCTGTCCAAAATACCGTCTCCGTCTGTATCGCAAGACTCTGTTACTGTAATATCGTCTATGACAAGGTCGTTTCCTCCTCCACCAACTCCTGCATTGATTAGAATAAACGTTATACTGGTATTGTTTTTCGTATTGAAACGTACCTTGTACTTATTCCAAGTTTCATTTTTAGGAATGTCACCTGTTCCCATCTCAGCAATCAGATCTCCTCCTGCATTTCTAACTTCCGCCTTAATTCTAGGATAAATCCTGTCATTCAGGTGGTCACAATTGTCTGCCAAGTCTATATTCATCACCCAAAAACCTAACTCTACGACTGTATTTGCCGGTACGGTGATAGCAGTTCTCCTGTAAAATTCTCCCGGCTCATAATCGGCATTAAACAATGCCATTCTACCATTGATGTCTCCCGGAGTGTGGTCCTTTGCGCCATCCACCCAATAACAAGACACCCAATAAGCAAGACTATTATCTACCTTAGGGACAATTGCATACTGTCCATCCATTACATTGGAGTCATTTACACCATCATAAGGAACTGATTGATATTCATAGTTGGTAGTTCCCGACGGAAGACTTGTTCTACCTCCTGTTCCAAAGTCTTCTAAGAAAAAAGCGGTGTGCCCACAATTACCTTCTTCTTCGTCTAATATCCCGTCATTATCAGAGTCTAAGTCTAAATGGTTTGGAATACCATCAGAGTCTGTATCTACCTCATCACATTCTTGATACTCAAATCTTTCGTGCATTTGAGATTCGGCAGCAGAAATATATAGCGGAGCCGGGGTAAGTTGTGCTTTTTTGATTCTTAAATACCTTGTTTCTTTCCTTAATGGATATGCTATTTGGTTCCAACCATTAACTGAGGTAAAGTCAACAACGGAAGCAGCACCGTAGCGAGTTCCGTCTTTAGATTCTGAGACGGCTGCATCATCATATCCTCCTGCCCCTTCAAATGTTATTATAGTTCCTGCAGGAGCAATATGCCCAAGGTCGAAAATAATCCAATTGGTATTGTTATTCAGCGTCCAATATCCGGAAACATGCTCATCGGCATTTTCTTTAAAAAGGACTAAACTTCCTTTGTGAGCCGTTTTAGTAAGACAATCTTGCTCATCAATATCCAAGATGTTGTCATTATCGTCATCCGGGTCACAGGCATCAGCAATACCGTCTTCATCAGAGTCTTTAAAAAGAGGACTATCTGCATCACAAGGGTCATCAAGACAAACTTCTGCCTGAGTTGTTGCATCTTGTGATGAGCCGATTGCTTGTCCTGCAACTATGACCTCAGGAATTCCGTCTTTATTTACCGAATTTCCTAAATTTTTATTCTCTGCTGTTGAACCGTTTCCTACGGTTACTGTACCTTTTGCATCCTTTAAATTACCAAAAATAAAACTTGCACCTCCTTCTATGGCATCCGGACAGCCGTCATTATCAGAATCTAAATCTAAATAATCGGGGATTCCATCACCGTCAGTATCAGGGCAAGGTGTCTTGTATCGAAAAACAATTTCTATCAATGATACTCGTTTAGGGGTAACTTCACTACTTTGCCAATCCTCCACAACTTCAAAATCAACATCAGTAACTCCTACGTAGGTTTTACTTAAATTTACGACATATCCATTCTCATAGCCCAGCGGAAGTGTTAGGGTTTCCTCCCCTAAGTTGGTAGTTCCATTAAAAAACGTAAATTTCACCTCTTTCACATCCTCTTTCACTCCCCAAGAATCATAAAATTTAACTTGGTTAATCTCTGAGGAAGCGTTCATTTTTATCTTAAACACAACAGGGTTTTGATTATGATACCAGTAAAAATGCGGATAGGGTCCCGTTCCGTCATTTTTGTTTCCTGTTTTCCCTTCTCCATCAAGCAATTGTTGCACAGTACCAGACACAGGTGTAAAATCAGCAGAGACTACTGTCGCCGGTTTTATAAATATATTTCCACACTCATCGGTGTCTAAAATACCGTCATTGTCATCGTCTAAATCGCAAGCATCTCCTACTCCGTCTCCATCTGAGTCTGTAAATAATGCACTTTTAGGATTACAAGGGTCACATTCTTCCGCCTGTTGATTAGCGTCTTGTGATGAGCCTATCTTTTGCCCCTTCTCTTTTACTACAGTTGGCACTCCATTTGCACGTACACAGTTGCTTCCTGCACACAAATTCTTATTGGCTGCACCTGAGTCATTCCCGACTGTCACTGTTCCTCCTGCATCAACCAAGTTCGCATCAGTAAAGTTTCCTGCCCCTTCTATTGCATCTAAACAACCATCGTGGTCTGAGTCCAAATCTACTCTGTCTGCTAAACCATCACCATCAGTATCACACGATTTGTAGGCATAAACTGAGTAACCTATCCAGTCTCCATTTAGTATATCTTTTGCTTCTATTCTTAAAGAGCTTACCATAGTATTGTCTCTACCTACCAATACTGTCCGCTGTTGTTTAGAGAGAATATTAACGGCAGAAAATGATACAACTCCATCAGCGATAACTACATTATCATCTTTATCTGTGGTAATAATTTCTTCTTTTCTAAAAATACCTCCTGTGTCTTTTACTCCGTTTATAAAAATTGTCCAAGTTGGGTTTATAGCTACACTTGGTCTATTTACATCTAAAATTAAAAAACCTATTTCTGATGCCGGCACAGGAGCATCAAAATCTACTGTAACGGTACAAGCCTTTCCCTTATACCTTACCCATTGCTCTGCTCCTCCAACCCCATCGTTAATATGAAATTTACTTTGTGAGGTTTTGATAGTTGAAGTGTTGTCTCCTCTGGAATCCGCTATTGGTGCCCAAGTAAACGTAGCATTTGAAGCTGTATTCCCTTTCCAAGCACCCGTAGCATTTTGTGCTACAAACCCCATACACTCTTCATTGAGGTCTAAAATACCATCATTGTCATCATCCAAATCACAAGCGTCTCCAACACCATCTCCATCAGTGTCATTGAATAGGGAACTGTTTTCATTACAAGGGTTACATTCATCTGCTTGTTGAGTAGCGTCTTTTGAAGTTCCCACTGCTTGTCCTGCTCCTGCTTTATTGGGAATTCCAGTGGTAGCATTTACCCCCCCGCCTAAGGTGCCTCCCACTAATAGATCTGCTATTACAAACGCTCCTCCTTCTAAGGCATCCGGACAACCGTCATTGTCAGAATCTAAATCTAAATAATCCGGTGCGCCATCACCATCGGTATCTAAACAGTTTGCATTACGAATCATCTCTATATCCTTAAATCCTATGCCGTGAGTATTCGTAATGTTATCCAAATCTCTCCATAGTAAGGTAATAGCAACTATTCTATCGGAAGAACTATCAGCATTAAACTGCACTCCTAAATTACCATTAGACCCCGGATCTCCGGCAACCGTTCCTTTTGCCATATTTGGTGTAGTAGAACCTGTTGCTGTACCATTTAACAAAGCATAAGTTGGTGAATCTGGCGCGCTTAGGGTCGGATTCGTTAACACTGCACCACTTTCTGTAGTTGCATAAAATTCAATTTCATCTCCTCCTCCATTCCCGTTTTCATTTATATGTATAATAGAAAAACGTACCTCGTCTAAAGGATTATTTGAGAAATCAAATGTAATGGTTTCTGTTACTCGGTCTCCCAACCCTCCATTTGTATATAACGTGAATACATCAGAAGCCAAGAATGTTGCTGGAACAGCATTAGTACTATTTGAAAACGAAACAGTCGCATTTAAACCACTTCCATCAACATTGGTAAATGTTTTTGAGGGATTCGGCGGATTGTATTTATCAAACACCACCGTTCCATTTGCAGCAGTGTTTGCACCACATTCATCAATGTCTAATATCCCGTCATTGTCAGAATCTTGGTCTAAATGGTTTGGAATACCGTCCTCATCTGTATCTATGTCTTCACATTCTTGGGAATTGAAAGATTCGTAAGTTTGATTATCCTCTCCGTAAAAAAACAACTCACTATTACTGGTCTGTGCTTTTTTTATTCTTAAATATCTTGTTGTTTTTTTCAAAAAATATTCTATGGCTATCCAGCTCCTATCTGCCCTTGAAAAGCGAAGTTCTGTATCAGCACTCCAAGTAGTCTTATCCAAAGATTCTGCAACCAACGCATTATCCCCCTCCCCCCAAGCACTCAAGCGCAACTTAGTTCCGGCGGATGCAATATGCCCAATATCAAAGATAAGCCAATCTGTACCGTCATCTAAGGTGTAATAAGTTGAAGAATTCGTAGTACCGTTACTTTCAACCAGTTTTAAACGCCCTGCACCTACAGTTGTACTCGTACAATTTTGCTCGTCAACATTAGGAATACCATCGTTATCATTATCATTAGTATTCGTAGTTATAAACCAGTGAGGATTAGTATTCGGAATACCGTCATCATCACCCCCCAAAGCTACATCTGCGACCCAACCGGCAAATTCAAGACCTCCATCTGAATGAAAAACAATTGTTAAATAGGCTCCTGTAGAAGTTATTTCGCCCGGAAGTGAAGTTCCACAATATTTACCTATTAGGGTAGCATTGGTAGTACTTCCATCATATATTGCAAGATAATCGTACCTACAAGAAGAATGAGCTTCAACATCAAAAGAAGTAAAATTTAATTTTAGCGGAATATTGTCTGCTCCGGAATAAAACCTAAGTATGTAATTTTCTCCTCTTTGGTATTCTCCATAAGTTCCTCCGGAATCAACAAAAAAAACACCAGAAGCAGGTACGGTTACAGTTTGCCTATCATAGGTTGCAATATTGACAACATCTTTCCCACTTACTACAATAGAAAATAGCAACAAAAAAAAGAAAAGCAATCCTTTTTTTCCAAGTGCACAGTTACAGCATTGGTAAAGTTTTACCATAGCGTATAGCAGTTAGTTTTACTTAGTTTTTAACTTTAAGTTTACAGTCTTCAGCGTGCAAAATTAACATTTTTTATTTATCCACAAAAAATATTAAAATTTTAATGCACAAAAAGACACTTTTTCGTCTTTTTGTACTTATTGTTAATTTACTATTCTATCTATTTTTGGTCTTGGTTTTATAGTAATGGTTGTGGTTTTTTCTTCGCTCTCTACTCCATTACAATTCGTTACCTTATACGTTATTGTATATGTTTTGGCAGTATAAGATGACTTCGGATTCCCCGCTGAAACATTTAACCACAACTTCTTCCCTGCCAAAGTTTCTGATGGCTGCCCTGTTCCGCTGATTGTAGTTCCGTTACTATCAGGAGTAATTGCCCAAGTAATTGTGTTTGTACTACAACAATTATCAGTTATATTCGTAATATCTAAATCTGTGTAAGCTGCCGGAAACTCGTAATAATCCGGTGGATTGTTTACATCGCCATTTGTGGTTTCTGCAAAACTTGCGCTTGTAATATTATTTACGCAGAATGAGATGTCTTCCGGTGCCGTAAAAGTGGGAAGTTCATTACGCAAAGTAAGTGTTACTTCATCAGAAAACTCAGGACACTCCAAACTTGGAGAAGTGAGTTTTACACGGTATTTTGCCCCATCATTACTCATATTGTTTTGTACGCCCAAGTTAAGAGTAATAATCTCTCCACTTGCAACAGTTCCATCTTCACCTGCTATATCCCCCCAGTCTGAGCCTTCTTCTTTTTGCCATTGGTAAATCACATCTTCCGGTGTAGCATTGGTATAGTCAGGCAGCCCACCGGCATATTCTGTTGTAGTAAAAGCAGTGGCAGTTGCGGTAAAAGTAGCACCGCTGCCCAAGCATACTGTTTGGTTTTGTGGCTGTTGGTCAATAGCAAGTGTTGTTGCTATTACTGACTCCCCTCTACCTTGCCCGACATCGTTACCGACATCTGCTGCGCCTCCGGCATTTACTATCGTAGGCACTCCGCGGTCGGCAACGGTAACCCCTACCGTATTACCTAAGTTGAGTGTAACATCGGTACTTCCTCCATCCATTGAGGAATTTTCCAAATGGTCTGTTGTGACATTTTCATCACCTTCTATTGCATCAGGGCAACCGTCAGCATCAGAGTCTAAGTCTAAATAATCGGGAATTCCGTCACCATCGGTATCACATATTTTTCGTACGCTCACCATATCTATGTCAGCACCGTTAGAATATTTACCTTTATCATCTGCTGTGGCTATTGACCTAAATGCTATTTTTGTCTGTGTGGATGTGGCTACAAATGTTGTCTCATAAAAGTTCCAAGGTTTTGGACCTCTAATTCCTCCGACTATCCCTTTCGCTTCTTTCGTAAGTGTCCTTTCCTTTATAATATCCCCACTGACATTGTCTATAACCGAAGCTGTTAAATTGGTAATCTCCCCCGGAGTTTTATGTCCTATATCTTCTCCCCAATAAAATGAAAAAGTATAAGTCTGCCCCGGCTCCGTAGGCAGTATTTGAGAGAGCGTATTGGTTCCTCCCGGCGGATTTGTTGAGTTATCGTCATTACCCAAAACATCCACATATTGATGTCCGTCTGCTGCGGGAGCCATTCCTGTACCTCCCTTATCACTCCAACCATCACAGTTGGTGGTGTAATCCCACCCCGTTAGTTGGTGGTTATTCAAATTCTGTCCAAAATAAGTTCCATAGCCGTCCCAGACAGTTCCTACACTGCCATCTAAGAAATTCTGTGCCTCAAATGAAGGGTTTTGTACCAAATTATCAGAACAATACATCTCTTCTGTGTCTAATATCCCGTCATTGTCATCGTCTAAGTCCACATTGTCAAGTATTCTGTCATTATCCGAATCTTTATCAACAAATATTGTTGCAGTTGCGGTATCACAATTCGTTGTTGGGTTTAGATTATCACAAATACGATAAACAATTTCATAAGTGCCTGCCGGAGTGCCTGCCGGTACACTTATTTGCCCCGTGTTGGTGTCTAATACCGGTACTGTTCCCCCACCAATCGGAGTGGCAGGCGTTACAATTCCCAAGGTTATTTTTCCCGCTCCTGTACCCAATACAGTAGGGTTGCGTCTAAAAGTATCACTCCCGCCTACTACATTTTGCAAGACATTTCCTAAGTTGGCATTTCCTACATCACTTTTTACTACAATATTTGTGAAGTCATCGTCTTTAGCATTGATGGGTGGTAATTTCACCGTCACAGTTACCTTTTCGGTTCCACACAATAAAGGCTCTGAACCATTTACACACACCCTGTACTCCATTTCATAAGTTTGTACCGGCATCGTAGTAGCATCTACCACAACCTCTCCGGTAGCCGGATTAAGTGTAACTCCATCAGGCCAAGTGCCTACTGCTTCAACCGTTACCTCCCCGTTGGCTGTTCCCACCACAAGCATCTTACCATCTAATTTAGCCCCTGACAATATATTGTTAGGTGGATATATATCTCCTTGTTCAATAAAAATCAGAATCCCTTTTAAATACAAATTGGAACATAATGAGGATTTTCGGCTCTCATCTTGTGCTGTTCCTGCTCCTTGTCCGCCATGGGCTACGGTTGGCACTCCATTTGAATCCACATCGTTTCCTAAGTTTTTATTCTCTGCTGTTGAGCCTGTTCCTACCGTTACTGATCCTTCCGCATACTCTAAATCACCCAAAGTAAAATTTGCAGCACCTTCCACTGCATCCGGACAACCATCATTGTCTGAGTCTAAGTCAAAATGATTGGGAATACCATCTCCATCGGTATCGCACTCTTCTATTACTTTTACATTATCTAATGATCCTCCCATTGGGTGAGCCCCATTTCCTGTTGAACTACCTGTTCCATCAATAGGTACA
>PDWI01025466.1_pt1 | contig 10019 bp, 8 predicted proteins | sample 1430891 | NCBI WGS metagenome assembly PDWI01 (sample SAMN01162508, study PRJNA174530) | Oral metagenome, whole genome shotgun sequencing project. | biome: Marine environment; feature: Marine mammal; material: Swab sample of the gingival sulcus; isolation source: swab sample of gingival sulcus... | reverse complement strand
TACGGATATTATCAGTCAATATAGGGAAAAAGGCTATTCGGTATTTGAGTCTTGTGTAAAAGGAACCAATGAAGTTATTACGCCGATACTGAGTTCTACATTTACCACAATTTCAGTGTTTATTCCTTTGGTTTTTCTAAGCGGTATAGCCGGGGCTATATTTTTTGACCAGGCTTTTGCCATAAGCGTAGGATTGTTAGTTTCTTATTTTACCGGAATTATATTACTTCCTGTGCTTTATTACATTATTTATAGTAAAACGTGGTTGCGCAAAGCTTATTTTTTGGAAAAACTCCAAAGATGGATAGATAAATATCTTTTTGGATGGTACGAAAGTGTTTATCTATTCGTCTTCAAAAGAAAAATATTATTCTTGTTCTTTACATTGATGACAATACCACTTTCGGTGCTATTTTTCGATTATATCCCCAAAAGCAGCATGCCTCAATTGGAGCGTGTAGAAACGATTGTAGGTCTGGAGTGGAACGAAAATATACATATAGAAGAAAACAAAAAAAGAGTCAATCAACTTTTACAAACTATAGGAGAAAAAGCGATAGAAAATGCATCTTATATCGGAAATAGACAGTACTTGTTGGATAAAGAAAACAATCTATCTATGTCGGAGGCAGAAATTTATGTAAAAAGCAATTCGGCAGCCGGAATTGAATTGATAAAAGACACAATACAAGGTTGGTTAAAAACTCAATACCCCAAGACAATTGTTACATTTACGCCACCACAAAACATCTTTGAGAAAATTTTTGACACAAAAAATCCGGATGTCATCGCCGAGCTTTATACAAGTACTAAAAATCGAAAACCTGAGGCAAAGGATATAGAACAGGTACAAGCTGCCATAAGCCATGAAACAGGTACAACTCCTTCATCAGTTGCCTTTGATGAACAATTAGTAATTTCTGTAAATAAAGAAAATTTATTGAGATATAAAGTTCCTTATGATGAATTGCAAAAAACATTGAAAACGGCTTTTAAAAGCAATGAAATAGACATTTTACGTTCTTACCAGCAATATTTACCTATTGTGTTGTCTGAAAACACTAAGCCAATTGATGAGATATTGCAAAAATCATTAGTTCGTACAATGATGAAAGAGGAAGATGAATATATAAAAATACCTTTGCAATCATTGGTTAGTGTTTCGAGAGGCAGGGATTTGAAAACAATCGTTTCAGGTAAGAACGGAGAGTATATTCCTCTTACGTACCAGTATGCAAAAGAACCTCAAAAGCTTACAAGTCAAATTAAAAATGTGATTAAAAAATATAAAGAATGGGAAGTGCAATTTTCGGGTAATTTCCTATTCGGCGAGAAGATATTAACGGAATTGATAATTGTCTTATTAATATCAATTTTACTGATGTATTTTATCTTATCGGCACAATTTGAGAGCTTTTTACAGCCTTTGATTGTATTGATTGAATTGCCTATTGATATTGGGGCAGGATTGTTACTGGATAAATGAGTTACGAAAAAAAGGCGTTTCTTTAGACGAATCAATTCACACTGCGGGAGTAAAAAGATTGAGGGCGATTATAATGACTTCGCTAACTACCATATTTGCGATGGTTCCTATTTTATTTTCTTTCGATATGGGTTCTGAGTTGCAGAGACCGCTTGCGATTGCTATGATAGGAACAATGGTAGTAGGAACGTTGGTAAGTATTTTTATCATACCATTGGTGTATAAAATGATTTACATAAAAGTTGGAAGACGAGAGATGGGAGTTTGAAGTTGGAAGTCGGAAGTAGGAAGACCGAAGACGGAAGTCGGAAGACGGAAGCAAAATAATTTTGAGTTATTAGTTTTGAGTTTTACTTTGAGGTGTGTAATGACGAATTGAAAATTACGAATCATTTGCTTTGCGAACTTTGCGTCTTCTTTGCGAACTTTGCGGTTCAATTACGTTAGAGGGAAATAAACTTTTAATTTAAAAAGCTAAAAGCTAAAGGCAAATAGCCAAAAGCCAAAAAAGATAAACAGATGAAAAAAACGATATGGTCTTTCTATTTTACGGTGCTGATAATTGCTACCGGTGTGGCTCAAGAAGAGGCAAAGGTGTTGATATTGGACTTGCACAAAGCTGTTACTATGGCAAATAAAGAATCTTTGGCTGCTTTTAAAGCTAAGAATACTTATCTGTCAAGTTATTGGGAATACAAAACTTTTAAGGCAAATCGCCTACCTGCTTTAACATTGAACTTAACGCCCATACGCTACAATAGAGACTTTACCAAGCGATATGATTCGGAAAGGAATCTTGACATATATCGTCAACAACAATCTTTATACTCCTTTGCCAATCTCTCTCTTACACAAAATTTTGATTGGTTGGGAGGTGCTTTTTTTGTGGATTCGGAGTTGGGGTTTTTTAAGAATATCGGAGATGAAAATTATACACAATTTACGAGTGTGCCTATCCGGATTGGATACCGACAGGATTTAATAGGTTATAATCCTTTCAAATGGGAAAAGAAAATAGCACCACTTCAATACAGTATCGCTCAAAAGGAATTGCTGTATAATATAGAACAAACGGCAGAAGAAGTAACGCAATATTTCTTTGATTTGGCAATGGCTAAAGAGGAGTATAGATTGGCTAAAGAAAAAATAAAAAGTAGCGATACACTCTATACGATTGGTAAAGAGCGTTTTAAAATAGCAGGTATCCGTCAATCCGATTTGATGACTCTCAAGTTGGATAAAATCAATGCTGAAAATACTCTCAAAAATGCTGAAATAAACTTACAAAGGTCAATGTTCGCCTTGGTATCGTATTTGAATTTGGATAAGGATACTAAAATAGAATTGCAATTACCCGAAGATATTGCTCAAATAGATATAAGCTCTTCGGAAGCATTGAAATATGCCAGAAAAAATAATCCCGTCTTTTTGAAAAACAAAAATGAAATATTGAATTCAAAAAAAGAAGTTGATAAAACAAAGAAAGAGTCACAATTCAACTTGGGGTTTTCAGCCAGTGTCGGCTTCAACCAAGTGGCAGAAAATTTTCAAAAAGCCTATAGTTCTCCTTTGCAACAAGATATGTTTTCAGTAACTCTTTCTGTTCCTATTCTTGATTGGGGCGTTCGTAAAGGAAAATATAATATCGCCCAAAACAACCTCAGAATTGTAGAACTTACAGCAAAGCAAAGTGAAATAAAATTGGAAGAAGACATCTTAACGACTTCAGGAGATTTTGAAGTAAAGCAAAAGATGATTTTAAGCACAAAAGAAGCATTGAAATTAGCCGGAGAGATTTACCGACAAACACAGGAACGCTTTATTATCGGGAAAGCAAATCTCAATAGTATCACGCTATCCAATAATAGCTATCAACAGGCGCAGCGAAACTATATTCATGCTTTGAAAAATTATTGGATTAGTTATTTCAAATTGAGAAAATTAACGCTTTATGATTTTGAGAAGCAAAGACCGATAACCATTTCTTACGATACGATAAATTAATTCAATGTCTGTAAAAAAGAACATATCATCTTTTACCGTCATTGTTATCTTTTTGTGCCTTGCTTTGGCGGGTATAGCTTTACTTCCGTTGTTACCGGTTAAGTTATCTCCTTCGCACTCTCTACCGAAAATTACCATAAGTTTTTCAATGCATTCGAGTGCGCCTCGCGTGGTAGAAATGGAGGCTACTTCCAAGTTGGAGGCGATGTTGACCCGCGTTAAAGGTATTAAAAATATATATTCACGTTCGGGAAACGGCTGGGGAAATATTACCTTGGAGTTTGATAAACACACTTCAATAGATGTTGCCAGATTTGAAACATCAACGATTATACGTCAAGCTTGGAATGAATTGCCAAAATCGGTGTCTTATCCGTATTTGTCCATATCTCGAGTACAACCTATTTTTATTCAAAATTATGCGGAGGATGTTATAAAAACAAAACTGAGCTCTGTCAAAGGAATATATAGGATTGATGTGACCGGAGCAACTCCCTCGGAATGGCAATTGGAGTACGATAGCGATGTGCTACAAAGTGTAAATGTGAGCATAGCAGATATACAAAATGCCGTTCAGTTGTATTATAAAACAGAATTTATAGGCATGGGAGAGTTGAGGGATAACGGCAAGAGTACATTGATGCGTGTGGTATTGGGGAGAGATGTAAAAAATAATCCTTTTGATGCTTCACTGATTCCTGTTACAAATAGTGAAGGAAGAATAATTTATTTGAATGAGTTGGTAAAGGTTACAAAAACAGAAGAATCTCCGAATAGTTATTATCGTATCAACGGCTTAAATTCAATATACATATCTATTTTAGCCGAAGAAACAGCCAACCAGTTGAAGTTGAGCGAAAAAGTAATGGGACTTATAGAAGACATAAAAAAAGAGCTTCCATACGGTTATGAATTACACCGGAACTATGATGCAACGGAATATATCAAAGCAGAATTGGATAAAATCTGAGTTTAGTAGTCAATTTAGCTATAGCAGTCATTTTTTATTATTTTTTGGGATTAGAAATTCAGTTGTATTCATTGGCAGGTATTACCATATCACTTAGTTTGATTATTGACAATACCATTATTATGACAGACCATTTGATGCACCGAAAAAATAAACGAATATTTCTTCCGATTTTAGCAGCCACACTTACCACAATTGGTGCCTTATCGATTATTTTCTTTTTAGAAGAAAAATTGCGTTTAAATCTTTTGGATTTTGCTATAGTCGTAATGCTAAACTTATTCGTTTCACTATTTATAGCTCTGTTCTTTGTGCCGGCAATGGTCGATAAAGTGCGCTTGATAAAGAGGCGACCTGAAAAGCGCAAAAAATCATATTTCTTTGTAAAGAGAATGACTATCAAAACTAGTCGTTTATACCAAAAGGCAATCGCTTTGCTAAGCAAGAAAAAATGGATTACTTATACAGGTTTTATCTTGCTTTTTGGCATACCGGCATTTATGTTGCCTGAGGAAATAAAAAAAGAGAATGATTGGGCTAAATTTTACAACTCTACTTTGGGAAGTTCTTTTTATAGGGAAAAGATAAAACCCGTTAGTGATAAAGTGTTGGGAGGCACCTTGCGTTTATTTATCGAAGATGTTTACGAGGGAAGCTATTTTAATAGAGAAGGAGAAACGGTACTGACTATTTCTGCCTCTATGCCTAGTGGAACGACTTTGTCTCAAATGGACGCATTGATAAAAAAAATGGAAAGTTACCTTACAACTTTCTCTAAAATCAGGCAATTTCAAACCAGTGTTTACAATCCTAATAGGGCTTCAATACGAGTGTTTTTTACAGATGAGGCAGAACGCACCGGTTTTCCTTACCGATTGAAAAATAGCGTTATTACCAGAATACAAGAGCTTGGAGGCGGTAGTTGGCAGGTTTATGGCTTAGAGGATAGAGGTTTTAATAATGATGTAAAAGAGCAGGCAGGCGATAATAGAATTAAATTGGTGGGGTATAATTACGACGAATTATCCATGTGGGCAGATACTCTAAAAAAGCGATTATTGTCGTATCGAAGAATCAAAGAAGTAAATATCAATTCTGATTTCCATTGGTATAAAGATGATTATAGTGAGTTTTTGTTCCGGTTGGATAAAAAAGCATTAGCTATTCATAATGTTTCTCCGAATTTACTATTCAATTCACTCAAAGAAGTGTTTTCTAAGGACATTCATATAGGAAATGTCATCTCTGACAAAAGGCAAGAAAAAATAAAATTGTACAGTAAGCAATCAAAGACACGCGATATTTGGGCACTGAATAATTTTGAAGAGAAAGTCGGGAACCAATTTTATAAACTTAGCGATTTTGCAAAGATTACAAAAGGACAAGCCCCTCGCAAAATCGCCAAAGAAAATCAACAATACAAATTGGCGGTGCAATTCAACTATATTGGCTCTTACAAACAGGCAACCAAAGTATTGGAAAAAGAAATTGAAGCATTAAATAAAATATTACCTGCGGGATATAAAGCTGAAAAACAAGGCTGGTGGGGCTGGGGTAAGGAGAAAAAACAATATTGGCTTTTGGGTCTATTGATTGTTATTATCTTTTTTACGACTTCTATTCTGTTTAATTCCCTAAGGCAACCTTTTATTGTTATATTGATTATTCCAATTTCTTTTATCGGAGTTTTCCTTTCCTTTTATGGCTTTTCGTTAAATTTTGACCAAGGAGGATTTGCTTCTTTTATCCTACTTTCCGGTATCACGGTAAATGCGAGTATCTACATTGTCAATGAGTATAATAACATTATAAAAACAAAACCGACTCTTTCGCCTGGAAGAGCATATATCAAGGCGTGGAATAGAAAAATAACGCCTATTTTATTAACCGTTATTTCCACGATATTAGGTTTTATCCCTTTTATCATCGGGACAAACAAAGAAGCTTTTTGGTTTCCTATGGGGGTCGGTACTATCGGAGGATTATTGATGTCTTTGGTTGGAATTTTTGTGTTGCTGCCTTTGTTGGTGTTAAAGAAAAATAAATTAATAAAAAATTAATCATTTATTTTTTGTATATGAAATTTTATAACTAAATTTGTAGTGTTATTTCGGTAGAAAGTACCTTTTTAGAAGAGGTAGATTTATTTATTAATCAATTAAATTTTTAATGATGAAAAAGGTTATTCTTGCATGCGTCTTTGTTTTATCGTTGATAGCTACGGGAAGTTATGGAATTGGTGGTCCAGCGGGAGATGGTACTAGCGGTCCTAGCAATCCTGGTGGTACTCCTGGACCAGAAGAAGTTTGTATTACTTGTTATGACTTTTTTGGTAATCCACGTGGGACTGTATGTTGTCCAGAGAGATTTTTTGGCGGTCGTGGGTATAATTGGATATTATGTAATGGAACAAAGACTCATTGTTAATTATGTCGTATGGTTCATCTTGTGATAGTTGTAAATTAACTTAGGGAGTGGAATTTTAAATATATGATGTTAAATTTGGAACTCTCTTAGTGGGTGTGTATTTGTTGTTGAAAAATTTTATAAGAATGTGGGGTGGAATCTTTTATCTATGAGAGTAGGTGTAGTTTTAATCAATGAAATGTTTCTTAGATCAACACTTCGCCGAAAAGTCTATTTTTAGTAAAATATAAAACGACAAGGTTTTGATAGTAAGCGATTTAAACATCAATTACGGTGGGTTCTAAAATGCTATTTATGAGTATCTCACATGTTTCTTAGTAAAGTATTGTTAGATAATATTGGCTTGTTGTTATTTATTAATTAATTAAATTTTTAGTGATGAAAAAGGTTATTATTGTATGTGTTTTCGCCTTATCGTTGATAGCTACGGTAAGTTATGGAATTGGTGGTCCAGCGGGAGGTGGTACTAGCGGTCCTAGCAATCCTGGTGGTACTCCTGGACCAGGATACTCTTGTACTGTTATGTCTATTTGCAGAGACATTTTTAGTAATCAAACAGGGAGTGTGTCTTGTACTGGTATCTGTTATTGTAAACGTGGATTTGAGTCAGTAACATGTGATGGCAATACAACAAAGTGTTAGAATTAAAGTTTTTGACGGGGGATATTGTTTACAATATCCCCCGTCAATTTAAATTTCTTAAATGTTATAGAATTTGGCACAATTAGAATAATTATTGAATGTGCGGCAGGGTGGTCGTTAGTCGTTGGGGTTTTGTATAACAATTCAAAATATAGAAAAGTAAACTAATGAAAAAGATTATTTATTTAGGTGTGTTGCTCACGTTCGTGTTTTTGTCTTGCAACAATGAAAAAGAGGGGTTACCTACCCAAAAACTAAAAAAAGACATATCAATAAAAGAGTTTAGTGACTCAACTTTCTTCTCTGATATTAGGTCTTTATTTTTTTATAAGGACAAATTTTTTGCTTCGGATTATAAGCGAGATAATATTTTTATATTGGACAAGAATCTCAAATTGGAAAAAACGATTGGGAACAAAGGAAGAGGTCCCGGAGAATTATTGGGAGCATCGCAGTTGTTCTTGTACCAAGATTCAATATTTATAATCAATGATCAAAGAAGAACAATTGATGTATTTGGGTATAATAATCATTTGAAAACAATTAAAATGCCGTTGGGGGTTGATTTGCATTCTGCTGTAGCCTTTTCCGTGTATAATGATAAAATCTTACTATCAAATTGTGACTCTATATCAAGTATAGCGTCGTTATCTTTAAAATCGGATTCCGTTGTGCAATTTGGTAAACTTAAACAATTTAGAACACCCAAAGAGACAAGAATAAAAAATGAAAGACACATCAGTGTTATGGGAGATAGAATCATAGCTATACCTGATTGCCAGCCCAATATAGAAGTGTATGATATGGAAGGCAAATTGTTATTGGATTACGAATTTGGAGACATTGAATTGATTAAAAATTTATTAAGATTTACTAAAAGCAAAAAGCAAGCGATTAACAGCTATTATTTAATAACTGAATATTCTTATGTTTATGAAAACAAGATTTTTATTTTAACAACATCTGTTGATGAAAATGATAGGATGAAGAGCAATACGATAATCCAGTTTGAAATGGTTGATGATAAAATTTCCCCAAAAAAGATATTTGATTTAGGTAATGGATGGTTTAATTCTTTTTGTGTAACGGGAGAAAAAATATTAACATTTAATGCTTCAAATCCCGAGTTAATTCTGTATAACTATGAATAAGTTAAAAGTATTTTCAATTTTAGTTATTCTTCTATTTATTTCTTGTATAAATGATCAACAAAATAGAGGCGATGATACTAAAAAAAATGATAAAGTAAAGGAAAAACAAAAATTAATGATTGTTGGAAAACAAATGAAATCGCTTCGAAAAATTGTCGGTGATTCGGTTGATTTAAGGAACAGGGTGATATTCTTGTATAATGGTTTTGATTGTCAAAGTTGTATAGATGTGGGGTATAGTTTAACAAAAAATATTGATTCATTGTCTAACAAGCAGGTTGTTTATGTTGTAGCTACTTCCACTAATATAGGAAGGGATCAATATAGGAATAAATATTATGATTTTGTTTATTTTGATGAGCATGACCTTGTTAGGCGAGAGTTAAAGTACATTTATACGCCTGTTATCTTAAAATTAGACTCATTAAACACTATTGAGGATGTTCTTTTTCCAAATAATAATAGAGATATGGAAGAGGAGGCTCTGTTTTTAGAAAAATGTGTAATTGATTGAAAAACAGAGCAATGAAATGCTGTCAAATAAAGTTAATATAGAGGTTATGTGGCTAAATAATAATTAATCTTGCTTCCTTTTATGTTATGTTTCTAGCTCTGAGTTCTTTTGTGTTCAAAATTGTCTATTTGGTTACTTAATGGAGGTTCTTTTTGTGTGTTGTTTCGTCTTTTTGATTTTGTTAGAGCTATGGGGGGACTTGTCATTATGAGTTAGAGGGAATACGACTATAAACAAGTTATAGTGTGGTGACTTTTGTATCCAACATTTATTGATAGAATGAAGAGCAATACGATAATCCAGTTTGAAATGGTTGATGATAAAATTTTACCCAAAAAGATATTTGATTTAGGTAGTGGATGGTTTGGTTCTTTTTGTGTAACGGGAGAAAAAATATTAGCATTTAATGTTCCAAATTCCGAGTTAATTCTTTATGACTATAAATAAAGTATTTTTAACTTTAGAAAACTTTGAACAACCTAAAGTATGAGGAGCGTTTGAGGCAAGGGAAGATTTTATGCCATTACCAAAGACTACGGTGTGCCATCTATTTCTGACCATTATCCGGATTATTTTGTGTTTTACCCCAAAAAGTCTTTAAAAAAATCGGGATAAGATTTAGCGATGCACTCCGAATTCTCTATTGTAATATTGCCGTTTGAGTTTATGCCGGCTATCGCTAAAGCCATTGCAATACGGTGGTCGTTATGGGATTGCACTATCGCTGCTCCATTCGGTTTTTTGCCATAAATAATCATTTCATCTCCGTCTTTTTCTATTCTAATGCCTAATTTTCCGAACTCTTCTTTCAAGGTCAAAAACCTG
>PDWI01017543.1_pt1 | contig 10020 bp, 7 predicted proteins | sample 1430891 | NCBI WGS metagenome assembly PDWI01 (sample SAMN01162508, study PRJNA174530) | Oral metagenome, whole genome shotgun sequencing project. | biome: Marine environment; feature: Marine mammal; material: Swab sample of the gingival sulcus; isolation source: swab sample of gingival sulcus... | reverse complement strand
CGTACTTCTTCCTAGTTTTCTTTCTATGGGAAATAAAATACTGGCATCATATTGTGTAGGGTATGATGTTTGTAAACCCAATACACCACCATGATTCATTTTTGTCTCCTTTAGTATAGTGAGGGTTCATTATATCGTTTTTTTATCTTCTCTGAAAGAAAGGGATTTTTTAATCAGCAAACTGAGTATTGTTGTTTTTTATCGAACAATTAGTTGAATATTTTTCTTCCATGTTTATGTTTGTTTTTTAAGCGATTGAGGTATTATAAAGATTTTTTCATGATTTGGCAAATTATATAGGAGGTGGGTACTATCGCAAATATAAATCATTATTATTTGCGAATTTTTAATTCTAGGTAATATTTTTATATAGACCGTGTTGTGATTTAACTCACTGGTCTTTTTTTGTATTGGTGATTCAATGATAAAGAGGAAAGTTATGAATATGAAAATGAAGTTAATCACAGCAGCCGTATGCTGTGTATTTGGTTTGGTAGGTTGTGGAGGTACTAGGGGTCCATTAGACCTTACAAAAAAAGAACGTATGGAACTGGAAAGAGATTACGTAAAATGGCGTCAAATTAAGGGTGAAGGAGATTGGAAAACAAGCAAAGATCATCCAGAATATAGCAGATATTATGCAGATAACCCTCGTGAAGCCAACCCAAAGCTTTCTCCAAGCGACAAAGCAGTGGTTTATATTAATGCAAGTCAAAAATCTGGTATTCAAGTAAATACTACAGGAACAGATGAGATAGTTATTCCTGAAGGTGTAGGCAAGTGGGATCCAAACCCTACATATGAAAAAGCAGATTTCAGAAAAAAAGCATTTAGAGATACCACTGATTATGATCCTGAGTTTTTAAGTCAAGCTGAGTTGAGTTTTGATAAGCTACAACAACATGATATTAAGGATAAGGAGTCTGGCAAGGTTCTAGCACATATGCCTTTTATTAATCAAAAATATTCAAGTTATCTTGTGTTTAGATCTCATAACACGCCACGTACTGAATATAACAAAGAAGTATTGGATACGGTAGTTGGTTATGTTGCTAAAGCAACGCCTACTGATAAGGTTATTCTAGATAAAAAAGTAAAAGCATCTTATCAAGGGCATACTATCGCAAGTAAAGAACGTACAAGTACAGAATTCGTTCTTGCAGATGTGAGCTTAGATGCAGATTTTCAAACGATGACGCTTAAAGGTAAAATCACCAATCGTAATGACGCCCTTTTAGATCAAAAGATTATGCAAGATGCAGATGGAAAAAGATACACTGATAATAAAGATGATGAGTATATTAATCCAAATAATCCAAACGATAAATGGAACACCTATTACCTTACACCAGAACAAGTAAAAGCACGTAAAGAGGCGTTAAGAAGGGCTGATATTGATATTCTTGAAGCAAACATTAGTGTAGATAATGGTGTGATTGGATTTAGAAGCAAAGCCGAAGGTCCTCTACATAGAAATGCGAAAGGATTGCAATATAAAGACTTTAATGGTGATGTTGTAAATCCAGAGGGTAGTTATGTTGCTGGTATTTTTGCTGGTCCAAATGCAGAAGAGGTTGTTGGGGAAGTATTCCTCATTGACGATGATGGAGAGCAACGTGCAAGCTTTGGTGCGCACGAAGTTCAAAAATAAATTTATGAACAAATAAACAGTAATGGGGGTATGCTGTAGGCGAAATGTTTACGGCATACTTTGTTCATTTTTATGTAACATGATCGTTTTTGTGGTATGAGGTGTCAAAATATTGATGGTATTAAGTGGTAATAAATAAGGTGCAGGATATGAAACAGTTACAAATGAAAATTGGTATCTTAGTTATAAGTGCAGTATTAACTGCATGTGGTGGAGGTAGTACTTCTTCATCGGGTGGATCTTTTACGCCAAGTGTACCAAATAATGGTAATACTGATGTTGCGCCATCGCCCATTAATCAACGACCAAATACTGATCTGCATAAGAAAGCTGAATTAGATGCAACGTTGGATATTCGAAAGGATCTTTCAGGAGATGGTTTTGAAGCCCGTACGGTTGCACTCTCATCGCAGGAAAGGAAGCAGTTAGAAACCACGGTGTTGCCACTTACCCCTAATGCAACTGATACATCTTCAGAAAAATGGCGTACGGTAGATTTTGTGTATGATCCTCAACCAGATCACTCTCAACCATTTAATCAAGGTATTTCAAAAAATCCTCATGCAGCAGATTTTAATAAAGGCGCTGGACGTTTTGCAGAGCACGATGTCAAAGGTAAATACCCCTATGATCTTAAAGAATTGAAAGATAGAGCATTAACAGATTATGATGCTGAATTCCTTACTAAAGCTGAGATTATTTTTAATCAGTTGCAAACCCAAGATGTTCATATGCGGGGGAAGAAGGTTGGTACGATTGCCTTTGTGAATCAGACGTATTCAAGTTATATGGGATTTAAGGCAAAAAGGTTTCAATTTACTAACTGGCGGGGTGATCGTCAAGAAGGGACTGGTCACGATATGATGGCAAGCTATGTTGCAATTCCAACGCCATCAGAGAAACTCGAGACATTAAAGGCTAAAGGGAAAGTGACCTATGAGGGTCGTGCAATTGCCAATAAAGATGCTTATGGAACAGCATTTAATGTAGCAAAAATCTCTTTAATAGCTGATCTTGATAAGATGACAATTAAAGGTAAGGTGACTCATCGTGATGATATGCTCCTTTTTGGGCAGGAAAAGTTTTTTAATCCCAATTGTGAGGGTTGTGGTCAGTACTTTACACAGGAAAAGGATAATATTACCGATCCTATGGGAAGTGCTATGCGTAAGCGTTTGTCGTCAGAGGATTTTAATGCGCGTATTGCATCACATAAAACTAAGAATATCATCCTTGCTGAAGCAAAAATTCAGGTAAAAGATGGTGTTCTTTCTTTTCATAGAAAGGGAGATGCTATTCAATTTGAATATGAAGATGAGCAAGGGAGTATCGTTGGTGGAGCAAGCATTAGAACTTCGGAGTATGGAGGTGTCTTTGCTGGACCTAATGGAGAAGAGGTTGTAGGACATATTACTTCAGGAGATAACTATGGTACCCGTATGTCCTTTGGTGCGAGTAAGAAAAAATAAACATATACAACAAGAAGAGAAAAAATGAGAAGAAAAAGATTTTTTTGTGCTGCGATTATATGTTCTTTTATGTTGAGTACAGCATTTGCTCAGCCTGTTCAAAAGCCTACTCCACCTAAAGAGGATTTTCAACGTATTGAGCGTTTGTTAAATTTGTCGGTTGATGAGCATAAAGAAGCACTTATTCCAAAACTTGTGCAAATGTATCAGAGTTTTCCACATTATGACAAAATTCTTGTGAATTATGCTATGGGTGCATATTATCATGCACAAAAAAATTATAAAAAGGCGATTGCAAGATATCGTGAAGTGATTGCCGAAAATCCTAATTTAGATAAGGTGCGTTATTTACTTGCACAGTGGCTGTATGAGGATAAACAATTCGAGGCAGCAAAAGGGCAGTTCCAAAAATTAAAGGCTAATCATCTTCCTCCTGAGATTAAACAAATTGTGAAAAGTTATCAGGACGCTTTGTCCCGACAAGAGCGATGGGATATCAGTGCACAACTTAACTTTATTCATGATCATAATATTAATAATGCCTCATCTTCAGAGTATATCCATTTAGGTGGAGCTAAGTTTAAAAAAGATGTCAAGTCTCTTCCTAAAAAAGCAACGGGTATTGATTTTTTACTCAATATTAATAAGAGAAAAAATATTTATAAAAATCATGGACTATTATTTGAAGATGATCTTTCAGGACAGTATTTCTTTAATAGTAAAGATGATTGGGAGATTAGCAATAAGCTGTATCTAGGGTATCAATATGCGAATGCTACAAAGATGATTAATATTTTGCCTTTTTATGGAAAGCGTTTTGTAGGAGGCAAATCATATAGTGATGACTTTGGTTTAAGCGTGGGTGCAGATATTCGGTTGAATCATCAATGGCGATTATCGTTGACTGGTGAATATACAGCCATGTATATGAATAAATTTGAGTATAAAGTACAGCAGCTCTCTTCTTCGGTGAGTGCAATATATGCCTCTCAAGCTAAAAGATCGATATCTTTTGGTGTTAATGGACTGGCTGTGTATGGTAAAACAGAGGATCAAAGTTATCACAAGGTGGGTGCTAGTTTTGGTTGGGAGCAAGAGTGGGTAAAGGGCTTTTCAAGTCGTCTTGATTTTCAGTTGGGCAGACGTGTTTTTAAGGGGCAAGATACACTGTATGAAATACAGCGTAAAGATACTGAATATGTGTTGAGATTGACACTTTGGAAGCGTGATTGGCATGTGCTTGGGCTAACCCCAAAAGTACAATATCAATATAAAAAAGTAGTTTCAAATATTCCCGATTTTTATTCATATAACAAAAGTAAGATAAACCTATTTTTTAGCAAGCGATTTTAATCGTGCTAGCCCAATATTGGGTGTTTAACAACAGGTGTTGAGTGATTCTATGGAAAGTATAGATATGAAAAAAATAATGGTGTTTCTTGGGAGTCTTTCAGTGATGACGGTAGTACAAGCTGATCCAAAAATAGAAGCTTTAGAGAAGTTGGATACAATTTATGTGAATGCAGGTCATGAGTCTCAAGACTACACATATTCAGATGCGTATTCCTCAGTCTATATTTCAGGTGATAAAATCGGCCGTTTCTCACCCATTTCGACAGGGGATATTTTAAAAGCCCAGCCGGGGGTGCAGGTGGGTGATAATCGTAATGGGGGTGCCTTAGATGTTAATATTCGTGGTATTCAGGGTCAAAGTCGTGTGCCAGTCACGGTTGATGGTACAGAGCAAGCGCTGAATGTGTATCGTGGCTATGGTGGCACACAGCAAAGAAGCTATATTAATCCTGATTTAATTTCAAGTGTACGAATCACCAAAGGTGCTGGTCATGTGCTTGGAGGGGGTGTTGGGGGTACTGTTGCGATTAGAACTTTAGATGTACAAGATATTATTCCTCAAGGTAAGCAGTGGGGTGTTCGCTTAACGGGTCAAATGTGGGATAACGGTATAACGCCAAATATACCTGTACTAGATCGCCCTAATGGAGAGTCGATCAAAGTTGTGGCACGAAAGACAAGAAAAAATATTTTAACTTCTGCTGCTAAGTCCGGTACGATTGCATTTGGTTATCAACATGATAAATTTAGTCTTGTGGTAGCCTATGCACGACGTAATCAAGGAAATTATTTTGCAGGCAGTAGAGGGTATCGTAAATACCAAAGATTTATTTCAAATCCAAATGAGAAAGTGTGTATCAAAGAAAATCTAGAAAAAACCAAATGTTTAGAGGAAGCGCCTGTGGTGCGTGAAGAAGACTCGGTAGCAAAAATGTTTAAACCCCATGAAGAGGTACTTAATTCAGCAGCTAAAACACAATCTTTCTTATTAAAGGCAACAATTCGACCTGTAGATGAGCATATTCTTGGGTTAGGGTATAACTTGTATGATAGTCAGCAAACAGAAATTATGCCATCAGATATTTATCGAAATCAAAATGATGGAGGTGTGATTACACAATACCCTTATGGCAAGGTTCAAATACATCGTGTGAATGTAAATTATGTATATGCACCTAAGAATAATCCTTTTGTAAGATTTAAGACAAATGCATGGTATTCACGTGCGTTGACCTCTCAGTTAAATGCAGTAGAAACACCGAAAAGTCAATCGTATGTGACGGATAGAGGCTGGGTTAAATCGGATAATCACCGATTTGGGGTGAATATTAGTAATACTTCGGATATTGCCCTGCCTAACGAAAAAGGTTTTGTCTCTGTTAAGGTGGGTAGCTCGTTTGATTTTGAAATGATTAAACCTCAGGCAGGCGTGAACATTGAGGAAGTAGATTATGAGGCGAATAGAAGCTATCGTCATGCACGTCGTTATCAGTTTGACGCTTATGGTCACTTGTCTTATGAGCCTAGTGATCAGTTGAAAGTGTGGGCAGGTTTGAGGTATGAAAATTATCAAGTAAAGGACTTGAATAGACGTGCAATTCCTCGTCGAGAAGCAAGAACATTTAAACGTCTTTTTATTATGTCAAAAGATTGTGTAACATCAGAATCATGTCCACGTGGTTATTTGATTTGGTATGCAGATAAGAGGGGTCATTATACAGATCAGAATGACCCACGAAAACATAATGGTATTGTGCACCAAGATCAAAACTTTCCTACGGACGGTATTCCGTATGATGAGTTTATGAAAAAACATCATGATAAGGAGTTTACGTTTAAAGAAATGGAGGAACATTATCAAGAGAAAGTTGTCGTTGGATTTGATTTTGAGAAAAATCGGGTCCATAAGAATCATGATTTGGGTTTCTCTGTAGGGGCACAGTATAATTTCACACCAAATACTTTTGTTTATGTTTCGTATGTGCAAGGGACTCGTATGCCGTCATTGTTTGAGACTACGATGGGCACAACGCAGGTGGTGATTGAAAATAATATTGAATTAAAGCCTGAAACGACTAAGAATTGGGAGTTGGGTTTAAGCATGCACAAGCAAGGAATCTTTAAAGATAAGGACAGTGGAGGACTGAAAATCGTTTATTTTAACAATACCATTGATAACTACATCACCCGTTATTTCACATTGTTTAAAAATGGTGTTATGCGGTTTGAAAATGCAGATAGTTTCAAGGTGGATGGCGTTGAGCTTCAAATGAAGTATGATAGTGACAAGTTCTTTTCGGATATGTCTAGTACTTACTATTTTAGAACCAAAACCTGTGATAGAAGTTTTGCTGAGTCATTACGTCAGACAGGGTTTGATAGTTTTGTAAACACACCTGATTGTACAGATGGTAGCTTTATGGGATCTTACTTAAATACACAGAACCCACCTAAATTTTCACTTAATTTAACAGCAGGTGTTAGATTGTTTAAGAAAGCACTCACTATAGGGGCACGATTGTCACATACATCTGCACCGACTGTTAAGATTGATAAACCATGGCAGGTAGGTCCAACCACATGGCAAATATATTATCAGCCTATTACGACTGTAGATCTTTTTGCAAAATATAAGTTTTTAAAAAACGGTGAGTTAAATGCCTCTGTGCAAAATTTAATGGATCAATATTATATTGACCCATTGGCACAAAGCTATATGCCAGCACCCGGTCGTACTTTTAAACTAGGCTTTAAATATGCGTTCTAATGTGACACGTCGCTCAGATATACCTTTGCGTATGATGTTTCGGTGATGTGAGATCCTGTATCTATCTTGTAAATATTTTGCCTGTTGATTTCAAGTTGTTCTTAGGTTAGTGCGTAATTGGAGTGCCTTAATGCCAGATTGCCTCACGATTGCTCTTTAATGGGTAGTAGGCTATCTTTTAACCCCCAATTGGTATTATAATAGTATGTTATTTGCTGTAACCGTTCATTTTGTGTATCAACTTGATTTGTTTGATATGCAAGATCGAATGGGTTGTTTTAAATTATTCAAACAAAATATATAGGTAACTGTTTTGTTGCTGTGTTCCTGTATGGTGGGAATATCGGTATAATTGATGGATAGCAATAGCATTAGAGATATAAATTATTTAAGTTAGGAGAAATGCATGGGGTTTTTAGCCACTCATATTGAAGTGATCGCCACTATTTTATTTGCTTGTGCGATTTTACATACATTTTCAGTGCCGTTTTTTGCAAAACTAGCACATCGCAATGGACCTCACGCAGGTTTGTGGCATTTGTTTGCTGAAGTTGAGGCAGTATTTGGCATTTGGGCAACTATTTTAATGATGTTTATGGCATTGGGAGAACTTTTGAAGTGGAGTCACCCTGAGTTTGCAAGTAGCCCTGTTCATTATTTAGATTCACGAAACTTTACGGAACCACTGTTTGTGTTTACGATTATGGTGGTGGCAGCAAGTCGTCCGATTTTAGTGATGGTCAATAAATCAGTACGTCAATTAGCACATGTGTTACCGATTCAGACAGAGGTTGCGACATTTTTCTTGACACTGTTTTTAGTACCTTTGGCAGGATCTTTAATTACAGAGCCTGCAGCAATGACTTTGGCAGCGTTAATGTTACGTCAGGCATTTTTCTCACGTAGTGGAAAAACAAACTTTAAGTATATGACATTGGGTGTATTATTTGTCAATGTATCAATTGGTGGTGTTTTAACAGCCTATGCTGCACCTCCAGTGTTGATGGTGGCGTCTAAGTTTGGTTGGGGTACTGCAGATATGTTTGCTAATTTTGGTTGGAAAGCGATTTGTGCTGTATTTTTAAATGCGCTCATCATTACCTTGATTTGCCGTAAAGAGATTGCCTCACATGAGGTGGGTACAGGTAAAGGTATTAACGCACCAGAAGATGTCGATATTGATAAAAAAGATCCTGTGCCTGTTTCTGTTATTTTGATTCATATGACCTTTTTAGGTTTGGTGGTATTATTCTCACATCATGTGCCTGTATTCTTAGGTTTATTGATGTTGTTCTTGGGTTATACAAAAGCGTATGAACGTTATCAAGACCGTTTAATGATCAAAGAAGGTTTAATGGTAGGTTTCTTCTTGGCGGGCTTAATCGTATTAGGTGGCTTACAACAATGGTGGTTGCAAGAGGTGTTATCGGGACTAGAGCCAATTGCTTTGTTTACTGGTTCTGTTGGTTTAACCGCGATTACGGATAATGCTGCTTTGACTTATTTAGGCTCTCTTGTTGAAGGCACAAGTGAGTTATGGCGTTATATGTTGGTAGCGGGTGCTGTTACAGGGGGTGGTTTAACAGTGATTGCTAATGCACCTAATCCAGCAGGCTTTGCTATTCTAAAAGAGTGTTTCCCAAATGGTGCAATCTCACCAAAATACTTGTTCTTGTCAGCTTTATATCCAACAGTGATTGCAACGGTATTTTTCCTTGTACCTAGGCTTCTGTTTGGTATGTAATTAAGAAGTTTTGGACGCATCGTAAGGCAGTCTGTTGAATTGTTGATGGTGCGTATTGATTTTCATTGCGTAAATGGTTAGAATGGTCATTTACGCAATATTTTATTATTTTATTGGAGTTTTTGATGAAGCGTACTTGTTATACGGGTCAAGTTTGTTTGGATCATTTAGGTCAAACAGTAACACTGTATGGGTGGGTCCATCGTCGTCGTGATCATGGTGGTGTTATTTTCTTAGATTTAAGAGATCGTGAAGGGTTAGCACAAATTGTCTTTGACCCCGACAACAAAGAAGCATTTGCTATTGCGGACGCTGTTCGTAACGAGTATTGCTTGCGTGTGACTGGCTTGGTGCGTCGTCGTCCAGAGGGCAGTACTAATCCTAATCTTACGTACCGTTCCAGTTAGATGATGAGAATTTATCTGAAAATGTTCGTTTAACACATCGTGTGATTGATTTACGTCGTGAACAGATGCAAAACAATTTGATGACGCGTTATCGTATTGCAATTGAAGTCCGTAAGTATTTAGATGCCTTGGGTTTTGTGGATATTGAAACACCTGTTTTAACCAAATCAACGCCTGAGGGTGCACGTGATTATCTTGTGCCATCTCGTGTGCATGATGGTGAGTTTTTTGCCTTACCACAATCACCTCAGTTGTTTAAACAATTATTGATGATTGCAGGTTATGATCGTTACTATCAAATCACAAAATGTTTCCGTGATGAAGACTTACGTGCAGATCGTCAGCCAGAATTTACACAAATCGACTGCGAAACATCATTCTTAAATGAAGAAGAGATTCGAGAGATTTTTGAAGATATGACACGTCACGTATTCCGTGAAGTCAAAGGCGTTGAGTTAGTGCCTCAATTCCCTGTGATGCTTTATGATGAGGCGATGGCAAAATACGGTTCAGATAAACCTGACTTACGTGTTAAATTAGAATTCACTGAGCTAACTGATGTGATGCAAGATGTGCCATTTAAGGTGTTCTCAACACCTGCGACGACAGGTGGACGTGTGGTAGGTTTA
>PDWI01011618.1_pt1 | contig 10021 bp, 7 predicted proteins | sample 1430891 | NCBI WGS metagenome assembly PDWI01 (sample SAMN01162508, study PRJNA174530) | Oral metagenome, whole genome shotgun sequencing project. | biome: Marine environment; feature: Marine mammal; material: Swab sample of the gingival sulcus; isolation source: swab sample of gingival sulcus... | reverse complement strand
ATTCCGACTATTATTTTGTTCCGATTTCTAGAGCGTAACGGGTCGCCAAAGATTGTGTAGTCTTGACTTTTTGGTTCTTTTGTGTCAAGACAAAAGAACGAAGCCCGTCCGGCTAGGACAACGTAATGGTATTTAACGTGATTTCTTATATCGAACTCACGTTAGTTAGATTGATTTTGTAGCTACTGAATATGCTGCGTAATATATGCTATTTTAAAATAACTAATTTTTGAAATTGATTAACAGTTTGTCCATTGGGTGTACGCACTCTTACTCGATAAAAATAAACACCTCGTCCGATATTATTCCCATAATCATCTTTGCCATTCCATGTAATAGGACCTACTTTATTTCCAGTTGTGTGAATAGTAGTGCCTATTGTTTTAATTAATTTACCTGAAATGGTTAATATCTGAATTAAAACATCTAGTTGGGTTACTCCCTTATTTTGTTCGAAATAAAATGCGGTGTTTGTGGTAAACGGATTGGGGTAATTAAGAAGATGCGTAATGGCTAAATCGGTGTTATCGGCAACAATAAAATCGATATCCGATTCAGATGAATTATTCATATTATCCCATGCTTTTAATTTTAATGTATGTGCTCCCGATTTTAATTCGTTAAATTGATATTGAATAGTTCCCTTCTGATAGGTGTTCAAATCTGATTCATAAAAATCGTTTAAGTCGATAGGCGATGTATCTTGATCTAGGGTTGCTGTTAAATGATGCCCTATGGCAGTGCCAATGGTATTGATACCAGATGTATCACTTAATAGAGCCAAGAGTAATGGACGGTTGTTGGTGGTTGCTCCCGATGTAAATTGTTGATTGTTTAAATACAGTTTGATTTCAGGACCAATATTGTCATTCTTTGCTTTTACATTGGTGCCACCCACAATAATATTGTTGGTAAATCCAGCAGCATCGGTGTTGTTATCATTGGCATAATAGTGTATTTTTCCTTTACCATATTTATAGTTGATATCCTTGGGAACAAAGAAAGAAAATTGAAAAGTACCGTTATTCACTTTGACCTTTCCTTTGTATATCACATTGTTTTGTTCTTTATAAGTAAAAGGATTACCATCGTTTCCTTTTGTCGATTTCAGAATAGCTTTATCGTATATGGTCGGATAAATTGTACCTCTAAAATTGGTTAATACATCTCCTTTTTTATTGGTGATATTTCCCGATATCTTAACAACACTCATTGCTTTTAATGTATCTGTTTTTTTGTTGATATCTATACCATTTAATTGTAAACTATAGGCTTTGTTTTGTGGGATAGGTAATCGTAAGGCAGGATCGCCAAGTAATATAAAATTACGTTTGTTAATGCCCGAAGGCGTTGCGTTTTTAGTGCGTCTTAAAATATCGCCTAAACAAGAAGCTGAGTTGTTGTTTTCCGATTTGATTAATTCCTTATAGAAATTTTTATTTAGCGTAAAGTTGGGCAAAGAATAAACCAATCGGGTGGTGGTTAACAATCCGATTCCTCCGCCATTTTTACGAAGTAGAATAATTTCGCCAGCCGACAAAGTGCGATAGTTGTCGAATCGACTAAACTCACACGATGCGGTGATAAATAAAGGAAGCTGTTTGTTTTGCCACGATTGAATATCTTTAATCGTTAATACATGTTCATGAGCCAGTCCTTTTTCGTTGCCATGTCCTGTATAGTTCATAATTAAACACCCTTTGTTAATGGTGCTATTAATGATTTTGTTCACTTCGGGATATGCTTGTCCTGCCGAGTTGGTTACTTGTGTATAATTATCCAGAAAAATTCGTTTTACTTGAAGTTGAGGAGCAGCAGTAGCAACGGTTTCTGCAAGTGTATTGGCATCTTTTACATGGGTGTTTTCATCTTCATCATCGGCAATAAAACACATTTTTGTTTGCCAATTTCCTTTTTGTTGCTTGGTGTAATTGATAATTTTATTGGTAACTGTTTTGGCTTCTTCTATTGTGTTTACAGGTAATCGTCCAATACCTATATCTAAAAGCCCTTGAGCTTCTCCTTCATTATCATCCAGCAATCCAAAGAAATCATCACTAACAAATGACAAGGTGGGATTTAATGCGTTTTTAGATTGATAAGTGAGAATTTTATTGGTATTGCTTTTCTTCATTGATTTATTGTCGTACGAGCCATCGCCAAACAGTAATAGGTATTTTATTTTTTTTGATCCTTTTTGAGGTCGCTGATATAGCATTCTCACAAAATTGCGAATGGCAGCTACATCTGGTGTCCCTGATGAGAATTCATTGAATATGGCTTCTTGCGTAACCACAGTAACGTTTAGATTATCGTTTTTCTTGTGATAATCGGCTATCCTTTTTGCATAAGAAGTAAATTGTTTTGGGGCAACAATAAGCATATCGGTTTGTAGTATGCCATGTAAATTTTGATTGGGCACAGTTTCTATTACTTTAGGAGTTGGAAAATTTCCTTGTGGATTAAAAACAACAAATTCTTTAAGGGTTTCGGTAGTAGTAGAAAATGTACCAATGCCATTATCAACAGTCAAATTAAATTGCTTGGGTTGTTCGGGATTGGTGATGTTCCAAACGCAACAATTTGGTTTGCAATTACTGATTTTGAATTGAGAGATATTGCCTTTTGCTATCGAACGTGTATCTCTAAAAGCCATTTGCGATGAGGTGAAATATAGTTTTCTTCTAGCATTTACATTAATAAAGTTCAACCAGCCTTTAGCTGAAGGTGTCGGTTGATGGTAGGTTAATGTGAATGATAGATTATCTTTTGTAGGATAAAAATGATCAAAGGTCAGCTCTACTATTCTTGCATAGTCCGAAGATGTGTCGCCTGTATTTACACCTGCTATTTCAATGTTTCCTATTTCGTTATCTGTTGATTTTAAAGAGAAATAAGAATCTGATGCAGCTCTTGCAACCACCGAAGTGGTTATTCTTAATGGCGATGTTGTTACAATATGATCAAATAAAAAGTGGTATGAATAGGATGTTTTTACATCAAATAGATCTCCAACCCACAATCGTCCAGAATGAATTAAGTTTGTTTTATCATGGTCAATAGCCCTGTAGTCATCAAAAGAAGTTACTTCTGTTGTATGTCTTTTTTGCGAAGTTGCTATTGGAATAGTAGGTGATTTTCCCTTAGAGGTGGTCAAAAAGTAGTAGGCTTTATTGGCATACTGATGATTTTCTTGAATAAATCCTTTTTCTGAATATTTCCAATGTCGAGTTCCTTTGGCATAAAACAGAATATAATCACCTTTATTAAAAACACCATCTGATCCTTTGTGTATATATATGGGGATACAGGGTAAATCATCATAGCAAAACTCGTTATTCATTTTAGGTAGCATTGCTCCTCCATATCCATAAACTCGAATACTTTCAAGTTGTTTCAAGCCCATTTTCTTCAGACTATTGAATGTAAGTTTGTGTATACCTGTTGTATCTACTGCAATCTTAATCCATTTTCCTTTTTGAAGAACTGATTGTGTGGTTGCTGTCTTTTTTCTTAGTCCTTTCTTTACCTGTGATGTTGCTTCTACTTTTAGTTTGAATCGGACTAATTTTTCTAGTTGTTGTGTTACAGGATTTTTACGAATAGGAATAAACTTTATTTCAAGAAGACTATTATCTCTTGTATTATATTGATGTGTGTGTATTTCGATTTCTGTGCCAAAAGAAAATTTGCTTAAAAGTTGTTTTTCATTGGAACTTAAAACAGAAAACTCCGTATCCTGCATGGACGCTTTGTATATCAGAAGGAAGTTCTTAATTTTTTTATTTGTGCAGAATATTGGTAGCCAATTATTATCTGGAGAAAGTGCTGCATTGTTAAAAGATAAGCATTCTACTTTATCTTTATTCTGTTTGAAAATTGTAGTTTTGTGCCAATTCAAATGATATATATTGTCAGTTTGAGCAACAGTTAAGGTTGTCCAAAAGAAAAAAATAAGAAAATAGAAATAACGCATATCAGGTATCTATTAAATGATACCACAAATAAACTAAAAGTTTAAAGAATGATAATTTATTTGGGCTGATATTCGTGATTTTAAATTTTACTATTAGGAAATAAAAGGGGAGGTAAACAATAAAAACATTTGTTTTTAGTTGTATTTGCGGGTGAAAGGAAAGATTTTCCTTTATTTGTTTGAAAGAAGAAGTCGTAGGATAAAAATTTAGATAAAAAATAATTATGAAAACCAAATTTAGTATTTTTTGTGTTGTTATTGTTACAGGTTTGTTGTTGTTTCCATCTTGTTCTAAGATAAAGAAATTGATGGGGAAAGGAGAAAAATCAAAGACTACGGGTTGGGCTTATAATGATCCAGAAAATGGAGGTTATGAGTACAATAATGGGTATGATCAACAAACAGGACCAGGGTTAAAGTTTATCGAAGGAGGAACTTTTATAATGGGACGTACACAACAAGATGTAATGTTTGACTGGAATAATGTTCCTCGTAGGGTAACAGTTGCTTCGTTCTATATTGATGAGACAGAAGTTCGTAATATTGACTATAGAATGTATTTAGACTGGACAAAGCGTGTGTATGTTTCTTATCCTGAAGTATATCAAAAAGCATTACCTGATACATTGGTTTGGCGTAGAGAGTTGGCGTACAACGAACCTTATGTAAATAATTATTTGAGACATCCTGCTTATGCTGAATATCCTGTTGTGGGGGTATCTTGGGAGCAGGCCGTGGCATTCTGCGAGTGGCGTACTGATAGAGTAAACGAACAAATTTTGGTAGATAAAGGTATTTTAAATCATGACCCTACTCAGCGTGATGAGAATAACTTTAATACAGAAGCCTATTTAGCGGGACAATATGAAGGGGCAGTTCGAAAGAATTTGAAAGACCTGAATCCTGAAAACGAAGAACGAAGAGTACGTTGGACTGATGGTATCTTGTTACCTAAATATCGATTACCAACTGAAGCAGAGTGGGAATATGCAGCTTATGCTTTAATTGGAAATTCTAAAGAAGAGCGTTTAGGAAATAGAAGAATCTTTCCTTGGGATGGACACTGGGTTCGTAAGGATAGTCGAAAATATAGAGGTCGTATGATGGCAAACTTTGTTCGTGGACGAGGAGACTTTATGGGTACCGCTGGTAATTTGAATGACTCTGGAGATTTGACTGTTCCAGTTGATTCTTATTGGCCAAATGATTACGGTTTGTATTGTATGGCAGGAAATGTTAATGAATGGGTTGCCGATGTTTATCGTCCATTAACAACAGAAGATGTGGCTGAATTTAATCCTTTTAGAGGAAATGTTTTTGAAACAGCGGTTCGTGATGAGGAAGGTAATCTTGCTGAAAAAGATAGCTTAGGTCGTATTCGATATAGAAAACAAACTGATGCGGAATTAGTTGGTCGAACCAACTATAAAACTGCCGATAATAGAAACTTTAGAGATGGTGATGTTCAGTCTAGTATTGTTTCAGATTATGAGTGGAATAATCCTGAGCATGAAAAAATAGGAACAACTAGAATGTATGTCCAAAAAAGAGGACCTGGAGGAAATGACTATAGTTCCTTAATTAATGATAGATCTAGAGTTTATAAAGGCGGTTCTTGGCGAGATAGATCTTTTTGGTTGAATCCTAGTACTCGTAGATTCTTAGATCAAGGGAAATCTACAGATGATATTGGATTTCGCTGTGCCATGATACATGTAGGAAATGGAAAAGGTCTTAAAGTAAAGAGATAATGCAATTTTCATAACAAAAGAAAGGGGTGTCCAAATTTGGACACCCTTTTTTTAGGATTATTTGTATCTATGTTGAGGTTATAATATTTGTAGAAGTTTGATTTTTTGTATCGATTTTAGTTTGCTAACCTCAAGAATAATATTGTTGATATCAACTTTAGATTTGAATTTTATAGTCAAAGAAAAAGTTGTTTGTTCATCTAAGAATACGTGTTCTATATCGGTATTAACAATAGTTGCATTGTATTTATTTAGTATTTCCTGTAAATCTGTAGTTAATATTGTTTTATCCGAGCAATAAATTTCTAGTTTTTTATGAAACTCCCTTGAAAAATGGCGTTTCTCTGTATGGTTTAACAGTATTAATGCCATTAATAGTATTGCAGTTCCTGTTATTGCCCCAATATACATTCCTGCTCCAACAGCAAGCCCTAAAGCAGCAATAACCCAAATCGAAGCAGCTGTTGTTAGTCCCCGTATATTAGTTCCATATTTTACAATGGCTCCAGCTCCTAAGAAACCTATGCCAGAAACCACTTGTGCGGCTATACGTGATGGATCTCCATTTTGAAAATTAGGAAAGGTTTGAGGAACGAATATCGATAGCATCATTAAGATAGTAGAGCCAATAACAATTAAGATATGTGTTCGTAGCCCTGCGGGTTGACGACGTGTTTCTCGTTCAATTCCCACTAATATTCCAATTATAAAACTTAAAAATAAACGAAAAAGAATCGTTGTTGTATTAATATCATCACTATTGATGATGTTAAACGCATTGTTAATAAAATCCTGAAACATAATTTATATCTGTGAATTTGATGAGGTATTAAATGTTTTATTTACAGCAATAGTACCAGATACCACAGCTATTATTGCCATAAAGCTAGACAAAAATATACCAACAAATGGTATTAGTAAGGTGAGCGAAAAAACAAACCCATTTGCTATAACTACGCCTTTATTATTCTTGATAAAGTGAATGCTTTGGGAGAGGTTTAATTGTTTGCGTTCTATGGCATAATCCATAAATGAGAAGCCATAGAAATATGCAGAAATAAAAAATAAAACAATTGGCGAAATCCAGCCAACAAAAGGGATAAAGCTGCAAAAAAAGAGTACAACTGTAAAAAATATCTCAATAGCGATATTTCGCAATGCAATTAATGTTCCTCGTATGATATCATGCAATAGGCGACGGAAGTTAAAAGGATATTTTCTTCCTGTTTGTAATTGCTCTGTTTTTTCTGATAGATGAGAAAATACAGGTGATAGAAGAATAATTATGATATATCCACCAAAGTAGGCAAATAACAAAAAGAATAGTATTTTAAAAATTAACCATATAAAGCCATTTAAGAGAGATTGTAACATACTTGAACCCCAAAAGCTTTCTTGGTTTAAGTTTAGCCATAATCGTAATTGCTGTTGTATTGAATCGGATAAAGTATCCATATAATCCCATCCCAACCAAAATATTAGAATGTTGAGTATTAAAGGAAATAAAAAGAACCAGCCTAATCTTTTTTGAAAGATATAATTAAAAGATTCAGTGTAAGTCTGTAATCCTAATCGAAAATCAGAAATTAATTTCATTGTATTGGGTAAACTGTAGTTTTGTTAAGAAATTGAACATATAAAAAATGGAATTCTTTTCGAACTCCATTTTTGCATTTCCAAAGGAAAATCTTTTGCTAACGTTTCTCTTTGTATTTTATCAATTGAGCCTTTAAAGCATCGAAAACTAAATCGGTAGCTTCTTCAAATGTTTTGCTCTGTTTTTTTGCAAATAACTCAGAATTTGGAACGTGCATTTTTATTTCAACAACTTTGTTTTCTTTATTACTAGCTTTATCGATGTTTAATTTTACATCGAAAGCTGTAACACTACTTTCATACTTTTCTAATTTTTTCAATTTCTGTTGAATAAAATCTTCTAGTTTTTCATCAGTTTTAAAACCTACGGATTGCATTTTTACATTCATTACAACTCCTCCTATTTTTTTATGTACGAAAGGTACATTGGTTAATAATTACACCTTGAAGATAGAAAGAAAAAATAAGATAAACAAAATAGAAGGAAAATGTTTCTTAAAATATACAGCACTAAATTTATTATTGAGGAGTATAATGAATCTTACGAAAACATACCAAAACGAAAATGGTATTAGAATAAATAGCTTGCTATATTTGTACGCCTAACAAAAATGCACCTAAAGTGAAAAAGATATTAGAATTGCAGCAGATATCGGCTGCTTATGACCACCAATTGGTTCTAAAAGATGTGAATTTATCAATTTATAGAAATGATTTTTTAGGCATTATTGGACCTAATGGAGGCGGAAAAACCACTCTGTTAAAAATAATGTTAGGTTTAATGAAACCAACAAAAGGCAAATTAATTAAAGTTGATAAGTCGATTAATATTGGATATTTACCGCAAATAAATCCTATTGATAATAAATTTCCAATTACGGTTAGCGAAGTGGTGATGTCTGGTTTGATGTCAACAAAAAGGCTGTTGCAACAATATACAAAAGCAGATAAAGCAACGGTGCATCAGTTGCTAGAAGAGATGAATCTTGCAAATTTCAGCAAAAAGAATATTGGAGAACTTTCGGGAGGACAATTGCAGAGGGTATTGCTATGTAGGGCAATTATTTCTCATCCTGATTTGTTGATTCTAGATGAACCCGACACTTATGTTGATACCAATTTCGAAGGCGAACTATACGAAAAACTACACCAATTAAATGATAAAATGGCAATAGTAGTGGTTTCTCACGATGTGGGAACCATTTGTTCTCATGTGAAAACTATTGCTTGTGTAAACAAAACGCTTTGTTATCATAATTCAAATATTATTTCGCAAGAACAATTAAAAGCATACAATTGTCCTATCGATTTAATTACACATGGAGAAGTTCCTCATCGTGTATTAAAGCATCATCATTAAATGCAGCAGATAGTGATAAAATTTAGCTATTTTTACCCGCAAACAAATAAAATAGAAAAGAGTGAGTATAATAGGACAATATGCCGATTTAAAAGTTGCCAAATTAGTTGATTTTGGCGTATATCTAGAAGGTGAAAATGAAGAGTTAATACTTCTTCCTGCACAATATGTTCCCGAAAAAACACAAATAGATGATACCATTTCGGTATTTGTGTATCGTGATTCGGAGGATAGAATTATAGCAACCACATTAAAACCTTTTGCAACTGTAGGACAATTTGCTGCAATGAAAGTTAAAGTAGTTAGTAGGGTGGGGGCTTTCCTCGATTGGGGATTGGCTAAAGATTTATTGGTGCCTTTTAGTGAGCAAAACGAAAAAATGAAAGAGGGGAATACCTATTTGGTGTATGTTTACCTCGATAGTCTTACAGGACGAATTGTAGGTACTGCAAAATTGGAACGCGTCCTTTTTGAGAAAGAACACCAGCATACCGAAGGCGAAAAAGTGAATATTATTGTTGGTAAGCGTACCGAATTGGGATATCAGGTATTGATAGAAGAAGATGCTTTGGGCATGGTTTATAAGAATGAAATTTTTGGTCATTTGAAAACAGGCGATAAGCGTGTGGCATATATCAAAAAAATCCGTCCCGACGGAAAGATTGATATTAGTCTGCAACAACAGGGCTACGAAAAAGAAGTTCCCAATTCAGTTCAGCTAATTTTAGAGATGCTAAAAGCAGAAGAAGGGTTTCTTCCTGTCAATGATAAAAGTTCGCCAAACGGAATCTACCTTAAAAATGAATAATAGGGCAAACTTCTTCGTTGTTGCACAAGTTTAAAATCCTCACTTACATCAGTAAGCTGCGGTATTTAAACTTGTTTACGCCTCGAATTTTACGCCTATTATTCATTTTTTGAGTAGAGAATAAATTTTAATTACTAATTCTCAAAAGGGGTTGCACAAGTTTAAAATCCTCACTTACATCAGTAAGCTGCGGTATTTAAACTAGTTAATTACTAATTATTAATTGCACATTACTAATTGCACATTGTTAATTGTTAAACACACACATAATGAAAAAAACAACATTACTATTTGCATTTATTGGAATATTATTCAATTCCTATGCACAAGATTTCTCTGATTGGAAAAATGGGGTGCCAGAAGGTTGCACCACTATTACTGTTGGAAAAAAGGCCACGATTGATGGTTCGGTTATCACATCACATACAGACGATAGCCACCGTACTCGTGCGTGGATGGATATCGCTTTAGCGAAAAAACATAAGAAAGGCAGCCAATTTAATCTATATGAGCGTTCGGCTTGTAATACT
>PDWI01010998.1_pt1 | contig 10021 bp, 4 predicted proteins | sample 1430891 | NCBI WGS metagenome assembly PDWI01 (sample SAMN01162508, study PRJNA174530) | Oral metagenome, whole genome shotgun sequencing project. | biome: Marine environment; feature: Marine mammal; material: Swab sample of the gingival sulcus; isolation source: swab sample of gingival sulcus... | reverse complement strand
AGAAGGACTTGACCGAGAAACAACATGGAAAGAAATACTTGCCGAAAGAGGAAGAGAACTCGCCTTTGAAGGAAAACGTTGGTTCGACTTAGTTCGTTTTGCATTTAGAGAAGGAAATCCACGAAATAAGGAATATGTTATAGAAGTTATTTCAAAAGCATTAGGAGGTTATTTTATGGATGCCGTTTACAAAGCCAGACTTTATGAGGACGATGCTTGGTACTTGCCGATAAGTCGTTCCGAACTGCAAGTTAACTCAGAATTGAAACAAAACCCGTATTACAAGGTAGATTAATATAGGAAAAGATAAAATATTATGAAAAAAATAAAAAAATACAAATCGTCCTTTCTTCCCCTACTTTTGTCCTTGTTTATAGGCTCGGCTTTCTTTGCCTGCGACGACGACACACACACAAGCGAGTGGAAGACATCGAAAGATATGCAAATACTAGAATACTTAGAACAGTATCCCGACAAATTCTCTTCTTTTATCGAGCTGTCTAAAAAGGTAAAAGTTAAGGATACGGCAGAAACAACTTTTTCCGACCTATTATCTTCCTACGGAACATACACAGTTTTTGCACCTACAAATGAAGCATTTGCAGATTATTGCAAAAACAACGGCTATGCCACAGTTAATGATATTCCGGAAAAAGAAGTAAGAGGAATTATTGAGTATCATACTCTTATGAGAAAAACAAAAACAGCTACATGGGAGAACGGAACTCTTAAAGATACGACAGTAAACGGAGACAAGATGTTTGTTGATTTGTCAGGAGGATACAAAGCCATAAAAATAAATAATAAAGCAATAGTAATCCGTAGAGACGAAGAAATGAGCAATGGTATTGTTCATCATATCGACCACGTATTAGACCCGCCCGTAAGTACACTGTTCGGAACAATTAAAAACGATAAAGAACAGAGATACAAAATAATGGCGCAAGCCATAGAACAAACTGACCTCGTGGACACCCTAAACAAAGTATGGCATTACTACGAAGAATGGGGGACTTACAAAAGAGTAGAATTTACAATGTTTATAGAAAGCGATGCCGTTTTTGCTAAGAACGGAATAAATAATTTCTCCGACTTCAAAAAAATGGTTCTCGAAGATGCGCAAAAAGAAAATCCCGCCATAACAGAAAAACAAGCCATAGAACAATATGTAAGATACCATATTATAGAGAAAAAAAGATTTACTCACGATATGTCTTTCAACTACAAAACTCTTAATAAAGGTGAACTTATAGGAGTTTATGAAATTATAATATATCAGGGTGAGGAAGAATTAAATTTACATTATATAAATGAGCTTGTTATTGTTAACCAAAAACCTGAACAATCATTCATATACGAAAACAGCAATCAACTTGCAAGAAACGGAGTTATACATGAAGTAAGCACTATAATAAAGAAACCGAAAAATGTAGAAAAATCCAAAATCGTACACGAATGCGAAAAAGGTTTAGTATTTAATAAAAATCTTGAGCGAGCCAAACCTGTTGTAAAAGGAATTATATCTTGTTCTCCTGCAATAGAACAAATTAACTATTATCTTGCCTATGATAACAAATTCTCCGTAGATGGAGACGGTATAGGAAAAGGAGTTAGATTTAATGTATTTGACCGAGGACAGTGGATAGAATTTAATGTGGAAAATATATTAGCGGGAGAATACGCTATTTATGTTAAATACAAATCGAATTTCTCCTACGCAACAGCACAACTGCAAATAGACGGCAAACCATTTGGTAATCTGATAGAAATGAATAGATTAGGAGAATCGGGAGTTATGACAACGCTCGTAGGACGTAAAATATTTGCAAAAGACGGCGACCATAAATTTAGATTCGTTCACATGATAGAAGCTCCGGCTGTCTACGATTGTATAATCTTAATACCTGTTTCTGAAAATAAACAGAAAAAGAAATGAAACCCTAATTAATCGACACTTTGTATATTTCAACAGTTCGTTATTTTTTTAAAAGTATTGATTATTAGTATTTAATGAACTGTTGAACTAACTTATTTACAGTAAAATGATAAGGAGTAAGTTATTAAATAACACAATCTGCTTAAAACAATAAAAAATGCTTAGAAACATAAAAAACAAAATAGTTCTTTTTATCCTTTTCGCACTCCCGATAACATTATTTATCGGCTGTAGCGATTCTTGGGACGACCACTACAAAGAAGACTATCGCAGAGGAACAGACAGGAAGACCGTTTTCAACAGACTTTCGGAGCAAGGCTATACGGCATTCGTAGAAGCACTGAAAAAAACAAAATACGACGTAGCATTGTCCGGCATGAAGTCTTTTACCGTATTAGCACCCGAAAATGAGGCATTTAAAGCAGCAACACAAGGTCTATCGGACGAAGAATTGAGAACATTGGTGGGGTACCATATAATAGAACCCGGATATTTCGACTATGAACTTGAAACTGACACATTTAAAACAATTTCCAAAAGATACGTTTTCTACAATGAAGAAAATAAAACTTTCGGAAATAAATACGATGCCGACATTACTCTTACTGAAGGTAAGATAAACATACTATGCGATAACGGAGTTATACACGGAATAAACGGAGTATTAAAACCTTACACTACCGTCTATGATGCCCTGAAAAGCAAATATTCGAGTTTTATGGCTATGATAGAAACCTTTATGGTAATGGACCCGAAAAAGAAAATATACGAATCAGGTTTTGATGCCGAAGGAAACGGAAAAATAGACTCCTCATATTATTACGAACAAAGGTGGTTCGATTTGTTCGACCTGAAACAACAAAAAACACTCTTTGTGGTAAACAACGAAGTATTTGATAAATCTTTTGCTCCGGTAGTAAGAGCATACACAGGATATAAGGACGCAGCAAAGGAAATGAGTAAACTCTATAAAGATATATTTGATTTCCACTTTGTACAAGGAAGATTAATGTCGAAAGATTTCGGCAATAATATACGTACTTTAGGAAATAAGGTTATTGATATAAAAATGAATCACATGGTGAAAGGCAAAATAGACCAAAAATATACAGACGGAGTAATTCACGAAATGGACACCTTACTGTTCAACAGCCTTGAAGCAAAAGACTTTTTAATGACAATGGAGAATACGCTTGTTTCAAACTTCTCCGATTTAGGAATACCGAAAGATGAATCAACCTCTGTATCTTCTCATTCCAGAGTTGACCCCATTGACGACTGCGTAGTATTAAAACCATTAAATACCGAACCTGCACCTATCGGCGAGTATTTCCAGATAACCATGAAAGATGTACTCGCAGCCGACTATGAAGTTATCATAGGTTATAAACCTTTAACAAGATATTGCATAATGCAATTAGAGATAGACGGAAAGGAATTTGGCGAACAAGTGGATTTCAGAGTTGAGCAGGTGTATTCGCATACCTACGCCGATACTTTAAGATTTGATAAATACGGAGACCATACCATAAGATTCAAAGTTGCCGGAACTTCTGCCGTAAATTCTGTTGATAAGATGTACCGAATGAAAGTAGAATGGATAAAATTCGTACCTATTGACCCTTACAAAAAAGAAGAGGGACAAGCAGAAGAAGAATAAAAAGTACTTTTATTGAAAATTAAATAATAAAAAATAGCGCACTCAAACATTAATTGGTTATGAAGAGCAGACTTAAAACAAAAAAAATAATACTTTCCGCCTTACTCTTGTTCCTTTCCCTAAGTATCTTTGCACAAGAAAAAATAACGGTAACAGGAAAAGTAACAGACATAGATGGCGAAGCTGTCGCTTTTGCTGATGTGAAAATAAAAAACACAAAAATAGAAGCGGAAACAACAGACAAAGAAGGCAACTTCAAAATAGAAGTGCCATCACCAAAATCAACACTCGTATTTTCGTATCCCGAACTCAAAACTACGGAAATATATCTAAACGGACGAACAGAACTGAATGTCGTTCTGCACAACGAAGAATTTCGTACTGATGAAGATATAATAGCACTTCCTTATGTTTATCTGAAGAAACGATACGTTTCAGGTGCGGTTAACGATGTTTATGTTGACAAATTAAGAGAGCAACCCATTGCAAATGTGGACGCTCTTTTGCAAGGTCGTTTTGCCGGAGTTCGGGTAGTCAATAATAGTGGCGTTCCCGGAAGCGGAGCTACCATAAGGATAAGAGGAAACACTTCGTTAAATTCAGGAAATCAGCCGCTATACGTAGTTGACGGAGTAGCTGTACGAAGCGAAGTTATAGATGAACCTCTTTCCGAAGGAGTTTACAATTCCAATATATTAGACATTAATCCCGGAGACATCGCATCTTTCACCGTTCTTAAAGATGCAGACGCAACCTCTATTTATGGTGCAAAAGCAGCAAATGGAGTTGTTATTATAAACACGCACAAAGGAATAGACGGAAAAACATCACTCGCAGTTTCAATGTACGGAGGATTGCAACAGATGACACGTGATATTCCCGTACTTAATTCAGACGAATACCGAAGCTATGCACTCGACCTGCTTTACGACGGAGGAATGAACGCCGACCAAATAGCAACAAAATACGGAAGACCTCTTTTCAACGACCCGAACTATCACGCAAAAGAACGTTTTAATAACAATACAAATTGGACAGACCAAGTAGTACGCACAGGAGTAGTAAGTGATTATCATTTCAACTTAAAAGTTGGAGATGGCGTTTCCAGATATGCTTTCATGCTCGGATATACAAATATAGAAGGCATTCTCAAAAATATGAACTACGAAAGAATGAGTGCGAGAATGAACATGAACTATAAAATATCTGATAAATATCAATTTGAAAATAATATTTCATTCGCACGTACTGAACAAAAACAACACATGCAAGGATTATCCAAATATAATCCGCTTTGGCTGGCAAAAACCAAATCTCCTTTCTTATCCGTATTTGAACAAAACAAAGAAGGTATAGATAAGCCGATTATCGACGGTGTCGACTTTGCCGGAAAAACAAATCCCAAAGCCTTGTTCAATAAAATGAAGAATGAAAATATGAGAACAAGAGTCGGTATTGCATCGGCACTATTATATACGCCGAGCGTAAATTGGAAAGTTAAAGCCTCTTTAAATCTTGATTATAACGGACAAAAAGAAACCTTGTTTATCCCGCATGCAGGAGTAGCACTTGACAAAGAAGCCGAAAGAAGTTCCGCCGTACAAATGTCGAAGGAATTTGTTTACGCAAGTCAAAACAACATAACATACAATAAGATGTTCGGAACAGACCACAATTTGAGCGCATTAATGGGAGTCGATTATCAATACAACATAATAAAAGTAAGGAAAGCAAGAACAATGAACTCGCTCTCCGATGAATTTAACGCCACTCATCAAGGAATATTAATCGACACCATAGGAAATATGGACGAAAAATGGGCACAGCTATCTGCTTATGCCAAAGTAAATTATATGTACAGAGATAAATATGGTCTGTCCCTGACTACAAGAGGAGACGCATCTTCGCGTTTCGGATACAAAAAAGCATTAGCCGTTTTTCCTGCAATAGGACTTTCTTGGAGAGTAGGAGAGGAGAGCTTTATGGACTTCATTCCCGAAATGAACGAATTTAAAATCAGAGCCTCTTACGGATTTTCAGGAAACGAAAATTTCAGAGACCACATGTTCAAAACAGCTTATGCCGCAGCTAATTATCAAGGATTGGGTGGAATAAAAATAGAATACATAGGAAATCCAAACCTTAAATGGGAACAGACCCGACAATTCAATATCGGAGCTAACTGTGCATTCTTTAACTCAAGATTGAATTTTAACGTCGATTATTATGTTAAGCAGACTTCCGACCTGATAACTTACAAACACCTGCCAAGAACAAGCGGTTTCGGACTTATGCTTACAAACTTAGGTGCGATAGAGAACAAAGGAATAGAATTTTCTTTAAACGCAAGAGTTTTAAACAAAGCCTTTAAATGGGACATCGACTTCACTATTGCAACAAATGAATGTATCATTACGGAACTTCCCGAAGGAAAAGATATTATTTTTGAAATGAACGGCTTTAAAACCATCGCAAGAGAAGGACAACCCTTTGGGGCTTTTTACGGTCTGCAAACAAACGGAATATATCTGTCGGAAGATGAGTTGAATCTTAAAAACGGAACAGGAAACGAATACAGTGCTTTCAGAATGGGAGATATGAAATTTATAGACCAAAACGGAGACGGATATATTTTAAGTAGAGATGCTTATATTGAAAATGACGACAAAATACATAAATCCGACGAAGTAATTATCGGAAACCCAAATCCCGATTATTACGGAGGAATTTTAAACCGCTTTTCATATAAGGGATTTGAATTAGACATTTTTGTTGAATACCAACAAGGAAATGATGTAATAAATGCTTTCAGAGCAGCAATGGAAGGTATGACAGGATTAGACAACCAAGCAACCACCGTTAAACAAAGGTGGAAAAAAGTAGGAGATATTACTGACATACCTCGTTTGTCCTATAATGATGCAGTTGGAAATGCGCGAGCATCAGACCGTTGGGTAGAAGACGGCTCATATATAAGACTGAAAAAAGTAACACTTGCATACAACATTCCCAAAAATTTATTATCAGGAATTAAAATGCTGAAAGGAGCAAGAATATTTATAACAGGACAAAATTTATTTACGCATACAAAATATTTGGGATTAGACCCCGAATTTAATAACTCAAACTTAGGAATTATGCCCGGAATAGACTTCGGCTCACTGCCTCAAGTACGTTCCCTCATCGCCGGATTGAAATTTAATTTTTAAATCAGCATATATATATTTAATGAGAACCCTCTTTGTGTGAGTGGTTCTCTTTACCGAAAAAATTTAGGCTTTCATGAAACGATTATATTTTATTATAACATTTATAATTACAGGAACTGTACTGATGCCTTCCTGTGATAAAGTTCTTGATGTAGAACCACAAGACGTAGTGTACCGAGAGGATATGTTTAAATCCGCCAAAGATATTATGGTGCTTAAAGCAGCATTATATAATGGTTTACAGCATCTTGTAGAACAACAATTTGTTCTGGGAGAAGCAAGAGCAGACCTAATAAGTCCGGCAAGAGGAGCAGTGAGAAACAAAGACGTTATGCAAATGTTCAATCATAATGTAACTCCCGATAACAAATTCTGCAATTGGGGAAAATATTACTCACTTATTAACCATTGCAACGACATTATAGAATTAGGACCAAAATTAGATGAAAAAGACAATAGCATATCCACAACCCTTATTTACCAAATAATGGGAGAAGCTATATGGACAAGAGCATGGTGTTATTTCCAACTCGTACGTAACTTCGGAGACGTGCCTCTCGTTCTGAATACAACCAAATCATTCGATGAAAATATGCAGGTTAAACCAACACCGCAAGACCAAATATTAGACCGCCTCGAAACAGACCTGTTATGGGCTAAGGACAGCGTTTACATAAATTGGGAACAATTTGGCAAGCCGACAGAATGGAACAGAACAACCGTTAACTACGGCTCTATGATAGCTCTGCTGGGAGATATTTATTTGTATAGAAACAAATACGAAAAGGCTTACAGTGATGAATGTTACGGCAGTATCCTTTTCGACAGAAAAATATCACCGAGAGGAGACCCATGGAGCAGCTATTACAAAATAGGAGAAACAGACTTCGGAGCAGGTAAGGAATGGTTCAATATATTCTTCGCAAGCGCAAACATAGGAGTTCGAGGCTCTTTGAAAGAATTAATACTGACTTTGAGATTCAGCGGTAAATATTATCAAGATAACGGATTAATGAGATACACCTCAAACATAGCCGAAGAAAGTGGAGAATATATAGTAAAGCCATCTGCATATATTATGAACGCATGGCAAAATAACATGGACTATAACAGAGGTGAAGGTGCATCTTACTATATAGACAAAAAGAACAATAACGAAGCCGTTATTTGGAAATATATAGGAATGGACGCATTGGGCAACAGAAGAGAACCGTATCAAAGCAACGCAAACATACATATTTACAGAACAGCAGGACTATTGCTAAAAGCCGCAGAAGCAGCAAACAGAGCAGGAGATGTAACAGGAGCCATCGACATAGTAAACTCTTGTAGAATAAGAGTAGGTTTGCCAAGAATCCCTATTGACGGAACAGCAAGTATGGACGAAGTAGAAGACTATATAATAAAAGAAAGAGAATACGAACTCGCCTTTGAAGGTGAACGTTGGTACGACCTGATGAGAATAGCAAGAAGAAGAAATGACCCTAATTACCTTATAGATAGAGTTGTGAAAAATGTACCGGAAGAAAAAAAGGCGATTGTACGAAACAGACTTTCTGATACGAAGAATTGGTTGTTACCATACTACGCAGACGAAGTAGAACGAAATCCTGCTTTAATACAAGAATGAAAATAATTATTAATTGTTAAAAAAAGTAATTATGAAGTTACACAAAATAAAAATATTAATCTTACTGTTTTGTCTCAGCTATTCTTATTATGCTACGGCTCAGGACAATAATTATGCAGTAATATTTCAGGGAAGAGAAAACAACGACTACCTTGACCTCGGAGAAAATGAAATTTCTCTTATCTACTTCACTATGGAAGCATGGATATATCCTCACACACAAGACGGACGTTGGGCAGGATTTATCGGAAATCAGGAAGGAAATGATATAGACTTGCGTTCTCCTTCAATCTGGATAGAACATAATAATAAAATCCATTACGGTTTCGGTTGCGGTGAATCGGGAAGATGGGGTTCAAACACTTCTACTGTAACACCGGACCCGGTTCTTACCACTTATGCGTGGAATCATATTGCAATAACTTTTGACGGAATAGATTATAATCTTTACGTAAACGGTAATTTGGTTCATAATCATACCGGAGCAAAAGATTTCAGACCGGCAGGAACTCCCATCAGAACAATAGGTAAAGTGGATAATTACTTCAAAGGAATGTTGGACGATATACGTATATGGGGATACGCACGCTCTCAAAGTCAGATAAAAGACAATATGAGAACAAAACTTGACGGAAACGAACCCGGACTCTTAGGTTATTGGACTTTTGACCAACAAGACAGAGTGGCAGTTGATTTATCGCCCTACGGAAATAACGGAATATTGAAAGGTGAAACAATTAAATTTATAAAAACACCACTGGGAGACGAAGGCGGTATATACACAATACAAAGAGCAATACAAGACACCACAGTATCAAAAGAAGAAACGATGACATTTGATATATCAGATGTTTTCGGACACAAACCCCAAGACGAAGTTAATGTAAGAGTTACAAATATATCCGACCCTGACAGAGTAAGAGCAACCGTAACAAACGAAAGAATAAGCGAAGACAAAACAAAGACAGAGGTTACAATAAAAGGGCTGAAAGAAGGAATGGCAGCCGTAAAATTAGAATTGGATATATGGAAATATCACATGGAACAAACCTTTGTTGTTGATGTAAATGTAAGTAAAGGAGAATTAGAGAAACACCCAAATCAAACAAACATAGGAGTAACAGAAGATGTGGAATTTGAAGTTGCCGGAGGTTCTTATGAGAAAAACGGAGTTTTCACCATAATGGATAATGGTGGAGCTATAAAAAAAGGAGCAACAAAAGACGGCGAAACCTTTGTAAATTGGGAGTTGAACGGAGACGGATATATGGAAGCTCGTTTATTAAGTTGCAAAGATTTTGTCGAATTATCATCTTTAGGACTCCAAGTAAGAGCAGATAAAACCGTTGACGCAATGTCTTGCAGTGTTTTGTACTGGGTGTTGAGAGATAAAATAATATCAATGTACAGAGAAGAAAAAGGAATGGAAGCCTCAAGACCCGGAATTAAAGATATTGAAGAGTTGCCGGTTTGGCTGAAAATAGAAAGAAAAGGAAATTCATTCAGAACTTATTTTGCAACAGAAGCGCAACATGAAAAAGGAAAATGGATAGCATTGGAAAAGAAAAATGTTACGATAGCAGACT
>PDWI01010997.1_pt1 | contig 10021 bp, 8 predicted proteins | sample 1430891 | NCBI WGS metagenome assembly PDWI01 (sample SAMN01162508, study PRJNA174530) | Oral metagenome, whole genome shotgun sequencing project. | biome: Marine environment; feature: Marine mammal; material: Swab sample of the gingival sulcus; isolation source: swab sample of gingival sulcus... | reverse complement strand
TTTTCCTGCTCTACCTAAGTTAATTCCAATTACCTCTCCTAGTGATTTACCATCATGTCTTACTGAAGCAAATAATGCTCCCATATCATGAACTCCACCGAAGAATATAGATCCTATAACGATCCATAAAAATACTGGAACCCATCCAAATATTGCTGCAGCGATAGGACCAACGATTGGACCAGCTCCAGCTATTGATGAAAAGTGATGACCTAATAAAACAGGAGCCTTAGCTGGCATGTAATCAACACCGTCATTTAATGTATGAGCAGGTGTTTTCCTACTTACATCGAAACCCCATTGTTTAGCTAACCACGATCCATATGTTACATAAGCAATAGCAAATACAACTACTGCTATTAAAACAATAACAATTGCACTCATAATTCCTCCTTTTTAAGTTAAATCAGTTTTAGTTTCACCGAATCTCCCTTTGCGAGTTTATTTTCAAATGCAATATTCTCAGATTTTGATATAACTATAAGTTTTGAATTGACCCAACCATTAAGGCCTAATTTAAAACTTTTATTATATTTGAATTTCTTTACTAATTTTTTTGCTTCTTCTGAAACTTCATCTGCTAATACGATCATTGTTATAATACTAGACATATGTTCATCATCTATGTGTAATATTGATTTTACATTTCGAACTAAAAAATCTTTTATAAATTCAAGTTCATTTGAATCAAATACTGCTGTATCATAAAAAAATATATGCTCATTATTAGAGAATGAATATATTTCTATTTTTTTAGTTGCAAAATATTTTGTATTCCTTTGATTAAACTCTGCATATAAAAGAAACTTTTTATTATCAAATATGTAATTATCATGGAAATCAAACATATGACTATAGTTATCTTTAAAATCCTCAATTAATTGCATTTTCCCCTCCCACCGTTATTATAATACTAAAACACAATATTTTCAATAGTTAGAGAGCAAATATTAAAAAATACTAAAACGCTTAACTTTTTTATAAATTAAGAAGATTCACGGGTGCTGAGTATCTTTATATCGTTACATTCCAGTAAATCAAACAAATTGCTTGGATAAACTTTATTCTTATCAAAATCCTCTTTTGAAAGCCATATTGTTTCTTCCCTTATAAAAGTCGAAGTGATTCCTTTGCTAATAAGATTTTTTTTATTATCCTTCATAAGAAAATAAAAAGCTAATTCATGAAAAGGAAATTGATGATTAAAGAAGTTTTGATGTATAAATAATAATCTATCAATTTCAAGCCTACTTCCTGTTTCTTCATACACTTCTCTTATAACAGCTTCCTCTACAGTCTCCCCATGCTTAACACCACCACCCACAGAATAATAGTAGTCATCTTCTTCATTTTTAGCCATCAGAATTTTACCATCTCTATAAATCACTGCACAGGCTCTAAGTCTAAAACGTTTATTCTCTTTTATAAAATCAATATCCATTTTCCTCCAATATATCTATTTTATCTTTCATTAGCTTATCAATATTTTTAATATAATCTTCCAGACCTTTAACATTAGCATATCTTATGAGTTTTTTATCTTTATAAAACTTAGAAGATGCCCCTGCACCAAAAGCAAGTATGGTATGTCTTTCTTCAATGACTCTGATATTATATAGAGACTCTTTATTTTCTTTAGAATAGCCTATATTTTCAAAATTACCTAAAATATTCTTCTGTCTATATAAGTAATATGGTGAATAATCAGACAATACCTCTTCTACATATTCTAGCATTTCTTTTAACTCTGTTGATTTCGTAAAAATATAATCATCTATATTCTTCTTTAAATCAGATGAAGATTTCAGAGCTAAAGTGTGAACTGTTATATTTTCTGGATCTAAATATAGAATCTTTTCAAAAGTGTTTTTAACATCATTTATATTTTCACCAGGAAGACCTAATATTACATCCATATTTATCATATCAAAATGATATTTTTTCGCTAAGAGCATCTTATCAATGATATCTTCTGCATTATGCTTTCTTCCTATTAGATTTAGCGTATTATCATTCATTGTCTGAGGATTAATGCATATTCTATTAACCCCATACTCTTTAAAAAGACTTAATTTTTCAGCAGTGATGGTATCCGGCCTTCCAATTTCTACAGTAAATTCTTTTAATGAATGTAAATCAATCATCTCATTCAAAGCATAAAAAAGAATGTTAAACTGCTCATAAGAAAGAACACCTGGTGTCCCTCCTCCTATATAAATACAATCTACTCGTTCTTTATATTTTTCAATAATTTTTATTTCTTCTAGAAGAGCTGTCATATACTGATCTAATAAACTTCCTTTTTTATTTAAATCATTTGATGGAAAAGAGCAGTATACACATCTACTAGGACAAAATGGTATACATAAATAAATCGATAAATTATCTCCCTTTAAATACTTTCTTTCTATAAGAGCTGTTCTATAAAGCAAATTTATTTTTTCTTCTGTTATTCTATAATTATTATATAAATTTTCTTTTATCATTTCATAAGTACACTCTTTATCTAAAAGCTTATGCATTAATTTAAGAGGTCTTACCCCTACTAATATTCCATAGGGATTTTCCTTTTTTGTATATTGAGATAAAAAATCATATAAGAAAAGATTATTAATATGCTTAATTTCTTTTTCATTATATGATTTAAACTTTTTCTGTTTTTTTATATTCTTATATTCTAAAATTATACTTACATCTTCACCAGAACGATGTATTTCATTTACCAATGAATTTTCTTTTTCTTCACTAATTTCTACATTTAAAAAAAATGTCTTTACAAGGTGGTATACATCATATTTATATTGATGATTAATATATATTTTCATTAATAAAACGGATTATGTTTCTTTTCATAACCTAAAGTAGAACTTGCACCATGTCCTGGATAAATATTTGTATCATCAGGGTATTGTGCTAATTTAAATAGTGATTTCATAATCTCATTATAGTTACCACCATATAAATCCGTTCTTCCAATCGATCGATTAAATAATGTATCTCCTGTAAACATATGATTATCCACTAATACACACATACCACCTTTTGTATGCCCAGGAGTACTTATAAATTTCACATCTTTTTTTCCAATTCTCATTACTTCATTATCATGAACAAAATAATCTGCTTTTATTATAATTGGTCTTCCACAAATAGCTACTGATTCATTTAAATCTGGATTTAAAAACATCTCTTCTTCTAAATCGAGTCCAATAATTTGTGCTCCACTTAAACTCTTTAATTCTTCTACTCCACCAATGTGATCGCCATGAGCATGAGTAAGAATAATATATTCCAGCTCTCCACCTAATTCTTTTACTTTATTGAAAATTTTTTCTCCTTTATCACCAGGATCAATAACAAATGCTTTCTTTGTTTCATCACATATATAAATATATGCATTCACTCCATATTTTCCTACAACTAATCTTTCTAACATTAAAATGCCTTTCTACTATCTAAAAGTATTGTAACCGGTCCATCATTAACAATATGTACTTTCATATCTGCACCAAATACTCCAGTTTCAACATTTAGATCTTCTCTTAATCTATTTATCATCTCTTCATAAATTTTATTAGCTATCTCAGGTTTTGCTGCTTTAAAAAAGCTAGGTCTTCTTCCTTTTCTAGAATCCCCTAATAAAGTAAACTGAGATATTAATAAAATACTCCCATCAACATCTTTTATCGATAAGTTCATCTTTTCATTTTCATCTTCAAATATTCTTAAATTAATAAGCTTATCTATTATATAATCTTTATCCGAATCAGAATCCCCCTCTTCTACACCTAAGAGAACTGTGAATCCTTTACCTATTTCTCCTATAACTGTTCCATCTACTATACACGATGATTCAGTCACTCTTTGTACTACTGCTCTCATACTCCTCCTTAAGAAGTAATTCTTCTGACTTCTATAATATCTTCTATTTGATTTAATTTAGATATTACAGTCTCTATTTTTTTATTATCACTTACCTCTATTGTCAAATTAACAATAGCTACACCGGTTTTAAGAGACTTTGCACTTATCCCCGTCACTAGAAGATCTATGGTAGACATAAGACTTGTAACCTCTGTCAATAAACCTTTTTTATCTTGAGCCACTATTTGTACAGATGCTTCAAATGTAGCTGATTTATTATTACTCCATGAAACTTCTATAAAGCGATTTTCCATTCCATCTGTATTTTCAAAATTTTTGCAATCAGATCGATGAATGGTAACCCCTCTACCTCTTGTGATATAACCTATAATTTCATCTCCAGGTACCGGACTACAGCATTTTGCAAATCGAGTCATCATATCATCAATACCCTCAATTTTAACAGAACCCGTACCTTGTTTTGAAGATTTTTTATCTAATTTTTCAAATGGAAGTACTTCTTCTTCCGTTTTATGATCTTTTTTATAAGCAGCTTTTAGTTTAGGAAGAACTTGATTAATGATGATTCCACCATAGCCAATAGCAGCGTATAAATCCTCAAGAGAATAAACACTAAGTCTTGCCATAATAGGTTCCAAATAAGTATCCACAAGTAAATCAGCAACTTTATAACCTGCTTTTCTTATCTCCTTATCAAGTATATCTTTTCCTTTTTCAATATTTTCTTCTCTTTTTTCTTTTTTAAACCAATGTTTTATTTTATTCTTAGCTTGAGCAGTTTTTACAAAAGTAAGCCAATCTCTACTAGGTCCTACTGAATTTTTTTGAGTTAGTATTTCACATATTTCTCCTGTATTTAGTTTATAACTCAGTGGAACTATTCTAGAATTAACTTTAGCTCCTATACATTTATTACCTACTTCCGTATGTATTTTATACGCAAAATCAATAGGTGTAGAACCAACAGGAAGTTCTATAACATTACTCTGAGGAGTAAATATATATACCTGATGATTTAAAAAATCTATTTTTAATGAATCTAAAAATTCCTCTGGATTTTTTACATCACCTTGCCACTCCATCAGCTGACGAATCCAAATAAGTTTTTCATCGATACTATCCATTGATGATTTTGATTCTTTATAATTAAAATGTGCAGCAATACCATACTCTGCTACATAATGCATCTCATGAGTTCTTATCTGAACTTCAAAAGGTTGTCCATTATTTCCGAGCACTGTCGTATGTATTGAACGATACATATTTGGCTTAGGTATAGCGATATAATCTTTTATTTTCCCTGGAATAGGTTTCCAGAGTGTATGTACAACACCCAATGCCGAATAACAATCTTTTATTGAATCAACAATAATCCTTACAGCTACGATATCAAATATTTCTGAAAAAGACTTGTTTTTAAACTTAATCTTTCGATAGATAGAATAGTTATTCTTTTGCCTTCCATATATCTCATATTCAATTCCTGCTTCATCTAGCTCTGTTGAAATTTTTTCAATAACATCTTCTATATCTTTTTTAATATTCTTTGACTTTTTATCCACTTGAGATTGGATATCTTTATATATTTCTGGTTCCAAATATCTAAGAGCTATATCTTCTAATTCAGATTTTATTTTAAATATTCCAAGTCTATGTGCTATAGGCACATAAATCTCAAGAGTTTCAAGTGACTTTTCTATTTTTTTTGCAGGTGTTTGATATTCAAGTGTCCTCATATTATGGAGTCTATCAACAAGCTTAACAATAACTACTCTAACATCTCTTGCCATAGCTAGAAACATTTTTCTTAAGTTTTCAACTTGCTTTTCTTCTTTTGACTCATAATGCATTTTAGTAAGTTTTGTAACACCGTCAACTATAATAGCTACAGAGTTTCCAAATTCCCTTTCTACATCTTCATAAGTAACTTCTGTATCTTCTATTGTATCGTGAAGTAAACATGAAATGATAGTATCTAAATCCATTTTAAGTTCAGCTACAATTAAACTGACTGCAACTGGATGTATAAAGTAAGGTTCCCCTGATTTTCTTAATTGACCTTCATGAGCTTTTTCAGCAAAAAGATATGCTTTTTTTAATTTTTCTTCATCTATATCTGTAACAAACTCTTTTATTTGTTTTATATAATTATCCACAGTCATACCAATTCTCCCACTTATTAATAATACTACTATTATAATACAAATAAGCCATCTAAACAATACAAAAATACAATAAAAGAGATAACTTTTTACAGATATCTCTTGTACTATTATTTTTAATAATTTACTATACTTCTTACTTCATAGTCTTTTATAAGTTCTCTTCCTTTTAAGAAATCAAGTTCTATTAGAAATAAAACACCAGCAATATTTCCACCTAATTTCTCTACTAGTTCGATCATCGCTTTAGTTGTTCCACCTGTTGCTAGAAGGTCATCAATTATAAGAACTCTATCTCCTTTTTTTATTGAATCTTTGTGAACTTCTAGTATATCTGTACCATATTCTAATTCATATTCATGGCTAACTGTCTCATACGGAAGTTTACCAGGCTTTCTTACAAGTACCAAAGGCTTCTTTTCATTATAGGCAATAGGTGCTGTAAATATGAAACCTCTTGCTTCAGGTCCAATAATTACATCATAGTCAAATTCTCTCGCTAATTTTGAAAGACTATCAATCGCTTCACGAAATGCTTCAGGATCTGCAAGTACTGTAGTAATATCTTTAAAACTTATCCCTTCTTTAGGAAAATCCTCTACTGTTCTTATCTTATCTTTTAGATTCATATATATCTCCTATCTGATTTTTTAAAATATCTACAACTGATATAAATTTATTTAAAGCATTCGATATACTACTAAATATATCGGTCTGATCTAATTCTAATTTTTCTTTTGGTTTTGGAAGTACCTTTATATAATATACATCTTTTTCTTCTATGTCAATAAGCTTCAATGTTCTAAGAAGTAAAAGTGATACTTCACATTTTATTATACTCATTTTTAAAATTTTTGAAAGGTCTTTTATATTTATTTTAGTAAGTTCTTCTTTTAATAAATATTTATAAACATCAACTAAATCCAGTCTATGTGGTATGGAAGTATATAATTGATTTATTTGAGACTGTTCATCAACTATAGAGCTTAATATAGTTAATTTTTTAACTCTATCTTTTAAAAAACCTATATGATTTTTATCATAAGGAATATCATAAAGAATGACTTCATCATAATCATAGTTTAAAGCAGTATATATTGGATTGACAACAATATGAATATCAGAATTTCCTTCTATTTTATTATATGAAATACTAATATCATCTCTATTTAAATCATTTATTTTAAACATAATTTTTATTAAATTATCAAATGAATTCACTAAAATAAGCCTATTCTTATTATTAAAGATATAATCTAATCTATTAACCGATTTAAAATCAATTATACAATCATTTTCTTCTATCAACGCATTATAAAAAATACTTCTAGCAAAACTGATATTAAATTTATCTGCTATATCAGAATCTTTATAAAATAATGAATTTAAAATTCTTATATCCTTTATCATAAACTGTATGGTCTCTATACCCCTGAATTCATTTTTAGAAAGAGTAAGAGCCATATCAATCGTATTGCCACTCTTTAAAAAACTATATTTTTCAGCAATATTAAAACCTACTGCATCAAATGTTCTATTACCATCATTCAATACTAACTTCAAATGGTTTTTAAACTCCCCCATTTTATATATCCTATCAATAATAAGATTTTTATAAATAAATACCGGTCTAGAATTACCAAGTCCAAATGGTTCTAACATATTTATTTCATCAATTGTTGAAAAAAGTATATTATCAGAATTAATAGAACTATCTATAATAATTTTATCTAACAGATCCTCTTTTTTTAATGTATCATCAGCATATTTGTTGATAATCGATTTAATAAGCTCTACATTTTCTTCTTTAACCGAAAGCCCACATGCCTTATCATGCCCACCAAAGCTTATCATATGTTCTTTTGCACTATTTACCATATCAAATAAATTAATGTCACCATAACTTCTGCCAGAACCTTTTGCTATACCATCTTCTGTAGTAAGTATTATTGAAGGCTTTGAATATTTTTCAGTAATCCTTGATGCAACAATTCCTATCACCCCTGAATGAAAATTCTCTCCCTTAACAATGATAATCTTATCCAGTGGATTAACTGTTTCTCTTATTAAAATATCCACTCTTTCAAGAATATCATTTTCTATGGATTTTCTTTCTATATTCAGTTCATTCAGCTCATTACTAAGTTTAATAGCCTTACTCTCATCTCGCGTAATAAGAAGCTCAACACCTAGTTCAGGCTTTCCAATTCTTCCTGCTGCATTGATTTTAGGTGCTATATTAAATCCAATATGCCCTGTATTAATATCTTTACCTGAAAGGCCAGAAACCTCTATAAGAGAAAGCAAGCCGATATTATCTGTTTCTTTTAATAGATGAAGCCCTAATTTCGTAATAATTCTATTTTCATCTTGTATAGGAGCAACATCTGCTACTGTTCCAAGCATGACAATAGGGAGTATTTCTTTATAAAAATTCTTAAAATCTTCTCCTAAAAGAGCCTCTGTCAGCTTCATTGCTATTCCTACACCAGCAAGCATATCATATGGATAAAGGCAAGTATTTTTCTTAGGGTTGAGTATTAAAGTATCGGGAAGCACTTCATGTGGATGATGATGATCTGTTATAATAAGTTCTTTTCCTATATTTTTAACATATTCTGCTTCTTTTACCGATGTGATTCCACAATCAACACTAATAATAAGGTCTGCACCTTTTTTTATCACATTATCCAATGCATCAATAGACAATCCATATCCTTCATCCAATCGATTAGGAATATAATAATCTACATCAACACCTAATCGCTCAAAACATTTTACAAGAACAGCTATAGAAGTAATTCCATCTACATCATAATCACCATATATACATATGTTTTTTCCATCATTAACGTACCTATATATTTTTTCTACTACTCTATCCATATCATCCATTAAATACGGATCATATAAATCATGTAATGTAGGATGTAAGAATTTATCTACTGAATTTATATCTCTATATCCTCTATCAAATAGTATTTTATTTAAAAGAGGCGAAAGCTTGTTACTAATAATATTACTGTCATTATTTTTTATTATCCATTTCTTATTATGCAAAATTTCTCCTTAAACTATTAAAAGCTTAGAGATGCTATCTCTAAGCTTTTGTATTAAGCACCTTTATAATGTTTATTTTTTTCAGCACTCTGAGTTTTCCAAATAGCCCATATTGGACTTGCTATGAATATTGAAGAATAAGTACCTGCAATAACCCCTGCTAGAAGTGGAAAAGCAAGTTCTTTTATTGAATCCACACCTAATGCATAAAGTGAACCAATTACTAAAAGAGTTGTAAAAGATGTATTGATTGATCTTACAATCGTTTGATTTAAACTCTTATTAGCGACTTCAAAATAATTTGGTCTTCTTTCAAATTTTACATTTTCTCTAATTCTATCGAAAACAACTATTGTATCGTTGATACTATATCCAACAACAGTCAGTACTGCAGCAATAAATGGTGAGTTCTCCGGCACTCTAAAGATTAGATATACTGCAAGAAGTATTAACACATCATGAATCAGTGCAGTAATTGATGCTAATCCATAAATGATCTCAAATCTTACAGTGATATATATAAGCATACCCACTGCCGCTATAATAACTGAATAGAATGCTCTTGTCTTTGTCTCAGAACCAACACTAGCACTATACTGATTTGTTCCTCTATGTACTGCTTCTGGGAAAGCTTTTAATAAAGCTGTCTCTATCACTTTTCTATCTGCTGTTTTTAAAGACTGTGCTGTTCTAATGATAATCTCTTGATCAACTGTATCACCTTTACCAGTTTTGATATACTCTGCATTAAATTTCTTACTATCAATGCTTATATCTTTAAGAGCATCTTTCACTTCTTTTGTATCAAAATCTTTCTTTAAATAATATTGTATATTTGTACCACCCTTAAAATCGATACCTTGGTTAAAACCTTTTGTTACAAAGAAGCCTAAACCAATAAGTATGATTGCAAG
>PDWI01010996.1_pt1 | contig 10021 bp, 10 predicted proteins | sample 1430891 | NCBI WGS metagenome assembly PDWI01 (sample SAMN01162508, study PRJNA174530) | Oral metagenome, whole genome shotgun sequencing project. | biome: Marine environment; feature: Marine mammal; material: Swab sample of the gingival sulcus; isolation source: swab sample of gingival sulcus... | reverse complement strand
AAAGCATTTTTTATGCTCTATTTTTCATACTCTTTTTTAGTCAAATATTTTTCCTAAAAATTCTTATTTTTCTATTGACTTTTCATAGTTGGTCTCCTAAATATTTATTATTGCTTTAATCCATATTAGATTAAAAATAATTAAAACAGCTTAATAATTATAAGGCATATAATTACAAGTAATATTAAAAAATCCCCATGCTAAATAGCATAGGGACGTAATTATACGCGGTACCACCCTAGTTGTTCAAAAGAACCACTTAGTAGATAATCAATATCATTGATTAATCATAACTTATAACGCAGTCAAACGTTTGTTTTTACTAATTTCAAAACAACAGCTCCAAAGTGATACATTAACGCTAATTTGCTTACTCACAGCAATCGTAAGCTCTCTGAAAAATATCACGTTAAACAGTCTTTATCATAGCTTTTAACTTAACCATTATAATAAAATATAAAACTACTGTCAAGCCGCCTATAAAAATATTCTTATTTTGTAAATAAAGCCAAAATTTGCTCTACATCTAAAACCTTACCAACTGATAAAACTTTTTCATTGACAACAAGTCCAGGAGTACTCATAACTCCGTATTTAGCAATTTCTGTTTCATCAGTTACATGTTCTATATTAATATTAAGCCCTACTTTTTCTAATGCTTTTTTAACATTTTCTTCTAATTGCAAACATTTTGCACATCCAATTCCTAATACTTTTACGCTCTTAACCTGACCTTGAACTAAGTCCATAGCGCCATCTTTAGCCATATTCATTAAATCTCCAGCATCATTTCCAAATAACATATTTTTTTTCCTCTTTCTTTCTTCTCAAATTATTAAATATGAGAATGTATTAAATAAATATCCTACTACTATTATACCCGAAGTACAGATTATTACAAATAAAATCAACAATTTTAGCTTAATCGCTTTTTTTAGCATTATAAGAGATGGTAAAGAAAGTGTTGTAACTGCCATCATAAATGCCAATACTGTGCCGAGATAAGCCCCTTTTGAAACTAAGGCTTCAGCAACAGGTATCGTACCGAAAATGTCAGCATACATAGGTATTCCAACTGCAACGGCTAATAATATAGAAAAGAATTTATTATCACCTAGTAAAATTTCAATTATATTTTGAGGAATCCAGTTGTGTATAAGTGAGCCAATAGCAACACCGACTAATATATATGGAAAAACCTTTTTAAAAGTCTCTTTAACTCTGCTAACAGCGTACGCACTTCTATCTCTGACACTTAAATCAGGAGACTCTAAGTCAATATTTTCAACCTTAAAAATAAATTCTTCTACGTACTTTTCCATCTTCATTTTTTCGATAATAACACCGCCAATGACTGCAATTACCAAACCCAATATTACATATACGATTGCAACCTTTGCACCAAAAATACTCATTAATAGTATTAGAGAAGCGAGGTCAACCATAGGTGAAGATATTAAAAATGAAAAGCTTACACCAATAGGAAGACCTGCACTTGTAAAACCTATAAATAAAGGTATTGAAGAACATGAGCAAAATGGTGTAACCGTTCCCAATAAGGCAGCTATAAGATTTGCCCATATACCCTTATATTTTGTTAATATTTTTTTGCTTCTTTCAGGCGGAAAATAGCTCTGTATAAAAGATATTGTATAGATGAGTACGCATAAAAGTATGCTTATCTTTATTACATCATATATAAAAAAATGTAAGCTTCCACCAAGTTTGGTTCCAGTATCTAGACCAATACTTTTTAATATATTATTAACTAGATCACTTAACCATTTCATGGCCAATATCTGATTTTGAAAAAAATCAAAAATTCTTTTTATTAAATTCAAGTAATTCTCCAATTCTAGTTTTATTGATATCTAAATTCAGAAACTCCTGATGTTGCATACTTAGTTTTATAAATATACATATTATTATCAGCTTCAGTCAGCATCTGAATTTTACTCTTTCTATTTTTATCATTTTGATAGGAATATCCCATACTTACCGATACTCTATATTCTTTATTAACTCTTAATTCTTCATTAAACAAATCAAGCTCTGTTTGTATATCTTCTAAGGTTAAATCAATCTGCTGAACTCTACCTCTTACCCCTACTACTGCAAATTCATCTCCACCTAATCTGGCAATAAAATCTTTTTCAGAAACTGCTCTTTTTATAAGATTAGCAAGTTCAATTAAGATGAAGTCACCCTCGTGATAACCATACGTATCATTAATTTTTTTAAATTTATCTATGTCAATAATAGCAATAAACATATTTGTTTCTAATCTTGAATCAGAGAAAAAACGTTCTAAGTAATAATCAAACTTATATCTATTATTTACCCTAGTTAAAGGGTCAATAACTAACTCATTATTCTGAAAATTAAAATATATAATAATTACTGATACAGATGATAGCAACCAAATTATATTTACACTACTATAAAATGTTTGAATCATGGCACCTACAATTGGTAATATCGGATAAGCCATCAAGATTAATTTTCCATCATTTCTTTTATTTTTTATATTGTCATTTCTATCTTTTTTTAGAATAATAAAAACAGAATAAAATAACAAACTCATATTAAATAAAGCATATACATAATAATAAGGTCCTCTTTGATAAACATTGTACTCATCAATTGAAAACATAAAAGGATATTTAAACGACATAGATGCTATAAATACTACTATAGCGATTGGTATAATGGATAATTTTAAAGTCCTTTTGTATTTATCCATACTTTCATAAAGCTTATAATTACAATATGCAATCCATAAAAAACAAGACCCTGTCTGCATAGAGAAAAAAACAACATTAGAAAAATAGTTTAGCTTATAATAATTAATCTCCCCATTGAGAATCCAAGTAACACTATCTACTGCAAATAATACTATACAAAAAATAACAAAATTAGTGAAAATATAATTATCTAAATCCTTTTTTCTTTTGATATTACTTCCGAAATTTGCTAGAACAAGCAAGCAAAGTATAATAGCCACTATATTAGAACTAATACTCATTATTTTTGTACTTGACGATAACATATACTCCTCCCTATCAATATAATAATGTCAAGATATACTCTTACTAAGTTCAAAGCATTTATAGTAAAAAATGCAATACACCCAATTAATACTACTTTTCTTTAAATATTATATCATTTCGAATTATTTTTTTCAAATAATAAAGTCACATCAAAAGTTATGATGTGACCTAAACGTTGTAAAACTTTAACTAAATGTATTTTCAATTAGCTTTGCGAGTTTTTCTGCCTCGATTTGAAGTTGAGCTTTGTCCTCGCCTTCTATCATTACCCTAACTAAAGGTTCTGTACCAGATGGACGAATGAGTACTCTTCCTTTTCCAGAAAATTTTTGTTCTAGTAGCTTTATTTCGCCTTGGATTACAGGATTGTTTTTGTAATCATTCTTTTTGGCAGAAGGAACTTTAGCATTTACTAATACCTGTGGTAAAATTGTTATAGATGATGATAGTTCAGAGAGTTTCTTACCTGTTTTTTTCATAACTTCTAATACGTGAATTGCAGTGAGAAGTCCATCACCAGTAGTATTTTCATCTAGGAAAATAATGTGTCCTGATTGTTCACCACCAAGGTTATAATTGTTTTTTAGCATTTCTTCTAAAACATATCTATCTCCAACAGCTGTTTGCTTAATAGCCATACCATTTTCTTTTCCCATGATAAAAAGTCCTAGATTACTCATTACTGTAGCTACAACGGTAGATTGTCTTAACTTACCCTGCTCTTTCATATGAAGTCCAACTATACTCATAATTGCATCACCATCAATTAAATCTCCATTTTCATCAACCGCAAGGCATCTATCTGCATCACCATCAAAAGCAAATCCAGCATCAGCACCTACTAGCTTAACATAAGATTTAAGGTCATCCATATGCGTTGAACCACAATTTTTATTAATATTCATACCATCTGGCTCGTTATGAATTATTATAACTTCAGCACCAAGGTCTCTAAGTGCTGCAGGTGCAGAAACATAAGATGCTCCATTTGCACAATCAATAACAATCTTTAGTCCATCAAAATTTACATCAACTTGTCTTTTTGCATATCTAATATAATCGTATATGCTTTCAAATCTCTCGCTTAACTTTCCAATACCCTCGCCTAAAGGTAGATCATAATCAAAGTCAAGCATTTTTTCTATTTCTTCTTCCAATTCATCAGAAAGTTTAAATCCTTTTGCGTTGAAAAACTTAATTCCATTATATTCTACAGGATTATGCGATGCAGAAATAACAATTCCTGCGTCTGCTGAATACTCTCTGGTTAAATAAGCTATTGCAGGAGTTGGCATTATACCCAAGCTAAGAGCGTCTGCACCTACAGATAAAATACCTGCAATTAAAGCTGATTCAAGCATATGACCAGATATCCTTGTGTCGCGACCAATCAAAATAGTAGGCTTATGTTTATTCTCTTTAGTAAGAACATATGCGCCTGCCCTACCAATTTTAAACGCTAACTCTACTGTTAATTCACTATTTGCAATTCCTCTGACACCATCTGTTCCAAAATATTTTCCCATAATTTCCTCTTATTCCATAAACTCATACTTTGCTAAGTACTAATTATCGTTATTGTCTTCACTATTATTATCAGCATTAGGATCCAAAAGTTTAACTTTCATTTTCAAATTATTATTTAATAATTCAACAGTATTTCTTAGATTAATATTTACTTCACAGAAATGTGTTCCTTGTTCAAAGCCATCAAAATCTATATTTGGTTTTAGATTTTCCAAGCTTATTTCTGATAAATCTTGTTCTGTACCCCTTAAATAAAGTCTTATATTAGTATCCTCAAAATCATACTCTATATTTTCTTTTGTGTTAACGCGTTCAATTTCTGAACTATATATTGTAAAAGTTTTTTCTATTAATTTATCAACATCAACGTTTATATAAAATTCTTCAGAATCCATTAAACTTATTTCATCTGGCAAATATTTACTTAAATCTACTTTGATTTTATTACTATTCTCATCTAAGTTGGATAAATTTATATTACTTATCTCTACGTACTTAAATTTATCAATACTCTCTTTTTTACCTCTAACTTTAATGCTAATCTGACTTGGCTTAATATAATTTAATCTTAAACCATCTTTCATCTTACCTTGAGGTTTTACTAGGATAGGAACATCCTTCACTTTTTGAATAGGTAATTGTACCTTAATTTTATCATCGCTTATTTCTAGTCCTTCAATTTCGTTGCCAAAGCTATCTAAAATTTGAGGTTTAACAAATAAATTAATATCACTATTGGCTCCATCTATGTTAATAGGAACAACGACAGATGAAATAAGCGCAAGTCTGGATTGTGTTCCAGTAATTTCTATTTGGTTCGGACTTAATACAGGTGATAATTTTATAAATCCCTCATCTAATTCACCCTTATAAAAAGGAGTACAAACTCTAAGATATGATTTTATTGTCTCCATAGAAATCATCATAACAGAAGGTTTAGCATTAACTAAGTCAACACCTAAAGGAAGATTAATATCAAGATCAACTGCACCAGTTATTGAAACCTTGCTAAGGTCAGCAGTAACAACAATATCGTCTTTATTTAACTTACCTACAATAGAACGTTTGCCTTTCACATCTAACTTAATTTCAGTGCCTTCTAAATAATTAACAGCTTTATTTTTAGAAGTAATGGCATCTTCATTTATTACTTTAACCTCTATGTTATTTATTTTCTTTTTTATTTCAGGGTCTTGGTAGTTTATTATCATAAACCAAAGAACAAACGCGAGTATAAACGATAACAACTTCCACGGCCAGTTTTTAAAAGTTCTACTTATCATTTTTGTGGATTCCTTTCAAAATACTTAGTGGTTTGAAATCTCTTACTGTTTGAGTTTTAGCGTTTCCGATTAGTTTTTCACGTAAATATTCTTTACTGATATTTCTAATTACATTACCATTTTTAGCTAGTGAAACGTAACCAGTTTCTTCTGAAACAATTATAACTAGACAATCAGCAACCTCACTTATACCTATACCAGCCCTATGCCTTGTACCTAACTCTTTAGATATACTATAATTATCAGATAAAGGTAAGTAACAAGTAGCAGCTATTATTCTCTCATTTCTAATAATTACTGCTCCATCATGTAGAGGCGTGTTGTGTTCAAATATATTTACAATAAGTTGTGAAGAAACAAAGGCATCGAGAGAAATTCCGGTACTAGCATGGTCATTTAATTTTACATCTTTTTCAATGACGATTAAGGCTCCGGTTTTGTGTCTAGCCATATCCATAGTTGCATCAACTATTTCATCAACGGTTGATACACTCATATGATAATATTCGCTACCAGTTTTGGAATTGAAAAGTGTACTGAAAACTTTACCTCTACCAAGTGATTCAAGTGCTGAACGAAGTTCGGGTTGAAATAAAATAATTACAGCTATTATTCCTACGTTAATAGCCTTTGTTATAATCCAAAGGATGGTGTCTAATCTAAAAATGGTCGCAATAATTGCAAGAACAAAAATAACCAAGAGCCCTTTAAAAAGAACCCACGCTCTCGTTCCTCTTAACCAACTAATAATTTTATAAATACCAAAAGATATTATTATTATCTCAATGATATCTCTAATATTTATAGTAGGTAATTGTTTTATTAAACTTTCGCTCCATTCTAGAATAACTCCAAACCCACTCAAAGACTTTCTCCTTATTCAATCTTCTTTGTTTGTTTATTTTCTTCTGGTACTTTAATTTTAGGTACTGCTTTTACGTAATAATAATAGTCGTCATCTTCAAATTGATGTTTTTCGACTTTTTTATAATCTAATGAGAATCTTAAAAATTGAACTACTAAAGCTATGATAGTAGCAAGAATAGTTCCTAAGAATACAGCTAACAATGATATATTTGATTTTAATACTAAGTTACCAATAACAAAGCCAAATACCATTAAAATTGAACCGAAACCAATGGCAATGTAATGAACGTAATTAATCTCTAATCTTGATACATAATAAGTTGCTATTATTACCACTCCAAACACGAATACAGTGAGTAGCATTGCCCTATTAGTTAAAAGTTGACTAATAAAGAATTTATACATGTCAATCATTACAAAAGGTATATCAACCATTCCTTCGCTCTTCATAGCTATTAACCCTTCTAGGCTTCCTGAAAGATAATAAACTATAACTCCAACTGAAACAGGAACAATAGCTACAGGGCCAGCGAATAAGGCAGCTATAATAGGAACTACATAAGCTAATTTTAAACTCATCAAAAATCCAGTAACAATAGTAAATATAACTTTTTCTCTAAACATAGTTAGAAATAAAAGATATATTATTAATAAGACTAAAAAAGTTATGATTCCAGCTTCAATCGAAACCACAGTTACCCTACCAACAGTAATTAACATAATTATCATGGTAAACCAAATATCTGATATATAAGTTACAATAAGTGAAATTATAACTTTAACTATAAAACTCGATAAAAAGGCAAAAGTCGTGCCCTTATCAAAATGATCTAAAAAAGAGTCAAGTTTGCTTAATACCAAAAATGCGAAAATAAATTTCAGCAGAGGAACAACAACAAACTCCGTCTTTTTGTATAATTCTATAAATTTTGCTCTTAAATCTAATAATTTAACCACTAGGTCCTCCTACAAATCAATTCTAGACAAATTAGTATTTTCTTAATTTATTTATCATTATTTCAAGCTTATCACCAGCCTCAACACTGGCATTATATTTTCTCCTGAAAATAATGCTCCCAATTACACCATAAACAACTAAAACTATAATTAGTATACTTACATAATTTCCAGCAATATGCACAAAGTCCAAATTAATAAAATTTTGCATATCATCAACAAATTTTGTACCTAAGTCAGCTAAAAAGAATAAAGCCAAACTAATACTTACTCCTAAAAGAATTAAGAAAACATTAAATCCTACATAATCGTGCTTAAAGAATGTTAAATTATCTAACTTTTTTTTGTTTCTCTTCTCAAAAGAAGAAATTTTAATCATAAGTCTAACTTTATTAGGATTTACCACTAACCTCATCCTCCTTTAAGAACCAATCTTTTTTATATCTTACACCTGAATTCCAAAGTATCCACTCACTCAAACCTGCATCATAAGTTGCCTGAATTTGGTCTCTAACCTCTTTTTTACCATACTTCAAGTAATTTCCTTTTCCTATCCAAGGAGCAGAAAAAGCTTGTAGCCAAGGTCTAACTATAGCAACTTTATCTTGCTTACTTTTAGCTAAAAGTTCATTAGAAGCATCCATAGAGCCTTTTATAGTTTCATATGGGAATAAATCGGTATGCTTATTTCTAGGAATGCCAAAGAATCCAAAGCCATAATGCGATGGATATACCATAGGACAAATAACATCAAGATTTTCAGACATCAATAAATAATCTTGTCCTAAATTCTTTGCATCAAATTCACTGGTAATAACTATTCCAAAAACATCTGCTGAAACCAAAAGTCCAAGTGGTTTTAAAGTATCGTTAGTATGTTTTACATATTCTAATATTATTTCTTTTCTTGTCTTACCATTGTCGTAACCTTCAAAGGTAGCATTTTCCAAAGTCTTTGTTGCCTCAAATCTAATATAATCAAACTGTATTTCTTTGAATCCATCTAACCCCGCCCTTGTGGCTACATCCATAATATATCCCCAACTATTCTTATTATAAGGATTTAACCATGGAATTTTTTTGTAAAACCAAAGTCCACCATTTTTATTTTTTATAGCATATTCTTGTCTGTTTTTTGCTAAATATTGGTCTTTAAATGTAACCACTCTAGCTATCGGATAGATATTATGTTCATATAGTTTGTCTAAAACGACATCAATGTCCCTCATTTGTTTAACTACAGAACCATTCTCTTGAACAGAAGGCACATCCATATCATATGTAATTCGTCCACCATCACTTTTGACGTCTATAACAAAGGCATTAACTTCTGTTTCATCAGCAATTTTAATAAGTTCATCTAATTTACTTTCTATACCAGCTATATGACCAGTAACATATAAGCCCTTAACCTTGGGTGGCTTAAAGTAATTTATAGGATTAAGCTTTTCTACCTCAAGAAAATCGCTGTCATTGTACATAGCTTCATTGTTTATAATATCATCATTATGAGTTTTATTATGAGCAGTAGTTTTATTTTCATTAAATTCTTCAGAATCATTTATAGGCTTGCTAGAACATGAAGAAAAAACAAACAAGGCTATAGCTAAGCTTAAATAAATAGTTATTTTTTTAATTCCATTATCAGTAATCATTTTTTTCATCAATATCTCCATTTTTGATTTTATCTAAAATATTATAACATAATAAAAAGTGATGTGCTAAAAAATATTGTTAAGAATTAATTAAATAATTCTAAAATCATGTTTTTAAGTCCAAACACATCAAAAAGATAAAACCATATAATTTTTCTTGAAAAAACAACAAGAAATACTTTGCCTTTTACTTGCAAAATATTTCTTGTATATTCATAACAAAATTATAATTATTTCATTTCATTTTGCATATTTTCTTCATCTGCAGCAACATCTTCTAATTCATCATCTTCAAATATTTCTTCATATTCATATTCTTCATCGAAATCTTCAAAATCATCATAACAATCACAAGTATCAGCAAAGAAAAATTTATAAACGAAAAAACCAACAGTTGCCAAGACTGCAATAACAGCTAAAACAATCCATAATGTATAATTTTTCTTTTTCTCAACGACAACAGTGTGACCTGGAGCAAGCTTTGTTAAATACTCCATAGCGTTTTGCAATTTTTCATTTTCACTAGGTCTAAAAAAATTCAACATATAATCTACCTCTCTTAATTTTTATTTACTTATATTATACCATTAATATAGTAAATATTATACCCTAAATATGTTACATTATAATTAAATTTTCTTAATGATTATATTTTAAATCAAATATCTAATTTTTCTAATCC
>PDWI01010995.1_pt1 | contig 10021 bp, 7 predicted proteins | sample 1430891 | NCBI WGS metagenome assembly PDWI01 (sample SAMN01162508, study PRJNA174530) | Oral metagenome, whole genome shotgun sequencing project. | biome: Marine environment; feature: Marine mammal; material: Swab sample of the gingival sulcus; isolation source: swab sample of gingival sulcus... | reverse complement strand
ATTGGAAATCTTATGCAAGAGCCATAGAAGTTGCAATTCAATCTTTCTAAAAAAGTTTATAATGAAAGTGAAAAAAATTGCATTTATTTTCGTATTTCTCACATTATTTTGTCCCAGTCTTTTGCAAGGACAAAAACAAGACTCACTACAATTAAAGCAAATAGCAAACAAAATTTTTTTTGCAGAATTAGGTATTTCATCTCTTCCATTTTTATTAGCATCATCTCAAACAAGCTATTCAGATCATATTGTTCGCTCCATTCGGATGGATAATGTTCCTAAGTTCCATTACTCTTATGACGATTATCTACAATATGCCCCCTTAGGAATACAGTTTTCAATGGCAATGATGGGGGTAAGTGGAAGGAGTAAAGGACGGATAGAGCTTCTCGTAGCAGATGCTTTAGCAGGAGCTTTTACTTTAGCATTTACTTCAATAGGCAAGTATTCTATTCGTAGAGAAAGACCTGATTATTCTTCCAAAAATTCTTATCCATCAGGGCATACGGCAACAGCTTTTATGAGTGCAACTCTGCTAAATTTAGAGTATGGAGAACGCTTCCCCTGGCTAAGTGTACTTGGCTATACTTTAGCTACAGCTACGGGATATAGTAGAGTTTTGAATAACCGACATTGGATGAGTGATGTATGGGCAGGAGCAGGAATTGGAGTAGTTTCGGCTTATTTGGCTTATTGGTTAAGAGACCTGTTTTTTAAGAGGGATGTAAAAGATTACTTTTCGTTTCCCGATTGGGATAATTTTCCTAAGTTTCAATTAAACTATAAATTCTTTAATGGAAATTTATTATTCCTAAAAAATCCCCAAATATGTAATTCATTGAGAAGTGAAGTTGCTTTCTCTTATAAATTTTATGAAAGAAGAGACTTATTTTATCTACTATCTCTTGTAGGAGGTTCTTTTTTACTAAAGGATGTAGATAGAAATAGTATCCCTAATTGGTATATAGGGCCTCAAATTTCCCTTTATCATCCTATACAAAGTAGACTTGCAATAGGAGGGGAGTTCTCTTTAAATTTTTTTTTAGGAAATAGGACTTATACTTTCTATGAAATAGGGGCAAGAGGAATCTTTGATTATTTTATAAGTAATCGTAATAGTATCCGGTTTTATATGGGATTTACTAATGGGTTTAAATTAAATAATTTAGAATATAGATTTAAGAATAATTTAAAAGAGTCTCTCTTTCTTCTTTTTGAATCAGGATTTTCTTTAAATTTTTTATTCTAACTCATCAGAATTTAATAAGGAAGGATTTTTCTTAAAAAGGAGAAATTATTTTTTCAATTCTTGTATTTGTTGTTTTAGTTTTTCATTTTCTTTCTCTACTTGCATAAATGCATTTAACAATTCGGAGAACTCTCGTTGGTCTCTTTCGTATACTTCTCGAGAAAGTTTACATTGTCCTATAGCATTAATATAATAAAAGAAGGCAACTTTCATCACTCTCGATAAAGGTTTATTGTTTGAGAATATAGCACTTAAGGTGCTTGTAGATATTCCCAGTTGCTTTTTTATATCCTTTTTTGAAATTCCTATAATTTTTATTTGCTCTTTTATCCAGTCTGTTGTTACCATAGACTCATCAAAAGCAAAAGTACTGCCATATATTTTATAGTCTGTTTTATTTACTACATCCTTATATATTTCTTTTGCTTTATTGTGTAAGTCTTTCCCTGTCCAAATGTTCCACGCTTTTATATACTTTTGTTTGGCAACAATTACACCTTCTTCAGCATTGCGGATAATACTTACCCCCTCCATAATTTGTTTACTTGCTCTTAGGTCTGCTTTTTCTAGCTCTGTTAATTCTTTTTTTTCCATTTGTTTTTCCTTTTTTTACTTTCCCCTTATTTAAATACTTTTATTATAAGTCAAAGAATGCGATTTGTTTTCAATTTTGAACGTTTCTGATTTGCTCTTTACTAATCAAAATAATATTCGCCATTCTCTTCATTTAGCTACCCCTATAAAGGTGTTACTCAATTACTTTTTTATAGATCTATTCTAAAACTGTCTTGTTTTTTTAATGTTTGTTGTATTTTTAGATTATAAATCTATAAAAATGTTTCCTATTATACTATGTTTTTGTATATAGATTGTATAAAGAGAAGATAAAAAGTTTAGCTCCTCCTTTTGTTTATAATATTATTTATTTTTCGTAGTGTGGAAAAGAATATTTCTACATTAGATTTTCTTAATTTGATAACTAGAGAAGTTTTCGTATAAATAAAATAATTTGCATATCATAAAAATATATGTACCTTTGCTATATGCGATTATAATATCAAATTTGTTGTGGATGGATTTGTAAAGCTTGCAACCACATGAAAAAATTGCTAAACCTTTATTCGTTAGAAAAAAGGGAAATTTACTCTCAGCAAGAAGGCTTGTTCTAGAGTAAACTTAGTTTTTTATCTATTTTCAAAAGATTCAAGCTTTTATTTCAAATTATTCTTTAGATTTTTGTGAAGAAGTCTAATAATCGTATAGTATAAGTATAAATAAAAGTAGAATAGTATGAGTTATTTATTTACATCAGAGTCCGTTTCAGAAGGACATCCAGATAAGGTTTGTGATCAAATTTCAGATGCGATAGTTGATCACTTAATAGCTGCAGATCCTTGTTCCAAAATAGCTTGTGAAACAATGGTTACAAGAGGACAAGTAGTTTTGGCAGGGGAAGTGCTAAGTAGTGCTGACCTTAATGTTGATTCTTTAGCAAGAGATGTTATTAATCAAATTGGTTATACTAAGTCAGCATATCAGTTTGATGCGAATAGTTGTGGAATTTTAACTGCAATTCATGGACAAAGTCAAGATATAAATAGGGGGGTGGATCGTCTTAATCCAGAAGAACAAGGAGCAGGAGATCAAGGTATGATGTTTGGTTATGCAACAGACGAAACTCCAGATTATATGCCTCTAACTTTGGATTTGTCAAATAGTATATTGATGGTTTTAGCAGATATTCGTAAGAATAATCCTGAAATAATGCCTTATCTTAGACCCGATGCAAAGAGTCAAGTTACCATTGAATATAATGATAGCAATATTCCAGTAGCAATACGAACCATTGTATTATCAACACAGCATGATGAGTTTATATTGCCAAAAGATAATACAGAAGAGGCTCAACAAAAAGCTGATGAGCAAATGAGATTAAAGATCGAGGAGGATGTTCGTAATATAATACTTCCAAGAGCTTTTAAAAATTATCAATCTCAATATGCTTCTCTTTTTGAAAATGGTTATGATTTATTAGTGAATCCAACAGGAAAATTTGTAATCGGAGGGCCAGCAGGAGATACAGGTTTAACTGGTAGAAAGATTATTGTGGATACTTATGGTGGTCGAAGTAGTCATGGTGGGGGAGCTTTTTCAGGAAAGGACCCTTCTAAAGTAGATCGTTCAGCAGCTTATGCTGCTCGTCATATTGCTAAAAATATGGTTGCAGCAGGAGTAGCAAAAGAAATGAGAGTACAAGTTGCCTATGCTATTGGTGTTGCTGCTCCTGTAAGTGTTAATATTGATACTAATGGAACAGCTTTTGTTAACTTGACAGATCAAGAAATCGCTCATAAACTACAAGAAATTTTTGATCTACGTCCTTATTCTATCGAAAGACGTTTAGCATTAAGAAATCCAATTTACCAAGAAACTGCAGTTTATGGACATTTTGGACGTAAACCTAAGAAAGTAAAGAAGGTCTTTAAACATCTATATGGACAAACGATAGAAAAAGAGGTTGAACTTTTTACTTGGGAAAAATTAGACTATGTAGACAAAATTAAAGAAGCTTTTAGTTTGTAAATTGTTGAAATAAAAAACACCCCCTAAATTTTATTAAATTTAGGGGGTGTTTTTTATTTTATCTCAATTAAAATTTAAATCCGAAAGTTAGGGTAGTTTGAATATTGTTTTCTTTTATATTAACAGGGGAAAGAGAACTAAAATCTTTACTATTAGGATTATTTATATTTAAAATAGGGAATGCATATAAGTGGTTGCTTGTCATCTTATTGCTAATTGCCCAATCAAGATAAAAGCTTCTACTAATTCTATATCCAATACCTCCAGCTATGAGTATTTGACTGGAAGGGATAATATAATGGGGAATAGTCCCTGCAACAAGTATTTGATTTTTATTAGAAGCAAAGGTAGAGAGACCTAAGCCTTTTTTCATAGGGCTTGTTCTATAAGCACCACCTAAGCGAATACTTAAGTAAGGTAAAGCCTTAAATTCAGCTCCAATCCGAAAAGTTTGAGCAAGGGTGAAATGTTTTTTTATAGCATCATTATCTACTTGAAAAGGATTGTCTTCGTCCATAGCATCTAGATAGCTTGAGTTGAAAGGTATTAATTCATAGTCAAAACTGATTAAGCCTCTTTTATTAAATATATATGAGATACCAAATGTAGCTCTATGATAACCAATTAATGAATAGGAACTATTTGCTCCAGTAGGAGTTTTACCTTCTAAATACCAAGCTTCAGGAGGATATAATTTATTTGTGTTTGGATCTATCCCCATAGAGTATTTAGAACTAGATTTAGCTCCATAATAATCTGTCAGATGAAACCATGTAGGAGAAAAATAAGCAACTCCTAAGCGTAAGTTTGAATAGGGACGAAAAATTGCACCAAGACTCAAAGATAAGCCTCTTCCAACTGTTAGAAGCTGATTGTCTAGAGTTAAGAAATCATTTTCATAAAAGTTTTCTTTATAATTTGTTTTTAGAGAATGATTTACACTCGTATAACGTAAAGAGGTTCCTAAGTAACATTTATCTTGAAAATTAAATCCAAAGGTGAAATCATAAGCTGTTGAATTTGAATTTTCAACCCATTTTAAACCACTGTTTATAGGACCAAAATGTTGATAATCTCCTCCTTCTCCATTAGGATAGTAAAAAGGCGAATCATATTGATCGTTATTATGGTTAATCCAACCAGCTGTAAATCCTAATATAGAAAGCCATGGATAGGGAGATGTTTCAAAAATATTATTCGTATCTGTAGCTAAAAGATCTTTTTCAGAGGCATTGGGGGAAATATAGGATGATGCAAAATCAGCAATAGAATATTGTGAAGGCATTCCTTTGGATATATTTATAATTCTTCTTTGTTGTTGAAGAGATTGTCGGTTAAATGAAAAATTAAAACCATTGCCTGATTCGTAATCAAAAAATGAACCTACAAAAGCAAATTGAGATATTGATGGGCTTATCTTGAATTCTTGATTTTGTCTTTTTCCCCAAGCCATATTATAAAGACTTACTTGAAGATTTCCCGAAATAGAGATTTCAGATTGATGGTAAACAGCAATACCTGCAGGATTTTGCATTATAGAGGAAGGATCTCCTCCTAAAGAAGTAAAGGCACCTGCCATTGCTCGGTATCTAGCTGTTCCAAAAAGCTCTTCTTGAGCTATTCTATAGCTATCTGTTTCAGATTGAGCAAATATATTATTTGCCCATAATATAGAAATTAGACTAAATAAGAATAGATGAATTTTTTTCATAAAAATAACTTTTTATCGTCTCTTGTAAGTATTGTTGTTATTAGAGTTTCTTCTGTAGGAAGATGAATTGCTATTTCTTCTAGAAGAAGTTGATTCAGAAGAATAATTCCTATTAGAGTAAGATCTACTACTATTAAATTTATTTGAATTATTTTTAAAGCTTGTACTTCTTCTTCTAGAATTGTTCGTATTTCTTCTATAATGTCCTTGATTACTATGATTACGTATATTTCTAGAAAAATTTTGTCTATAATTGTAAGAGTTATTTCTATAGGTTTTTCTGGAAATACTATTACGTCTATGATTGTTTACATAAGAGCTCCCATTATTTGAGTTCCAATAAGTTCCTCGTCTATTATAGTCTTGCGAATTTATTGTATTGCGACGCTTATTTACTCTTTTATTCGCTCTAAAAGATGCATTAGAAGAAGAGTAGGAATGACTATTCCCATAACTTTTTCTTCCTTTCACATATCTTTTATTTGAATAGGAAGAGCCATAATAAGAATCGTAATCATTATAGAAATGAGATGCATTATGGTTCCCCGCAACATAGCCATGATAATATCCATCTTCCCAAGAATAGTAGGGGGAATTATTATAACCAAATGAGTTCCAGTAATTATGATGATGATGATAATAATTATTCCAATAAGGAGTGTGATGGCTATAAAAAGAATCCCAAAGGCAGTTGTTGTAATAATAAGAACTATAACCAAAAGAAGCCCAACTATAGTAAGGGGCATTAATGTATATAGAAATTCCTTGTCCTAAATTATAGAAATTGTCAGACCAACTGGAATAGTCATCATTATAAATAATAATATTATCATTAGTTTCTAATAAAATAGTGTTTGGATTATGAAAACGAGCAATTCTATTTGAATATAATCCTGTTCTTTTTATTTTTTTTCTTCCAAATTTATTTAATTTTTTTTGAGAGACTTTTCCTTTGTATGCTTTTTTTGTTCGTCTGTTATAAGCATCAATATCATCGTCATCAATGACAAAAGTACCTTGCTCTGTATATTCAGTTTGTTCTTTTAACCATTGTCTGTAAGCTTCTTCTTCCTCAAGACGTCTTTGTTTTATTATTTTTTTTCTTTGAGTTTTTATTTGGTCTTGAGAAGTGTAGATGTCATCATAAAAATCATCATTTTGAGAAAATGAAATTAAAGGAAATAGGATACTTAAAAGGAGTATACCTATTAGTCTATTCGTGTTAAATTTTTTCATAGTCATGTTAATTTAGATGAGATAAATCTCAATTAGAACTATTGCAATATACGTATTTTATTTGACTTATCTAATATATTTGGCTATAATAATAGCCCAATCTTCTTTATAGTTTATGCTTTTTATGGCAAAATTATTACTACTAAGAGCTTCTTGAATAATTGTTGTATCTCGGTTTTTATAAAATCCACTAAGAAGTAGGATGCCATTGGGTGCTAGAATTTTTTTACAATGTGGAATATTATCTAAGATTATATTTCTATGAATATTGCTAAAAACAAAATCAAAAGATGCATTGGGTAAATCTATAGATTCAAGAGTAGCTGTTTTGATGAGAAAATCCTTATCTATACAAGCAGGATTTAAGTTAATATTTTCTAAAGTATTCTCTGTAGAGGAGCTATCAATATCAATAAATGTAGCTTTTTCTCCACCTAATAAAAGAGCGGTTATACCTAATATACCAGTTCCACAACCGAGATCAAGAATATTTTTCTTATTAAAATTTTCCTCAAGTATAGCTTCAAGCATTAATTGTGTAGTAGGATGCATTCCACTTCCAAAGGAATTTTTAGGAGAAATATTTATTTCTAAAAGTTCAGAAGAGTGAGGATGATAAGGAGCTTTTATATAGAGCTTATTCTTTATTGTAGTAGGCTTAAAGCTTTCTTTTTCCCATATTTCATTCCAATTTTTATTGGGACAAAGGGTGGAAGAGTATTCAAAGTCTAAGTTGGGAAAATCTAAAGAATATACTCCAGATAGAGCAATATTTTTAAAGTGAGTTTCTGGTAAAAAGGCTTTTATTTTTTTAGGCTCATTATCAATAAAACTTTCAAAACCAATTGTTGCAATTGATTGGCAGAGTAGAGAGCTATAAATTTCTTGACTCAGTTCAGTTTCAGTAATTAAAGAAAATATATATTCTCGATATTGCATAATTAGGACATTTCTTTGATATTACATTGCCATTGCCAGGCAGAACGAAGTGTTTCTTCTAGAGAAATTTTGGCTTCCCAATTAAGTACATTTTTTACTTTCGTTGCATCTGCCCAAACTTGTTCAATATCTCCATCTCTTCTATTGGTACAATGATAAGGAACTTTTAGCCCCGTTGCTTTTTCAAAAGCATTAATTAATTCAAGCACACTAACTCCTTTCCCCGTTCCAATATTGAAGGTGTCAATTTGAGCAATCTTGTGTTCAGAGAATAGCATATAGTCTAAAGCTTGAATATGTGCTTGAGCTAGATCTATAACATTAATATAATCACGTATACAACTTCCATCAGGAGTTGAATAATCTGTTCCAAATACTTGTAGTTCTTTTCTTATTCCAGCAACAGATTGAGTTAGAAAGGGAACAAGGTTTTGTGGTATTCCATTAGGTTCTTCCCCAATAAGACCAGAAGGATGTGCTCCAATAGGATTAAAATATCGAAGTAATGAAATTTTATAATTAGCTCCAGCTTTTATACAATCATATAAAATTTCCTCATTAATTTGTTTTGTATTGCCATAAGGAGAAGTGGCAGGCAGTATGGGAGCTGTTTCGTCAACAGGCAGTTTTTTTGGTTGCCCATATACCGTGCAGGAAGAAGAGAAAACTAGAGCTTTAGTTTTAAACTCTTCCATACATTCTAAGATGTTAATGAGAGAGTTTATATTATTTTTATAATATAATAAAGGTTTTTGCACAGATTCTCCAACAGCTTTACTTGCGGCAAAGTGGATAATTGCATCTATTGAGTGTTCTCTAAAAACTTTTTGTAAATCTTCTTTATTGTTGCAGTCAATAAAATAAAAAGTAGGAGAGTAGCCAATTATTTTTTTTATGCCATCTAAGACATCTTTTTTAGAATTACTTAAATTATCAACTCCTACAATTTCATATCCAGAAGTGTGAAGTTCAACGATAGTATGTGAACCGATATAACCTGTTCCTCCTGTTACTAGAATTGTCCCTTTTTTTTTCATTTTATTGTGGTATTTATATTTTCAATATAACCTAAAATTTCCTCTTTCCCATTTTTAGTGGTAGCAGATGTTAAAAAGAATGGAGGAAGATCTTCCCAAGTCTCTAGAAGTTTTTCTTTATATTTTTTGATTGATTCTTGTAATTGTCCTTTTTTTAATTTATCAATTTTAGTCATAACAATAGAGAAGGGGACTCCATATTCTCCCATTTTATGAATAAACTCTAGATCAATGTTTTGAGGTTCTAAACGAGCGTCAACTAAAATAAAAAGATTGGTCATTTGTTCTCTTTGAGTAATATAATAATCAATCATTTTTTGAAATTGTAGTCGTTGTCCTTTATTTCTTTTAGCATATCCATAGCCAGGTAAATCAACTAAATACCATTTTTCATTAATAAGAAAATGGTTTATAAGAGCAGTTTTCCCCGGTTTAGCTGAGGTCATTGCTAATTTAGAAAAACCGGTAAGCATATTAATTAAAGAGGATTTACCTACATTAGAACGTCCAATAAAAGCATATTCAGGAAGATCTCCTTTAGGGCATTGGTCTATTTTAGCACTACTCTTAATAAATTCAGCTGTTTTAATAATCATTGCATTATAACATTAGTATTAAACAAAGATACTTTTTTTGATAAAAATGTAAAGATGAATTAATATTGAAAGTCAAAATATGTTGTATCTTATACCTCATCATTAAACTCTTTTACATTTAATAAAAAGACCTCTGTAAAAATTAAGGAGGATTTTCATCTTATACTTAGTTTTACAGAGGTCCCTTACTTGAAAAAGTGAAGATTTTAGTTTTACATTCTTTTTACTATTTTTTTAGTTAGAGTATTTTCTTTACAAGAGAGACGTACCAAGTAGCTTCCTTGAGGAAGTGCATTAATAGGACATTGTAAACTAGCTTCTTGCTGACAAAGAAGTTTTCCCATCATACTATAGACTTGTATACACAAAGGTTTTTCACTTCCTATAACATAAATACAATTTTGGAGAAGTTCTATTTCCCACTTTTTTGTAACATTGGGTTTTATAATGGAGTTTATATTTTTTCCATCATAATCGATCCAAATATCGTGCTTTTTCTCAGCAGAGTATATGCAAATCTTAATTATCCAATTACGGCTCTTGGCTTCTTTGAGCATTTCAGGTGTAAGTTCAATAAGATCATTGGAGTCAAGGCAATCTTTTGCATATAGTATTCCAGCAGTATTACCTGTTCTATTAGGAAGACTTCTTACTAAAGAGAGCATCTGAT
>PDWI01010994.1_pt1 | contig 10021 bp, 5 predicted proteins | sample 1430891 | NCBI WGS metagenome assembly PDWI01 (sample SAMN01162508, study PRJNA174530) | Oral metagenome, whole genome shotgun sequencing project. | biome: Marine environment; feature: Marine mammal; material: Swab sample of the gingival sulcus; isolation source: swab sample of gingival sulcus... | reverse complement strand
ATGATTACCCGCAAGGCGGCAGCAGCCCTGGCCGCAGGCTGCACCGTTATCGTAAAACCGGCAGAGGATACGCCGCTTTCCGCCCTGGCACTTGCTGTGCTTGCTGAAGAGGCCGGATTTCCCGCCGGGGTCTTTAATGTTGTGCCTACCATGGACTATCAGGGGGTGGGGCTGGAACTTACAACAAATCCTGTGGTTAAAAAAGTCAGTTTCACTGGTTCCACTGAAGTTGGTAAACTCTTGCTGAAACAGTCGGCTTCTACAGTGAAGAAGGTTTCCCTGGAGCTGGGTGGTAATGCTCCGGTTATTGTTTTTGCCGATGCGGATCTTGAAGTCGCCGCCAGTGCTGCGGTTGTATCAAAGTTTCGTAACTGTGGCCAGACCTGTATCTGTGCCAACAGAATTTTTGTCCACGAAAATGTGTACGATGAATTTGTAAGGATTTTTGCGGAAAAAACAGCACAGCTCAAACAGGGAGACAGCTTTGATGATACGACTGATCTTGGTCCCCTTATCAATAAACAGGCAATACAAAAGGTTACCGAGCTGGTAAAAGATGCAGAGAGCAGGGGAAGCAAAGCAGTTTATGTGGGAGCGACGATGGAAGGCAAGGAAGATCGTTACTATCCACCAACTGTTCTGCGGGATGTCCCCCTTTCTGCAAGAGTCTACAAGGAGGAGATCTTTGGTCCGGTAGCCCCTGTCTTTTCATTCAGTAACGAAGAAGAGGTTATCTCCCTTGCCAACGATACCCAATACGGTCTGGCCGCCTATGTTTTCACCAGGGATCTTGGTCGTGCATGGCGGGTTTCCGAAGGGCTGGAGTATGGCATGGTTGGCGTGAATGAAACGGCAATCAGCTCGGAAGTTGTCCCCTTTGGCGGTGTCAAGGAATCCGGGCTTGGTCGCGAAGGATCCAGGCATGGTATTAATGAGTATCTGGAAATTAAATATATCTGTATGGGTAGTATCTAGATTGTGCTTGTTGTCTGCAAATAGCACAGGGGGCCTGTGCTATTTGTCCGGGATATGGCCGTATTTTTGAAATAGCAAAGAGATCTCTTTGCGCCTTAATCTATCTGTCTGTCTGGTAAAGCCAGCTGTTCGCTTATAGAATGCAGGCGCCCTGTTGTAACCCCCCATAGCTCCGCAGCCCCAAAAAAATGGTCCAAAAACAGTGTTCAATTTTTTGGGGAGCACTGGTGGCCGGTTCTGGCTCGCCATGTCAGGGAGCCGCAGATTTACAATCTGAACTGACCGATCAATTCCTGAAGCTGTTCTGAAAGAGCCAGGAGTTCTGCGGCGTTCTCATCAACAGAAAGACTTGATTCTTTAATATGTTCAGAGGAGGCATCAACTTCGGCAATATTCTTGCCAATAGCATTACTGACTTCAGAGCTGGCCTGCACATTCTTCGTTACCTTGTCAATACTACGGGAGGCCATGCTGATATTGCCCGCAATCTCTTTGGTTGCCGTCGACTGCTGCTCAACAGCGGCTGCAATGGTGTTGATAATACCGTTAATATCATCAATAATCGCACCGATGGACGCAATCTCGGCAATGGCCCCATTGGTATCGGTCTGGATCTCTGAAATTCTCAGGCTGATTTCTCCGGTGGCATCGGCTGTCTGCCGGGCAAGCTCCTTGATCTCGTTGGCAACAACAGCAAAACCTTTCCCGGCCCCGCCGGCCCGCGCGGCCTCGATGGTGGCATTCAATGCCAGCAAGTTGGTCTGCTCGGATATTTCAGTAATGGTTTCGGTCACCTTGCCAATATTTTGTGCAGAGGCCCCAAGATTTCGCATTTTTGTTGATGCCTTCTGGGCATCATCAACCGCCTTTTCAGAAATTTCCCTTGCTGTTACAGTATGTTCGGCAATTCCCTCTATGGTTGTTGTCATTTCTTCAGTGGCTGCTGCAACCATGCTGATATTGGTGTTCGTCTCGTCCATCGACTCTGCAACAGATGCCATATTGGCACGCATCACATTGGCTGAAGACGCTACGGATGCTGATTTCACCCTCATCCCATCTACATTGCCCAACATGTCCACAGAAAGGCTGTTAAGACTTGACGAAGATGCCTGGAGGCGGTCGACCTGTTTCGTAATAACCCCGATCATCTTGTGGAGTTTTATGACAAACCTGTTGAAATTAGCTGACAGCCTTCCTATTTCATCCCGGGACTGCACGTCAATCCTGCCGGTGAGATCACCCTCTGAAATCTGAGCAAAAGCAGCTCTTAAGCGCCCTACGGGCACGGCGATAATCTGCCGGGAAAGCAGAAAGATAGCAATCACCAACACAATCATGACCACCACCACAATAATCAAGGCATCTGTCATATAATTGACATTCAGCTTGTGCATTGACTCTTCGGTCTGGCGTTTCGCCTTTAAGAAATCATCAATGGAAAATTTAAAGTACATCACCCCGCCGTGGGGCTCATCCAAGCGCCAGTCACGGTGACAGCGCAGGCAATCGGCAACAATCTTTTGTGGATGATATATCTCGATATTATCGGCGTTTTTTTGAAAAATGAGATCTTCCCCTCTGGCAATTCGGTCAGTTATTTCAGGGGAGATTGTCTTATTGAGAAAACTGGAATCCGAGGCATAATCCACCTGCCCCCCTTTAGAAAACAGAGAAAATTCAATGAGCCCATCGATCTTGTTGGTCTCTTTGAGCAGATTAGAAAATTTGACCATTTCCCCCCGATTCAATGAATCGGCAACGGAACCAGCCACTGAATGATAAAGGTTACGGGCAAAAGTCTCCTCGTGGTGCATCAGGATCTCAAGGTTTTTCTCGGTCAATAGTTTTATTTCCTTATTGACCCGCAGATATTGATAAAATTGCGCAATCGCAATAACCACGCTAAGACAAACAATCAATGTAAGTATCAATTTGGTATGTAGCTTCATTCTATCGCCATCTTCTTTTACAATGACCCACAGGGCCCAAATCTGTTACATCTTCTCATGTTCTACGTGTAACTGCGTCTCAGGTATTTCAATAATAACACGCACACAACACCCTCAAAAGCTTCTAACGAACCTTCCAGCAAACAACACAAATAAGCAAAAGTAACTGCCCTGTTCTACACCCGCTTTTCTCCCTTCCGATAAAACGGCACGCCAGCATCCAGGGCAAAAGATTCTGAAGAACAACCGATACACGGTCCTCCAGACTTGATACAGGTGTTCACCCCACCATTACGATAGCGAACGGTGCAGTCGGCATAGGTTACAACACCAAGACAACCCAGTTTAAAGAGACAGCCTGGGTCCCCAAACTTTTCCGCGAAACGAGACCGCTCATAATCGTAAAAACGAGGACAATTATGATGAATGGTCTTACCAAAAAACATCAGAGGTCGTTTCAGGTTATCAAGGGATGGAACACCATATTTAATGAGATGAACCAGGGTGCCAACAAACCAGTCAGGATGAGGTGGACAACCAGGTATAACGATTGAGGGTGTTTTAATACCCTTTTTCTCAAGAAAATCAGGAACACTCACGGCACCAGTGGGATTGTTTGTCGCAGCCGGAATACCACCAAAAGCGGCGCAGGCACCAAGGCTGACCACATGCGTCGCCGAAGCAGCGGCCTTGGCGACCAGGTCGCTGACGGGCTCATGACCAATGACACAGGCACCAGGCATACCTTCGGGGATACTGCCTTCAACCACCAGGAGATGGCCCCCCTCTTCGCTTGTCTTATGGATGATCTCCATACAGTCTTCGCCCTGGGTTGCAGAGAGGGTGTGGTGAAACAACAGTGAGATATATCTTGTGAAAATCTCTGCTGAACCTGGTGCTTCAGAATCAATAAACGAGATAGAACACCCCGAGCAGGCCTGGCCTTGTAACCAAAGCACCTTTACCCGGCCTGTGGCAAGGGATTCCATGGCATCAGCAATGCCTGGAATGGCCGTATTGGCCATGCCCAGCACAACTGCCATTTTCGATCCCAGCTCAAGAAATTCACGACGTGTCAAATTTTTCATAGCCCCTCCCTAATGCACCGCACAGGCAATACATGGATCAAAGGCGCGTACAATACGGGCCGCTTCCATGGGATTATTTCGATCATTGACCGAGGTACCAATCAATGCCTGTTCAACGGCACCAGGCACACCCTTATCATCTCTTGGTGAGCAATTCCAGGTGGTGGGTACAATGCATTCATATCCTGCCACCTTGCTTCCCTCGATACGAATATGATGGCTGAGGGCACCCCTGGGTGCTTCTGTCAAGCCTACGCCCTGCGCTGAAACAGGTATGCTGAAATCATTACAGACTGGCTTTGTCGGGTCGAGCATCTCTATCCATTGTTCCATTTTGTCAAGTATCACCCGTAACTCAATAATGCGTGTCGCATGGCGTCCCATACATGAATCCAGCTCCTCAAGATTTCGTCCCGTTTCACTGAGAAATCCTTCTGTGAGTCGTTTGAGAGGGGCATCACCGGATCGCGCATAGGCAACCATGATTCGTGCCAGAGGCCCGACCTCAACCACCTCACCCCCATACCGCGGTGCCTTAATCCAGGAATAGGCCTCTGCTTTTTCCGGCTCTGGATTTGTTTTATGAAGCCCGGAGTCACTGGTATATTTTGCATACTTCACCTGCTCAGTTATCTTATCGACATCAACCTCAGAAAACTTACCGTCAACGACAACACCAGGCTCAAATAATTTATTTTCATTACTTCCAGATTGAGGGAAACACCCATAACTCAGGTAGTTACCGCAGCTTTTTCCAATCTGCCAATATTCAGGAAACTGGCTCGCCACCGCCAACACATCCGGGGTATAGGCCGTTTCAAGGAACTCTCTGATTTGCCGAGTCTTCGTACGGCATAAGGCAATTTTCTTTGAGGTCACCTGCTCGGTGACCCCACCGGGCATATTGGACGCACAATGGGGCATTTTACCACCCCAGATAGCAACAATCTGGTGCGCAATGGCCCGGACTTCCATGGCAAGAAAATAATTTTTCAGGGTGGCGATATTAATATCCTGGTCCTGGATATACCGGGTCTCAAAGCGAGGCAGAAAGGGGGCTCCGGGAAAGAGATTCTTCGATCCGATCTCTTCCTTAACCCAGTCCTTGATACCAAGCAGCATTCTGTCTTTGCCCTGGTACGCCAGGATGCCTTTGACATCAACAAAATCCATGGCACAGAGATGATAAAAATGGGTCACATTATTATGACAATAATTAGCACCCAGCATGATATTACGAATGAGCCGTCCGTTCTCCGGCGGTTCCAAATCGTATGCTGCCTCCTGTGCCAGCGTAGAGGCCTGGCCATGAGATACCGGGCAAATACCGCAGATCCGCTGCGTGATTTGCTGGGCATCGAGCGGAGAGCGACCTTTCATAATCTGCTCAAAGCCTCTGAACATTTCACCAACACATTTCGCGTCCGTAACAATATTGTTGTCAACCTCAAGATTGATGGCCAGATGCCCTTCAATCCGGGTAAAAGGATCAATATTTACTTTTTGTGCCATACCTTACTCCCTTGGCTTTATTAACCAAATGAACACCACACCGTATTTCGTCAATACGTCTGCTTTTGGAATGACCACCTTTTGTTATTATCAGGGGCAGGGAACGGGTTGTTTCCAGGCAGTGAGTACCTGATTTTCGTAAAAAGCAGTTTCTGTGAGTCTATACCCGGAAAAAATTAAAGTCAAATCCGGGCTAACCCGGATTTGTTATGGGCAAAGTTTTTCGCAGGCCAAGGCATAAGGCGTTTCGTTGTAGTCGAACACCGAGCGCCTTGTAATGAAGTCATGAGAAATTTGGGCTGGTAGTTTGGTGACATCAGTCTTGCAGGAGGCTGAGTAGTAACTGCGGTTGCTGGTTTGCCTGTGCTAATACAGATGCACCCGCCTGCTGGAGGATATTTTGCTTTATCATTTCAGATGATTCCTTAACTATATCAGCATCCCGTATCCGGGAGCGTGCAGCCGACAGGTTTTCTGAGATGTTCTGGAGATTTTCAATGGTATGCTCAAAACGATTCTGGACTGCACCAAGGTAACCTCTATTCGTATCAATTTGCTGCAGGGCTCCATCCAGGGCCATGATAGCTTTCGCTACGTCAACATATTCGCCTTCCAGGTTAATTTCATTGATAAACGAGTCTCGTATGCTTGTTTGATTACTATCTGCGTCAGATTCAAAAATTGAGCCACCGGAGTTGGTTGTATCAATGTTGCTGCTGGCCGAAAATTCTTCAGAACCGTAAATTTTTAATTCTCCTCCAATTACCGTCGAGTCGTACATTGTCTTTCTTCCACCATCAACAAGAATGCTCGCATTACTATCAGACCCCTTACAACCCATGACTTTCATTGTCTGTATTGTTCCGTCCGGATTAATATCAACCCCGCTTCCGACCATTGGATTATTGGTTTGATCGTGTGCATCAATGGCAGCACTGTGCTCAAAATCTGCAATCTTGATATCATATCCTTCTGGCTGTCTAAGTTGTATTCCTGTGCCGCTGGAAGTGGCACTTGCCGTAATTCCTGTCTCTACTGAAATATCGTTTATCGCCTTTATCAGTTCACCCAAGGCGAGATCAGGCGGCGATGTGATACTTGTACTGAGCGGAGCACTTACCAGTGCCGGCAAGTCGTTTTTCCCCTGCAAGGTAAAGCTGACAGTCCCCTCAGCGGAAAAAGCATATAGTGTTGCTGTTGTCTCTGCATCTGCTGCAAAACCGGAGAACCCGGATGCGCTATTTATTTTGTCAGCAATTTCAACTGCACTTTCATTTTCAAATATTTCCAGATCATAAGTCTTCGACTTGCCGGTTAATGTGATTACCTGGCTGCCATTGGCATTTCCTTCGTTAGTGTCCCTATATCCATGTTGTATCGTTTTAACGGTTTTGTCAGCCTCGCCAGAAGAAAACAATCCATTTTCTACATTACTTGATATTGTATATCCCTGTGGAATGGCAACTTCAATTGTACCGGCAAAAGTGATTTCATTCTTGTGGGAGCTATAACCCGCAAATGACGCTGAATCAGAATCTGCTGGTGCAGAGAGACCTCCAAACCCTGTACCGCCATCTCCATCTTCTATCGTATGAGTATATACAACCAGATTGTTACGAATGTAATCTACCGTAATGGATGCATCTGATGTCGCATCCTGGTCATCAATATGAATTGAATAGTTACCCAGGCTCAAGAGTACATCCGAACCTCTGGTAACTGCATATCTTCCGTTGGCAATAAAAGCATCAGCAAGGGCACTTCCTGTATTTGTTAAATCAGTGGGATCAGCAATTGCTGAACCATTAAGCAAAAGAACCTGGGAATTGTCATCAGCATTCACCCCGTTGCGTAACTTCAAGGCAGATATGGCATCGGCCCTTACATTTGTTACTGTGTATATCCCATCGGCCCTTAATCCCGTTGGAGTTATGCCGTCGTGATCGCTAACTTCAATTGTTATAGCAGCACCTGTATAATTATGTACAGAAAGTCTTCCTCCCCCCCTGTCAATTGCATGAACCTGCTGATTTTGTAGTGCTGTGCTATTGTTGATGGCCGTTGCAATAGCATTACTGTCTGTTAAATCAATGTTTCCCAAAGAAACCCCATTGATTTCCAGTCGTTGGGGTCCAGCCACTGCGTTTGTCCCATGATCCAGATAGACAGTATTATGGGAATCAGCCTTAATGGTACCGGTGTCTCCATTCATGCCTGTTGCTATAAGTGAGGCTGCACTTGAACCATCTTTATCTGTAAGTCCCACCTTTATATCTGCGCCTGTATTATTGTATACCGAGACTGTTGTTCCATCGCTTACAGCAAAAACACCCTGGTTTTGTAGTGTAGATTCACCGTTGATAGCTGTAGCTATTGCATCGGGACTAGCAAGATCAACGACACCAAGTGATACTGTATTGATGTACAGATTCTGCGTATTGTTTGACGCATTGACCCCTCCTGAGAGTCTGACTGCGTTTGACCCTGTGACATCCACACCGTCAATATCAAGTAATTTGTTAATAACGCCATCGGGAGCAGTTAAATCTTTATTGGCTGGAATGGTAGCTGTCCCCACTACAGCACCAGTTGCATTGTGGATAGTAAGTTCTTCTGCTGCAATTCCATTGACAGATAATCCTATGGAATTTAAAGCTCCTCCAGCTCCCTTATTTGAACCATTTGCACTAAAAAATTCTTTGTAGGTGGCTGCTCCCATCCCGTGAATGCTGTTTGACGTTAGAGCATGTCCACCAAGGACACTGGAATGAACAGAAGGTATTGAGACTGAAATTACTTCTCCTGCATTACTACCGATTTGGAAATTTGCATTTAGCAAAGTCCCATCAATGATTTTTCTGTTATTGAATGAGGTTGTACTCGCAATTCTATCTACTTCCTGAAGAAGTTGGTTTACCTCAGCCTGTAATGATGCCTTATCAGAAGCTGAATTGGTTGAATTACCTGCTTGAACGGCAAGTTCTCGTATTCTTTGAACGATATTTGTTGTTTCCTGCATCGCTCCTTCTGCTGTCTGGGCAAGGGATATACCGTCTCCGGCATTGCGAACTGCCTGGTTCAAGCCACGAATCTGACTGGTCATTCTATCCGCTATAGCCAGGCCTGCTGCATCATCTTTGGCAGAATTGATTCGCAAACCGCTGGATAATCTCTGGAGAGAGGTTTTTAGCTTTTCGGAAGATTTTTCCATATTTTTTTGAGTGTTCAGCGAAGAAATATTGGTGTTTACAGTTAGCGGCACGTCTTCTTCCTCCTTGAAAAATGCAGTTTTATCTTGCTTTAAATGACCGTTTTTTTATTGGGCGAAATCTGCTGTTGTTCGTGCCGAGAACAATCTTTAAAGTATTTAAATTTCACTATTTATATAAAGAGGAGATAGCCAGAGACCGATATAGTATAAACCGGTGGATTACTTATCTACTGTCATAATAAATGCATCCGATTCTTTTTCGTGACATCACTGTGAAATGTTGGGACAATTCTCGTTAGCCAACAGGAATTAACTGTCCATGACTTAAACAATTCACAGGGGTTCGTCACATGACTCAAACAATTGCTTACCTGCGTGTATCTACAGACGGCCAGGACCTAAAGAACCAAAAGCTGGAAATCCTGGACTATGCTGACAAGAATGATTTTCTGATTACTGAATGGCTGGAAGTTAAGGTTTCCAGCAGGAGAAGCAGAAAAGAGCGTTTAATTGATCTCCTGCTGGAAAAACTTTCTCCGGATGACTGCCTGATCGTTGCTGAATTATCGCGTCTTGGAAGAAGTGTCGGCCAAATTATTACCATAATGGACGAGCTGATAAAAAAACGAGTGAAAGTAATCTTTATCAAACAAGGGATGGTTATTAATGGTAAAAATGATATTCAAAGCAAGACCATGATAACCCTTTTTGGTCTCTTTGCAGAGATAGAACGAGATCTTATTTCTGAACGGACAAAAGCGGGTTTGGCACGTGCCAGAGCCGAAGGGAAACTTATTGGCCGCCCAAAGGGATTAGGAAAATCTCAGCTCGATGGAAAAGAGGATGAAATCCGGGAACTACTCAAACGAGGAGTCAGTAAATCCAGCATCGCAAAAATTTACCAGTGTTCATGGCCATGTGTAAATCATTTTGCAAAGACGAGAAAATTAACTCCGTAATAAAACGGGAAACAAGATCGTTGAAAAAGATCGCGAGCCTTCTGTTGTCCCTTGAAACGACTTGTTGAACGAAGCCGCTACGCGGCAGCAAAAAACAGGTTCTTTTGAAATTCAAGTGGGTAAAAATGGATTAATGGTCCTCAAATCCAATTTGCCAGTGAGCAAGTAAACAATAGTCTTAAAATGCTTACGTTTATATCCTCTTGCTTTTCTTTTAGCTGCTTGTACAACTGAATTCAATCCTTCCAGCAACCCGTTATTAATTTTACCTTCCTGCCAACGTATAACCCCTTCCCAGTGCCGCTTTATTGTTTTCGCTGCCTT
>PDWI01015662.1_pt1 | contig 10022 bp, 14 predicted proteins | sample 1430891 | NCBI WGS metagenome assembly PDWI01 (sample SAMN01162508, study PRJNA174530) | Oral metagenome, whole genome shotgun sequencing project. | biome: Marine environment; feature: Marine mammal; material: Swab sample of the gingival sulcus; isolation source: swab sample of gingival sulcus... | reverse complement strand
TAGAGGGAGAATAGAATAAATACTTCTCTACCCTCTATTGTACCCCCCCCCCATTTTGCAAAGAATGGAGTTTTTGGGAGTGTGGTTGGATTGACTTTTGTGATTGATGTGATGAACCTCTCCCTAGCCCTCTCCTACAGAGAGGGAAAAGTAGTGTTTCAATTATTATGTCATTTTGTAGAGATCCCCGCTTTCGCGAGGATGACACTATCTTTGTCATTTCCATTTTCTTTGTCATTTCCACGAAAGTGGAAATCCTAATAACTGAAAAGATCCCGCATCAAGTGCGAGATGACAGTGTGTGTGGCTTATAGCTTATTTTTGTAAAAAAGTTTCTGGCACAGGCATATCTCTCACTACTTCAGGTCTCGTATAGTGAGGTTCTTCTATGTTTTGCATTCATTGGAGGGGATTGTAGCTTTCATCTTGTCGGCTGGTGGACTCTTTGATCACTCAGGGAACAAGACGAACCACTGCCTCGGTCATAGTCATCGTGGCCACCTCTCATCATAGCAATACAAATGATCCAAGCGATATGCGAACAAAATGGTCCTTATGCTCTCTTTCGCACCATAACTGGACACGATGATCGATACCTTCGTACCTTCCACTAACAAAAATTAGATGATCATAACTACTTCGTGCCAATGCGACCGACTGATCAAATGTAGTGGTACTTGGGTGCGGTAGCACTATCAAATAGGTCTCATTTTCGACGACTTTGGCGAGTGCGGACTCGATCGACTGGATCACTGGTTCTGCTTGGATCAACATCCCTGCTCCTCAGCCATACATAGTGTCATCTACGAAACCATCTTCGGTATTTTCTCTCGGATCATAATGCGAAAAAGTAAGCAGACCCTGACCAACGGCACGACCGATGATGGAAGTCTGTTCGAAGTTTTCGTATATGTTTGGAAAGAGGGATATGTAGTGGAGGTGCATATTATTTGGTTTCACCAGTCAAAGATTGTTTATGATTTATCTTTCGTACCTCGGATCCTGGACCATTATGATCCCAATCCCATTGCATACGATCGTGAATTTCTTTTCTGCTCTCTTGACTATCGTTTCCGGATATGTGAGTTATTTTCTTCCCGTATTTTTCTACAAGATATATTTCATCAGCAGTACAAGTAAACATACAGGACACTTTTCCTCGAAGTGATTTTTCTGTAAGATTTCGATCTGTGTCTTTATCTTCTTTTCTTAAAACCATATTTATTCTCACCAAATGATTGCCCAGAACTCCTCCGCCTGCACTCAAAAAGGTTGTGTATTCTTTTATATTAATCACTTTTTCCACTTCTTCATTATGATCAGATATTGCTTTTATATTTTCTCTTCGCTCATAATTTCTCCAAGCATTATGTATATTATCATAAAAAATTACTACTCCAATCACAATAGTCACTACAGACCCAGCAAAGAACGATAATCGATTTCGAGGTTTTTTCATTGTGTTTATAATATAGATTATAAAATGGCAAGGAAGACAGGATTTGAACCTGCACTTTCGGCTTCGGAGACCGATGTGCTAACCATTGACACTACTTCCTTCTGTGTGGAAGTGTATAGATTGGGTAGGATTTTTGCAAGGAGAGAGTGATTTTATTCGAGGGATTTTCTGCGATGTCGTGTTCGATAGCCGTATCCTACCACGAAACATATCAGTATTATAGCGTATCGTCTCTGCGTGAGAGTTAGTAATGGTCCGTGTATTGCAACCCAATCACTGACCGTGATCGTATACTGCAATAGTCGATCTACTCCTTGTGCTAGTCGAGTATATCATCGTCGTGGTGAGATGCAGATCGCAATCAGTCCACCGATCATCACAAGTGGTACAATAGGCAACACGAGTAAATTGGCAAGGAGTGAGAGTGGATTTCGACTTCCTGTGAAAAGCAAAAGAAAAGGCATAATAGCGATAGTTGCAGCGGATGTTGGGAGGATGTAGTCTCTTCGTACGAGATGAGGAATGCGATGTCGGAGGGCGAAATTGCGGGTCTGAGTATGGTTTTGAATAATTCGTGGACGAATGAGAACGATACCTATCAGTGCAACGAACGAGAATAGAAATCCAATGTCGTGGAGGAGAAAATAGGGGTTTCGTCGGAGCATCAGGAGTGAGGCAATACCCATCAGGCGCCAGATATTGGTTTGGCGACCTGCGAGGAGTGCAGTCATCATCAGCACTGCCATAATCACTGCACGGAAAATGCTACTGTCCATACCCACCACGAAAGCATAACCAATGATGGCGATACCTAGCACGACTGTTCTGATACGAAGCGGTAATCGAAACAACACCAATCCCAAAAAGACCGTAATCATCATCAGATTTCCGCCTGATACGGCCACAATGTGCACTAGTCCACTGGTGATGAAATTTTGATATGCCTCATCATTAAATCCTGATCTATCGCCGATAAGCATACCGAGGAGCAATGCCTTTTTCTGTCAGGAAAAAAGAGCTCAGACACGATTGATAAGTCGGGCTTTGGTGTCGCTATATCGAGGAAGATCGACATTTCCCTGACGAATAATGTTTTGAGGTGTGATGGTTCCGTGTAGTCCTTTCATGCGAAGTCGCTGGGGTCGATCCATTTCTCCTGTGATAAATGGCGGAAGTGTTTGTTTTTTAGTTCGGAGTGATGGAGTTTCGGTTTGGACTTTGGCGGTGATTCGTAGACGAGTACCAATAGGGAAAAGCTGTTCAGTGCGATATCGGTATTCTCTGTTTTTGGCCTGTACGATGAGGACATCATCTTTGCGGGTATCTACTACTGTCACTTCTCCTTGTCGTTTTTCGGTAAGTATAGACTCTCACTGTTCATATCTTCGCTGATATATCATCATCGATGCAATAGCAAGTGTTCGAGCAAGGAGCGATAGTCCGAGAGATTGGAGTATGTTTTTTGCAGTGCGATATTTTCGTCGTGATCGCATCATAGCAATTGTGGTAGATATACCCGTTGCTCGTGCAATCATCTGTGGATCACGAGTAACTGTCGATCGAGCGATGGCGAATGTGGACATTATTCGGAACAAACTTTGCATTATTTAACACCAGTACATAAAAACTACTTGTATCAGATTTCTCCACTCGCTTCACTCGGTCGAAATGACACTCTCTACAGCCCAAGCACTTTCTGTATTTTGGGATGATACGAGAACACGGTAGGTGTATGTCCTACTGCTTGAAATAAGAGAAGAAGATGTAGTCTCGATCCTGCCACGGCATCTGCCTTGGCGAAAAAATCCAAAATTTCTGGAAGTGAATGAGTGGATCGGTCTCGTCGCTGGATATGAGAGTAGATTTTCTGTAATGTTTGGTAGGCTTTTTGGTCTTGGTTGAGGTCTCCTGGGACGAAGTAGACAGTCTTGTTAATGTGTGATTCCATCCATTTTTTGCACTTTTTGAGCATCTGGTCGTCGTCGAGGAGATGTGGGTGGTAGTTGAGGAGGACATAGTCGGAGGTCTGATCGGTAGTTTTTGGAATATCTATCTGATCGAGGACATCGTATGCTCGATCGTGGTAAAGTTCAGTATTTTGGGGCGATATCTGATGAGCGATATCATACGAGGTCTGATCACGGAGAACGACCGATGTGGCACGACGAATCAAGGTACGAATATGCCGTCAAGGTGTTTTGGGGTCGGCGGTGATGCCTCCAAGTATCATATATGTTTGGGTGCCGAAAATGATGCCTGGATACTGCATCAGGTAGTGTCGGCCATTGCGAGGTCGAGCAAGGCGATTGTTGATGACTTCGCCTCCTCACAGCACAAGCATAGGAAAACAACCACACAGACTCCTGATCGCTTCTGAGAGTTTTTTTCGTCGTGGGCGATTGCGATTTACGAAAGAAACGGGAAGTGGAACGAGGTCGTGATGTTGTTCTAGCCACCGTGACATTCGATCTGGATTATCGGTTTCTAGTATAATGTGGGTGATATTTTTTTCTTGTGCAAGATAGCGAATGACTCACAGAAGAAGTATTTCGTCGCCGATATTACGATAGCCGTAATAACCTTTGAGATAGATTTTCATAGATAATATATGAGAGGAATAATGAGTTCTGTAGAGATCCCCGCATTCGCGAGGATGACATTTTGAGTGTTTTCTATTTCTTTTTCAGTGGACGAACGACATTGTTAAGGAAGATGTCGTAATATGTCTTTTCTTGTTGCGCTGTTCGTAGTTCTTCTATGGGTGTATTGAGAGAGAATGTTTGGTTATGAATGGCAATAGTATCGCTCTGGGTTTTGTGTGCATTATATATGTTTTTATATAATTGGACATGTTGTGCAACATCTGTTTGGTAATAGATTTCTGGTCGCTTGCGGGCAAGATACTGATGAAGAGATTTTATGTAGTCCCTATATAATCTTTCTGATGGGGTTGTTTTGACGCGTACCTTTTTGGTGATGGTTTTGGTTTTTTTCGGTCACCGACAGTAGTAATCGATAGGTTTCTCTCCATGCAATAACGTGACACATGATGGTTTGGTATTGGGAAATCATCGTGTTTTGGTGATTGTAAGAGGTTTGGCATTATCGATCGTTCCTGTGAGTTTTTTGCGAGTGGTTCCAATAAGTAAAGTGTAGTCTGCGAGATTGACGGAGTTTTGTGATCCTGTCAACACCAGAGTAATTGATTCACGATTGGTGTCTGATCCTTTTGGATCATGGATGAGATTGATTATTTTTATATTGGCTGGTTTTGATGATGTGGTGGGTTTTGATGTGGGTGATTTGGTTTTTATAGTTTTGGTGACAGTGTAGCAACTGATATCCAGTATTCCATCTTTGTGGTGCAACTCCACGCACGTTGATGTACTATTAGGGAATGAGAAAGATCAAGATATGGTCACTGATCATTGTGCAACATCGCGACGAAGATATCTTTTGGTCTTTTTTTCGCCAATTAGTATTCGCAAATCGCCATCTTCAAACACCGTATTTGATTCATTGAGAATAGTTATTTTTTCTTTTCCTGTATCAGATCCTGGTGGATCGTAGAGGATGGATTGGATGGTAACTGATCACGAAAAAGTAGATCAAGAAGAGATTTCAGACACCAATCCCGTTTTTTCTGCTAACGAACGAGATCGAGGACTGTTGTCGTTTCCAATTCGTACACCGTCGGAGGTCTGCTCTTTTTGATAACAGAGTCTATCAAGCCATTCATCACGGTCAGAATAGAGATCGACACAGGTATTTTGGGTATTCGGTAGGGCAAAATTTCCTGTTAATACAATAGATCCTGTACTAGTTTTAGGGCCACGAAGGTATCTTTTTGATGATCCGTTTTTGAGAATATAGTAGTTGGTGAGATCGTATGTTTTATTGTTGTGGATAGTGAGTGCAATCTGCTCTGGTGTGTCTGATGGTGGCGTTGGCCAGAGACCATCAAGAGAAATAATGGGGCGAGACTTGGGTGGTATGGGACACGGTTTGGAAGGTTTTACAATAGTGGGTTTCATATATGCTGTGATAGCGGTCGGATATCATGGAGTGGACATATTTTGACTGTCCAAAATCCTCCCACACTGCTGTCCAACAAAGTTTTGAGAATGTGATGTAACAGGTCAGACGGACACCCTGTCCAAAACCTGTCCACTCTGTCTACTAATTTGAATAAAGCCAGTTCATATCTGCTTTTTGGAAGGTAGAGTGATGGTTTTTTGGTCACTGATAACACCTAGTGATCACCATGACACTACGAGGTAGTCTCCGGGATATCGCTGTCCAGAAAGTGCAAGATGAGTGGTTGCTACCATATCACCTGAAAGCATCATATCTACACTATCGGTAACCTGATTGGTCTGCAATTCTATAAACGGCGACATCGTATCCGATCCACGAAATACCTCAGTAATCGTTCGAGGAGCATTGGTTTCGCAACCAGTAAATATTGTTCCTGTGATCGCGGATCCTGTATTATTGGATACTGTTCCAGTTTGTGTAGTTGTTGCACCAGTTTGTGTAGTGTTTGTGATATTTCCCGGCGTACCAAAATATCCTGTCAATAATCCTGTCGATTCGGTGGTTTCTATTCGATCGCTTCCTGAGCGAATGAGTGATGCTTTGTGGTTGTTAGCTTTTGCGATAGTCTCTTTGGCGATTGTGATGGCATCTATAATGGTTCCTGATCCGTTTTGTAATGTTCGATTTATGGCTTTGGTATCAGAGAAACTTCGCCCAAAACCTTTCTTGTAAGATACCTGATTGGTTAGCATTTCTCCCTTGTCCGCTAGCACTATGGCTTCGTTTGGTCACAAGTTGAGAAACAAGGGAACAGGGGACTTTTTGGCTCACGAAAGGTAGATAGCTCACGAAAAACTTTCTCCTGCATCGGTGGAGATTTCTATCCACTCGTCTGTTCCATCAAAAAAAATCTCTGTAAGAGACAGAGATCGGACAGGAACAATAGAAAAAAGCAGTGCTACAATACATATTGATCGATTGCGGACGATATTCATAGGATTTACGATGTCAGAGTAAAGAGGGTGTCAATCAGGGTCTGTTTAGGTTTTTGGATTATATTAGTGCGAGTTTTGGTGGTATTATGAGAAGTTTTATGGTAGTTTTGGAGAGTTGCAAGAACTGTGGTCAATTGCTCGCCTAGTGCATCATTTTGCTCTATAAGTATATCAGTATACTGACGAGCATACCGCTCTGCATTGGTTTTTTGGTCGTGGGTTCGGGGGATCGGCACCATCAGTAGCAACATATCTCGCAACTTCTGCTCTGCAAGCGAGGTCGTTCCTGCACGAGTGATGGCAATATCACAAAATTGATAACAGACACGAAGTTCGTCCTGCTCCAAGAAATCGAGCACTATCACATTCTCGTATGGTTCGAAAAGTTTTTGTAGATTTTGTGATAGGATACCACCAATGACAACAAAAGTGAAAACACCATATACATCAGGTTTTTCTTTCATATGTTGAGCGATGGTTTCGTACAAACTCTGCGATCACTGCGACCCACCCACCACGAGAATATGAGTCTGATCAGCATCAGTTTTGCGATCAAGAAGTCTATCAAAATCGGTGCGAGATGACTCCTCTGCAAGTGTATCTGACAACAGTTGTCCAATGACTTGTTCGCGCTGATATACACCAGGGAAAGCAGTAAAAATAGCCTTGGCACCACGAGCAGCAAGACGATTGATCAGTCCCATACGAGTGTCGGATTCGTGGACGACGAGCGGAATGCGAAGTATGCGAGAGGCGAAAATAACAGGTCCTGCTACATAGCCACCCTTGCACCAGATGACATCAATATGGTCGCGGGACATATATCGTGTAGCTTGGATAGTACCTCGGATGACTTTGATCATATCTCGCAGGTTGCGAAATAGTGAAGTGATGGAACGGTCACGACGGACTTTTCCAGAGGTTATGTGACGAAAGTGGACAGGACGAGACAGGGTCTGATTTATCTTTTTGCAAACAGTGTTTTCGAGACTGTCTACTTGTCCATATCGATAGATTTCTGCCTCAGGATAATCGCCTATGTCGATAGTTTGGATAATATTGGCAATAGGCATCACGTGTCCACCTGTGCCACCACCAGCCATCAAGATATGGGGCTTTTGATTTTTGGTCATTGATAATAAGTCAAATCAAAAAGTGTCTACCCTGTCTATATCGATGATATGGTCTTTTGCAAGACAAATGGTGGGTGATACTGGATTCGAACCAGTGACCTCTGCAATGTCAATGCAACGCTCTCGCCAACTGAGCTAATCACCCGTGAAATGTATACTAATGATTTCTTTGGACGATTGCAAGTTAAAAACGATGCAGACGATCAATGGAGTCAGCAGAGGGTTCGATCGTTTGTGAGTTGTTCACTTCTTCTTCATCGATCATTTCTAGCTCTGTTTCTTCTGTTTGTAGGATTGGTTTTTGGGGTTTTTCAGTGTTTTCTCGTGATCCTCGCAGTTCGATAACTACTCTCTGAGCATTGATTGGATAGTCGGTATCTTCATAGGGTCTTATCTGGATTTTTTCGGACTGTTCATCAATAAGGATCACCTTTTGTTCCTGGTCTCGGAGCGACTGAGGGATGGTACAATATGCTGGTATGGATTGGAGTTTGTGAATGATGCCTAGTTCTTGCAAGAGATCAAGAACTCTGTATACAGTCACAGGGTCCACAGACACTGCATCACTGATGGATTCTACGGTGATACTATATCTTTGGGTAGCCAAAAAATCGATCACTACATCACGAGTGCGAGTGCTTCTGTATCCTGCTGTTTTGATATGGTCACGAACCGCATCAGATCGCATACTGCAAGAAGATCACAAAAGTAAAAGGGTAACTATTGCAAGTTATTAACAATAGTAGGTGTCTATCATAAGTATATAGGAAAGTTGTTGATAATGCAAATTTTTAACTATTGTAAGTGCATATCTATTGTTATCAGTTTGCTTTTGTTATTTTATTACTATTGTTATTATTTTGCTATTGTAATTTTATTGCTTTTGTAATATATTTGCTTTTGTTATTCTATTGCTATTGCAATTTTATAACTATTGTTATTTTATCACTATTGCAAGTTATTAACATTTTGTATACAGGTTATTCACAATATTGTTAATAAGTTGCTATTGTTAATCAGTTGCAATAATGGCTAAACAGAAATGGTATGTCGTCCGAAAGGGCAAAGAAACAGGGATTTTCACTTCACGAGATGAGTGTAAAGCGAGAGTGAATGGTTTTGCTGGTGCACAATATAAATCATATGAAAGTCAGATAGAAGCGGAAAAGGCATTTTCAGGACACTATGGTGATGCAGTCAAGATGAAGAAGGGGAAAGAAGGGGAAAGAAGGGTGAAAAAGGATTTTTATAAACAAGTCGTAGAACATAATAGTATCTGTGTCGATGCTGCCTGTTCGAGTAATCCTGGTGTTTTGGAATGGCAATGTGTCGAAACGATTTCATGAAAAAATCTCTTCGCATCGACCCAATATCCACTAGGAACAACCAATGTGTGAGAATGGCTCGCATTGGTACAAGGAATGAGGTTTTTGGTAGAAAATCAGAGAAAAGAGAGGATTATCTATTCGGATTCTCGTATCGCACTCTGATGGGTCAGTAAAGGTATCATCAAAACTACCTTGCCTCGTACAACTGAGACGGCGAAACTGCGAGAGGTCGTCGATAGGGAGCTGGAACGACTCAGAGGAGTCTGAATTGATTTTTTGAAAAATAAAACAATCGTCCTCCTCAAATGGAAGACGAAAGAATGGGGTGAAATCCCTGCTGATTATGGGAGAAAATAGGCTTTCAATGATGATCGTCGTTTGTGGATAGTTGATTGTAGTTGGTCATCTCGTCTGGCTAGATGCAGAGAGTTTTTTTCTCGATCTGATGCAAGATTTTGGCATTTTTTACCATAGACAAGACACTGATATTGAGTTAGTGCTTGTGAATCGTCAGTATGTGTGCTGTCTATTTTTTCTAGCAATCGAAGTTTCGCATAGAGTATGTATGTGCCTAGTGCTGTGTGAGTTCGTGATGATGGGCGGATTTCGTCTGCTTTTTTTTTGGCATAATAGAGGAGTTTTTGGTGGTAGTCTGCCAATGTGTTATCGGTTGCGATAGTGGCTCATCATATGGTGCGACCATATCATCTTACTGTACCCTGCACGGATCCTGATCGCTGACCATCTTGGTACGATAGCAAGACTACTGATTGTGGTTCTAGCGCTAGCGTTGTGAGTGTATTGAGTGCGATTATCAAGTCGTTTTGGTGTGGTTGGGTGCTGGCGTACTGGATAGTGAATGTATCATCTGAGAGTTCGATGGACTGACCAGACCTCATTGTTCTTTTGGACTTCGAATCGATGATGAAGACGGATTCATCGTCTGACTGTCTTTTTCGCTCAATATGTACACGAGGCAAACGGTCGGTAATCGATGTGGGCGATAGCTGGATGGGGTGTCGAGGAATAGACGCGATACCTCCCAGTAGCAATATTCACACCAGTGGTA
>PDWI01010993.1_pt1 | contig 10022 bp, 7 predicted proteins | sample 1430891 | NCBI WGS metagenome assembly PDWI01 (sample SAMN01162508, study PRJNA174530) | Oral metagenome, whole genome shotgun sequencing project. | biome: Marine environment; feature: Marine mammal; material: Swab sample of the gingival sulcus; isolation source: swab sample of gingival sulcus... | reverse complement strand
CGTAGAAACTATTGCAAAAAACTTAAAAGAAAAATTAGAAGCAGCTGTAATCAAACGTTTACACGCTGATGCTCCATTAGGCTTCTTATTAAGTGGTGGTTTAGATTCATCATTAGTGTGTGCGATTGCACAAAAACATCTAGATAAACCAATTCGCACATTCGCAGTAGGAATGGATACCGATCCGATTGACTTAAAATATGCCAAAGAAGTGGCAGATTACTTAGGCTGTGAGCATACCGAAGTCATTATGACAAAAGAAGATATATTAGAAGCCCTAGAAACCGTTATCTGGCACTTAGAAACGTGGGATATTACTACTGTGCGTGCAAGTATGGGAATGTACTTAATTTGTAAATATATCCGTGAAAATACCGATCTTAAAGTACTTTTAACCGGTGAAGTAAGTGATGAAATTTTCGGTTATAAATATACCGATTTTGCTCCGACACCAGAAGAGTTTCAGAAAGAGTCACAAAAACGTATCCGTGAATTATATATGTATGATGTATTACGTGCTGACCGCTGTTTATCAGCAAACTCAATTGAAGCTCGTGTGCCATTTAGTGATATTGATTTTGTGGATTATGCGATGAGTATCAACCCTGAGCGTAAAATGAATAAATATGGACAAGGAAAATACTTATTACGTCGTGCGTTTGAAGGTTTAGATTATTTACCAGATAGCATTTTATATCGTGAAAAAGCCGCATTTTCTGACGCAGTTGGACACTCAATGGTTGATCATCTTAAAGATTTTGCTGAAAGTAAATATTCAGATGAAGACTTAGAAAAAGCCAAAGAAACCTATTTACACGGCACACCATTTACCAAAGAAAGTTTGCTTTACCGCGATATTTTTGAAAAATTCTATCCAGGTCAAGCAGAGTGGATCAAAGATTTCTGGATGCCAAATAAAGAGTGGGAAGGCTGTAATGTTGATGATCCATCAGCCCGTGTACTGAAAAACTATGGTGATAGTGGTAAGTAGATAATTTATATTATGAGCAAGCAATATGCCTATTTATTTTGTAATAAATGGGCATATTTTTATCAATATAGGTAATATCTATTTTCACAAATTTTGATGAAAATTTTACCGCTTTATCTTTATCAGTTATGTAACATCAGTTATTTAACAATAAAGCATCCCATACACTTGCTTTAGGTTTATTCTGTTGTTTTGGTGGTTGATAGTGATTACAGAAAGACTTCCCTTTCGTTACCCAAACAGGAATTTTATTTATACTAGAACAATCCCAGCTACCATAATCATTAATTCCTACCCATTGAATTTGTGGTGATGTAGGTAGTTTAAAGGGGGGGGCAATAGCACGTTTTAAATATTGTTTATAGACAAATAATGCACCGCTTGCTCCTGTTAAATGGGTATTCCTATTATTATCTTTACCCACCCAAACTGTTGTTAGGTTTTTACCATCAATTCCCACAAACCAAGTGTCTCTAGCATTGTTTGTTGTTCCTGTTTTACCTGCTAAATTTAGATAGCTATAATCTTTTTGTAAACTACGAGCTGTTCCACGTTTTACTACTTGCTGCATTGCATAAAGTGTTTGAATACTTGCTTCAGGTGGTAAAATTTGTTCAGCTTTATAGTGATTGGCTTGATACAGTAATTTTCCTTGTTTAGATATAATGGTATCAATCGTACTTAGGGGAATTCTTGCACCTGTATTTGCTAATACTTGATATGATTTTGCTACCTCATAAGGAGATATAGTATAAGATCCTAGTAATGTTGCAGGATAAGGTGGAATTTTAGCGTTATCCCAACCCATTGCTTTTTGGGTGGCTATTACCTTTTTTAATCCCACTTTCATCCCTATATTCACAGTTGGAATATTCATCGAGCGAACAAGGGCATCCATTAACATTACAGAACCACTGAATCGTTTATTATAATTACGAGGTTTCCAATCAGGGCTTCCTTTTACTTTAATTGTAATAGGTTTATTTTCAATGGGTGTATTTAAACGGAAACGTTGCGGATCAGAAAGCGCAATAGCATAAATAGAGGGTTTTACCAAAGAGCCGATTTGACGTTGTGCCGAAATAGCTCGGTTAAAACCTGCAAATTGTGTTTCAACACCACCCACTATTGCACGCACTTTCCCCGTACGATATTCTGCAACTATAACAGCAGATTGTAGGTCTTTGACTCTACGATGTGAGCGTTCCAGCTTTGAGATACCATTGATAACTGCAATTTCTGCCGCTCGTTGTTGGGAGGGATCTAATGTTGTGAAAATTTTTGTCCCTGATAATTTACTTGAAATATGATTACCAAATTTTTGTTTTAGTTCTTTACTCAATGCTTGCATAAAAGCAGGTTGTTGGCGATAAATTTTTCCTTTTTCTTTTACTCCAAGCGGTCTTTTTTTTAGCATTTTATACAATTCTTGATTGATAATTTTATTTTTAAGTAATATAGACAATACGATATTGCGACGTTCAATAGCATATTCAGGGTGTCGCCAAGGGTTATATAATGACGGACCTTTAGCTATCCCAACAAGAAATGCTTGTTGATCTAGACTAATTTCATTGATTGGGCGTCCAAAATAAAATTGACTGGCAAGGGCAAAACCGTGAATTTGATAGTTACCATTCTGTCCAAGATAAATTTCATTTAGATAGGTTTCTAAAATTTTATTTTTACTATAACGAAAATCTAAAATAAGTGACATCAACGCTTCATTAATTTTACGAGAAAGCGATTTTTCACGAGTTAGGAATAAATTTTTAACTAATTGCTGAGTAAGAGTACTTCCACCTTGTACTCTACGCCCAACTTTATAATTGGTGATTAACGCTCGAATAATACCAAGCGGGCTAACGCCATCGTGTTCATAAAAGTGTTTATCTTCCGTTAAGAGTAATGCTTCAATAAGTAAACGAGGATAATGCTGTAATTGAATAGCTTGACGATCTTCATCATCATCGGAATGCAACATTGCAATTAATTTTGGATCAACAAAAAATTCATTAATCACTCTACCTTGAACCAAATCTTCAATAAGCGCTAATTCATTTTGATCAAAAATAAGGCGTAACACACGCTGAGCTTCTGGTTTATTTGGAAATGCAAAAGCTCGGCGAAGTAGAGTTAAGCGATCGCCTTCAACTTTAAAATCACCTGGTGTGATTAATTGTGAAACTTCACGATAACCGTTATCTAATAAAATAAACTTGATTTCATCTAAACTTTTATGCTCATTACTACGAATAGCATCAATTTTAGGGTAAATTTCTGCAGGTAGTTGCCAAATTTGCCCTTCCATTTTGGTACGAATTTGACTATCTAAATAAATACCATAAAAACAAAGACACACAAAACTAGTAAAAATAATTTTTAGTAACGTGCTAAAAATATATTTTTTTATGGTCGATTTTTGCTTTGGCTGTGCTTTATCAGCAACTTTGTCACTTTTTTGGGATTTATTGGATTCTGTCATTATATCACTCACTATTTTTTGACCATTTTAACGAATAACAATCAAAAAAACAAAAACGAAAAATCAAATATTAAAAAAGATTACTTCTCAATAACTTTTAAAACTAATTGTGAAACAGCACAATTTTCTTGTTGCTCATTATAAATAAATATTTCCCAAATATGTTCTATTTTATCTATGGCAACTAACTGAGCTTTTGCTGTTACTTTACCTTGCTTCACAGGTTTTAGGTGTTGGATAGTGAGTTCTTTTCCAACAGTTATTTGACTTTCTGTACAACAGTATAGTGATGCAGCAGATCCAACGGTTTCTGCAAGTGCAGCTGAAATTCCACCGTGTAACAATCCAAAAGGTTGAATAGTGCGTTGATCAATAGTGAGTGTTGCACTTAACCAATCCATACCATAATCATTAAATTCAATGCCAAGATGAGAAACGGCACAATTTTGACAAAGTTTGTTAAGTGCTTGAATATTAGGTTCTGTTTTCCAAATCATAATTTATACTTTTTGTTATTGAATAATTTTATTGTTCCACATCATCTCAAACCAATCGTATGTTTTTTGGTAAATTTTCTGAGAATTTAGACCGCTTGTTTGATTGATGATTCGTTGTAAGTAATGACTTTCACGATCTTCTATTATTAACTTTTCTAAATATTTTGGTATTATCTCTTCTGCAACGGTATTTTTTTTCGTTTCTTTAAAAAAAGAATCAAATTGCTGATAAATTCCCCACTCTAATTGGCTAAAACTTTTTAAATAATCGTGGATATACTGCTCAATTAAATTAATGGCTAATGTTTTTTCAATAGTATTAAACATTAATTTACCCACATCTTTATTTTTATCACTAGCCTTAAAAACAAGCATAATTGTAATTTCAGGGTGCTGAATTTGAAGTAATAAATGGTACAACCATATTTTAATAATATCCTTATCTCGCAATTTTCCAGCTCTATAAATCATTACTTGATTACTTTGAGAATAAAAATGTAGATTTGCATTTAATGTTAAATCATTACTTTTATACTCTAAGTCCAAGTGTTTCAATGGTTGTGCTAAGTAAGATGATACTTCACAATGAAGAGGTGTTAATTCATCAATTAATTGTGTTTTTTTAATTTTTCCAAATGCATTTATAGGTAAGTTACCTTTATACTTTTCTTTAGCAAAAAAGTCATCAAAATTTTGCTGTTTTGTGATTAAAAGTTGATCATTAAGGACATATTTATCTAGCCCCGAGATATCAAAGGGTTCTGATGCTTTAATATTGTCTGTTTTTTGTGTGAATTTTATTCCTAAATGATGATTAAAGAAAAATTTGATAGGATGTTGTAAAAAAGAAATTAAATCATCAGCATTAAGCTGTGAGACTTCTGTTTTGTTATCAATAGTAGTCAAAAAATCTTTATTCACTTGCTGAGCGTTTAATGTTTCTAGCCAATATTTTGCATAAGACTGATGTGGATTATTTGCCATAAAATTTTTATAGCTAAACGCTGTCATTGAATGTTTAATGACATTTTCTTTAAAAAAATCAGGTAATTGATTGTCTGATAAATAATCACAAAGTTGTGAAACTAATACTGAAGGTAATTCAGTGTGATTTTTAGTTAGGCTTTGCCCAATATAACTGATATAAAATATCTCTTGAGCAGATAACAAAGCTTCTAAAAATAGATAGCGATCATCTTCTCGTTTTGCACGATCTCCTTTTTGTGGTGCATAATTCATTAAGTTAAAGCTATTTTTATTATATTGACGTGGAAAATCTTTTTCATTCATTCCAAGTAAACAAACGACTTTAAAGGGAATGGCTCGCATTGGTAATAGTGTTGCAAAATTAACACGCCCTGCTAAAAAATTAAGCTGTGTTTTATTATCGTCTAAGTAATCATTAAATAAACTAACTATAATTTCACTACCAATGTGTTCCTTAAAGTGACAAGCGGTAATATTTTCTGCTATTTTGGTAATGGCATTATAAAGTTGCAATAAACTTTGAGAGCTAGTTTCATCTTCTACATAAAAATCTTCTAATAATTGAATCAATCTATTTTGCCATTGTTCAATCGAATGTGTATTTTTTATAAAATTAATCCAATCAGAAATGTTGCAAATAAACTGACTTAATTGACCGCTTATTTCTGCATTTAATCCATAGCTTTCATCAAATGCAACCGTTTCTTGCCAAACACCATTTTCTTCTTTTAGTGCTGTACCGAGCAATAAGCGATTAAGCCCATTTTCCCAAGAATTATAGTTTTTCCATTGTGAATTTTCTAATGGAGCAGCTAAGTTTAATCCACTGCGGATACCTGATTGTACAACCCAATAGCGAATTTGATCAATTTGTGTTGCCGAAAAATGATAACGTTTTTGAATGGTACTAATATCTAATAAATCAAAAATATCTTCAACACTAAATTGAGATTCATTCATTGTTAGTAACGATATAAAACTATTAATAATAGGGTCGATATTTTGAACCTGTTGATCGGATAGACTATAAGGAATAGCACAAGGATCTTTTCGTTCAAAAACGGCTTTAATATAAGGTGCATAGAGATCAATATTTGGTGACATTACAATAATGTCTTTAGGGCAAAGATCAGGGTGTTGCTCAAATAAAGAGAGTAGTTGATTATGTAAAACTTCTACTTCTCGCAGTGGGCTATGACAAGAATGGATTTGAAAAGAGTGATCATTTTCTTGTACAGTAAATTCAAATTGATCAGATAAATCTAAAATACTTTGCTGAATCTGAGCTAATAAATGCTTTTTGGTTTCTAAAGGATTGATATAAGCGGAAACTTCATTTTCTTGAAAATCAATTAAGCTATTCAAAAAATCTCTACCTTGTTTTCCCCAAGTTGTTAGCAAGGGATTTGCTGTAGAAAGATTTTTATCATTTTTTATTGCTATATTTTTATTATGAAGGGCTATTTTATCTATTACTTTTTGTTCTAATTCATTTCCCCAATAATGTTGGCTAGGATTAAGAAAGAAAAGATGAATATCACAATGTTGACTCAATTTTTTTAGGGTATCAAGTTGTGATGTAGGCAGAGATGAAATACCAAAAATAAAGACTCTTTTTGGGAGTTTTTGTTTTTCAGATTGCGTTAAGTTTTCTAATTTTTCAAAAAATTGTTGTTGAAAATAAGCACGATGTGAAGTTTGAAATACAATGTCACTACTTTCTTGCTTTAACTGTTGAACCAACGCATTCCAAAGTTGGCTTTGCCATTGAATTTCTGTTTGAATATGGGATTCTAAATCTTTACTTAGGTTAGGGAGCTGCTGTTTTATTTCATTAAAAACACCGTCATTAACAAAAGTATCATCTTGATTTTTTTCCCAGTTAATTAACCAGTGCGGACGATATACTAAATATTGATCAAATAAATCTGCTACCGCTTTTGCCAGTTGATACAGCTTATATTGTTCAATCGGTTGTCCTAAATAAAGGCGTAATACATTAAATGGCTCTTGTTCCAAAAATTGTGGGATCAATTGCATTAATTTCCAAATAGTTGTATTCGGTGAAAAAATATTTTCTTTTGGAAGATTAGGTAATAAATTACGGTATTGTTGCCATAAAAAACTGGTAGGAAAAGGGAATGCTAAATTTGCTGAAATACCTTTTTCTTGTGCAATTTCCATTTGTAACCATTGTGCCATTCCAGCACTTTGTACCAAAATAGTTTCAGGCTGAAAAGGATCAGTATTTGGTTGAACATCTAAAATATGCAACAAAAGTGCAATATGGTTTTTTAGTTGATTTGAGTAATAAACCGTAAACATAATAATTCTCTTTTCAAAATTTAAGGCGATGATTCGCTAACTTATAGTCATTCAATACAATTTCGTCATTTATTATATAATACAATGAATTTATTATTATGCCACTATAATCAAAATATGGTAGCTAAGTTTACTAGAATACGATCACTGAGCCAGTTGAAGTTTGGTTGCTGAGCTTGTCGAAGCATAAGAAATTTTCTACACTTAAAGCGCTAATTGAAATTTTCCTGATGGATATTCCACACGAACTTTATTGGGAAAACAGCTAATCTTAAAAGTTATTTTATTTTGATGAGTCACTGCTTCACAAGGTAAATCTAGGGTTTTTAAAGCAAGTTGATTTTCAGCAATTTGCATTGCTTGTAAACGTTGATAGAGAATTTGCTGATTTTTATTATGTTGATGTTGCCATTTCCCATAGCTTAACAAGAGAATGGATACTAATAATATCGCCATACTTAGGCTTACAAAGGTTTCTGCTTTTATAATTTTCTGCATTATTTTTTCTCGTGTAAAATATTTTGTGAATGGGGAAGATAAGACCAGTCAGCATATCTTTTCTTAATATATTTAATAACCGTTTTGTTATAGGATAAATTTCTTTCTTCTCGTTGATTATCGTAATAAGAGTAAAGTTTTCCATAAAACTTTTTACCCGTTATGTCAAAATAATGATTGGTAATAATAATGCCGTAAAAGTTCCGTTTTAGCCTTTCATCTATGGGAGCATTAGCAATCACAATAATAGGTTTAGTTCGAGTGGTTTTTGGTAAATCAGCCAGTGACTGAATATGAATAATGCTTGATTGATAACGATCAATATTAAGGTATTTTTGAATATCATTAAAAGCTACATATTTTTTTGTTGTAGGTTCTGTTTTAAAAATAGTTTGGCTTTTGCAAAAAAATTCAAGAATTTGACCACTTATTTTGATATTTATTTTTTCTTTTTTATACTTTTGACAAAGAATATTTTTATCTTTTTGAAATATATCAATAAGATTAAATTTTCTAATTAAATATTGATGATAAGAATATTGTGTTATTTTTTCTGTATGAATTAAATTATCTTTTGCAATAAAAAGAATAGCGAGAATACTGCTTAATAAAATTAAAGTAATTAATCCTGTTGATGCTTTAAATTGAGTCTTGATGATTAAGAACATAAATATAAGCCTGTGTTGAATAAGTGAGATTATCTTTGGCTAAAGTTAATGTAACTTTAAGAATACTGGGTTCTTGTAACCAAGAAAATTGTAGTTGTGAAACTTGAAAGTTATTTCTATCAGTAAGAGCTGTCCAACGACCTTTTTGACAATAAGAGAGTATTTGCTTACATTTTGTAAGTGAACATTTATCTTGTTTTTTATCAATATCAACTTCTAAAATTTGTTGTTGTTCTAATTTAAACCCAAAGATTTCTTTCGATATATATTTTGTTGCATTTCTATTATTATTTTTACAAGCACGTTTCTTTGAACGTCTTTTTCCAACACAGCCATCATTATTAAAATCATAAAAAAAGATAAGGCAATTTTTTTCTAGTGCTAAAGATGAATTATCATAAAATAAAGCATAGTTACTTCCCTTTCTATTTCCACCTTGAAAATAAAGGTGTTCAAGGTGAGGTTTTAAATGATTTAAAATTTGATTAGCTTGTTGTTGCAAAAATAGCTGTGTATCTAATTTCTTATTATTTCTATAATTATTCTGATAGAAAGAAGATAATGAAAATAAGATAACAAGCATTAAACTTGAGGTAATAATAAACTCTGTTAATGTAAATGCTTTAATTTTTTTAGTAGCGATGACAGCGACTTTTTTTCTTTTTTGAAATAACATTAATAATTCCAGTTGATTTGAATTGTAATACTTCACTTTGCTGATTAACGGCAACTTTTAAACATTTTTCTTCTAGACGGGCAGCTTTTCCATCAATACTTAAAAAATTCTTAGGATAAAGTTGCGGTGTTTTAAGTTGTGATGTTTTAAAATAATTTTTGTATAACAAATAATCATTAAATTTCTTACAAGTTGTTAAATTTAAGCAGTCACACTTTACATTACGACTACTTTTCTTTTTTATAGCAATCACACACCATAGTTGCTTTTTTATATCTTGAGATAGGACCACTGAATAATTTTTTTTATTAAAACGTGCTTTGGTTTGTACTTGATAAATAAAAGCCTTGAATTGTTTAATTTCATTTTCTAGTTTTATTTTGTCTTGTAATTTAAAAATAGTGGGAGAAATGAAATGAATAGTTATAACTAAAATGCTCAGCGTCACTAATATTTCAATTAAGCTAAAAGATTTAAGTAGTATTATTTTAGGCATAAAAAAATCCCAGTCCATATAGAGATATTAAGACTAGATTTTTTTATTATGAGAGTAAATCAAAGTATATTTTTTCTGCGACTTAGATCGCAAAATAAAGATTATGATTTAAGGTATACTTGTGCTTGAACTTTTATAATATCTATAAGGTTATTTTGTAATTTATTAATTCTATATAATTACTATTTTTATAGTATAAGGTGATTATTAGTAAACAAGGTGCCAGTCTATTTATTAATTATTTGCGATCAAACTAAAAATATATCCCCAGTAACCATAAGCCCCAACGTAGCTAATAAGTAACCATAGTTTGGTATTCTTTTTATTATTCTTATGAGATTTATGCAATAAAAAAGCAATAAAAAATAGAATGAAGGGATAAACCCATAATGAAATAGA
>PDWI01010992.1_pt1 | contig 10023 bp, 9 predicted proteins | sample 1430891 | NCBI WGS metagenome assembly PDWI01 (sample SAMN01162508, study PRJNA174530) | Oral metagenome, whole genome shotgun sequencing project. | biome: Marine environment; feature: Marine mammal; material: Swab sample of the gingival sulcus; isolation source: swab sample of gingival sulcus... | reverse complement strand
TTTTAAGATTGTACAGAATAAACTGATTTTTGCATCAACAGGAAGAACTGCACCTGAAATTATTGCAGAGCGTTCAGATAGTCATAAACCAAATATGGGGTTGACTTCGTGGCAAGGTAGCAAAGTGAGAAAATACGATGTTACGGTTTCTAAAAATTACCTCAATAAAGAAGAATTAGATGTGTTGAATCGCATTGTAACAATGTATTTGGATTATGCTGAATTTCAAGCCAAACAACATCGGCAAATGTTTATGAAAGACTGGCGAGAAAAATTAGATACTTTTTTGCAATTTAATGGTCAAGAGATTTTACAAAATGCAGGTACAATATCTAAAAAAGTGGCTGATACATTAGCCATAAAAAAATATGAAGAATTTAATCAAAATCGTATTCTTGAAAATGATAAAATGCTAAATGATTTTGATAACGAAATTAAAAAGTTAGAAAATAAATAGACATTTTTTTATTCCCTAAAAAGAAAAAATAGGAACTAAATCGTGTTGTTTGTAAAATTTCCTGTTGTTTTGCTTTTTATCCAATAGATGTTTTAGGACTAGATAACGTCATTAGTAACTTTCTAACAATGTATTTCCATTTGCCTGTATTTACTCCAGGAATTTTAAAATTACCGTGTTCTTTAGCGAAATTTAATATAAATTGTTTAGAATGTTTTCTTCCTATTCTTCGTTTTTGTTGTACTTCTTTGTTTTTAGTGTTTAGGGACGAATTAGGGTTGAAAACATACAAATACTCTGCATTCGGTACCGTTACAAGTTTATTGGCGTAAAAAACGGCTTGAAATGAAAATGGCAAGTCCTCTATTAAAGTTCCTTTTTCAAATTGTAAGTGATGTTTTTTTAGAAAGTCTGCTCTAAAAAGATATCTTACAACATAGCCCCATTTTCCGACATAAGTTGCTGTTAATTTGTCTTGAAGATTAGTGTGTACCTTTAATTTGTTAAAAATTTGCGATTTCCCTTTTGATTTTTGATGAATAATACCACAGCAAGACATATCAGCATTGTTTTCTTCCGATGCTTTTAATAGATTTTCATAAAAAGTGCAGTTAATTTCATCGTCATCATCCATAAAATGAATGTACTTTCCGGTAGCGTTTTCCATTCCTGTATTTCGTGCTTCCGACTGACCTTTATTTTCAGTATGCTCTATCAGTTTTACAGACGGATATTGCTTTATGATTTTTACAGAATTATCCGAAGAGCCGTCATCTACAACGATAATCTCCAAGTTTTTATAAGTTTGATTTAGCAGTATATCCAAGCAGTTTTTGATATATTTTTCTCTGTTATAAACAGGAATAATCACTGAAATTAAAGGCAAATTTGTCATCTATTTTTCAAATTTTGATTTATTAGGATATAAACTTTCTAAAAACGGAACAACTCGTTTTCTATCTTCGTCGGTAGATTTTTCAGTATCGTTTAAGCAAAACAATTTAGGATTATAACGAGATAAAAACTTATGATAATCAGACCTTTGTAATTGTATTAAACACGATTCTGATTTGCTTTTCACATACTTTAAATACGCACGATTATCTGCCAAAGCCGAATAATCAAATAGAATTCTATCAATGTCATTGTTTTTTCTAAAGCGATTTGATAAAGTTGGTTGTATTTCTTTAGCAAAAACTTTTGCGGTTTTTTTATAATCACTTTTTAAGTACGAATCAATGTTGTGATGAGGTCTAAAAGTATATTTTTTTTGATATTTTTCTTCTACTAATTTAGCTGATTTCAAAACTCCTAAATGATAACTCGGAATATATCTACCTAACCATTTTTTTATTCTTAATTTAACTGTAAACCATCGAGAATCAACGCCTCTTATAATCGGTTTGCCATCTTTAAAAAAGAAACCTGGTGTTACATCTGCATTGACAAAGCAGTCGTCATTTGAGTAAATAAATTGCTCCGACAAATCAGGAATATTATGGATAAAATGCTCTATAACATTAACGTTAAAAGTTGGTAGCACTTCTTTGGGCATAATTTCTGTATGGTCAACTATTTGGATTTTAGGGTTGTTAATATCTAAAAAATTAGGAATTTGGCTATCCGTAACAATAAAAATTTTTCTAACCCAAGGTAGGTGTTTTTCCACTGATCGCAATGAATATTTAAGTTCATTATTATCTTCATATCTCCCTGCAAGAGTTATTTTTTTGATAGTTTTATCTAAAAAAGAATTCTTTTTTTCCAACCATTTTGGGTCATTACCATTCACCCAAAGATATACTAAATCAATTTTTTGTTCCATTTTTTCTATTTTCTAAATATATGATAGCTAACGATAGTAGCAACTAATGACAAAGTTACGATATATTTCACAAGAATTGATAAAAAATGATTTATTTATAATTACCTTTGTCTCTGTTTATAACAGATTATAACCCAAATTTATGTACACATTCATCATTATTTTATCCATATTGTTTTTGATATATGTCTTTTTGCGTAAGAAAATATTTTATAAATACAATCTTTCACAGGACTATGTCTATAAAATGAACACAGATCCATATTTTGCTGAAATCAAAAATAATAGAATGATTTTGCCTAAAGAAATAGACGACTCTTATACCGTTTTTTGTAAGGTAAAACTAAAATCCAATCTGTTAGGTTATTTGCTTTCGCCTACGATTGAAATAAATGGTAATACATCTTCTGCACAGTCTTTTGAGGCTCGTTTAAGAGGTTATAGATATGTAAATTTAAGTAATTTATTTGACGAAAATGGCGAGATCAAGTTCAAAACAAAAAGATGTTCTTTAGCTAATGAAAAGGTAGAAGTTTACGCCTACAAAAATGAGGACATTTCCAAGGATAAAATTTTGATAATCGCCCCACACCCTGATGATGCTGAAATTGCGTCTTATGGTTTGTATAGCCGAAATGCTAAAAATACGTTTATTTTAACTCTAACAGGTGGAGAATATGGATATAATTATTACAATGTGTTTAAGGATAAGGCAAAAAATGATTTTGTAAAAATGAAATCGCGAACTTGGAATAGCCTTACTGTTGGGATGTTAGGGGGAGTTTTAACCGATAATATGTTGAATTTAGGGTATATAGATGCATCGTTAAAAGGAATGTATGAAGAACCTGAAAAAACAGTTTCTATCAGTCAGGAAAAGTTAGACATTCTTAAACAGATGAATCCGTTTTATGATGATTCATTTTCGCAAATAGACCGAAGTTGGAATACGCTTGTTTCAGATATTCAGAAAGTTATAGATACAGTCCAACCGAATATTGTCATTACACCTCACACGTATTTAGACAAGCACCCAGACCATATTTATGCAACAGTAGCCGTATCCCAAGCCTTACAAAAAATGAATTACGACAAAGGAAATCTATTTTTATATACGCTTCATAATTCTGTAAATAGCCATTATCCTTTTGGTAAAATGGGAAGTATGATAACCATTCCACCTGTTTTTGAGGATGTTGAATGTTTTGATAAAATCTATTCTTTTGAGTTGACCAAAGATGAACAAGCGAATAAAATTTTGGCATTTGAGGCAATGAATGATTTGAGAATAGGCGTTAAGATTTTATCCGTTAAAAAAATGTTTTTAAGATTCTTAGATATGCTCGTGCGTCGTATTTTTGATATCCGAAAAGATTACTACTCGCAGTTTATACGAAGTAATGAGCTTTTTTATGTAGTTCCTTTCTCTAAAGCAACAGATTTTGTAGAAGATGCTTTAAAGAAAATTAAATAGTTTTATAAGTTTGACTTAGAATATAAACTCAATGTTTTTTGTATGTCGTAAATAGTCTATATAGAGGAATTTCGCTTTGTTTATTTATCTGTTAATCAGTTGTTTGTTATTTAAGTAGTTGTTGAGTGTTACGATTTGGGTTGTGCGAGTTTATAAATTTTGGAATCGGACAAAAAATGTAGAGAACCTCCCTTTTTTTGAGAAAGTGGAATTAGATTTTTATTGTTTTTTTCTCAATGGGGAAAATAAAAGTATGATTTTGTTATGAGAGTTTTGAAGATACTATAAAATACAAACAAAAAACTCCCAATTCCTATTTATAGGAAGGGAGTTTTTTAATGATGTTATTGATTTAGTATTCTACTTACTTCTTCTCAGGAGTAGATGCTGGGGCAACTGGTACCTCTGCAGGAGTAGATTGTTTTGCTGGTGCTTGACGATTTTCGATTGTTTGCTGAATCTCAGAATCGGTATTTGCATTCGTTCTAGGAGCCGCAAAACTTGAAAGTAAAATCAATACTAACAATGCGATAGAAAGTGTCCAAGTACTCTTGTCTAAAAAGCTATTCGTACTTTGTACTCCTCCACCTAAACCTTGTCCTCCTCCGAAAGAGGAAGATAAACCTCCTCCTTTAGGGTTTTGTACCATAATAATCAATATAAGTAGCACCGCTACAATCATAATCAATACTAAAAATAATGTATAAGTCATAATCTATTTATTTTGTAAAACTTCTATTGCATGAATTTGGTCTGCAAAGAAACCACTTTTTTTTGGATATTTCAAACTTAAAACCTTATAAGCCTGTATTGCCTTGTCATATTTTTTTTGTTCTACGTATACTTTTGCTAATGTTTCCGTCATAAGTTCCTTATTTTCTAAGGTGCTGTTAAGCGGGGCATTTAATGGCTTACTGTCTTTTTTTATGGGTTTTATTTTAGGATTTAGCTCAATAAATCGGTCTATAATCTTTAATTTCTTGTCTTTTTTAGGCTGTTTTTCCTGTTTTTCTTCTTCTTTTTTGTCTAAAATAGGAGTTTTTTGAGTGATTTTTAACCACTCATTAAAAGAATGTGGTTCTGCAACAGAAAAAGGAATAGGCGTTCCAATTTCTAATATTTCTTTTGCCTTTTCCTTAGTAATTTTTTCTGTTTTTGTATTTTCTTTTGGAGTCTCTTGTGGCTTTTCCTCTGAAATTTCAGTTTGGTTCAATATCGGAATTTCTTCTGAAAACTGATTGAAACGCAACGGATTTACAATCCATTCAAATAAAACTCTGCGATCAACTGTATAAGCCGCTGTTTTTTTCAGAGCGTCATTAAACTTAAAACTATTCGACTGTTGTAAGGACTTGATATAAATCGCCCTTGCTGACTGGAAATAAGGATAACTAACAAGTACTTCTTCAAGTTGCTCGGTATCTTGACTATTTATTTCGCTCGGTTGATTTATGATATGTAAATAATGATTTGTATCCAATTTTATTACCATTGTGCCACTGAGGCATTAAAAATATCTTCGTTAATCTTCGTTAGAATTTCGTCGAAAGCCTCTTCCAATCGGCCTCCTATCAACTGCTCACTTCCGCCGTAGTCATAAAAATGAGAAAAACTTTTCTCAAAATTATCTTCTTCGTTTTTATTGTTGTAAAAACGCACTTTTACGGTAATCGTCAATCGGTTTTGTGCTGCTGTTTGGTTTGCTGTTGCCGAAGTTGGCTCAATACGATAACCTGTAATCTCACCTTCCAATTGTAAATCTCCACCTGTTTTTACCAAACTCAAATTGGTTTGTTGTAAAAACATATCTTGAAGTCGAGTTGTAAATTCTCGGCTCAAACTTGGCTCTACCAAAGGAGCATTATTTGGGAAATAATCAATTTGTATGGTTTTTACATCTGCTCCAATACTCGCTCCTGTAAAGGAATAAAACCAACATCCTTGCAAGCACAAAGTGACTGCTATAAGTGTAATTACTTTTGTTATCTTTTTTTTCATTTATTTTATGTTTTTATTTTATGCTATAAGCTGTAAGCTATATGCCGTAGGCTGTATACCAGAGGTTTTTCAGGTTGCAGTTTATAGCTTATAGCTTAAGGCTTATAGCCTATTGCCCTTTATTTACAGGAGGTAAAATCGTCCCCATACATCTTCCAAAACCGATATGTACTTGCTCATTTTTGCAGTAACCCTCTATGATAACTGTATCTTTATCTTCAAAGAAAGTTCTTTTTTTTCCTCCAGAAATGGTAATTTCTTGACTTCCGTTTTCTGTTAGTTCCAACATAGAACCATAACTCTCTTTTTCCTCACCAGAAATCGTTCCGCTACTCAATAAATCTCCAGCACGTAGATTACAGCCATTAATCGTGTGATGTGCTACTTGTTGTCCTACCGACCAATATACATATTTACTATTCGTTTCGGTCAATATCGTTTTATTTTCACCAACTACTACAGAGGCTTTCAAATGAATATCAAAATTTGGAAGGTCATTTTTTTCTTGTAAATAAGGTGCTAAATCTTCTTTTTCGACACCTTTACAACGGAATGGTTTCAGAGCGTCTAAAGTAACCACCCAAGGCGAAATCGTAGAGGCAAAGTTTTTCGCCAAAAACGGTGCTAATGGGTTGTATTCTGAGTGTTGCATATCTCTTGATGCCCAGTCGTTTAGCAAAACCACTCCAAAAATAGCATCGTCCACTTCGTCCACTGAAACAGGTGTTCCTAAAGGATTTACGGCAGTGGTAACAAAAGCAATTTCTACTTCCATGTCGATTTGTTGTGACGGTTTTAGAGTTACTTTATTACTGTCTTGGTCAAAAATTTGTCCGTAAGGGCGATGAATAGGCGTTCCTGAAACAACAATAGACGAAGAACGACCGTGATATCCGACAGGGGCGTTGAACCAATTTTTGGATAATTTTGTTTCTGTTCCCTTGTAAATACTATTCATTTGGGAGGCTCTTTTCTTACTTGATGAAAAATCAGTGAAATCGCCTACATCTACTGGCATCAGCATTTCAACTTCTTCTCTGTCAAAAATAACTACCTCGCGATGCTCCTCATTGTTTTGAAGTTCTGTGTTTTCTACATCAAAAATATCAGCAATTCTATTGCGAACCAAACGCCAAGTTTTTCTGCCGTCGGCAATAAAATCATTCAACGAATCTTGCATAAAAATATCATCTGTAAGAGGAATTCCTTTAAAGTATCCTAACTGATGTAACGCTGCTAAATCAATCACATAATTACCTATGCGAGTACCAATCGTAATGATGTCTTCTTTGGTGATAAATACGCCAAAAGGAATATTTTGAATCGGAAAATCAGAGTTTTCTTTTACCTCTAGCCAAGATTTTCTATTAGGGTCGTTAGCAGTTATTTTCATTTTTTATCCGTTTTTAAGTTAGTTATCAGTGATTTAAACGAAGATATAAAACACGAATAGTATAATTTTTTTTCAAATATATGATGTTTATTATTATATGCAAAATCAAATTTGTAAATTTGCGTACAATTAACCTTAATATTTTTAAATAAATGGAAAGAGATACACAAATATTTGACCTTATAGAGGACGAAAAAGAAAGACAAATAGAGGGCTTAGAGTTGATTGCCTCTGAGAATTTTGTTAGTGAACAAGTAATGGAGGCAATGGGCTCTGTACTAACCAATAAATATGCTGAAGGCTATCCTAATAAGCGTTATTACGGAGGTTGTGAAGTGGTGGATGTAGTAGAGCAAATCGCTATTGATAGAGCCAAAGAACTTTTTGGAGCAGCGTATGTAAACGTGCAACCACACTCTGGGTCACAGGCAAATGCAGCGGTTTACCAAGCTGTATTAAAGCCAGGTGATAAAATTTTAGGTTTAGATCTTTCTCACGGAGGGCATTTAACACACGGTTCGCCAGTGAATTTTTCAGGTAAATTATACGAGACCGTTTTCTACGGTGTAGAAAAAGAAACAGGAAGAATTGACTACGACAAAGTACAAGAAATCGCTGAAAAAGAGCAACCTAAATTAATTATTGCAGGAGCGTCTTCTTATTCGAGAGATTTTAATTTTAAGCGTTTTAGAGAAATTGCTGACAGCGTAGGAGCTTTCTTAATGGCAGATATTTCGCACCCAGCAGGATTGATTGCTAAAGGCATTTTGAACGACCCACTACCACATTGTCATTTTGTAACTACTACAACGCACAAAACCTTACGAGGACCTCGTGGAGGAATGATTATGATGGGACAAGATTTTGATAATCCTTTTGGCTTAAAACTAAAAAGCGGAAAGTTGAAAAAGATGTCTTCTATCTTAAACGCATCTGTTTTCCCGGGTAATCAAGGAGGACCTTTAGAGCACGTTATTGCAGCAAAAGCAGTCGCTTTTGGTGAGGCTTTGAGTGATGATTTCTTACATTACCAAATACAAGTGAAGAAAAATGCAGCAGCAATGGCAAAAGCATTCGTTGCAAAGGACTATCACCTTGTTTCAGGAGGTACGGACAACCATTGTATGCTTATCGACCTTAGAAATAAAAATATCACAGGAAAAGAGGCAGAAAATGCACTTGTAAAAGCGTGTATTACAGTAAATAAAAATATGGTTCCTTTTGATGACAAATCACCATTTATCACTTCAGGAATAAGAGTGGGAACAGCAGCTGTTACGACAAGAGGTTTAAAAGAAGAAGATATGCCTATAATCGTTGATTTAATTGATGAAGTGGTGCAAAATTTTGAAGATGAAAACGTCCTCAAAAGCGTTGCTGAAAAAGTAAATAAAATGATGAAAGATAAGCCTTTGTTTAGTTAAAAATAGATAAAAGTTGAAAGATAAAAGTTAAAAGGGTTAGTATGATTACTTTAAACCTTAAACTTTTATCTTTTAACAAAATAATAATCTGCATAAGGTATAAAGCCTATTGCATAAAACGATAAAAAATGAAAAAAATAATAGTAATTGCATTAGTGTTAGTAAGTTCGATGACCTTTGCACAACAGAAAGACAGTGCTTTTCAAAAAGATGCTGAAAAATTAGTTTCTATTGTAAGTGAGGGAACTTTCGATATGATGATTAATCAATTTAAGTCACTTGTTACAGGAGAAAAACAAGAGGCTTTTATAAAAGAAATAAAAGGGACACTACCTTCTCTTGCTAGCAAAATGGCAAAAATTTATATGGAAGAATTTACGCATAGTGAAATTAAGGAGTTGTTAAAGTTCTATGAAACTCCAGTGGGTAAAAAATTAGCAAAGAAAACAGGGGTTTTAGCACAAAAAGGAATGAAGGCAGGACAAGAATGGGGATTTGGACTGCAAGAAATTATTCAGAAATATCAATAGTTTTGTAGAGGTTAGACCACTGATGCTTTTAGTGGTTAGTATTTCTAACGACTAACCTCTAATGTCTAACCTCTACAATCTAACACCAACAGACAACACAGAATGCAACGACTTATTTTTATACTCGTTTACCCTATTATTTGGCTAATATCTATATTGCCTTTCAGAGTGTTATATGCTCTATCGGATGTCCTTTTTCTTTTGATTTACTATGTGATAGGATACCGAAAAAAGGTTGTTTTTGAAAATTTAACCCTTGCTTTCCCTGAAAAATCAAAAGAGGAAATCAAAGAAATTCACAAGAAATCATATCGACATTTTGTCGATATTTTTATGGAGATGATTAAGTCGTTTACGATTTCTAAAAAGGAGTTAGACAAACGATTTAAATACACAAACATAGAAATTTTCAAAGAGTTAGAAAATGATGATAAGAGCATTATGGTTTATGCGGTTCATTATGCTAATTGGGAGTGGGTTTTTGGTTTCAATCCTTCTGATAAATACGAAACTTGTAGTGTTTTCAAAAAAATAAGTAATCCTTATTTTGATAAAGTTGTTCAAAAATCAAGAGGTCGTTTTGGAATGGCATTGAAATATACCTACGAAATCAAAAAAGCCATTGACAGCAATTTTAAAAATAACAAAAAAGTGATTTATGGTTTTTTGAGTGATCAATCTCCAAGACCAAGGCCTAACAGAACAGAATACTGGCGTAATTTTATGGGTGTTTACGTTCCCGTGCATACGGCTGCTGAAAATTTTGCAAGAAAATACGATATGAACGTTGTGCATTTATCCACCAAAAGGGTTAAACGAGGATATTACGAAACTACGTTTCAAATTATAAGTACTGACGTGGAAAAAATGCCTGAATTTTCAATTACCAATACGTATTTGGATTTGGTAGAGCAGCAAATCC
>PDWI01010991.1_pt1 | contig 10023 bp, 6 predicted proteins | sample 1430891 | NCBI WGS metagenome assembly PDWI01 (sample SAMN01162508, study PRJNA174530) | Oral metagenome, whole genome shotgun sequencing project. | biome: Marine environment; feature: Marine mammal; material: Swab sample of the gingival sulcus; isolation source: swab sample of gingival sulcus... | reverse complement strand
AGGGGGAGCTATAGGCTCTTTAGAATTTAGGCTAAAAGCTTAAACACATAAGCCTAAATCCGCCAAAAATTGAGAAACCGAATTGTGCAAAGCTCTACCATAGGCAGGGAAGGTCCGAATCGTACAAGCATTGTCAATAAAGAACTGAGGATTACTTATGTTGTCGAGCGTAGCCCCTGCCTTCCCTTGCAGCGGTACACACTTAATTACGAAGCGATGCTTCCCATTAACAAGTTCATCAGAATAACGCCAAGCAGATTCCCACTCCGTCCCCTTGAAGCGAAGAGCATAAGTGATATAGGCAGTTCCTTCCTGAACGGTCTTGAAGCTCCCAGTGTACTCTCTGATAGGCGTTTCTCCTACTTGGCACAAATCTTTGACTTCACTGATAGAGGATTTTTTCTGAAATGTAACAGCATAGCTAACAGGAAGAATAGACTTCAACTGCCTTCTATTAGGGAGGTAATAGCCTTTTAAGAAATCTTTCGTGCCGTCGAATAGGGCATTTGCTTCGTCGAAGGTATAGTAGCCGACCTCTGCGTCTTGGAGAGATGCGACCGTCGTTGTGCTTGGCTGATCGTGGTTCAAAACAAAGGCGTCAGCAAGCTTATTTACCGCAGGAGCTTCAGCGACGAAGTCAAGCGGCGTCTTAAAGCCAAGCGACACAGAGTTACCATCGAAGCTAACGACACGTCCGTCATTAACAACAGCTTTCTTGTCTTTCCAAACAGTTCCTTCGCTACCGCCTCCGTAGTTACGACCTGAGATTGTGAGTATGGTCTTGTAGGCATGTCCGTCGTCAAACATCTTCATGCCTGCCTCTTCCTTAGAGTCCTTTGGCTTTATCCTAAAGGTAGGCGTCGTATATATCGTGCTTGGAGAGTATTCTGTATGATAGCGGATTTGAAGTTCCAAAGGCTCTCCCTTTCTTTGTGGATTCTGAAAGCCCCAAAGATAAAGGCAAATCCCTTGTCCATAATTGCCTGTTCGGATGAAATAGCCTGTTTCCGTCGCTGTATGATTCTTGTAAACAGGGAAAACTAAAGCTGTTTGGCTCAAATGCTGAGCTGTATACTCTGGCACGAATATAGGTCTGTCTTTGCTATCTACTACTTTCCAGTCGAAATAACCTGTGAAGTCAAGAGCATTCTTACGCTTAACGACGATAGCATCAACGAATATATCTTCTTCGAGATCATTCTTAATGAAAAGACCTATGAGTGAACCACGTGGTGAGAACTTGACTGGCTCTTCTCCGTCCTCAAGCTTACTCATCTTCTTAAAGTCCTCCAGCTTCGTCATTATAGGGATATGCCTTCCCTTGTCAAATGCTTTTGTTTGGTCATCTGCAGTATTTTGATCCAAGGCTTGTATGCGATGGTTCGGATCTGTATCGCCCTTGAAGTACTGCTTCGTCAAATCAGCATCCGTTGTCCCTGCCTTTCCATCAAGACACATAAAGCCCTTCTTGATATTCTTCAATTTCTTTGTCGGAAGGCAGTACATCTTAAGCTTAGCACCCTCAATTGTATTCTCATTAGCACTCTTGAAGAAGACGGTATTCTTCTTTGCCTTCTTAAACTCAGCCTCAGTAGTAACAGATGCTTCGCAATTGAGAGCGTAGTTTTTGTAGCCATTTTCGTAGCTTACGCCCCAGCGAGCTTCACGTTTGCCCGTGCCAAAGCTTGTTGGGTCAAGTGTCGTCGTCGCCACATTAGCCCAGCCGTTGAAGTGCAAACTCGCACGTAGTTCATCTTCTGATGCTTTGTCCGTACTGCTGTCCAGTGCCTGAACCTCAAAAGTAGCAAGCGAACTGTTCAGCTCAAATGCTTGAGCAGTCTTTGGCTCGTTGCCGTCGACCACTTCCTCATTTGTCTTGCCTCCCTCTCGTGCGATAGGCTCTTTTGGGTCGCAAGCAAAAAGAAGCATAGCCAAGGCTGATAAGCCAAATAGTCTATATAAATTCTTCATTTCTTTCTTGATTTAATTTGTGATTGTTAAGGAGCAGTGTCTGCTTCGTTCTCGAGTTCATCGCCACCGTCCCAGTCTTCGGCGGTGCTTGTTGTGGAGAAGTTTGCCATAATGTTAAGCCTTTCTCCCAAAAGAAATAACTCAGCCTTTGGGCTAGTGTAATTTACTTTCATACTAGTCATTTGTTTTTGTTGTTATACCTTATATATTATGTTGTTTTTAGCTTGACTTTAGGAGTGCCTTAGCCTAAGGCTAATTGCATGCTCCCTAAGGTTGGTTTGCTAAAACGCAAATGTAAAAAAAAAAAACATTTGCCAAGAAATTTGTGGAATATTAGCTGAATAATGCTATATATCATAGTATTTGTGCTTAATTGTGTGGCTCTGAGCATTTATTTGTAAAGAAGAGAGGCTATGCCCTCAAGCATAGCCTCTCTTTTCTGCGTGAAAAAGTTATTTATTCGATAGAATCAATAGAATGTTCTTATTTATTCGATGGCTTTGGCTTTTTTCTTCTCTTGATAGTGCGTTAGTACCTTAGTTAGCAAGCTAAGGGTAACACCATTGAGTACCGTACCTGTAAGACCAATCATTACCATCTTCACAGGATGAATGAAAAAGGCAGAGCTACAAAGTAATGCACCTGATATAGCCACACATGTTCCTAAGCTTAGCGGAGAATACTTATTGAGAATCTTCGCAATAATATCTAGTCCTCCAGTAGAAGCATTGATGTTAAAGAGAATTGTCTGCCCAATACTTAGAATAAGGATAAAGCATATTAAGTCGTACCATACATTGCCCGTCAAACCCTCTTTGGGAATTGTCATTAAAACGTACCAAGCTTCGTTGACTTTCTCTCCAGCTTGGTTAAAGACCTCTCCTGCTGTGTTCATTACTTCTTCTGCTTTCTGAATCGGCATTATCTTCTCAAAAAGAAGAAGCCATGGGGAAGTAATCAGAGATGTAAATACCGTCTTTAAGCCAAACTCAGCTCCAATGAGAAAATAAGCAAGGATTAATAAGACTATGTTTATAACTAAATAAGAAAAGGATACAGGGATTGAAGTTAAATGCTCAATCACAATCGAAAGTCCTGATATTGAACCGATGATTAAGGCTAAGGGTTGGAGGAAACAGTGTACTGCAAAAGCACCTCCCATCATGCCAAATGTCATAATAAGTAGGTCGGTAATTAGCTTTTTCTTCTTCTCTTGTTTTGTTTCTAATGATTTGTCCATTTTTTTATTTATTGGTTTTATTTAATTCCCTCTTCTTAAATTTTCTGCCCCTAGAAGCTAAATTTTTACAAATATATGCTTTTAATAAGATATATACAACAAAAAAATAGACCTCCTAAACTTAATGCCTAGGAGGTCTATTGCTAAGAGCCTTTAGATACTATCGTAGAGCTTGATAATTTCTTGGAATAATTCCTTAGGATTTTGCTTAACACGATCTGCCATATCGGATATCTTGACAAATTGTCCTACGGTCTTATAGAGAATTGGATTCTGAATCATTTTAAACTGTGGGTCAATCTCGACTAAGTGCTGGCGTAACTCTGGTTTGAGCTTGATTAGAGTTGAAATCTTGCTGTCAACAGAGAATTGTGCTTCAGCCTCATCTATTTTCTCCTTAGAGCAAGATGCCTCGTTCAGTTTCCCTAGCATCTCATCGGTATGAGGACAGCCTGTAGTTTCTTCTTGCGAAGCTTCTGGTTTGTGACTCGGTTGATCTTTCATCGTACCAGCTTCCCAGTTCAATAGGACTTGTGAACCTGTTAGTGAACGAATGTGTGTACAATCTTGCATCATTTCAAGAACCCCACGGAATCGACCTTGCTCATCACGAACAGCTACGTAAAGAATATAAATAAATAACTCAGGTTTATTTATCCAAAACTCAGCCTTGTCTCGCTCTCCGCTACGGAATTTCTCGATAATCTCTTCTACGAGGTGGACACTCTTTGGCGGATGGCAGTTCTTAACCTCTCGACCGATGACCCCTGAGCTACGCGGAAAGACGCGGTGCTTCGTGTCTGTGTAAAACTTAACGAGATCATTTTCATCTACAAAGCTCAAGTCCACTGGCATGTGGCGATAAATGAGGTTAATTTGCTCAAGGGTTAGTTTACCCGTCGCTACATCAAGGACTTTTTCTTCCTTTGGTGCAGAATATCCATACTTACTTAGTAAGTTCTGTAGCTCCGAACCAAAATCGTCAAGCTGTGGTTTCTCCTCTTCTTCCTTCTTCGTTTGGAAGCCCTGAGGCTTATCAATAAGACAATAGCCAATCTCATCATCTCCTGAACGCATAGCTCTAAAAACATCTTCCTCAATCATTGAGAGTGAAGTTGGCAAGAGAATACGCTCTTCCTTATCTATAAGATCTAGGATTGGAGGAATCATCTCCTGTACGGCTTGGATAAATTCCTTGTATTTATCCTCATCAAGGAGACGACGTGCTGCAGAGATATTGTCCCTGTTGAAGTCATCATAGGTCCACATCGTCGTAGAAGGGTGCATGAAGCCTCGCTTTTCTAGGGCAGGGTAGAGCTGATTTTGCTTTCTAGAGTAGTGAATACGAATTTGCTGAATCTGATCCATCAATTCGAGCCATTGGTTCTTGATGAATTTGCCCTGCATGAGTTGTTCCATAGCTTGAATAACCTTCTTGAGAGCTTGATTCTCGGCATAATAAGTTTTGATGGGGTGTCCGTTTGGGAGTTCAGGACAATGCGTTGACCATTCAGTATCGAATACCTTATTTATATACTCCATACGTTCGAAACGGCAGGAATCACTATCGTCAGTCGGTGTATAAGTTTGTTCCATGAGAGCGAACTCTTCTGGGCGAACTTCCCCAACTTCGGCTTTCATCTTCTCACGCATCTGCTCAAGTGTCAGCTGACCTGCTTCGTACTCCATCTTGATATTGTGCATCTTCTTAATCTTCTTTGGATCGACGTGTGCCAAGTGATCCTTCATCTCTTTAGTCATAATATTCTTAGTCTTGATGTCTTTAATTTATTCTTTATGTATGAATATTGATTTTTTATTGTTCTATTTCTTTACGCAAAAGTACATTTTTATTTTGGCTTTTCGTTTCTTATAATGTCTTTGATTAAGGAGTTGTTCGGCTGTTTGTTTAGTTCTCATAGAGTCTTCCCTAGGCTTTGTTCATTTCCTAGGGAAGATTATTTTAATTCCTAGGGAACATTTATTTGAACCGTTGGGAAGAATTTTTCAGTTCTTTCCATAGATATGAAAACTTCTTTTTATCAGTTATTTAGTCTACTTCTTTAGGGCTATTGCACTGTTAGGTGTAGGAAAACTCTCGCTTACCGTTTGCTATATTTGTTTTTTGAGATAATAGCTCCCTTCTTTTAGCTTTACTTTGGGTATTGCTTCTTTGAAACTTTCGAAGAACTTCACTTTTCTGTTATCATTGAACCTACAACTAAGCAATGCTGTACTTACGTGTGGAGATCTAAGTAGCAAGCAATAGTCCTACTTGAGAGTTGTTACTTCTTTATTTTTAGGAGTATTTTATTTGTTAAAAGCTAAAGATGATTTCATTTAATAAATAGATTCATTAAATTATACCTATCTTTGTAACTATAATTTTAACTAAGATATTTAATATTATTATGAGTGAAAAGGATTTGTTAGAACAGGTGCGAAGTAAAGCACAGTTATGGTTAAGAGATAGTTATGATGAAACTACTAGAACTGAAGTTCAGGCTCTATTAGATAATGAGGATACTACAGCTCTAGTTGAGGCATTTTATAAGGATTTGGAGTTTGGAACAGGAGGACTTCGTGGGATCATGGGTGTCGGCTGTAACCGAATGAATAAATATACCGTTGGGGCGGCAACACAAGGGTTGGCAAACTATTTGAAGAAGAATTTTGCAGATTTACCTCAGATTGCAGTTGTGATTGGTTACGATTGTCGTAATAATAGCCCTTATTTTTCTCGTCTAAGTGCAGAGATTTTCTCAGCAAATGGGATAAAGGTTTATTTGTTTGAGTCCTTACGTCCTACGCCTGAGATTTCTTACGCAATCCGTAAACTAAATTGTCAGAGCGGAGTAATGATTACAGCCTCACATAATCCAAAAGAATACAACGGTTATAAGGCTTATTGGGAAGATGGAGCTCAAGTGCTTATGCCACATGATCAAAATATCATTGATGAGGTGGCAAGTATTAAGGATGTTTCTGAAATTAAGTTTGATGGCAATGAAGATTTGATTGAGATCCTTGGAGAGGATATGGATAAGGAATTCATTGATCGTGTGGCAGAACTTTGCCTTGCTAAAGATTCAGTCCAAAGACATAAAGACTTAAAGATTGTTTATACGCCTATTCACGGCACTGGAGTTGTCATGGTGCCTAGAGCATTACGTGCCATTGGCTTTGAGAATATTATCAATGTCCCTGAACAGAATGTCGTGAGCGGAGATTTCCCTACAGTGCATTCTCCTAATCCAGAAGAGCCAGCAGCTCTCGCAATGGCTCTAAAGAAAGCAGAAGAGACAGGTGCGGATATTGTACTTGCTTCAGATCCAGATGCCGATCGCCTAGGAGCAGCTGTTCGCAATAATAAGGGGGAGTTAGTCCTTATTAACGGTAATGATATGTGTGCAATGCTTACTTATTATGCTATTGCCCAAAGACGAGATGCGGGTATCCTACAACCTAATGATTATGTCGTTAAGACTATTGTAACGACAGAGTTAATTACAGAGATTGCAAAGAAAAATAACGTTCCAATGTTTGATTGCTATACTGGATTCAAATGGATTGCAGATGTGATTCGTAAGAATGAAGGTGAGATGAATTACATTGGTGGAGGAGAAGAAAGCTATGGTTTCTTGAGAGAGGACTTCATTCGTGATAAGAGTTCAGTATCGGCTTGTACAATGTTTTGTGAAATGGCTGCTTGGGCATTGGATCGAGGTCTTTCAGTCTTCCAACTTCTTGAGCAGATTTACCTAGAGTATGGTCTTTTTAAGGAACAGGGTATTAGTGTTGTTCGTAAGGGAAAGAGTGGTGCAGAAGAGATTCAAGCAATGATGAGTAATTTCCGCTCAAATCCAATGACTACTCTTGGTGGAAGTAAGGTCATAGAAGTGTTAGACTATTCTAACCTAACGAAGAAGAATATGGATACAGGCGAAGTAAGTTCTTTTGAAATGCCAGCAAAGAGTAATGTCCTTCAATATAAAACAGCTGACGGAACGAAGGTCTCTATTCGTCCATCAGGGACAGAGCCTAAGATTAAATTCTATATTGGAGTTAAGGGTTCTGTAGCTAGTGCCGAGAAGCTAAGTGAAGCCGAGGCTGAATGTTTAGCTAAGATTACTCAGATTCGTAAGGAATTAGCAATTTAATTATTAGACTTTTTTATAGAGGATTTTCTTTTTAGCTTATAAGCTTTATAGAAAATCCTCTAATTCTTGTTTTATGGATTTATAATCCTTTATATATGTCTTCAAATCAATTCAAAATAATAGCTAAGACTCTGCATGGTTTAGAGCCTGTTTTAGCAAAAGAAATAGAAGCTTTGGGTACTAGAACCCTTGAAATTGGTCGCCGTATGGTTGCTTTCGAAGGGGATAAGGCTATGCTTTATAAAGCGAATTTTAGGTTGCGTACAGCCTTACGCTTATTAAAGCCAATCTATACCTTTAAAGCGAAAACAGCTGATGAACTCTACGAAACACTCTTGGGCTTTGACTGGTCAAGCATTATGACATCTAAGCAAACTTTTGCTATTGATACGGTTGTTTATTCGGACTTATTTCAGCATAGTCAGTTTGTTGCTTATCGGACTAAGGATGCACTTGTTGATTTCTTTGTAGAGAAAGAAGGTGTTCGTCCTTCTGTTCGTTTAGATAATCCTGATATTTATCTGAATTTACACATTGCTCATAATGAAGTAACATTAAGCCTTGATAGTTCGGGAGAGAGTTTACACAAGCGTGGTTACCGAGTTTTACAAACAGATGCCCCAATAAATGAAGTGTTAGCAGCAGGTATTCTTTTGCAAGCTGGCTGGGACGGACAGTCAGATTTGCTAGATCCGATGTGTGGCTCTGGGACATTCCTCATTGAAGCGGCTCTTATTGCACGTAATATTCCTGTCGGTATTTACAGATCTGGCTATGCCTTCCAAAATTGGTTGGATTATGATGAAGACTTATTTGCTCAGATTTATGAAGATGATAGTGAGGAGCGTCCATTTAATCACAAGATTTATGGATCGGACATCCTACGTCAAGCGATTCTTATCTCTGAACGTAATATTGCTCGAGCAGGTGTTTCGAGAGATATTCAATTGGATACAATGCCTTTTGCTAAGCGTCCAAAACCCGAGAAACCTACATTAATTGTAATGAATCCTCCTTATGGCGAACGCTTAGGTCTAAATAATGCAGATGAGCTTTATGCTATGATTGGCGAACGTTTGAAGCATAATTATTCAGGCTGTAAGGCTTGGATTATTGCCTATCGTTCAGAGCATTTTAATAGTATTGGTTTGAGACATAACATACGAACATCTCTAATGAATGGAGCTTTGGAATGTGAGTTGAGAGCATACGAACTTTTTGATGGTAAGCGTGAAGAATACAAGCGAAATGATGGTAAAAGCTTTCAGGATAGAGCGAAAGAATATCAAGGACGAGAGCGAGTTCAGTCTAATGAAAGAGAGCATAGCCGAGAGAAGCGTTCTTTCCCTCGCGAGGAAGGGAGAACACAAAAAGTTGGAGGCTTCCGCCGTAGAAATGACGATAGAAGACAAAGCAATAAAAGAGAAGAACGTAAAGAGTTCTTTACCTCTCGTCAAGATGGTCGCCAAAACAAGGGCAGTTTCAAGCCTCGTCGTATAGAGAATAGAGAAGAAAGACGTTTTCAAGAACGTGAAGAAAGAGGAAGCTTTCGTCCTCGACAAGGTGATAATTCTGAACATAAAGAAAGGATTCCTCGTCAAAAAAACTTGTGGCCTCAGGATCGTTTCCGAAGAGAAGATGGTACAATCCGTCCTCGTGCTTCAAGGAATACAGCTTTTCAAGTAGATAAATCTTCAAATAGAGAAGAGGAAAGTAATTAATCATTTCTAAAATAGTAGTAGTGTATGAGATTAAGAATCTTATGTCTTCCATTCCTTTTAATAGGGCTTAGCTGTGGAATGGATTTAATGAATGCTCAAAATGTAATGAAGCAGAAGAAGGCAAAAATTACACTCTCTCAATGTACAGGAGGGAGTAGGGAATATATCTATCCAGACTATGTGCCAGCCTTGCAGTGGTTTGGTAATAATTATGTCTATCTAAAGGATTGGCATGACGTTATTTCAGTAGATTATAAGAAGTTAGATAAAGAGCGTGTTCTCTTTTCATTGGAGGACTTTAACCGCTTAGTTAATCCTCAAAATAAATCTGGAGAGAATGCTTCTTACCTTCCTTGGTTTAGCGTTGTAAAAGTTTGGGGTAAGGATTGCTTATCCTTTTCTTATAGAGGTAAATCTTACCTTGTTGAACCAAAAAATAAGATGCTCATGGCCTACCTAGAGCAACCAAAAGGCTCTATGGCTTATCTTCCAAATCCTAATTATACCCACGTTGCCATTGTTAAGGATCACAACATCACAATTCAAAGTCTACGTACTCGTGAAGCTGATCGTCAGTTAACACATGACGGATCGGAAAGCTTAGTCTATGGTGAAACAGTGCATCAGAGTGAATTTGGTATCTCTGGAGGTTTGTTTTGGTCTCCAAATGGTGAACGTCTTGCTTTCTATCGTATGGATCAGTCGATGGTTAAGCCTTATCCAATTTTACATACGGATAAGCGTCGTCCTTATGGTATTAATCAGTATTATCCAATGGCTGGTACAGAGCTTCATCATGTTAGTGTAGGAATCTTTGATTTTACTAAAGGACAGATCGTATACTTACAAACACCTGATCCTAGTAATACTTATTTGACTAATGTAACATGGAGTCCAGATAGCCAAGAAGTCTATATTGCTGAGGTGAATA
>PDWI01010990.1_pt1 | contig 10024 bp, 8 predicted proteins | sample 1430891 | NCBI WGS metagenome assembly PDWI01 (sample SAMN01162508, study PRJNA174530) | Oral metagenome, whole genome shotgun sequencing project. | biome: Marine environment; feature: Marine mammal; material: Swab sample of the gingival sulcus; isolation source: swab sample of gingival sulcus... | reverse complement strand
ATTTTCGCGCTACGATATTGAGGGCAAAAAATGGATTATGGAGGGCGTAGGCGTTACTCCCGATATTGAAATTGACAACGAACCTTATTTGGAATACACCGGAACCGACCAACAACTCAATAAGGCTATCGAGGTTATTCTCAATGATTTAAAAACTAAGGGCAAAAAAATTCCTGCGCCACCGGCTTACCCGAAAAGGTAAATAGAATGAAGAATGAAAAATTAAAAATGAAGAATGAGGCTTATCAATTAAGAATGAGCAATTAGCAATGAACAATTAGCTTACGCACGAACTAGTCCCGCAAGGGACGGCATAATAGTAGCCCACAATGAAGCGTAAGCGGAATTGTGGGATATAGGAACGGCATAACAGTAGCCCACAATGTAGCGGCATATTCAGAAAATACGCCCAGCAAAAAATTAAATCCGAGTAAAAAACTCGGATTTAATTTTTTGATTAGTGTATTTTCTGAATACGCATTAATCAAACAATTCATAATACAAAGGCAAGATTTTGTCAATATTAAAATGTGAAGTTATATAATTTAGAGCATTACGCTTCATGGCGCTATATTGCTGATTATCAAGCTCTAATGCACGTTTGATTGCTTTGGCAAAATCTTTTTTTCTACTAAGCTCTATATCCCAACCTGCGCTTGCTTCCGATAGTTTTTGCCAAGCTGTTTTATCGCTAATAATAACAGGAACAGAACATCTTAGACTTTCAACTATACTATGACCAAAATTTTCGCCTCTACTCGGCAAAAACAAAAAATGATATTCTTGTAAAACATTATTAATGAGGCTATTATCAACAGTACCTTTATAATTAACTTCAATATTAGTTGGTAATTTTGCAATTAATTTTTTGCAGTTTTTCCAGTAATTATCATCATATATCGCGCCATACAAATCAAATCGAATTTTACCCTCATATTTGAATTGCGATAAACATTCAATAGCATACATTGTGTTTTTTTCGGGAGAAATTCGAGCTATACTAACCAGAAAAAGCTCTCCTACTCTCTTCTCTATTTTACTGATTGTCTGTATTTTATCGTTTTTAGGCAGATTTATTGCCACAAAATTACGCTTTTGTCGCAAGTTTAGGACTTCTGCATATTCGGCTTCTTGCCGCGTGCTAAAATGAAAAATTACATTTTTGTAGAAACCGACAATTCTCATTGCCGACAGAAACATTTTTTTTCGTAATGTTTTAATATTTATGCTATTGGGCGAAAGCATTCCGCGCGGCGCCACTACAATTTTCGCTTTCCCCTTCCTATTGGCAACAAAAAGCGGCAGAATAGAAAAATAAAACGAATATATCCCGTTAATATATATTGTGTCAAATTCTGTTTGTTTTATTATATTTGTTATTTTTCTAATATTTACGTAGGTCGCTGACAGATACATAATTTGCTGATTATCAGATATTTTTAACCACTTATTTGCCTCGATATTTGGATACGGTTCAGTTTCGAGATAATCAGTATTTCGCGTAACCACATAAAAATCGTACTTGTCTGATAGATGTTGCAACATATTTGCCACCGAACGCACCGGACCTCCTGCTTTGTAGCCCGGCAGATACCAATCAATGAACACTAATATTCGCTTTCTGGTGGAATTTGATAATATTTTTGTCATTTTGCAGAACTTGATGGGAGGTTTTTTGGGGGCTGTTTTTTTTGGTGTTGGGTGTTTGGTATTGGGTGGTAGCTTTTTGACCAATTCCCCTCCTTTGGAGGGGTGCCCAACGGGCGGGGTGGTAAACCTCTTCATCTCATTTAATCTCCCAACTCCTTTATTGCATAACTAATTCAGCAAAAATATATCAATTTTAACATTCCACCAAATATCACAACAATCTGATAATCAAACCTATAAATCCTTAATTTTATACAATTCTTAATTTTTCACTCTTCATTCTTAATTCACCCCAGCTACTTTGTGCGTTTCACATCGCGCACCCTAAGCTGCAACGAAGTTTTTCCCATAAATTCGTTTTCTTCTATCGAATAGCACAGTGCAAATTCATGTTTTTCGATAATCGGAAACTTATCAGCCATAGAAAAACCAATGCCCAAAAGCCTAATATTTTCGCGATTGATGATGTCGAATTTAACATGCTCCTTCGTTTGACCTACTACTCGGCTATAACCCGAATTTCGCACATTCTTGCTGGCAAAAATAGGCGACATATTGCCCGGTCCGAAAGGCGCAAATTGCCTTATTATTTTATAAAATTTGGCATTAATATCAGAAAAATTTAAAACATTGTCGATTGTTATTTTGGGTAATAATTGCTCGTTGGTGATGCTTTTAGAAACCTGATATTCAAACTGTTGTGTGAATTTTTCGATATTTTCTATTTTTAAAGTTAAGCCGGCAGCGTGTTTGTGTCCGCCAAAACTTTCGAGCAAATCAGAGCAAGCATCAATAGCCGAATATAGGTCGAAACCAGCCACCGAACGAGCCGAGCCCGTAGCCCTTCCTTTCGATTCGGTAAGAATAATCGTAGGCTTATAATGATGCTCTATAACGCGCGATGCCACAATGCCAACAACGCCTTTGTGCCAATCGTTTTTGTATAAAACTGTCGATTTTCTGTTTTGTAATTCCGTGCTGTTGGCAATCATCGCTAAGGCTTCATCGGTAATGCTTTTGTCTAAATTTTTACGAGTTTCGTTGTCTATTTTTATCTTCAAAGCAAGTTCCGAAGCGTATTCATGGTCTTGCTCAATTAGTAATTTTACGGCATTTTTACCCGTAGTTATTCTGCCTGCCGCATTCAGTTGAGGTCCGATATTGAACACAACATCTGAAATACTCAGCTCCTTATCATCAAGTGCCGAATTGCTGATTAATGCCTTCAAACCAATGCGCGGTTTAGAGTTTATTTGCTTTAATCCGTAGTGTGCCAAAATGCGGTTTTCTCCGGTTATGGCAACTATATCCGAAGCTATACTAACTGCCACTAAATCAAGATATTCCCAAAGATTTTCGGTAGAATAATCATTCTTAATAGTGATGGCTTGCAGAAGTTTAAAACCTACGCCACAGCCCGAAAGTTCCTTGTATGGATATTGGCAATCGCGGCGTTTTGGGTCGAGAACTGCTACGGCATCAGGTATTTCGGCGCCCGGTGTATGATGGTCGCAAATTATAAAATCGATGTTTTTTTCGCGGGCATAATCCACTTTTTTATTGGCTTTAATGCCGCAATCTAATGCTATCACAAGGCTGCAATTATTCTCTGCCGCATAGTCAATTCCTACGAATGAAATTCCGTAGCCTTCGTTGTATCGGTCGGGTATGTAGTAGTCGATATTTTTATGAATTTCACGTAGAAACGAGTAAACCAGAGCCACCGAAGTTGTGCCATCTACGTCGTAATCGCCATATACGAGTATTTTTTCATTGTTTTTGAGTGCTAAATTCAGCCTTTCTACGGCTGTTTCCATATCTTGCATCAAAAACGGATTGTGCAAATTGTCTAACGACGGTCGGAAAAACTCCTTCGCCTCCTCAAAAGTAGTGATATTGCGCTGAACCAACATGTTAGCAATAGGAGTGCTGATATTCAACTCTTTACGCAATTTTTCTACGAGCTGCTTATCGCCTTGTGGTTTTAATATCCATTTGTTGCGCATGTCGGCTGTGTTTTTTGGGGTTTTGGGTGTTAGGTGTTTGGTTTTTAGATTTTTTGCGGCTTTGCAGACCTGTCAAGTTTTCAACACCCGACAGGTCTTGTTCCTAAATTTTAAAACCTATTTCAAATAAGAATACTCAATCATATTTTTTTCTGCAACACCCTGATTATCAGAAACATAATTGCAAATTGCTAATTATTCATTGCAAATTGCAAACACTATTCCACATCAACTTTTTGCAGAAAATCAACCGACTTGTGAATGTAATCATACATAACATCGTCGTTTTCCATAAAATTCACATGATTTCTAAATTTATTTAAAAAATCTTGTAAAAATGCCGATGTCTTTTTCGGTTTTCTAAATTCAATAGCTTGTGCTGCGTTTAATAATTCAATGGCAAGAATACGCTCTAAATTATCAACTACGCGTAGCAATTTTGTGGCGGCGTTTGCACCCATGCTCACGTGGTCTTCCTGCTCGTTGGACGAGGATATAGAATCTACCGATGCCGGCGTACACAATTGCTTATTTTGGCTAACTATCGAAGCAGCAGCATATTGCGGTATCATAAAACCAGAATTTAAGCCGGGGTTTTTAACCAAAAATGCAGGCAAATTTCTCTCGCCCGAAATCAAACGATACACGCGGCGTTCGGAAATATTGCCAAGCTCAGCCATTGCAATACTCAAAAAATCATACACGAGTGCCAGCGGCTGACCATGAAAATTCCCGCCCGAAACCACTACGTCCTCGTCAGGGAAAACCGTAGGATTGTCGGTTACCGAATTAATCTCTGTTAAAACCACAGAAGTTACATAACGGAGCGTATCCTTCGATGCTCCGTGAACTTGCGGCACACATCTAAACGAATACGGGTCTTGAACGTGCTTCTTTTCTTGCTTTATCAACTCGCTATCTTCCAATATTTTACGAAAGAATTTAGCAGTTTCAATTTGCCCGCCGTGCGGACGTATTTGGTGAAGAGCGTCCATATAAGGCTCTATTCTGCCATCGAAAGCATCAAGAGATATGGCGGCAATTATATCGGCAAGTTTCGATAATTTGTGGGCTTTCAAAATACATAAAACACCATGCGAACTCATAAATTGAGTGCCGTTCAACAGTGCAAGTCCTTCTTTCGATTTCAAATTAATGGCTTGCCAATTAAATTTTTTCAAAATTTCAGAAGCGTGATATTTTTTACCCTCGTAGCGAACATCGCCCAAACCCAAAAGTGGTAAAAACAAGTGTGCCAAAGGCGATAAATCGCCCGATGCGCCCAGCGAACCTTGCTCATACACAATGGGTAGCACATTATTATTGTAGAAATCTAAAATGCGCTCAACTGTTTCTACTTGCACACCCGAGTGCCCAAACGAAAGAGCATGAGCTTTCAGCAGCAACATTAGTTTTACGATTTGTGGCGAAACTTCATTGCCTGTACCGCAAGCATGCGATTTCACAAGATTTTCTTGCAATGCTGTAAGCTCATCTTGCGAAATACTGTGATTGTGAAGCGCACCAAAGCCAGTGGTAACACCGTAAATTGGTTTGTCGCTATTCTCGGTTTTGCTATCAAGATAATTTCTACACGATTTAATTTTTTGCTTAGCTTCGTCCGATAGCCTTAGCTCCAAATTATTGTGGATAATGTTTTTTATGCTATCAAGATTTAGAAATTGATTCGTAATGTAATGAATGTTAGACATAATATTGATTTTTTTGATTTTTTTAGGTTTCGGGGTTTGGGTGTTAGTTTTTTTACTATGAAGTCATTTAAACTTTTTCAACAACTTTAAAATCTTAATTTTCAAGGTTTTAGGTGTTGGGCTTTAGGTTTTAGGACGTGAAAGCCAAAACCTAATACCAAAAACCTAACACATTCAAAAAATATAGTAAAAAAATTTAAATCACTTCTATTAAAATGCAGTTGCCAAAGGCAAAAAGCAAGAGACCAACAGCCAACAGCAATTAAAAAACAAACGGAACAGAATTTTATCTTCGTCTTTGTTTCCTTGTTAATATTTCCGAATAAATAACTGCTGATTTCATATCAAAACCGTCTTGCACGTCGTCTTGAACCTCATCTTGCACATCGTCTTCTTCCTGCGTTTTTTGTTCGATAATTTTACTATCGACTATTCTAATATCTTTTTTTCGTTCTTCCTTTTTACTTTCGGTATCTTCATCGGTTTCCTCCTCCGAAGAATTTACATATTTAGTCTTGCGTTTCAAAAGTTTATCAAATTCGTTTAATTTATAATCAGGCTCTTCCAACGACTGCGTAGGAATAGGTTTTTCTTCTTGCTTTTTGCTTTTGCCCAACAGGCTTATTACAAAAATCACTATCGTTATTACAATATAAATAATATCCTCTAAGTTCATATAAATTATTTTTTATTTTTAAACAAAATGTAGGTAATCTATCATTTTTGAATTAAGAATGAAGAATGAAAAATTAAGAATTACAACAATTAAGGTAAAGTAATTTTCAACTACCTTCAATGAGTACTTTACTGTTCTTAATTAAAAATACAACAACTCTTAACAAAAAATAACGCTAAATTTGCATTTTTATTGTAAAATACGCATTACAAACACGTGCAAAAATACAAAATGAATTTTATTAAAACGAAAATTATCGGAATAAATTCTTAAAAGCTTTCCATCTTCGTTGTCGTCGTGCTCTTCTGTCTCGTTTTTTTATTCGTTTTCTGTCGGCTTCCATTCGCTCGTATGCCATCACTTTTGGCTGTGTTTCTACCGGTTTTTGACGCGCATTTACAATTTCTTTTGCGCTTTTCGATTCGTATTTCTTTGCCTGCATCCTACTGTTAGCCGCCTTTCTGTTTTTGTTTACTTGCTGATAGCCTTTTATTTGGTCTTTTCTAATTTTGGGCTGTCGTCTGAGTATGATTTTTCGTTTCAATTTTTCGGTTTTTTTCTTGCGCACATACTCTTTTCGGTTTGCTCTCGCCAAGCGATATTTGTCCATCAAGCTCAATTTAGAACCTGTTTTTTGTTTAGTTCGAGCCATTTGCTCTTTTTTCGTCAATTTAGCCTTTTCATTTATTTTATCAAACTCGGCTTTTTCGTCGGCTTTCAATTTCATGCCATAAGAATTGTCTCTGGCAGCCATTTGTTCTATTGGTGGCGGTTCGTTTCCTTGGTTTTTATTGCCTTTTTTGCTAAATATCGCCAACTTACATGAGGAAAGGATAGTTAATATTAAAAAAATTTTTATTAATTTTGCGGCGTTTTGAAAAAATAAATTCATACTATGAAATTTTTACGGTTATTTTTTGCAATTGTACTGATTATTTTTGGCTTTACCAAATGTGAAACAGAAACTCCGATACCTCAGGTGCATGTAAATTTTACGATATATTTGAACAATCCCATGTATAATGCGTTAAATTCGGTGGGAAATTCGGTGTATGTGCCACATCAAGGCTATCGGGGAATTATTATCACACGCACTGATGTTGAGGAGTTTGCAGCCTACGATGCTGCCTGCACCTACGATACGGGAGACAACCAAGCCGTGGTGGAAATTAAAGACATTCAAGGCGTTTGTCGTAAATGTGGCTCGCGTTATAATTTGTTATTTGGATACGTAGAAAAAAGTCCTGCAACGGTTGCATTGAAAAATTATGGTGTAAGATTTAATATTTCGGCACAAACTTTATATATTTATAATTAGTTTAAAAGTGGAAATTAAAAGGTAAAAATTAAAAGGTAAAAAGGTTTGCCGCTAAGGCTTAGAGGTTGAGCGGCGGGGAAGATTGACTAATCCGCCATTTGGGCAGGTTTGATAGGTTCTAAATTTATAATCGCAAAGTAAGTTTTTTACTACGCAAATAAAATTCTTTTCGGTAAAAAAAAACTAAAACCCAACACCCAATACCAAACACCTTAACAATCTAATATTTAACAATTTACAAAATTTAAAAATATGAAAAACATTCCATGGGAAGACCGCCCAAAAGGGTCGAAAGAAATTATGTGGCGATATTCGCAAAATCCGATTATCGGGCGATACGATATTCCGAGTTCAAACAGTATTTTCAATAGTGCCGTTGTGCCTTTTGGCGACGCTTACGCCGGCGTTTTCCGATGCGATAATAAATCGGTGCAAATGAATATTTTTGCGGGTTTCAGCAAAGACGGCATAAATTGGGAAATTGAGCACGAGCCAATAAAAATGAAAGCCGGCAACACCGAAATGATTGAGAGCGACTACAAATATGACCCTCGCGTAACATTTATCGACGACCGCTATTGGATAACTTGGTGCAATGGATACTACGGACCCACCATCGGCATTGCCTACACCTTCGATTTCAAAGAATTTTATCAGTGTGAAAATGCTTTTTTGCCATTCAACAGAAACGGTGTTTTATTTCCCGAAAAAATAAATGGCAAATATTGCATGCTTAGTCGTCCGAGCGACAACGGACACACTCCCTTTGGCGATATTTATCTAAGTTACAGCCCTGATATGAAGTATTGGGGCGAGCACAGATGTGTTATGCAAGTAGCTGATTTCAAGGACAGTGCGTGGCAGTGCACCAAAATTGGAGCAGGAGCAGTGCCAATCAAAACAAAAGAGGGCTGGCTAATGTTTTATCACGGAGTAATTAATACTTGCAACGGATTTAGGTATTCGATGGGAGCGGCGTTGTTAGATTTGGAAAAGCCCGACAAGGTGCTTTATCGTTCTAAACCTTATCTGCTGGCACCGGCTGAAATTTATGAATTAACAGGAGATGTGCCCAACGTAGTGTTTCCATGCGCAGCGCTCAACGACAACGAAAAAGTGGCAGTTTACTACGGCGCTGCCGACACCGTGGTGGGAATTGCATTTGGCTACATCGACGAAATTATCTCATTTTTAAAGCAAAATTCGCTTTAAATTCAGAATTTGGACGACCTGAACAGGTTTTGAAAACCTGTTCAGGTCGTCTGGTAACCGTTAAACATTTTTTTCTGAACAACTTCATTTTTGCAAGCGTATTCAGAAAACAGTTTTTTTCATGAAAAATAAATTGGAGTTTTCACCATTTTATGATTTTACCTCTGTATGCTTTGCTGTAATTCCTTTTTCATTCGTAATAATAATCTGCTGCTAAGAGGTAGTTCTATCTCAGAGTTTTTGTTTTGCTATCAAAGAAAAATTTACTGTCTATTGATTTTTTATACTTGTTTAATCGGTTTATACTCATAAAGTTACTGTCAATATCTTGCAGCGGAATAATATAGAGCTGCTCCGGCAAATTGCCTGTTCCTCCTATTCCAAGAGCTATAAAAACGGGAGTATTTTTTTGCTTCTGAATATCTTTGTAGCGTTTAATTTGCTCTACTTTTGCCAACTCTACTCCGTTTTTATACAATTTCTTACGCCATTTGCATTCAACAAATAAATCATGTTTTATATCTTTAAAGGCAAATTCTAACAATAAATCAGGTTGTTGTGTAGTTTTTGCAAAAGTTCCATTTACATATTTGTCTCCCGCCCATTCTTTTACTGTGAAATATTGCTTGCTGAATTTGGTAACAACAAATTTTTCAAATTCATCACCATTTTTTTTGTTTCGATTAATAATCTCAGTTTCTGCCTCTACTTTTGACGATGAAAGTTTTTGCTCTATATTTTCAAATATTTTTTTGCTGTCTAAATTTTTCTCATCAGCAAGTTGCTTGATAAGTTTTTTCTCGTTAGCAGTTAATACGCCATCAGCCACAGCCATCTCAATAACTTTATCTAAATTTTTATTATCAACTTGCTCTATTTCTTTCTCTCCTGATTTCAAAAATAACACAAGCCCTGCAACAAAAATCACCACTCCCAATGCCATTAGACCTATCCCTATCATTCTTTTCATATATTTATTATCATTTATCTTTCAAAATAACCTTTTTAATTAGAAAATATATTACGCCCTCAAATTACTTCAAAAGTTATATTTACAAAAGCTCTCTACACAGATGTGCGAGTAATTCGTTTTGTAAATTATTTATGAGTGCTCATAACGATATTCCAATACATAATTTAGGTTATCATTTATTTTTTCGGCAAATATAAAGCTTATTGCCGAAAAATGCAATTTTGGTAATTTTTCGGCAATAATAAGCACCTTATATTATGACTAACATTGAGAGTTTGGCATTTCAAAGCTCCAATCTTTCAAATTAATACGGCGTACTCACCCACCATTAAATTCTTCATTATCAGCAATATACATTAAGCAAACTATATTTTTGTTAGCCTTAGTTTTTTATAAATTTTGCGCAATGTTTAATATTATTAGCTCCATCAATAAGTTTTATAAAATAAAGTCCACTTTTTAGTGAACAAACATTTA
>PDWI01010989.1_pt1 | contig 10024 bp, 13 predicted proteins | sample 1430891 | NCBI WGS metagenome assembly PDWI01 (sample SAMN01162508, study PRJNA174530) | Oral metagenome, whole genome shotgun sequencing project. | biome: Marine environment; feature: Marine mammal; material: Swab sample of the gingival sulcus; isolation source: swab sample of gingival sulcus... | reverse complement strand
GCCAGCTCCTCAATTTTATAGGTTTGTGCAGCAGGCATGGTTTAGCCCTCCTGTGGTTTTGGTTCTGCGGGTGATGTGGCCTGTGGCGCTGGCTTGCGGGCATCCGCAGGCTTGGACACAGGGGCAGATGGCGCTGGCACTTTAGGTGGCTCCATTTTTGTTTGATGCACCAATACCGGCTGGGCGTCGGGTGATGCTTTTGTGTAACTTGGCATATTGGGTACTCCAAAAAAAAGAAACCCGGATTTAGACCGGGCTGAGTATTACCACCAAAGGAGATTAGAAGGTGGTTTTAAGTTTTAGCTGATTGCGTAGGCAGTAAACCAGTTATCCTGCCACCAAATGTAGTCACCCTTGATGTCCAGGGCATCACAGGGCAAACCGGGTTCGTCCGACAAGTACAACCTCCGGTGTTCCCGGTCATTGGGTGCCTGCCACCCATAAAGCACAGAGCGCAATTCCTTTAAGCGCATAGGCAACTGGCGTTTATCACAGATCAACAGCGCGACAAGCACTGACGGGTCAGTTGACTGATGACACGGTGAGCCTTCGCGCTTTGACCACACTTCACGTCCCTGATAAAACGCTACCAGAGGGACGCTATCCGGCAGACTGTCGGCCTCCACCGGATGCATTGTCCACGCCCAATGTGCAGACCATGCTGCTGGCAAACGATTATCAGCCTCATCAGCCGCGACGCTATTGACGTGATTGATCAAGGCTTCAATATCCAGCATCAGTAAAGCCCTACTTGCTTGCCGAGGAAGTATTCTATGTTCCGGTTAAACTCAACTGGCATGGCCTCATGCAGCATGTCAGCAGTTTTATTCAATGTCTTGTCAGTTATCATTTGCGGCACAGACTTGCCATAAAGAGCCACTTCAACATCTTTACTGTCTTTTTTACGCACAAAAAAATGGTAGTTTTCCCTTGGTCCGGCGGGGTTATATCCCACCATACCGTGAGCAGGGAAGCCGAATCTGCCATCTTTATGCTTGGCACGTTTTCGCTCTCCGCGACGAATCGTCTTTGCGTACGCTGCTTTACGGGTAGTTCGGAAGCGTTTGCCCCGCTTACTGGTAGCCTGAACCTTCACATTCCTCACTGTGCCTTTAAATTGCGTCAAACCAATACGCAGCCCCGCCCACACAAGAATCCGCGACGGACGTTCATGCGTACCGTAGCCCGACACCACTTTTTTAATAGACAGGTCTTTTTTTACCCGCGCCGATGATACGTTGTAATAACCACTCACATCCTTAGCGATAAAAGTGCTGACCTTGGTCTGCATCCTGTTTAAGGTGCGATTAAATGCTTTATCAACTAACTTCGGATCGAATTGCCGGATGAGGTAATCGATATTACGCAGATCAAAATCGACCAAATGACGCGGATCATTAAAACTATGATCAAATGACACTGGGCGATACCTCCCAGGTCTCTACTTTGCCGTCCGGTGATGTTTCGAGTAAACGCCCGACTTTCCAGCGGCGACCATTACGGACAAATACCGTTTGCTCACGCTGCACCAAGCCGCATTGCACAGAGATGGCATACGCCACCACATCCAGCGTGCCGGTTTCATCAATCACTTCAACATCTTTATCAAACAAGATTTTCAGCAAAATCTCTGAATCCAACACCTGCACTTCTTCGCCAAAATCACGAAAAAAAACCGACTCAAGGTCGGCATCTAATTGGGCTTCAAAGTGCGGGTTTTGCATAGTGACAGATGAACTGGCTTATGGCTTCAGTTCGATAATTGCTTCAGGGTTAGTACACAGATGAATTGGGTTAGACTGCGCTTTCAGTTCAACATATTCATCTCTCACTTCACCGGTACGTGAGTAGTAAGGCAGGCCCACAGTGTTTACGGTGTCGAACCACGGTGCGGGCGCATAACGAGTGATGCATAACTCATCCACCAGAGGGATAAGAATAGCCCGATCTTCTTTTATCAGGTATTTATCACCCACCATACCGTCATATTCTTCCCAGCGAATACCAGCATAAGTAAATGGCGTAGTGTGATCATCACGCAGTTGCGAGCTTTCGTTATAACGATCCCAAGCGCGTTTCATTTCTTCGTGTGCAACCAGATCGTCATAGTAGCTAATACCACAAAGCGCCACCCAGCCACGGATAACAGCATTTCCACCTAACTTCTTCTTAACTTTACGCTGCAAAGAGCGGGATTTATTGCGGAAATCGTTAGCGCCCTTACCGTCAGTTGTCAGACCAAAAGATTCAACTGTCTTAGTCATTCCGAAACGACTATACAGATCTTCAATAACGGTAGTACCGTCTTTGTCAAACACCTTGCCCTGCAGAGCACCAACGCGATGATATTCTGTGGTCACTTCGTTATTTTTCTGCATCCGCCCCAGCTTTTTATCACGTGCAGATTCGACAGCTTCTAGATTCGACTCAGAACCGAATTCACGTACATTCTGAACCTGATCAGCCATTAGGAATTCACGCTGCGGCAAGTGCATCACCTCAAACGGAATACCGTCGCGCTTTTCGCGAGGCAGGCTCTGGCCTGGTGTGCCGCGCTCCTGATTGCCGACAATCTGTAACGTTCCTGCCTTCTTTTCAATCCAGGCGGTAGTGGTTGCGATACCTTCTTCGGCAAAGATGCCCATGCGCGATACTTTGTTCGGCACAGGAGGCAGGTGATTAATCGCCGCCGTCAGCGTTGTCATTTCAAACAATTCGCCGGAAAATACATCTGGTGTCATATTGCTCTCCTTATTGCGCCAGCAGATGAACTGCTTTCATTTTTTCAACAATGGCTGTTTTATCTGCTTCTGCAAAACCTTCTGGCCATTCCAAGTGATCAGACTTAACCACCGCCAGGCGCATCAACCCGGAGGCTGACTTGTCTTCATCAGTTGCATCAACTTTGCCCATCAGCACACAGAAGTCGTCAGCACCCGCGTCTACCTCCTGCCACTTAGTACCGTTTTTACATAGCACAGTGCCTGCGTGGAATTTACCGCCAGTTACCGTGATCTGCTCAACACACATATTTGTGCTGACCATATCTTTAACAAAGTCACCGAAGTGATTGCCTTCCGTCATCATTTCACCACCAGGCATTATGCACCTCCTTTACGGGCATTGCGTTTGGCGTAAATACCAGCAGTATTAATCGCCACCTTCTTTTCCTGCTTGTCAGCACCAGCATCATGCTGACTATTAACCGAAGACATACTATCCAGCTCGGCTTTCATATCAGTCAGCAAGCCGCGTGACATTTCCAGATTGTGACCACCGGCAATCATGCGCTGAACTGTGGCAGAGCTACTATCAATATTCAGCTCACCTGCCACAGCAAGAATACCGGTAATCCGGGTACGTTCTGCGTTGGCACCGGCCTCAAAAGACTCGGTTTTAAACTTGTCTACCTCAGCAGCGGTCAGCTCCATTACTTCGGTCTGAACCGTTGCACCCGCATCCGCCTGACCTTTTTTCTCCATTGAGAATACTCCTTAACGTGTTGCAAAACGGCGCGAACCAGCGCCACGGGGAGCGGATGATTGCCTCAACCGCTGGAATTCTGTCTTCAGTGTGCCGACACGATCTGCCAACCCGGCTTCTACCGCTTTTTTACCGAGAAACATGGCAGCCTGTGTATCAATAACTTTTTTTTCAGCCATGCCACGCGCCTTAGCAACGTGGCTGGTAAACATCCGGTAAATGGTATCCACGTCTGCCTGTAAGCTGGCTTTTACGGTATCAGGCAAAGGGCCAAAGGCATGACCGTCAACTTTGTGATCACCGGCATAAATAAAAGTCACCGCACGGCCCAACTCTTCCATTTCTTTAGAGCGGTCAATATGCGCCATCACTACACCGATAGAACCAACCACACCGGTTTGTGCGACCACCACCTCATCAGCACAGCAGCCAATCAGATAACCCGCACTGGCAGATAAGTCATTCGCCACTGCGACGGTTTTTTTATTGCCGCGCTGCTGCATCAGGGTATCAGCAAGATCAAAGCAACCCGCCACCTGTCCACCAGGTGTATCAACGTCCAACAAAATGCTATGTGCACTGCCATCGTTATGCGCCATTGCCATATTGCGGTCGAATGCCTGATATGCCGTCATACCGGAGGAATTCATGCGCCAACCACGATGCACCAGTGAGCCAATCAATGGCACAATCGCTACGCCATCAGCGATCACATAATCACCCTCTTCCGGGTAACTCACTTGTTCCGCTTCAATAGCCGCCAAATAATCCAGCGCATGACCCATAACACGATGATCAACCCGCTCACTGTTAGCAAACGCTGAAAAGTCCATGCCACTGAGAATGCGCGGGCCAAATACAGACAGGAAATTATTCAGCTTTGCCGGATGTGCAAGCATCGGCGTGTCGAATACTTCGGTCGCGATGCGTTTCAGGTCTGCTTCATTCATGGTTTAACCAGTAAGTGGAGATAGTTACCGCCCAAACAAAAAGACCCGGCTAGTCAGTGACCAGTCGGGCCTTTTGCTTTTCATTGGAGGAAATCCATGAAAACCGGGCATAAAAAAAGCCGGTGAGGCGTAAACCTACCGGCTTTTTTTCAATTCTGTGACGCAAGAAACGTCAGTGTGACCTATTTATACTCTGAGTTGCTGTGCAACGTCAAGCTTGTTTTTATGCTTCCACCAAACTACTCTCGATTTTCAACGGAACGCTAATAGGTGTACAATTTGCGGCCTACCCTAAATCCCTGAAAGAGATTCCGAATAAGATGAAAAAACTATGTCTTGCTATCGTAGTTGTTGCAATGTATCCCAGTGCATATGCCTTAGATATCACAAAAGAAATCTGCGTAGATGCCCTCACCGACCTAAATCTACCAACTGAGCCATACGAATTTAAGGATGGATTCCTCGCCGATAAACACGTATTTGACGGAAAGATTCAGTGCTATAAAAAGAGAAACAATATTTTCATTGCTTCGGGGAGGGATATTTATGCCGAAGATGGCTTTTTTGGCAAGAAAGCACTGGATGCCAGAGATAAAGTTCTATCCATTCAGAAGGAAAAGGAAAAAGCGTTAAAAAAGGAGCTAAACAAAGTCATCGCAGATGCAAAAAAAGCACACAAGCTTGCCGTTTCCAACTTAGATGACGACACAAAACAACAGCTTCAAAAAATTCGGGATAACGACGTTCCCGACTCAATTACTTCCGCCTTAGCGGCCGATCGCGCAAAAAAAGAAGCCGAAGACAAAGCGAAGGCACTCAGGAAAGCAGAACGCAAAGCCGAAAAAGAACGCAAGAAAGCGGAGCGCGAAGCCGAAAAAGAAAAAAAGGCAAAGATGGAGGCAGCTTTAAGTGCGTCGAGGAAAAAAGCGGGTTTCCACTGCCTTTCTGGTTGGAGTGGCGCTCATAGTGGAGTCGTAGCAGTTATAAAGAAAGGGCTTAATGATCCGGGTAGCTTTGAGCACGATGAAACACGAGTTTCCCCTGTCAAAAATGGAAGACACCAGTTTCATATGCGCTACCGTGCGAAAAATGGCTTTGGCGCTCTTGTTGTCGGTAATGCAACCGGCTCGTATGCCAATGAAAACTGCAACGATATTATCATAGAGAAAACGCAATAGGTGCTTAATTTGTAAAACTCCAGACCTGATCTGACAGTTACCGATTTTCAGAAGGTATCTGTCAGTCTGGGTTTAATCTGGCGAACGCTCACCTTCTCCCGCCGTTTCGTACTGCTGAATCGCTCCAGACTTCTGTACTTTCGCCGGATTAGTATCCAACACTAAATCTGACTCCTGTTCCTTACTTAACTGTGCATCCGTGAGCATCGGATCATTTCCCCGTTCCAGCTGTTTATTTGCCTTGGTATCAAACCCAGCACGAACTTCCAGCATGTCCGCCTGTACATCTTTTAATGGATCCACCCACTCCCATCGTGGCGGACGCCATTCCGGTAGATACTCGTGATGATTTTCCCGCGTGATATGGGATGGTGCAACTCCGTAAACCACCGCCATCCGCAACCATTTAGCTGCCACTACCCGACAAAATTTAAACACCAGCAGCGTTAGTTGCAAGAATTCCATACGGCGACGAAACTCCACCAGTCCGGCACGAATACTAGAATAATTCACTCCCTCAAGATCCCCGGTCAGCTGTTCATAGGTAATTCCCATTCCGGCTGCCACCGCCCTTAGCTCGGTTTTAATATACTGCGGATAAATCCCGGCAATATCAGCAGGCTGACTAAATACCACATCTTCACCGTCTTCAAGATAATGAATATGGCCCGGCGATATTTCATCAATTGCCAATCCAGGCGGCACAGGTGGGCCGGATTGCTCTGGCGGAGCAGTAGAACCATCACTTTCAACAGGAGGTGCAGATTCAGCCGCCGGAATAATATCCGGGTCTTCCTGTTCAATCAGCTTCACAAACGCCGCGAACATCGCTGAGGTTTTCTGCCGCACCAATGTAGCATCCTGCATTTCATCCAGCTCATACAAGCGAATCAGCACTGGCGATAACTCAGTTACCCCCCGGATCTGTCCGGCCCGTAGTTTGCGGTAGACATGCACAATATCATCAGCCTTAACCCGTACCCGCTTATTACCTTGACTTAATACATTATCGGACGGATGATTTTTCCAGAGGTGATAGTGTGAACGTTTACCCTGGTCATTAAATTCAATACCCATACGCACCCATTTATTTGGGCTGGTGTGTGCATTATGGCTTTCGTCTAAATGATCGGCTTCAAATACCTGCAACTTGAGAGGCACCCCGGAGGCATTTCGCGCCACTCGAAGCCGGGCCAACGCTTCACCGGCTTCAAATTGACCACGGGCCACCAGTCCGGTCAGGCCATGAAATGATTCGTCACCATCCGCATCACAGCACTCCACCCAGGTATTCCATCGCTTTTGCAGTTCCTTATCACTCCAACTGGCTTTGATACCATTCCCTACCAGATTGGTCACATAGGTTTCAACTGCACGCGTGGCGTAGGGGTTATTCCGTACCGCATGCCGTGCACGGGAACGGGTATTCCGCAGGCCGCTCAGTTGAACAGAATTTGGCCCGCCATTAAACAAGCCTTTGCGCCCCATGCGCGGTGCAGTCGAACCTCCTTCGTAGGCATTGCGCCCCGCGATACCATGTGACATGGTGTAGTGCGGTTTGCCTTTAACCTTAACGCCATTGCCCTTGTAATGCAGACTCATAGCCATCTCATAGTCCTTTATTACTGACAAATACGCCACGGCGGGCGCGGGCCGGGCCTGCGGTGAGGCGAATACTACGCAACATCAGTTGGCGCAAATGCTGGTATTCATCCACAGACATCTCCTTAAATCGTGCCTTGCGGCCACGGATTTCATACTCAATCGCTTTCTGCCCGGTTGAAATTCGCTGGAAATGATCGTCCAGCGCATTAACGTCTTCTTTTGTATAAGCCATTACAGCCTCCCGGTTTTCTTCCTCAATCCGCGCTTACGGCGTTTTGGTGGTGATACGTTGGAAACAGGCTGCTCAGGTGTTGCAAACAAATCTACCTGCAATAGTCGCTTTTCCAGCTCAGTCCACTGTGCATCAGTACGCAGATGCACCCGCGCCCGCCGACTGGCATGCAGGTTATAGACTTCGCAGTCCAGATCCTCAACCGCACAACCCGCCTTCCGTTGCCAGGTCAGTTTGCCACGCAGACTGCGGTGTGGTGCTTTCACCTCACCCAACAATTCATCGTAATATTCATCTTCGACAGCGGCATACCAGAACATGGCTCCGTGACCATTGGTCAGACGCAAACGCCCGGTTTTATCTGATGTACCGACGATCATATCCTTAGCCTTTGTGGTGCCCACCATCCAGACTCGCACACCGTAACTTTCCGCTTTAGTGGCCTTTTTAGCGCGTTTACCCGGCTTGGTGGGCGTTTTGAATAACGGTGCATCGTAGCTGTTCGCACCTTTTATCGCCATCACGCCACGGCGCTGGTGTTTCGATACCCAGTAGTACACTGCATCCGACGTATTGCCATCCGACGCATCAATTGAGACATTGCCGACGACCAGCGGCGCGCCGGATTCATGGCGGTAAGGCTGCCACAAGGGTATGTTCAGCTCAGCCCACACCGGGTCTGATTTCTGGCTGGTTGCACCGTATAACACCACACGAGCGACCAACCAGCTCTGCTCATTCCGACCCCAGGCACGTATAAGGATATGCAACCGGTCATGCTGTACGTCTACACCCGCTGTCAGGATCAAGCCACCCTCTGGCACCGTAGCTTCCGGATAATCCAGCGCCTTGTCTTTCAGTGCTTGTGCATCGATATTGCCATCACCATATTCGTAAGGTTTGCCTTGGCGGGTATTAACAAAGGCGATCCAATCAGATTCATTACCCTTGCTTTGTTCGTGCTTTGCTGCCAGCTCTTTGGCTTTCAATTTAGCAAATCTGGCTCCCGGAAACGGCGACATCAGCGCATTGAAGCGCAAACCGGGTATTTTAGAGCGAGCACGGGCCATCCAGCCTTTGTCATAGTGCTTTTTGGCTTCGGCAACATTGCGGTTTTTCTGATAATCATTCCATTCAGAACCACAGTAAGGGCAGGCGTAATATGCAGTATCTGGGTCAAATTTCCCGTACACGTCGTGTACATAACCATCAGCATATTCCCGGCACAACAAGTATTCAAAATCCAATTCGTGGGATTCACCACACTCATGGCAGGGAACCATGTAAACGCGCTGATCCGACTTTTCATAAGCTGCTTCGACTTGTGATAACCCTTTAATCGTTGGTGTACCGCCGAAAATCATTGTGGCATCGTCAAACGTATCACCCCGATCTTCTAATAACGCAATAGAGTTGCCTTGCCCCGCGACATTCTGGTCAGCATCGTCAGGTTCTTCCACAATCAGCAGCTTTGCGGGTGTTGATTTCACCGAGGCAGCAGAGCGCGAGGTCACCAATTTTACCGAAAATCCATTCTCTGCCCTTTTGTAATCCCAGGTATTGCCGCTGGCTTTACTGCGTGAAGTATTGATCCTTTCGTGCAAAACTGGTGTGGCTTCTATCATCGGCACCAGTTTTTCACGCTCAAATGCCCGTGCCGCGCCATCTTTGGCAAACATTACGATGCAGCTCAGTGGATCAATGTGGGCATGTTTGCCAATCTTGTTATTAATGGTTTCTGTCCATGCAATTTGAGCCGACTTCATTGCCACAATCATGCTAAAGGCCGGGTCGTCCATCAGGTCATAGAGAAACTCCATGTACGGAGTCAGTTCAGTGTTAAATTTACCCGGCGTTGCAGATGCTCCCTGTGCTACATAACGATAAGTATTCGACCACTCAAATGTGCTCAGATCCGGTGCAGGCCGACACAACTCACAAAGCTGTTTAATTAGTCGCTTCGCACTCTGGCGTATAATCGGCGATGGCCGATAAAGCAGTTCTGCATTCATTTTCTATCAATCGTTTGTCTATAGTGTGGCCGTATTGTGCCGATAAGGCGGCAGCAACACGGGATGGTAAGGCATCCAGCGTGGTTTTTATGTGCAAAAAGGCAGGCTTCATTTCTTCACGCACGTCAGCTTGCAGCACTAAAACTTCTTCTTCTTTCGCGATTTCCAGCTCGGTTTTTATCGCTTTGGCTAAATTCATCCGGTTCGTGATAGCTTTGCCATCTTCGGTGGATTCGACGCGGCCCGCAGCAGCAGCTTGCAACTTCTGGAAATACTCTTGCAGCCATACCCCCAGAGATGCACCTTTCGTAAATACACCGGACTCATGATGACTGTGAACTGTGGAGCGGTTTACATTAAGCAGGCGGGCGAGATCGGCTTGTGTTGCCGGTTCACTTAGGTCAGGCCAATCATTCACTTAAATTTCCTCTTGACATCAAAAAAGCCCGATCCGTTGCCAGACTAGGCTTTTACATTTTTAACGACAAATTATTACTGATTTTATTACTGAGGCAGTGGCTCCGGGATCATATCCGCGCCCAGCATCAAGTCCTGAAACGCTGT
>PDWI01010988.1_pt1 | contig 10024 bp, 5 predicted proteins | sample 1430891 | NCBI WGS metagenome assembly PDWI01 (sample SAMN01162508, study PRJNA174530) | Oral metagenome, whole genome shotgun sequencing project. | biome: Marine environment; feature: Marine mammal; material: Swab sample of the gingival sulcus; isolation source: swab sample of gingival sulcus... | reverse complement strand
AGTTTGTCAATAAAAAAGATGGGCAAGCCCATAGAATGAAATTAATGCAAATAAAACTTTATCGCTTTGAGACGAAAAGATTTCAAGTTAGCTACGACTTGAGCCGTCTGCCAAGCCTTGAAGCAGGAGACTATGACTTGAGCTTTGAAGTCTATTCTATTAAGGCAGGACAAGAAGTCATCAAGAGTATTGAAAATTCTTTTGGCTCTTATACGATTGAAGTGCTAGATAAAGCACAAACACCTATGCTAAGGTGTAAGGGACTAAGCATCAAACAAGGTACAGAACCTTGGGAGAGTGATCACATTACACCCGAAGTTGTCAAGGGGAGCGTGATGGTTCTTCAGCCAACTCTTCAGAATATCGGAGCAAAGAAGTTTGACGGCACACTAACATATAGCCTCAAGAAACTTTCGGACGGCTCGTTCACTGACCTTCAAACGACGGAAGCAATCAGTCTTAATGTCAGAGAAAAGGCGTCATCTCAAGACTTCGCAGCAGTGATTGATCTAAAGAAATTAGAGCTAGACAATGGAGCTTACGAGCTACACCTCCGTGCAAATGCTAATGGCAAGAGCGTAGAAGTTTGGAGTCCTCACCTGAAACGCTACACTTTCCTTTGGGAAGCCAATCAAACAACAAGCGTAAACTTAGCACTAGAAGAGGCAAAACTTCAAGTATATCCCAACCCTGTTCAGCGAGATTTACACATTCGTGGAGCTTATCAAGAGCTAGCGATTTATTCGTTACAAGGCAAAAGGCTGATGTATCTCAAGAGTAATGCAAGCGAAAATACTCAAACACTTGACCTAAGTAAGCTTAGTCAAGGCGTTTATATTCTACGACTGCGTGGGGCTAAAGCTTGGGAAACTTTCCGCATTTACAAACGATAGACAAGCACAATACGACTATGTTACTCAAGAAAATTGCCATTTCAGGGCTTGGAGGTGTCGGAGGTTACTACGGAGCTTTACTCTCCAAAGAGGCAGAGCGTGAGGGCTTAGGGCGAGAGATTTACTTCATCGCTCGCACAAAGCACGCGGAAGCAATCCGAGAGCGAGGCTTGAAGGTCTTTACGCCTACAGGCTCGTTCATCAGCGAACCCACGGCTGTCATAGATAGCACGAAGGAATTGCAAGGTGAAACGAGCAAAGATTTGCCCAAAATGGACTTAATCATCGTGGCGACGAAGAGCTACGACCTTGAGGCAAATATCCGAGAACTTAGTCCCCTGATTGCAGAGCATACGATTATCCTTCCGCTACTTAACGGAGCTAATATCAGCGAACGCATTCAAGCTGTCCTCAAGGACAATGAAGTTTGGCACGGCTGTACTTATATCTCTGGGCGAAAAAAAGGTGCAGGCGAGATAGAGCTCCTTGCAGAGCGTGAGCTATTCCTCTTTGGCTCTAGCAAAACCATTGCCACAAAAGAAGAGAGCGAACTGCAGAAGCTCTTACTTGCTTCAGGCATTACTGCCGAAAATCATCGAGATATTAAGACGACGATTTACAAAAAATTTGCGATGATTTCATCAACGGCGACGGCAACTTCTTATTTTAATCTAACGGTCGGCGAAGTGCTTGAGCAACATTCCGAAGCGATGACACAGCTCGTTGATGAAGTTTGTACGCTATTAAAGGCGAAAGGAATGCAGAACATTGAAGAAGTCAAAGCCTTTGTTCATAAGAGACAAAGGATTATGCCACAGCATACGACCTCATCAATGCACGCAGATTTCCTTGCAGGTCATCAGACAGAGCTAGAGAACCTTACAGGCTACGTCGTGCAAGAAGCCGAACGCCTTGGCCTAGAGCTAGCACTATACAAAGAGATGTATCAAGCCTTACAGGAAAAACCTTATCCCCAACCCCAAGAAGCATAAGCAAGGAAGAATGAGGATAAGAAGGAGAGAGAGAAGATATAGAGTTCAGTTTCAGCTAAGTTTTTTTTGCTTAGCATCTTTCTTTTTAAGCTTTGTCTTAGCAACAAGGCTAGAAGCACAGATGAATATGGAGCAACTGCTCCAAGCAAAAGTCTCAAGCATTCTCTCTAAGAAAGCATTCAAACGCTTACAACGCTATCGTCCACTCCCACCCTTTGATGAAAGCCCTTTCTATTCCTTCCTTGATATGACCATAAATGATCACGAAGGAAAGTCTTCTAAATATGGAAAATTGCTATCAGACATAATCTTTGGTCCTACTTTTCAATTAGCTCCGAAGCTTGACCTTAGTCTTGACGGCTTGATTTACCTCATTCCTGACTACAGCAAGCACGAAGGCATTTGGCTTGGTTATGAGGCTATGCTAGACTATAAAATTGGAAAAGGTCGCAAGCTAAGTCTTAGAACGAGTCACAACTATACAACCAAAAGCCATAACTATTACCACGAACATAAACTTTATTATTATTTCAAGCCCGAGCAAGATGGCTTGCTTTTGCTTTCAGGAGGACAAACTTCGCGAGAGACATTGCCCGAGACAAAGGGAGAAATCTATACACAAAAGTTTATCAATCCGATAGGAGCAAACAACAAAATCCGTGACTTTAAGAAAGGTTTCCTTTCGCTACGAGGGACGGCATACCTAAGTCCTAAGCTAAATACGACGCTTTCCGTCCTATACGAAAAGCGAGAGCATTGCTTTGACTCTACCGTTCCTATAGAGAAACTCCTTTTGGCAGAAGCGAACCTCCTCTACGACTTTGCGATTAAAGCCCCAATGTCTGCGGAATATCCATCAGGGCTTCAGCTTCCTTACGGCTATCATTCTATTGCTCTTGGCGTAAACTTCCGTCAAGCTATCAAACCTAAATTCCTAAGTGGAGAGCAACAAGCCAACTTTGTTACCTACACTGTCCTTGAGGGAACGCTACGCTCTGCGTGGGCAGATAACATCTTCCTGCATCGTGCCTCAATGTTCTTCGGAGGACTGATTGGAGATAATAAGCTTGGGCTTCTAGATGCTCGGCACTTTCGCAAGATAACAATCGCAACGCCTGAAACTTTTGACAATGCTTGGGCTACACTTCCTAGGCATTATCTCTTAGACAATCAGTGGACAGGTTTCTATTGGACAGGCACTAGCCAAAAGCTCTTGCTCTCTCGCACTTTCCTTGGTGCTAAAGGACTTGGCTTTGACGAAGGCTTGCACTTCAAATTTATTTCAGACATTGATAAGCAAAACTATGCTGAATTTGGTTATTCTGTTGGTTGGGATAACTTCTTTCGTTTAGGACTCTTTCTAGGGACAGACTTCAGCAAGTCAAAACCAAATTGGTACTTTGCCCTCAACATTCCGATTACCCTCCTCACTAGTCAATGGGGCGAACGCTATTAGTCCGCCTTTTTTCTCTCATAAGCTAGTACTCCCCCTCCTTGTTTCTTTAGATAAATTTACTTTAATCTTGCTAATTTATTTGGTCGTTGAGCTTGTCGAAACGCCCAAATAAACAATTAGCTTGTAAAAAAAATCGGTACGTTTCGACAAGCTCAACGACCGAAAAACTTATAATCTCCTATCGCATTAGCCCTACAAAATGCCTTGCATTTTGGTCAGTACGACCGACAGCGGGGTCACAGACCTTTTATAATTCTATCGTTGATGAATAAAATAGGCAGAGACTGTCTGTTTTACGCCCCACCCCGTCGGGCAAGCCCGCCCCCCCTCCCACGGAGGGGAATTTTTTTGTTCATAACCAATGAGTCAGATTCCTTTGTTTCAGAAGACAAAATGCGGGAGCATTTTGACCCTCGCCGGGAGGCGTTCTGATTTGTGATATTTGGATTAGTTTGAAAAGTTGTCCCACTCACTTGAAAAAGTTTAGCGGAACATTTTTCAAAAAGTCAGGGAATATTTTGGAAAGTTTCAGGGGACATTTTTTTAACAAAATTAGAGTAGTTATAAGTTTTTGATTTACAATATATTCCAAAACCTCAAAAAACACCCTGCGACTATGTTCCGATTTGTGATATTTAGACTTTTCCTTTTATGTTTTTTTATTGCAAAAAACAAAATGCTCTCGCATTTTGACCCCCGATGGGAAGCGAAAAGAAAACCCTCAACGAGGGCAATTTGTGATATTTGGCAAAAAAGAAATTAAGTTTGCTTGAAGAAAAACAGCAAACTATTAAAAAACATAAAAATACCAATAAATAGGTATTTCGTAGATGAGCAAAGCTCTATACCTTTGTTTCCAAACTACAGAAATATAGAGAACACTCAAATTTGGAAAAAAGATACAAGATATTTGTTCACTTATGTTATATCATCTTATTTATTTGCCTAGCAAAGCAAACAAGTTTTGCTCAGCAAAAAGATAAGGTTATATCTTTTTTTCCTAAAAATGTAGTCTATAAAGCTCTGATTTTAGATGCCGAGACAAGCGAAGTGTTACCAATGGCTCTATGGGAAATAGAGGAGATTTCGCTTTCAGGTTACAGCAATGCTCAAGGGATAATCAAGGTTAAACTCCCTAGGAACAAGAGAAATAACAATCATCAAAGCTATACGCTTAGCATAAGTTATTTGGGCTATGCACCTTTCAAAACTCAAATCAAGTTTCAAGCTAATGGGAAGCAAGGCAGATTAGTTCGCCTACGTCTTCAGCCCTCGTCCTATGCACTGAAAGATGTCCTAGTTCTAGGAGAGCAGTCTCGCCGTGAGGCAGGAACGACAAAAATCAAAAAAGAGGCTCTTGAGTACCTACAACCGACAAGTCTCCAAGATGTGCTTCTGCTCACTGCAGGGGGACTTGTTCGCAACCCCGGCTTACGCTCCGTCCAACAAATCCAAATGCGTGAGGTTAGAGTCTCCGACAATAGTACGCTCGGCACGGCGATTATCCTTGATGATGCCCCAATCAGCAACGATGCTAACCTGCAAGGAATGGGCAACAACAACCAAAGACTTAATGCCAAAACGACGATGAATAGCGGACTTGATTTAAGGCTTATATCGGTTGATCAAGTAGAGAGCATTGAGGTAATGCAGGGGATTCCTTCGGTTCGCTATGGCAATTTGACTAGTGGGCTTGTGCGTATGCAGATGAAGTCAGGCTATAGTCCGCTAAACATCAGGGTTCAGGCAGATCCTTATACTAAGTTACTTTCTATAAATAAAGGCTTTAAGCTAGGAAATTCAGGGCAGAGCCTAATGCTTGGAGGCGACTACACGAAGAGTAATATGAGCGTTGTCAATCCAATCAGTGATTACAGACGTATCTCTTCGTTGATGAAATATGCTTTTGTTGGTAAGGGAGCGGAGGAATTAAAGTTAAAGCTCTCGCTGATGTACACAGGGGCTATTGACCAAAATAAGTTTGACCCTGAAGTGATGAACAGCGAAGAGACTTATAAGAGTACTTACAATCGCCTTGCTGTCAATGGGAATTTTAGCCTCAAGCCTCGCACGAAGTGGATAGAAAGTCTTGAGGGAACATTTTCTTTTGCCTACCTACACGACAAGGTTCATCAAGAGAAGTGGATCAGTCCACGCTCCACGCTCGTTCAACCACTGCTGAAAGAGACAGGCGAAGGCGAGGGACATTACCTCCCCTCATCTTACTTTTCTATCTTTGATACTGACGGAAAACCTCTTTCAGTATTCGCTCAAATTCGTTCTTTTCATCGCTTCCAATATAAAAACTTAAACAGCTTATTGCTCCTAGGTTCTGAACTTAAATGGCACAAAAATATGGGCTTGGGAACGGTTTATGACCCAAAGCTTCCGCCAAATCCGGGGAGTGCTTTATCCTCTCGCCCCATTGCCTACAAGGATATTTCGGGAGCAATGCCTTTAGCTTTCTTTGCCGAAGAAACGATGTTTCTCTCTCTTGGCAAAGGTTGGAAAGGGAAACTAAGGGCAGGACTCCGCCTAACGAAAGACTTAATGCTAAGCAATGACTATACTTATGCAGGCAAATGGCTTTTAGAACCACGAGTGCAAGGCTCAATTACTCTGCCTAAAATCAAGCTTGGAGCGAAGAAACTTAGCACAAATATCTACTTGGGTTATGGCAAGCACATCAAGATGCCAACGCTGAATTACCTCTATCCAAATAAAGGTTACTACGACTTTGTGGAGGCGAATTACTATCATCAAGACCCAAGCAGACGCTTTCTATGGATACGCACCTACGTCAAGGAGAGAACGAACAAGGAACTTAAAGTAAATAGCGAGGCAAAATGGGACTTTGGCTTTAACCTTGCTTATGCAGGGGCTAAGCTATTTATCAACCTCTTTCACCACAAAACCTCGGAAGGCTTCCAATACCGTTCAATGGTTAATTATATGCCTTATAATAGTTACACCTATCAAGGCGTGCTTGGTCAAGGGAAACCCACTTTAGACCTCTTTGATAAAACTTTCACGCATAATACAGAACTAATCAGTCAGCCTGCCAATAGCATTGAGACGACGAAAGAAGGTTTGGAATACAGCCTTAGTCTCCCAAAGATTCAGAGCCTCAAAACGAACATAACGATTCAAGGCTCTTACTACAAGACGACCTATAATAATAGTATGCCAATGGCGTATCGTCCGCAAGGCGTTCAGCAAGGAAAAGTATATCCTTACATCGGCTTCTATACAGGGCGAGGGCAAACACGCTACAGCCGTCTGCATACTTTACTCAGAACAGACACACATATTCCTAAACTAAGGCTGATATTCTCCTCAAACCTGCAAACTATTTGGTTCACTAAGCGACAAGAACTGCCCTACTCAGGACGACCAAATTATTGGTTTGACGAGCAAGCTAATCGCCATTCAGGGGAAGACTTAGACCTCAATGACCCATTGCAGAAGCAACTCTATACAGGCTTTGTCAAAGAAGTTTTTGATGCTTGGGAAGAGCCTGTCTCAATGAGCTTGAATATGAAGATGACGAAAGAATTTAGTAAGCATATCAAAGTTTCCTTTTTCGTCAATAACCTCTTGACCTATAACCCCGTTTATAAGTCAAACCTCAATACAAGACATCAGCGTCACCCCAAACCATTCTTTGGAAGTGAGCTACGCGTCAAATGGTAATCCTAATAATACAGAAAAATTTAATAGTAACTTAAAAATAAAGAAGAAATGAAGAAAATTCACTATTTACTAATCTCTCTATGCACAATGCTCTTAGTAGCAAGCTGTAGCAAGGAAGATCACTGCCTACAGCAAATGCCAAACAAGAATATTGACGGAGAGAGCGGAGCAAGTAAGAAGCACCCAAGCAAGAAGTTTAGCTTGGAACTGCAAAATCCTGACGGACTAGAACTTACGCTTAGCAAGATAAGTCTAATCATTAAGAACAAGGATACAGGTAAAGTCATCACGCACGAGGCGAAGAACGAGGCTAAACCTACAATAGACCTGCCTCTAGGAGTATATGACATCAAGGTGCAAGCCGTGGGAACTGACAAGGAAGGCAAGGAGTATCAGCTTAATGGAATGAAGCAAGACTTCGCATTTATGGGCAAAGAAGAGCCTTTAGTCCTTACGCTTTTGCCTGAATACAAAGGTGCTGCTTTCGTGATCAAAGAGCTATTCTATAGTGGCGGACAGAACCATACGAGCAAGAAGGCACATCTGTCTGCCCATTACGTGATTATCACCAACAACACGGATAAGGTGCAGTATGCTGATAGCCTTGTTTTTGCAGGAACGGCTGCTAATACGGCAAAACCTGACAATAATTACGTCAAAGAGCTACCAAGTGTTGTACCTCAGTTTATGTTTATGATCAAAGGTACGGGTAAGAGCGTTCCTGTTCAAGCAGGAGAAGATCTTGTTATCTGTATGGAAGCACGTAACCACAATGCGGACGCAAATAACACGCCTGATTTAAGTAAGGCTGATTTTGAGTGGTATGAAAAGCACGATGGACGTGTACAATTAACAGATAATCCTGAAGTTGAGAATATGCATATCTTATTTAAGACTTCAAGAACGATTACAGCTTTACATATGAAGGGATATACATCTTTCTTCATTTTCAAGATGCCAATGGGTTATGAAGAGCTAATGAAGGAGCATTCTAAAGAATTTACGTTCCCTAATCCTAAAACCCCACCAAGAATGTACCCTGTTATTCCTGATGGTTGGATAATGGATGGAGTTGATCTTTATAACTCTGAAAATATAAAATTAAAAGCTTTGCCTACGTCTATTGACAAGAGTCATACTTTCGTTAGTGCAACACTGAAGGGTTATACCATTCAGCGTAAAATCCACTACAAGGTAGGTGAGCGTAAGGTTTATATTGATAACAACGACTCAATGAATGACTTTGAGCGAGATAAAGCGTCATCACTAATTTAATATGAAACACCATCATAGCCTTTGCTTTCTTGTCCTGCTGACAAATCTATTTATGCTCCCCCTATTAGGGCAAGAGCATCGCAAACCGTTACTTATAAATCCGAAACAGACGGAGGGCAAAGGCTATGTTTTCACACCAATAACTAAAGAAAAATTTGAGCAAATTCCTGCCTTGCCTTATGCTAAGGTCTTGGCAAATTTCCGAGAAATCGGTGCAAACTATTCCTATCAAAAGCTTAGCCCAGAGCCGTGGGCTACCTTTGCTCACAAGGAGCAAAACATAAAACTTTACGCCCAAGGCTTTAAGGTCTTAGGCAAATTTGACATCAGAGGGCAGGCATCTTTCTCCAAGAATCAGGAGCGGGAGCTAGAGCATTCCTTGACAGCTCAAGCAGAGTGGTTCTACCCTTTCATTATTGCCGACGAGCAGTCTGCAAACTTTCAGAGCGAAGATTATCATATTAGCACTGCTCTTGGCTATCAGCTTAGCCCTAAATGGCGTGTTGGTTCACTTCTAGGTTACAGAGGAATCCTGCGTTATAGCCGTCAAGACCCTAGAAGTTTAGTCAATTCATCAGAGAATACTTACCACCTTTCTACTGCATATCAGCCTAAGGCAGAGCAAAGTATTGCCCTAGACTTCGGCTACAAACATTACAATCAGAGCCTATCTTATAGCATTCTAAGACCGAATAGTAGCGAACAAATCTATCTAATGCGACCACTCGGCAGCTATAACTATCGTTATTCAGGCAAAGAAACAAATGGCAAATCCTATGAACATCGCTACAGAACGGCTCAAGCTCAAGTCTTTTGGCTTAGGAAAGATGAACAAAAGGTTCGCCTTTCTTTTTCTAAATCTCAAGCACGCCTAGAGACGTCAGAGGCAGGCGTTTATCTAAGTGAGCTTAATGGTCGCCGAATAGAGGGGGAAATATCTTCTTCCCTTTACCACTTCAAGCAGGGGCGACTCTCTGCAGGTGTAGAGGCTTCTTTCAAAAATAAGACAGGGCTTGAACGCATTTATCGGCGAGTGCCTGTGAGTCCAAATAGCTCTATTATGCAGTCCGAATTATTAACGGAAAGGGAAGTTTACGAGGAAAGCACGAAGCAAATCAAAACAAGCCTTAGCTATCAGGACAGAGCAAAGCAATTTGATTTGGAAACTAAGCTGTATCATCTAACTAAGAGCTACCACGCAGAGGACATTACCGAAGATTATTTCTCTCACTATGATAAGCAACATTTGGGACTAGACATCAAGGCTTTTTGGAGCATAAAGAAGGCTTCTAGGCTAAGGTTTCAAACTAATCTGAAAACTTCTTGGCAAATAAAGGCTTCTATTAGCCAAGCAATTAACACAGAGCAAGCAAGCTCTTTTATTGAGCGAGAGCATTTACTCTACCTCTATGGAGCGAAAGATACCTATCAGCTTAGCCAAAGCTGTTATATTGCCTTGGGCAAAAAGCAAAGACAGAACCCTGCATTTCCAAAATCTTATCTAAAAATAAAACTAGACTTTGGCTTAAAGACTTGGCAAGGTTATTCAAATCCTTTGCCAAGTACTGCCCTTAGCCTCGCCTACATCTTCTAGCAATTTTCTCTTTCTTAGGCAAAGAATTGCCATTTCACGCCGTGGTGTAAAACTTTTCACAGCGGAGTGTAATTCATTTCACTCCCTCGTGAAATGAAAAGCTTTTTAATCAACTTTTTTA
>PDWI01010987.1_pt1 | contig 10025 bp, 5 predicted proteins | sample 1430891 | NCBI WGS metagenome assembly PDWI01 (sample SAMN01162508, study PRJNA174530) | Oral metagenome, whole genome shotgun sequencing project. | biome: Marine environment; feature: Marine mammal; material: Swab sample of the gingival sulcus; isolation source: swab sample of gingival sulcus... | reverse complement strand
CTTTCAACTAGTGGAGAGTAAGCTTGCTTTGAAAAAGCAGAAGGTGGCAGAAGAGGAGGATGAAGTGTTTAGTTTAATAGATAGCTTCTTAGATAGTGAAAAGGCTCAAGGTAATGATCTTCCTCAAGAATTACAATATTCTATTGCGAGTGATAGAGATGATTATTTTGCGACAAAAGAGGGGCAAGCTCTGTTGGGTGGTGAGCTAATAAGCAATGATGGTTTAGGCTTGGAGCTTGAGAGCCTTGGAGAAGAGCAAAAAGACGAAGGTCTTCCTCAGAAGGAGATGGAGCAAAAAGACTTAGAAGAGGAACTATTCACAGAGACATTAGCCAAAATTTATATAAAACAAGGGAAATATTCACAAGCTTTGCGTATAATTCGTTCAATAAGTTTGAATTATCCAAAAAAAAATCGTTTCTTTGCAGAACAAATTCGTTTTTTAGAGCGATTAATTAAAAATAACAACGATAAAATATAAAAATGTTTAAGTTTATTACTATTCTAGTTGTGCTTATAGCGTTAGCACTTATCTTTATTGTATTGGTTCAAAAGTCTAAGGGAGGCGGTCTTGCTTCTACATTCTCTGCGAGCAACAACATTATGGGGGTTCGTAAGACTACAGACTTTTTGGAAAAGGCAACTTGGGGACTTGCTACAACAATGATTGTACTATGTCTTGTTTCGGTTGCGTTCCTATCTGATGGTAAGAATAAAGATGTTGTAAGTGCTGATAAAATACAAGTAGAGCAAACTCAAGAAACTCCTGCTAACCCAACAGAGATGCTTACTGAAGGAAGTGCAGAGACAGCTGAGCCTGCTCAGAACTAGTACAGCTGAAATTTAGTTTTCTAGGAGCGAGTAGGAGCTTTATGCTCTTTACTCGCTTTTTTTATTTAATGTAAATATATAGATTATGAAGAAACTATAATTTTATTCTTTTCTAGTTATTCTCTCTGTCTTGCTCCTTGGTGCTTGCCAGAAAGAGAAGAGTTTTACGAATAAGCTTGCAGGTACAATCACTGGAGCTGAAGACAAGGTGCTTTACTTGGAAAACATCAGCTTAGGCAAAGGGCAGGTTGTTGATTCTGTCAAGTTAGATGAGCAAGGACACTTCTCATTTGGCTTTGATAAGACGAGCTATCCAAAGTTCTATCGCCTAAGATTGGCGGATAAGAGTATTTATCTCACAACAGATAGTCTTGACCTTGAGCTAAATGCTACTGCAGACTTAGAGAAGTCTTATTCATTTGAAAAACCTTCTCAAGTAAATGAAGAGATAAAGTCTCTACTAGATCTTAAGGATAGCGTGAATATTCAGATAGATAGTTTGATTTTGGCTCACAAAGATGGTCAGATGAGTTTTGCTAAGATGCAAGAAGCGATTAATCTAAAAGCTCAAGAGTTAAAAGATAAGATTTGCAAGGAGTATATTTACAAGAATGCTCAGAGTCCTGCATCTTATATGGCTTTGTTTCTTCAGAAAGACAATGCCTTTTACTTCACGGTAGAGCAAGCGGATTGCTTGAATGCCTACAGAGCAGTAGCTACAGCTTACAAGACTTTCTACTCAGAAGCTCCATATATTACTAGTTTGGAGAACTTAGCTATGCAGGCAATCGCTTACAAGAAGCTTAGAGAAAATGAAGTTGAGCTTGCCAAGAAGATTGAGCAAGACGGTGTAAAGACGATTAACTACCTAGATCTTGAGCTAAAGGGCAAGGGTAATAAGTTATATAAGCTTTCGGATTGTGTTAAAGGTAAAGATGTTCTGTTGAGCTTTACGACTTATCTAGCTCCTTGGTCAGATGAGTTGGTGGGAGTCTTGAGACAAGTTAAGCAGAAGAACCCAAATTTAGAGATTTATGAGGTTTCAGGTGATCAAGACCTCTTTGTATATAAAAATAAAGTTGCTAATCTTGATTGGATAACAGTTCACGATCCAAGTCTAGAGAGCTTCCGTTTATATAATATTCAAGCCTTACCTACATTCTATTTGCTAAAGGGAGATAACTTAAAGCGAGTGGAGGATTTAGCTGACTTATTAAAATAATCTTACAGAAGTAGCTTTTGGAAGACTTGTTTTTATTTAGCCTCTCCTATATAATTAAATTATCTGTTTAGACTTTGTCTAATCGTTGAAATATAATAAGGTTCTTACAATTTGTTTTGTAAGAACCTTATTATATTTAGTATCTTTGTCTTAATATATAAGATAAAATTAAATGAATTATGAGAATTAAAAGTTTATTAGCATCGCTTTTGCTGTCTGCAAGTTTAGGGGTAGGCTCTACGTTTGCTCAACAAGGCAAAGCATTGGTTTTGAATGGTACTGATGAGTATATGCGTATTCCTCATCACGCAGACTTTAGTGTAAGTCCGTCGGAGAGTTTTACTGTTACTTTCCAAGTGAATGTAAAGAAATATAGCCATTTTGCACGTTTCTTAGCTAAGCGTTTGCAGAGTGGATCTGGGAATAAGTCTGGATTTGAGCTTTGGGGGGCTACAAATAATGGACAATTCTATGCAGGTAACACGCCTAATAAAGGTGGTGCGAACGTATTCTCTGTTTGGTCTGGAAAGAATGGTGCAGAGAATCAGTGGATACATATTGGTTTCGTAATGGATAGAGCCAAGGGGATAATGTATATGTACCAAGGTGGAGTAGAAGCTACAAATTCTAAAGCTAAAGGCAAGAACCCTACATCGTGGGAATGTACAAACCCTTATGACATCATTGTTGGAGCTTCTATGCAAGGGGCTGAAGATAAAATGGGATTTTTCCTAAATGGGCAGATTGATAACCTTCGTTTCTGGAAACGTGCTTTGACTGCTGAAGAGATTATGCAAGATAAGACTTCAGCTAAGCCTAATACAAAGAATCTAATCGCTGCTTATGACTTTGAGAATATCAGCAATAATCGTATCAGAGATATTAGTAATAATCATCACGATGGTATTCTTTATCCATTACCAGTAGATGTAGCTATTAAGCAAACAACAGGCTTTACAGGTAGAGGCAATGAAGCTCAATCTATTCTTACTCTAGAACTAGGTAATACTAAGGTAACGCCTAATCGTTCTACAATCAAGAGCCTTGAGATGGAACTTACTGGTTCTGCAAAACCTCAAGATATTAGCAAAATAAAGGTTTTCTTGAGGAATGGCTCAGAAAAGGAAATTCTTTTAGGTGAAGCAACTCCTAAGTCTGGAAGAATGACTATTCCTCTAAATGCTTTTGCTTCTAAGACTTTAGCAGGAGATAAGAGTGTTTTTCGTATTGCTTATGACATCAGTAAAACTGCAGAGGAAGGCAAAACTGTTGATGCGAAGCTACATAGCTTAAACTTTGAGAATGGAGAGAGTAAAGCTCTAGAAATGCTAGGTAATCCTAAGGGAGAACGTATGATTCTGCTTGCTCATAAGCGTCTATTTGCTCCTGGTCAATATGGTTCTAATAACTATCGTATCCCTGCTCTTATCACAGCTAAGGATGGTTCATTGATAGCAATGTGTGATAGACGTAAGAATAACGAAGCTGACCTACCTCAAGATATTGACGTAGTAGCTAAGCGTAGTACAGATGGTGGTTTGACTTGGTCAGAACCAGTGACAGTTGTAGCTGGTAAAGGTTATGGTGAGGGTTATGGTGATGCTGGACTTGTAATGGCTAAGGACGGGACTATTGTAGCTGTCTTTGCTGCTGGTATGGGTTTACACGGAAGACCTGGTAATATTGGTCGCACTTATATCGCTAAGAGTAAAGATAATGGTGCTACTTGGGGTAAAGTAATAGACATCACAGATCAACTTTATGGACCAAAGGTTGCTGATAAAGATCGTAAGGAATGGGTCGGCGTATTCTGTGCTTCGGGTCGTGGCTTGTGTACTCGTGATGGCCGTATAATGTTTGTCGCAGGGGCAAAGAAAGCTAGTGGTCCTATCAATAACTACCTATTCTATAGTGATGACAAGGGCGATACTTGGCACGTATCATCTTGTGCTAAGGTTGGCGGAGATGAAGCTAAGGTAGTAGAACTTAATGATGGTCGTCTTCTGATGAGTATTCGTCACGGAGGTGCTGGTTCGGGAACAAAACCTCGTCCTTATGTTATCTCAAGAGACAAGGGGAATTCTTGGTCTGAAGTTAAAACTTGGGAAGATATCAAAGACCCTGCTTGTAATGGAGATATGATTAATTACACTTCTCGTAAGGACGGTTACGAACGTAATAGACTTCTGCATTCTATTCCTTATAGTAATAGAGGATGGAGAGAAAATGTAAGTGTGTTGGTTAGTTACAATGAGGGTGAAACGTGGAAGTATGGTCGCTCAGTAAGTCCAGGTTCGTCAGCTTATTCTTCATTGACTATCCTTAAAAATGGTACAATTGGTGTCTTTTTTGAGGAGCACGAGAGAAATGCAGGAGACGGTTACTCTCTATTCTATGCAAATGTATCCCTTGATTGGTTAACAAACGGAGCTGACCAATATCACGCACCTAATTCTGGTATTGAGACTTTGAAGCAACCTATCTTTAGTCATAAAGCAGATAAGAATTATACAGAAGCCTTTGATCTATCTATGGAGAACCCTAATAATGGTGGTAACATTCACTACACTTTAGATGGTTCTACTCCTACAGAAGATTCTCCTGTATATATGAATCCAATTAAGATTACAAAGAATACGCTTGTCAAAGCTATTGTTTATAAGGCTGGTGAGATTGAAAGTGATGTAATGGAGGCTTATTACAAGATCGTTAATCCTAATGAGTATGAGATTTGGGATGAATTTTTATATCCTCGTGCTGGTCAAGATAATGTGGTACAGATGTTACTCGTTCGTTATCGTAATGCTCATAATAAAAAGCGTGCTACTCGTGTAGATGTTGCAGGCGAAAAGGCAGAGAGACAAACAAAGATTGTTTATAACCGACTAGGTACGATCATCGCTGTTGAGCAAGGCAAGGAAGTGACGGTAGAGCCAAGAGTATTCAATATGAAGAACGTTCACTATTATGTATATGTGGACTGGAATAGAAATAAGAAGTTCGAAGAGAGTGAACTTGTTTCTTATTCTCACTACCGAGCTACAGAGAACGACAAGTGGATGGATAGTAATGGTGTAGAGGTTGACCCAATGAAATTGCCAAAGAGAATGCCAAGTTTTACTATCCCTGCTGATGTAGACCCAGGCAAGACTGGTGTTCGCTTCAAGGTTGATTACAATAGCAAAGCTCCTAATGGTAACTTGGAAGAGAATAGTATGCTCTCTGCTCATAGAGGTACAATCTGTGATTTTACTCTAGATATCAAGGGTGAGAAGAAAAAAACAGCTCTTGCTGAGCTAGACACAAATAATCCGCTTGTATATGCTCAGAATGGTGTGCTATACGTTAAGGGTAGTAAGCTTGCTAGTGTAGAAGTTTTCAATGCCTTGGGTGAAAAGCTAGCTTCTAAGGTGCTTGCTTCTGGTAAAGAAGGTGTAAGTCTTAGCTTGACAAGCGGAACATATCTTGTAGTTGTTAAGAATGTTAATGGCGAAAAACAAGTGAAAAAGGTTATCCTATAATATGTGGATAACTAATAGATAGAACCTTATAGTTCTATACCTACTAAATAGGGTGTGTCAAATGATTGATACACCCTATTTTTATATCTCAGATAAGGCTCTTGTTTTTCTATTATGAAATAGGTTTAGTAAAGTTGATTGAGAGTTGTATCCATAGATGTTTCTAGATTGTCTTTAACTATACTTAAACTTTGTTTTTTTGCTTAAAAAGTCGTATCTTAGCAAAGAAATATATAATTAAAAATATCGAATAATGCTTGACGCAGAAGATAGAGTAATAGACATTAATATTGAGGACGCAATGAAGAGTGCCTACATTGATTATTCAATGTCGGTAATTGTGTCTCGTGCCCTTCCTGATGTGAGGGATGGTATGAAGCCCGTTCATAGACGTGTGCTTTATGCAATGGATGAAATTGGTAATACACACGAGAAGCCAACACGTAAGTGTGCCAAGGCGGTAGGGGAGATTTTAGGTAAATATCACCCACACGGCGATAGCTCTGTGTATATGACACTTGTACGTATGGCTCAACCTTGGAGCTTGCGTTATCCTTTAATTTTTGGACAAGGTAACTTCGGTTCTATTGACGGAGACTCTCCAGCTGCGATGCGTTACACAGAAAGCCGTTTGACTAAAATGGCTAGTGAGATGCTTCGTGATATTGATAAAGATACAGTAGAGTTCCAGAACAACTTTGATGATACAACTAAAGAGCCAACAGTATTGCCTACAAGATTTCCTAACTTGTTAGTCAATGGTGTCTCGGGTATTGCTGTAGGTATGGCAACTAATATGCCTCCTCATAACTTATCTGAGTGTTTAGATGGCTGTATTGCTTATATTGATAGCGAAGAACAGATTGACGTTGAGGGTTTGATGCAGTTTGTCAAAGCTCCAGACTTCCCTACAGGAGGTTTGATCTATGGCTATGCAGGTGTCAAAGAAGCTTTTGAGACAGGTCGTGGTCGTGTCGTGATACGTGGTCGTTGCGAGATTGAAGAAGTCAAGGGCAAGGAGCGTATTATCATCACAGAGATTCCATACCAAGTCGTTAAGTCAGATCTTGTGAAAGCTATTTCAGAACTAGTCAATAGCAAACGCATTGAGGGTATCTCTGGTATCTCTGACGTCTCAAATAGACAAGGATTACGTATTGAAATTGAAATCAAACGTGATGCTAATGCTTCTGTAGTTCTTAATAAGCTATATAAGATGTCAGCTCTTCAGACTTCATTCAGTGTTAATAATATTGCATTGGTGAATGGTCGTCCTGAGCTACTTAATCTAAGAGATCTAATCAAACACTTCATTGATCACAGACTTGTCGTTGTAACACGTCGTACTGAGTTTGAATTGCGTAAGGTGATGGAGCGTCAGCACCTATTGGAAGGCTTGATTATTGCGATTGATAATATTGACGAAGTTGTCAAGATTATTCGTGGTTCGGAGGAGACTAGCGAATCTATTGAGAAGTTGATGGAGCGTTTCAGTCTTTCAACTATCCAAGCTCGTGCTATTGTTGATATGCGTCTTCGCTCACTGCAAGGTCTAGATAGTAAAAAACTTCGTGCAGAATATGCTGATAACTTGGGACGTATCGAATATTATAACGACTTGCTAGCTCATCGAGAGAAACGTATGGGGGTTGTTCGTGATGAATTGGTAGAAATCAAGGATAAGTATGGAGACGAACGTCGTAGCGAAATCGTTTACGCTGCCGAAGACTTCAACCCAGAAGACTTCTATGCTGATGATGAGATGGTCATTACTATTTCTCATATGGGGTATATTAAGCGTACGCCTCTTGCTGACTTCCGTTCACAGTCTCGTGGCGGTGTTGGTAGCAAGGCGAGTGATACTCGTGACGAAGACTTTATAGAGTATATCTATTCTGCTTCTATGCACGCAACGATGATGCTCTTTACTCAGAAGGGACATTGCTACTGGTTGAAAGTCTATGAAATCCCAGAGGGAAATAAGAATACTAAGGGTCGTGCGATACAGAACTTGTTAAATATTGACTCTGATGATAAGGTAAATGCTTTCATTCGTGTCAAAGACTTGACTACAGACGAAGACTTTGTGAATTCTCACTATCTACTATTCTGTACTAAGCGAGGTATCATCAAGAAAACTCTTCTAGAGGCTTACTCTCGTCCTAGAGCTAATGGTATCCGTGCTATTGACCTAAGAGATGATGACCAGCTTGTGACAGTTAATCTGACAACTGGTAATAGCGAAATATTATTGGCGAATAAGAATGGTCGTGCCGTTCGTTTCAACGAAAGTACAGTGCGTGCTTGTGGTCGTGTCGCAATGGGTGTTCGTGGTATGACGCTTGACGGTCCCGAGGATGAAGTGGTCGGAATGATCGTTGTTGAGAATCCAGAGAAGGAGACAATTCTTGTCTTGAGTGAGAAAGGCTATGGTAAGCGAAGTATCATTGAAGATTATCGTCTGACAAATAGAGGAACGAAGGGGGTTAAGACCCTAAACGTTACAGATAAGACGGGTTCTCTCGTAGCTATCCGTTGTGTAACAGACAGCCACGATTTGATGATTATTAATAAGAGTGGTGTAAGTATCCGTATGCACGCAAGAGATATTAGTGTTATTGGTCGTGCTACACAAGGTGTGCGTCTGATTAATCTAGAGAAACGTGCTGATGAGATTGCCTCTGTATGTCGTGTGATGGCAGAAGATGAGCTAGAGGAAGATATCGTTTCGGAGAATGCAACTCCTGAAGTGGTAGAGCATAGCCCAGCAGAGCAAGATGTTGAGGTTGATTCTCTTGAGACTTTGGTAGAGCTAGCTGAGGCGGAAGAAAAACTTGAAGAATAAAATCAAAATAATATTTATTAAATTAATAGTAATATGAAAAAGGTATTAAGTCTAATCCTTATGGGTTTAATGACTTCTTGTGCAATGGTTACTAATCCAGAACTACGCACAGCTCAAAGTCTTGCAGAGACAAACCCTGCTAAAGCAAAAGAATTGCTCAAGGAGATTACTCCTAAGCTAAAAGAGGCTGAACAAGTAGAACTTAAGTTCGTTGCAGCTGCTGTTGAGAATGCTGTTTTCCAAGCAGAACAGAAGAAACAGCTTATCCCAGGAATGGGAACACCTGACCAAGTGAAGATGAATAACGCTATCTTGGATGAGTTTGATAACTATTTCCAACTTGAGAAGCTAGACGTTAAGCCTAACGAAGACGGTAAGGTTGAGGCTAAGTTTATGAACAAAGCCAAGGAAGCTATCTTGATGAATACGCACTATCAAGAGCTATACAACGCTGCGATCTATTTCTACAACAAAAAGGATCTTGCTAAGAGCTCAAAGGCATTTGAATATTATGTGAAGGCTCGTGACCTAAACGTATTGAAAGATGATGTTAAGGTAACAACTCCAGATACATTGCTTTGGGACGCACGTCGTCTAGCTACTGTTGTGAGCTACGAAGCTAAAGACTATGACAATGCAATTAGATTGGCTAGCCTTTATAAGGACAAGCAAGACTATATGAAGGAGCAGTTGTATCAAATCCTTTGTGTGTCTCAATTGTCTAAGGGTGATACTGTTTCTGCATTGAAGTCTTTGGAGCAAGGTGCTGCTATCTTTGACAAGTCTCAGTACTTCCTTGGTAATATCGTAAGTATCTACACGCAACAAAATAAGCTTGAGAAAGCAATCTCTTTCTTGAATCAAATCATTGAGAAGAACCCAAATAATGCTGCTTACCTAGTATTTATGGCTAATCTATATGAAAAGAAGAGTGATTGGGCTCAGTCTGAGAAGTGGTATAGAAAAGCTCTAGAGGTAGAGCCAGACAACTTCAACGCTAACTATGGTGTGGCTCTTGCTTACTACAACCGTGCAGCTGACCTGACTAATAGCGTTACTGGTAACGTTGATCGCTTGACAGAGAAGAAGGTTAAGGCATTGCTAACAGAGTCTCTTCCATTTTTCGAAGCCGCTTACAAGAAAGACCCTAAGGCTTCATACTATTTGTACGCTAATGTGTACTATAGCTTAGGTAATTCTAAGAAGTATGAAGAGATTATGGCAGCTAATAAGTAGTCTGAATTTTTTATAAAAGTAAAAAGAGTTGAGTCCCTAGGGGCTCAACTCTTTTTACTTTTATTTGTGTGTTATGTCTGATTTGTGTATTTTTGTGTCTAGATGAATGTAGAAAAAAACTTAGAAAATAAACGAATATGAGTCCATACGTTGAATATTATCATTCAAAGTCTGAATTAAAAGAGTTTACCTTGAAAACTAAAATGAGTGAGTTGATCTGTGTTAACTATCCTCTTCTATTAATTATCACTAGATATGGCATTCCTTTAGGTTTTGGAGAAGACACACTAGGACAAGTCTGTCAGAAGCATAAGTTAGATGCTGATACGCTCTTGCTCTTGTTGAACTTTTCTAGGCTTGGGGGAGATAA
>PDWI01010986.1_pt1 | contig 10025 bp, 5 predicted proteins | sample 1430891 | NCBI WGS metagenome assembly PDWI01 (sample SAMN01162508, study PRJNA174530) | Oral metagenome, whole genome shotgun sequencing project. | biome: Marine environment; feature: Marine mammal; material: Swab sample of the gingival sulcus; isolation source: swab sample of gingival sulcus... | reverse complement strand
CGGGCGGTGCGCATTCTCAACGCAGTGGACCTCATTGCTGCCGAGGATACCCGCCACTCCAAGCGCCTGCTTGATCATTACGGCATCGTCACCCCCATGACCGCCTGCCATGAGCACAATGAAGACCGTAAGGCAGACACCCTTCTTGACGGGCTCAATCAGGGAAAAGACGTTGCATTGATTTCCGATGCCGGCACCCCATTGATCTCAGATCCTGGCTACAAATTGGTAAACCGGGCAGCCGCCCAACATATCAATATCGTTCCCATCCCCGGATGCAATGCCGCAGTGACCGGGATGAGCGTCTGTGGCCTGCCCACCGACCGGTTCCTGTTCTGCGGATTTTTACCAAAAAAACAAAAAGCGCGGACAGACTATCTAATAAACCTGGCTTGCCAGCCTGCCACTTTAATTTTTTATGAATCCCCCAAACGGATAAAGACACTGATTTCAAACGCCCTTAATTTACTTGGAAATAGGAATGCCTGCCTGGCCAGGGAGATGACCAAACAATATGAAGAATTTCTCAGGGGTCCCCTGTCTGATATTCTGTCCCAATTGACACTGCGGAATCTGGTTAAAGGAGAATGTGTCCTTTTTATTCAAGGGGCGCGCAAAGCGGCGGCCCGACCCTCCCAAGCAGTTCTTGAAAATTTAATTCGGGAACGATTGGCACAGTCCCCCAAAACATCTGTATTGGCCAAAGAGCTTGCCAGCACCTTTAATATTCCCCGCAAACAGGTTTACGATACCATCCTGGCGCTCAAGGCCGCTGATCCCCAATGATGATCAATTCGCCCATCTTACAATCTGGATTTTGTATTCCCTAAAAATTGGCATTATGTTAAGTTGCCTGCCAACGCCTTGAAAAAGACAACAAAACAATGTAAAAGTAGCAACAATTTTTAATGATTTATTAGCAAACAAACTCAAACAACCACTCAATTCTCCAGGTGGAGACCGAATTTTCCAACATAAACAATAAAGGACTTAAAACGCCATGGGCATTGAAATCTACTATGGTATTGCCGGCATGTTGATTCTGTTTGCCATTTTTGACCTGGTGGTCGGGGTAACCAATGATGCGGTGAATTTTCTCAATTCATCCATCGGCTCCAAAGCCGCACCGTTTATCACTATTATGATCATTGCCAGTTTCGGTATTCTGGCCGGTGTAACATTTTCAGGCGGTATGATGGAAGTGGCTCGAAAAGGTATATTCCATCCAGAATTTTTCACCATGCCAGAATTGCTGACCATTTTTCTGGCGGTTATGATAACAGACATTCTGTTACTGGATCTGTTCAACACCCATGGTCTACCCACCTCCACCACGGTCTCCATTGTGTTTGAATTGCTGGGGGCCGCAGTGGCCCTATCCCTAATGAAAATACTAGACCACAGCAGCAATGGGCTGGCGTTGTGGGATTATATCAACACGGCAAAGGCCCTGGCCATTGTCGGCGGTATCTTGCTGTCCATTGTGGTGGCCTTTGCATCAGGTGCTATTGTACAACTCATCTCTCGGCTCATTTTCACCTTTGACTACAAAGAGCGGCTCAACAGGTACGGTGCGGCATGGGGTGGCATGGCCATGACCGCCATCACCTTTTTTATTTTAGTAAAAGGCGCCAAGGGCGCCACCTTTATGGATGCAGAAACCGTGGCATGGATAAAAGGGAACTCGCTAACCATTATGGCCGTCATATTTGCCGTATCCGCTGTTATTTTCCATATCATGATCCATCTATTCAAAATCAATATACTTAAACTCATTGTTCTCATTGGCACCTTTGCCCTGGCTATGGCATTTGCTGCCAATGACCTGGTAAACTTCATTGGGGTGCCGCTGGCCGGTCTAAACGCCTTTCAAAGTGCTTTGGCCTCAGCCGACCCCATGAACGTCACCATGGATGCGTTGAGCAAAAAGGTACAGTCCCAAACATTTATCATGCTCATTGCTGGTGCCATTATGGTAACCACCCTCTGGATTTCTAAAAAAGCCAGAACGGTAACGGAAACGGAGATCAGTCTGGGGCAGCAGGATGAAGGGATGGAACGGTTTGAATCCGTATGGCTGTCCCGCCGCATTGTAAACCTGTTTGACAGTTTATTCCTCTCTGTGAAAAACATTACCCCGATTCATATCAGAGAGGCAGTGGCCAAACGGGTCACCCCCTTGAACGAAACTAAACATGTATCTCAGAAGGAAAAGCCCTCATTTGATCTAATCCGAGCATCTGTAAATCTCATGGTGGCCTCGACGGTTGTCTCTTTTGCCACCTCCCTTAAACTGCCATTGTCTACCACCTATGTTACCTTTATGGTGGCCATGGGCAGCTCATTTTCCGATCAGGCCTGGGGCCGGGAAAGCGCGGTATACAGAATTACCGGGGTTCTCACGGTGGTTGGGGGGTGGTTCATGACCGCCTTTATTGCCTTTGTTGCGGCCTTTATTGCCGCCAACATCATTTACCGATTCAATCTGATAGGCATCATCGGCCTGATGGGCTTTGTGGCGTTTATGATCTGGAAAAATAAAAAGCACCACGAGGTCAAAGAAAAAGATAAGGAAGAGATCACGATTTTCCATCTTGAGAAAGTGGAAAATTTCCAGGACTCGGTCTCTGATACTTTTGACCATCTGGCATACCAGCTCAAAGGCATCAGAGACTCCCTGGACATGACCTTTGACGCACTGTTTGCCGAAAATTTAGACATACTGCGGGCACAGCGAAAGAAAACCAAGAAATTTCAGTTGGGCTCAAATATTATCATTGCCAATATATTTAAGGTGCTCCGACTGCTTGAACGGGAAGACAAAGAGGTATCATATAACTATTACCAGATTATCCGACGGCTTCAGAAGTTCACCGACGGCCACCGGGACACAGTGATCCGCTGCACCATGCATGTGGCCAACCGTCACAAAGGCCTGCTGCCGGTTCAGATCGAAGAACTCAAGGCCATTAAAAAGGTGTTTATAGACATCTTGGATCAGGTGGAAAGCGCATTCAGCCATAAGGATATTGTTGACTGCAACCACATTGGTGCCCAATTCCATTACCTCAGAGAATTGGTGGATGACTATAATGCCAACCAGATCCTTCGAATCCGGTCCACCTCTTCTAAAACCCGATTAAGTATCATGTTTTATGCCATCTCCGGTAACTGCGTCATGATGGCCAAACAGGTGGTTAAACTCCTTGAAATATTTAACGAAGCCTTCCCCTTAAACGACCCGAATAAATCGTGTAAAGAGGTGTTTGAAGATCATTCAGACGATTAATACTACACATCAAGATAACTTAAAGCGGGAAAGAGGAAACTAACACATCGGATTGCCGTCTCAAGAATACTTTGGAAAGCTGTCGATAGATATATGCAACCGGCATAGCGTGACACATTCATCACGTAAACCGATCTCGCCTTATGACAAAAACGTTTTACATAGAAACACTGGGCTGCAAAGTCAATACATACGAAAGTAACGGAATTGCGGCGGCCCTCGAGGAAGAAGGATGGATCCGGGGAAAAAAAGGTGATGTTGCAGACATCTGTATCATCAACACCTGTGCAGTCACGTCCAAGGCAGGGATGCAGTCCAGACAGGCCATCCGTCGTTTGATCCGGCAAAACCCTGGCGCAAAAATTATGGTCACCGGCTGCCATGCCCAGACTGATCCCGAAGTCATCAGAGAAATCAAAGAGATCGACGAGATTATTTGCCACAGGGACAAGGGAAAAATTGCAAGGTATATTGCGGGGAAATGTACCGAGGATCCGGCACTGTTCAGTTTCAAAAAAACCGATCATACCGAAACGGCTGATTTTATCGGCTTTGATAAACCGGTCACCGGCACTATGACCCGGGCCTATCTAAAAATCCAGGATGGGTGCAATCAGTTCTGCACCTACTGCATTATTCCCTACGCCCGGGGCGCCTCAGTCTCCATGCCCAAAGATCAGGTATTCTCTCATCTCAAAGGACTTTCCGAAAAAGGATTCCAAGAGATCATCATTACCGGCATCCACACTGGCCTTTACGGTCTGGACCTGGCCGAACCCACCACCCTTTCGGCACTGATACAGGAAATGGATGATCAAAAGGCGGCGGGCCGTATACGGATTTCTTCCATAGAGCCTAATGAAATCACACCGGAACTTATTGCCCTGGCCGGTGCAGATCACATCCTCTGCGACCATTTTCACATTCCCTTACAATCCGGTGATGATCACATCCTCCAGCAGATGAAACGACCCTACACCACAACAGCATTTCAGAAAGTGGTTCATGACATTCACACCGCCCTCCCCCATGCTGGCATCGGCCTGGACGTCATCATTGGATTCCCTGGAGAGACCGATACCCAGTTTAAAACCACCTACGAGCTGATCCGCAGCCTGCCCATTTCTTACCTACATGTATTCCCATTTTCCCCAAGAAAAGGCACCCCGGCCTATCATTTTACCCCTAAGGTGAATGGCAAAATCATCAAAGAACGATGTGCCCGCATGAGGAAATTAGACCAAGAAAAACGCAAGACTTTCATCAAACATAACATGAATCGCCCCCTGCAAGGGATCGTCCAACACCAAGAAGATAAAGCCACCGGACAGCTCAAAGCCGTCACATCAAACTACCTCACCGTACGGCTCAATAGTAAAGGCGAGCACATCAAAGGAAAATTGGTAGATCTGCGCATCACCGGTTTTGACGAGACACTGACAGTGTTTGGCACCCTGATCTCAAATTAAAGGTCTTAATCAAAAAAAATCAAAAACCGCGTGCCTTTCGGATGTGTTCGTAGGCCTCCTGGATTTCAGTAAACTTGTCATTGGCAAATTTGACAAACTCTTCGGGAAGCCCCTTGGACTCGATTTTATCGGGATGATACTCCTGAACCAGGGTTCTGTATTGCTTTTTAATCTCCTGATCTGTTGCCGTTTCATCACACTTGAGAACCGCGTAATAGGGATTTGCTTGTTTGCTATACCGGGATTTCAAGCGGTGATAGTCTGCCTGGGAATAGTTAAAAATTCGGACGGCTGACAGCAACATGTCCTCTTCTGAAGGCGCAATGTGCCCATCAGCAGCGGAAACCCTGAGCAAAATATCCAGCATGAGTTCAATGATATTGGGCTGATATCTGAACACAGTATAGAACTGACGGGCAAAGGCCTCAAAGGATTCTGGCGAAGAAACCGCCTGCCTGAAAATCTTTTTAGCGGTTTCCTGCCCAGCGGTATCCAGCTGGAGATCGTTTTTCATAAATCGCTGGACAGCGTTAATTTCCTCTTCTTTGACCCTGCCATCAGCTTTGGAAATTTTAGCCAGCATGGAAAACGCAGCAGTAAAGAATACCAACTGGGCTTCTTCATTTGAGGAGAGGGCGCTGCCCTCCCGCCCCGGTATGGATTTGAGGTATTCATCTTCTTTTTTGTCCACAAATGTATGTCCCAGGGCAGCCCCTGCGACTGCACCAATGGGCCCTCCCAGGGCCAATCCAATGGTGCCGCCGATCATCTTTCCAAGCCAGCTCATAAGAAATCCTTGTTTTGGTTAATGCACCAAGTTTATCACTTGTCACAAAGTCAAAGGTTATTTATAATCATCAAAGTCCTCACCGTCAAACCTTTAAGGGGAATTTATCCGTGCTGGCTAAAAACATTGTGGGTACCATTATTATCGTTCTTAATTTCGCAGGAATCGCCTTTTTGCTTTATGAGCTAAGCCTGTTGCTGTTTAACCACTTCTTCGCCAAAGGGACCGCGGAGGATGCGGTATCCAACCAATTACCGGCCCGTGAAGCGGAAAATGTTGTCATTGACAAAGAGATCATTCCACAAGAGGATGACTTGCTCAAAGATATGGACCTCTCAGACCTGGATACTCTAGATTTAGATGACTTTGAATAACTGTTATGGGTTGATCGGATCTGCCCGCCAGATCTGCCGGCAATACATTATCTACTCAATCACCGCCGTCATGATCGCCCTTGTTAGTGGCTGTGCACCAGGCCCCCAAGAGGGTTCCCCTGTCTATTATCAGCCCAGTCCTGAACATAGACAGCGATCAGCACTCACCGCAGCAGAAGACGCCCTGCTCCTGGCCCGTATTAAAGCAAAAATTTTCTCAGATGAACTCGTGGATCAGGGCCGCGTCACCATCAAGGTCAGACACGGGGTCGCCATCCTTGAAGGCAAAGCACAGGATGTCTACCACCGGCGCCTTCTCATGGATCTCATTCGTACCGTTGACGGCGTGGTGGGCGTAAAAAACCAAACAGACCTCATTCACAAAGGGACCACCTTTGTCACGGCTGCGGCGATTGTCCGAGACAACATACAGATGGCATTGCTTCAAGACCCGGATACTGCACCATGTCCCATCCAGGTCGCCGTTACCCGTCAAGAGGTAATCCTCACAGGCAGTACCAGGTCCCAGCCCATCAAACAAAAAGCGGCCGCCGTGGCAAAAAAATTCGCAGGCGACCGCCGTATTCTCAATCACTTATCGGTAGCAGACAATTAACCCAATTTCAAATCAGGCGATCTTTTTCTTCTGCCACCGTTTCTTTTCCTTTTCTTTGACTGGTGCGCAGCGGGTGTCTATGGTCCCCTCGCCAAGCAGGTCTTGCACTGCGCTGAAAAATTCAGGATGCGCATCGGCCCGGTATTCATCCCCCAGCTTCACCATGACTGGAGGGAGTGTATCGTTGACCCGAATTTTAAACAACGAGACACAATCTCCAGGATATCGCTCAATCAGGGGCTTGAGTTGATCAAAAATTTCCATCCCGTGTTTTTCGCCATCCACCTCAATGACAATCCCTGACGTCCACTCGGTTTCTGCCTGTTCAATGGGAACAATTTTCTCACCGATGAGTTTCACGGTGGTATCAGTTTTCTGAACCTCGGCCTCAAGGATGACAATCTGTTCCTCGGACAAAAGCGTATGCACCTTGGCATATAGATTGGGGAAGACCACCACCTCCACCATGGCGGATTGATCTTCTATGGCACAAAATGCCATCATGTCCCCTTTTTTGGTCTTATGCACCTTGAGCACCTTCAGCGTTCCGCCGATACGAATCATGCGTTCATTGGGCATATCCTGGAGAGTAATAGTATTGACACTGGTGTATTTTTTAATGATATCCGCATATTTATCCATGGGGTGCCCGGTGATATAAAAGCCCAGGGCATCTTTTTCCATTTCCAGCAGCTCATTGTCTTCCCATTCTTCCATATGAGGCATTTTGGGCACGAGAGACGGTAAGGCCACGCCCATGCCGGAATCGGCGAACAGATCCAGTTGGGCATCGGCTTTTTCACGCTGGATCCGATTCCCATGTTCCAGTGCCTCTTCTATCACTGCCATCATCTGACGCCGATTGTTACCCGTGGCGTCAAACGCACCACACTTGATCAAGGCTTCCAACACTTTTTTGTTCGCACCGCTGACCCGCTCACAAAAGTTATAAAGGGTATCAAACGGGCCGTCCTTTTCTCGAACCTTTACAATGGCTTCAATAATGGCGTCCCCAACCCCTTTAACAGCGGCCATACCAAACCGAATGGCCCCATTTTCCACGGTAAAAAACACATCACTCTGGTTGACGTCCGGCGGCAACACCTCAATATTGTGGGCTCGGCATTCCTCCATATATTTAAGAACCGCATCCGAGTTACTCCGTTCCGAAGTCATCAGTGCGGCAATAAACTCAACTGGGAAATGGGCTTTTAAAAATGCGGTCTGAAATGAGATGAGCGCATAGGCGGCTGAATGGGATTTATTGAACCCGTATCCACCGAATTTTTCCATGAGATTAAACAGCTCCGCCGCCTTCTTTGGATCGTGGCCGTTCTCTTTGGCTCCCTTCATGAACAGGTTCCGATGCTCTTCCATCATAGAGGCGATTTTTTTACCCATGGCCTTTCGAAGGCCATCTGCATCAGCCATGGAGTAGTTGGCAAGGACACCACCAATCTTCATCACCTGTTCCTGGTATAGGATTACCCCATAGGTTTCATCAAGCACCTCTTCCAATTCCGGGAACAGATATTCCACAGGTTCCCGGCCGTGCTTTCTTTCCACATAGGCGTCGGCCATACCGGAATCTAAAGGCCCCGGACGGTACAACGCCACCAAGGCCACAATATCGGAAAAACTGGCCGGCTTGAGCCGGGCAATCAGCTCTTTCATGCCCGAGCTTTCCAGCTGGAACACCCCAGTGGTATCTGAACTCTGGAGGAGTTCAAAGGTCTTTTTGTCTTTAGGATCCAGATGGAGAAGATCTGGCGGTTCTTTGCCCTGCTTTTCAATCAGTCTGATGCAGTTTTTAATCACTGTCAGGTTGCGCAGCCCTAAAAAGTCAAACTTCACCAGCCCCTGCTTCTCCGTATAGGTCATGTCGAACTGGGTAATGGTTTCCCCCTCTTTACCACGGAACAACGGCAGGTATTGGTACAACGGTTTATCCGACACCACAACACCGGCTGCATGGGTGGACGCATGACGGGGCAGCCCTTCAAGAAGCTGGGCAATCTCCAGCATCTGGGCTTTTTCAGGGGTTTCTTGGCATTTATCCACGATAGCCGGTACATCTTCAATGGCCTTGGCCAGATTCTTGGACATATCTGGAATCATCTTGGCGATTTCATCCACCTCGGAAAGGGGAATCCCTAAGGCCCGGCCTACATCTCGGATCACAGCTTTGGCTTTAAGCTTTCCAAATGTAATAATTTGGCAGACATAATCTGCCCCGCCATATCGATCAATGGTATACTGGTAGACCTTATCCCGACCTTCAATACAGAAATCAACATCAATATCCGGCATGGAGATACGGGCCGGATTCAAGAAGCGTTCAAAAATCAGCCCGTGTTCGATGGGATCAAGCGCGGTAATGCCCATGGCATAAGCCACCATGGACCCGGCAGCCGACCCCCGCCCCGGCCCTACGGGGACGCCAATATCTTTGGCGTGCTGGATAAAGTCCGCAACAATTAGGAAATACCCGGGAAACCCCATATCCAGGATAATACCAATTTCATAGTCAATGCGTTCCCGGTAAACCTGCTCATCGATATCGGGATTTTTTTCCTTAATCTTTGCCAGCCTTGTTTCAAATCCTTCTCTGGCCAACTTTTCAAACAGCTGGGCTTCTGACACACCCTTTTCCCGTGAAAACACGGGAAAATGATAGCTCTTATCCCCCCAGACCAAATTGCACTGGTCTGCAATGAGTTGGGTGTTGGAAATGGCATCAGGGTATTGTCCTAAACTGTTCTGCATCTCTTCCGATGACTTGAAATACAGCTCATCGGAATCAAAGCGAAACCGTTTTGGATTATCATAGGTGTCCCCGGTCTGAATGCACAAGAGGATTTCATGGGCTTTGGCATCCCCCTTTGACAAATAGTGGCAGTCATTGGTGGCCACCAAGGGGATGGACAACCGCTGGGAAATATCCAGAATCCCTTGATTAACCTTATGCTGGATCTCCATGCCATTTTCCTGAACTTCCAGGAAAAAATTCCCTTCTCCAAGGATTTTCTGATAAAAAATGGCCTTATCATCGGCGGCGGCCATGTCTCCGGCCAGAATGGCCTGGGGGATATCCCCTTTGAGGCAGGCGGAAAGCCCGATCAGTCCTTCACTGTGTTCTGCCAACAGCTCCCGGTCGATACGGGGTTTATAATAAAACCCCTTTAGCTGGGCCACGGATACCATCTTGCACAGGTTTTGATACCCCTGATGATCCTTGGCCAGGAGCACCAGGTGATTCAGACCTTTTTTATCCATCTGGGTTCGGTCGTTGAGGGTGCGCGGCGCCACATATACTTCGCAGCCCACAATGGGTTTAATGCCAGCCTTTTGGGCCTTTTCATAAAACTCTGCCGCGCCGAACATGGTGCCATGGTCGGTCATGGCCACGGCTGTCATATTGTATTCCTTGGCCCGCTTCAGCAGGGCATCCAGACGGATGGCACCGTCCAGCAGAGAATACTCGGTGTGC
>PDWI01010984.1_pt1 | contig 10026 bp, 6 predicted proteins | sample 1430891 | NCBI WGS metagenome assembly PDWI01 (sample SAMN01162508, study PRJNA174530) | Oral metagenome, whole genome shotgun sequencing project. | biome: Marine environment; feature: Marine mammal; material: Swab sample of the gingival sulcus; isolation source: swab sample of gingival sulcus... | reverse complement strand
GAGATAAAAAGAGTTTTAACCAAAGTTCATTACTCTTACATCAAAAGAATAATAAATAAAATCATAAATTTTTCTTCAAGAACAGAAGCTGAAGAATATTTAATTGAAAAAATGTTAAATAAATACCCTGATCTTTTCGTTAAGAATACAATCCATTACGATAAAGACACTATGTATTAAAGAGAGAGAAGAAGAATGTTAGCAAAAAACGATTTAGAATATATTTCCCAAAAAAGCCAAACAAATTTTAATATTGTAAAAAGAACAGTTGAAATGTTACAAGGAGGCATGACTGTTCCCTTTATTTCAAGATATAGAAAAGAAGTTACTTCAAATTTATCCGAAATTTCCGTACGGCAGATTGAAGAGCTTTTAAACGATATTATACAATTAAACGAAAGAAAAGATACAATAAAGAAAACTATAGAGAAACAGGAAAAGCTTAGCAAAGAATTAGAAGAGAAAATTAATAATTGTTATTCAAAAACAAAATTAGAAGATATTTATCTCCCATATAAACCTAAACGCAAAACAAGAGCTTCCATAGCCAAAGAAAAAGGCTTAATGCCTTTGGCACAAGTAATTATGGATACAGAAAATAATCAAAACATAGAAGAGCTTGCTAAATCTATTGTTTTAGAAGATAAAACAATAAGCACGGAAGAAAAACTCAAAGGAGCAAGCGATATTCTTGCAGAAATGTTCTCAGAAAATATAGAATTGAGAAATCATATAAGAAAAAAAATACAAAACCAAGGAGAGCTTGAATCTAAAGTAACAAGCGAATGGAAAGATAAAAGATCTAAATATGAACAATATTATGATTATAAAGAAAAATTAAACGCCATTCCTTCTCACAGGTTTCTTGCCATAAAAAGAGGAGAAAAAGAAAAAATTCTAAAAACTTCTGTTTTTTATAGTGATGAAATATGGACTCCCTCTTTATTAAATTTTGTTTACTTGGGAGAAGCAAGAAAAGATTTTATTGAAAATGCACTTAAAGATTCATTAAAGAGATTATTATTACCCTCTTTGGAAAATGAAATAATAAAAGAAACAAAAGATAAATCAGATGAAGATGCTATTACTATATTCGCTAAAAATTTAGAGAAACTACTACTTGCACCACCTGCAGGAGCATTAACAACTCTGGCAGTAGATCCCGGATATAGAACCGGATGTAAAATAGTTGTCTTGGATGAAACAGGAAAACTTTTAACAGAAAATGTTATTTACCCGACAAAACCTCTAGCTAAAATAAAAGAAGCACAAGATATTGTGGAAGAACTTATCTCAAAATTTGACGTTAAAGCGGTAGTTATAGGTAATGGTACAGCATCTAAAGAAACAAAAGATTTTTTTAAGTCTTTTTTACCCTCAAACATATCTCTAAATGTCATCAGTGAAGCTGGAGCTTCTGTTTATTCTGCCTCTGATGTGGCAGTAGAAGAATTTCCCAATAAAGATGTCACTGTAAGAGGAGCTGTTTCCATAGGTCGTCGTTTTCAAGACCCTCTATCGGAATTAGTTAAAATAGAGGCAAAGTCTATTGGTGTAGGGCAATATCAACATGATGTAAATCAAGTTTTATTAAAAGATAAACTTGATTATGTAGTTGTCTCAGCGGTGAACAGAGTAGGAGTAGATGTAAACAGAGCCTCTGTACACCTGCTAAAATATGTCTCGGGAATAGGAAAAAGAGTTGCTAAAAATATTGTTGATTACAGAAATTCTCACGGGCAGTTTAAAAACAGGGAAGAAATAAAAAACACGCCTCTGTTGGGAGACAAAATTTTTCAACAAAGTGCCGGATTCTTAAGGGTAACAGATGGAGAAAACCCTTTAGATAAAACAGGGATACATCCAGAGAGTTACTTTATAGTCCATAATATTTGTGAAAAAAAGAAATGCGATATCAAAAGATTAATGGAAGAAAAAGATCTTCTTAACACTATTAATCCCCAAGAGTATATCCAAGATAATTTTGGTTTATTAACTGTTAAAGATATTATAGGAGAATTAAAAAATCCAGGAAGAGATCCAAGAGATACTTTTGAAAAATTTGAGTTTGAAGAGAGTATAAAAGATATAGATGATTTAAAAGAGGGCATGGTATTGCCTGGAATAATTACCAATGTTGCAAAATTTGGTGTTTTTGTAGATATTGGCATACATAATGACGGATTGGTACATCTGTCAGAAATTGCTCATCGTTTTATAAAAGATCCAACAGAACTTTTGTCTGTGGGAGATACAGTAAAAGTAAAAGTTATAGGAATAGATAAAACTTTAAGCAGAATACAATTAAGCATAAAAAGATTAAAAGAAAAACCTCAAAAAAAGAGAAAAAATAAAAAGTTAAATGCCACAAACAGCCTAAGAGAAGCTTGGGGCTGTAAATAAAAATGGTAAAGGAGTATATTAATGAATGAACAAAGTTTTGCAGAAATGTTTGAAGAATCAAATTCTTTAAACAAAGAATATTTACCCGGAGAAGAGATAAGTGTTAAAATTGTTGAAATAGATAATCAATATTTATTTTTGGATTTAGGGAGCAGACTGGGCGGTATTTTAGACAAAAAAGAAATAAGCGATGAAGAACAATTAAAAAATCTTAAAGTCGGTGATTTTATAAAAGCATTTATTGTAAAAAAAGAAAAAGGTGCTTATTTATGCACAACAAAAAAATTGGCTAGAGAACGAAAGTTTGAAGACGGCGGAGATAAAAAAAATAAAGCTCTTCTAGACGCTTATAATAACAACTTATCAATAAAAGGAATTGTTAATTCTGTAAATAAAGGAGGCTTTGAAGTTAAAGTCAAAAATAATAGGTGTTTTTGCCCAATTTCTCAAATAGATGTTTCTTATTGCGAGAACCCCGAATCTTTCGTAGGAAAGAGTTTTTTATTTAAAGTTATAAAGTATGAAGAACAAGGAAGAAACATTGTCTTAAGCAGAAGAGCTCTTTTGGAAGAAGAAAGAGAAGAAAAAGTAAAAAATCTTATGGAAACTCTAAAAGAAGGGGACGAGGTTTTTGGTGTAGTGAAAAGTATAAAAAATTACGGTGCTTTCATTGATATCGGCGGAATAGAAGGCTTAATGCACATTTCCGAAATGAGTTGGCAAAGAACTCAAAATTTAGAAAATCACCTCAATGTAGGAGATAAAGTAAAAGTAAAGGTAATATCTATAGATAAAGAAAATATGAAAATCTCTTTAAGTATAAAAGCACTTGAAGAAAACCCTTCTGAAAAAATATTTAAAGAAATAGAAGTCGGTCATATATTTAAAGGAAAGGTTACCCAACTTAAAACTTTTGGTGCTTTTATAGAAATAAAAGATGGCGTTGAAGCTCTCTTGCATATCTCAAATATTAAGAGTCAAAATAGGATTTCCCATCCAAAAGAAGTTCTAAAAATCGGAGAAGAAATCAATGTTGTAATTACTCAAATAGATAAAGAAAACAAAAAAATCTCTCTTAATATACATGAAGAGCATGAAGATTATGCCAAAGAATTAAACACCTTAAAGAAAGAAGATCAAACATCAAACAGTGGCACCTTAGCAGATCAATTAGATTCTTTTCTAAAAAAATAATGAGGTGTACATGAATTTTTGTGATTACGATTTAGATCCAAGAATAATCAAAGGATTGGAAGAAGCAGGATATAAAGAGGCTTTCTCTATTCAAGAAAAAGTCTTAAAAAAAGCAATGGAAAAGAAGGATTTATGCGTTCACTCTCAAACAGGAACAGGTAAAACATGTGCTTTTTTAATAAGTTTTTTTCAAAATTTTTGTATAAGCAAAACAAAAAAGAAATGCCTAGTTCTTTCTCCTACAAGAGAACTCGCCGTACAAATAGAACAAGAAGCCAAAAAATTAGGAAAATACTTAAACATACAAACTTTGGCAATTTACGGAGGAGTTGGTTACGAGAAACAGATAAAAAACATAAACAAAGGAGCAGACTTAATTATCGCTACACCCGGTCGTATTATTGACCTCTATAAACAAAAAATCTTTTCTTTTAAAGAGTTTGACTTTGTAGTTATTGACGAAGCAGACAGAATGTTTGATATGGGGTTTAGAAATGAAGTTATAGGAATTTTAAAAGCACTTAAACCAAAATCAGAAAGGCAAGGCATTCTTCTAAGTGCTACTATGAATTACGAAGTTGTCAATATTTCTAATAAATTTTTTAACAATACAGAAATTATTTCAGACGATACAAAACAAATTACCGTAGAAAAAATAGAACAAAAACTTTTTCATTTAAATGAAAAGGAAAAACTTAGTCTGCTTCTAGGTCTTATCAAAAAAGATAAGCCTAAATCAGTTCTCATTTTTACCAATATGAAGCACACTGCCGTGCAATTAGCCAAAAGGTTAAGATATAATAATTTAAAAGCTTTGGCTTTAACAGGAGATTTATCTCAATATAAAAGACTTAACACAACAAAGGCGTTTAAAGGCGGAGAAGTGGCAATTCTCGTTGCAACCGATGTAGCAGCAAGAGGTTTACATATTAATGATTTAGAGCTTGTTGTAAATTACGACTTGCCATCAGATTGTGAGAATTATGTCCATAGAATAGGAAGAACAGCAAGAGCAGGAAAAAGTGGGGTTGCCGTATCATTTGCTTGCGATAAATATATTTATAACTTGGAAGCAATAGAAACATATATAAAAATGAAAATACCGGTTACCTCTCTCAATGAGAATCTTTTAGAAAAAGATTTAAGTGTAGGTCTTAATTACAGCCAATTAGAAAGAAAAACAAAACAAGAAAGAAAGGGAAGTAAGTTAAATGTAAAAAAAACACCTCGTAAAAAAGGAGGTTCTGCTAACAAAAAGAAGATTCCTAAAACCATAACAGAGAAAAAACAAAAAAAAGGCAAAGTTGTTGCTGATAAAAAAGCTCCCTTAAGCTCAAAAAAGAAAAGAAGAAATAGAAATAAATCAAGTAACGACTTAGAAAAAAGATTAAGTTATTATAAGAAAAAATATGGAGAAAATTTCTCTGTAAATAAAGAAGCAAGCAAGCAAGAACCCAGAATAGAGAATAAAAAAGAAGAAAAAGATAAAGGTTTATTAAAAAAACTTAAATCTTTTTTACATTTTTAATCCTTACAAGGAGATTATTTTGATAATAGCAGAGATAGGTATTAATCACGGAGGCTCTCTTTCTGACGCTCTGAAAATGATTGAGGAGGCCGGTAATTGCGGAGCAAAAGCAGTAAAATTTCAAGGCTTTAAGGCAAATGAAATGTACGTTGCCAATGCTCCCGGCTTTAGCCATACAAGCAAAGATATTGTTAATGAATTAAGAAAATACGAAATTAAGGACGATTGGTGGCCTTTACTTAAAAAAAAAGCTGATGAAAATAATTTATTGTTCGGGATTTCCATTTTTGATGACTACTCATTAAATATTATCAAAGAACATAAAATAAAACTCGATTTTGTAAAAATAGCTTCGGGAGAAGTCACTAACTTACCTTTCATAAAAAAACAAATTTCTTTATCCTCAAAATTTATTGTTTCCACAGGTATGGCAAATCTTAAAGAGATTGAAGAATTAGTAAATATGTTAAAAAATGAAAATATTCAAGATATAACATTATTGGAGTGTACTTCTGTATATCCTGCTCAAAGTAAAAATATTTATTTATTGAATATAGATTTTCTAAAAAAACACTTTAATTTACCCGTAGGTTTTTCCGATCACTCAAAAGGTTATATTCAAGCTATTGCCGCTATTGCGAGAGGTGCAATGGTAATAGAGAAACATTTTTGCTTGGAACATTCAAAAGGTCCTGACATTCCTCTCTCGGCATTACCCAAAGATTTAAAAATAATTGCTCAAGCCGCCGAAGAAATAAAACACTCCCTTAAAAGCAATGAAAAAGAATTTATACAGGAAGCAGAAAAAGAGGGAAGACTTTTGGGCAGAAAAAGTTGGGTTAGCAAAAAAGACATAAAAAAAGGAGAAGTGCTAAATGAAACAAATACTACTTTTAAAAGACCCGGAACCGGCATTTCTCCCCTAAAAGCAGAAAAGAAATTTGGTGTAAAAGCTGTTATAAACATAAAAAAAGATACAATTATCAATGAAGATATGATAAAAGGATAATATCATTTGTATAAAAAATTTTATTTTATAAATAATGGAGTATAATTAAGTTTAATTATTATAAGGAGAAATGAATGGAAAGAATTGTAGAGTGTGTCCCTAACTTTTCTGAAGGAAGAGATAAGGCTGTAATAGAAAAAATTTGTGAGGCAATAAAAAGTGTAGAAGATGTAAAATTATTGGATGTGGATCCCGGTGAAGCCACAAACAGAACCGTGGTAACTATTGCCGGTAATCCCAAAAGTGTTATAGAAGCCGCTTTTAGAGGTATAAAAAAAGCTTCGGAACTTATTGATATGTCCAAACATAAAGGAGCACATGCAAGAATGGGTGCAACAGACGTATGTCCTTTTATCCCTGTATCCGGTGTAGATATGGATGATTGTGTCTTAATGGCAAAAGAGTTGGGGAAAAGAGTAGGAGAAGAATTAAATATTCCTGTTTATCTTTATGCACAAGCCGCTCAAAAACCGGAAAGGAAGAGACTACCCGATATAAGAGAAGGGGAGTACGAAGCACTGGAACAAAAACTTAAAGACGAAAATTTTAAACCCGATTTTGGAGAAGCCAAATTTAATGCCAAAGCCGGAGCAACGGCAATTGGAGCAAGAGATTTCTTAATTGCTTATAACATAAATATTAATAGTAGAGATAAAAAATTAGCATCAAAAATTGCCAATAGAGTAAGAGAAAAAGGAAGAAGAGTTAAAGATAAAGTAACAAAAAAAATGAAAACCATACCGGGTACATGTAAACATGTGCAAGGAATGGGCTGGTATATAGAAGAGTATAATAGAGCACAAATCACAGTTAATATACTCAATTACCATGAAACACCAATTTATAAGGTCTTTGAAGATTGTCGTAAATTCGCCGATGAATTTGGAGTCAGGATAACCGGAAGTGAGTTGGTAGGGCTTGTTCCTTTGGAATGTCTGCTTAATGCAGGAGATTATTATTTAAGAAAACAAAATGGTACAACAGGAGTTTCGGAAAGAGATAAAATAACAACAGCCATTCAATCTTTGGGTCTTGAAGATATTACTCCTTTTAATCCCGACGAAAGAATAATAGAATACAAACTTAAAAAACCGGGAAGACTTGTTTCTATGACTCTTTGTGAATTTGCCGATGAATTGGCATCAGATTCACCTGCTCCCGGAGGAGGCAGTATTGCCGCTCTTAACGGAGTGCTTGCCGCAGGATTAAGCACTATGGTAGGAAACTTAACCTATAACAAAAAAGCATATAAAGAACATAGAGATACCATGATAGAACTTTCTCATAACGGACAAAAATTAAAAGATTTCTTTATAAAAGCAATAGATGACGATACCAATGCTTTTAACTTAATTATGGATGCTTTTTCCTTACCAAAATCAAACGAAGAAGAAATTGAATTAAGAAACAAAGCAATAGAAGATGCCACAAAAGAAGCTGTCAGAATTCCTTTTTCTGTTCTTGAAAAATCTTTGGATGCCGTTAATATGGCTTTGACAGCAGCAGAAAAAGGTAATCAAAACTCTCTCTCCGATGCCGGTGTTGCTTCTCTTTGTGCTTCTTTATCCGCTGAAGGTGCTTGTTATAATGTTTTAATAAACTTACAGGATATTAAAGATGATGACTTTATCAAAGAGTATAAAAGTAAAGCAATTAAATTAAACCAAGAGATACAGGATAAAGCAGAAAAAATCAAAACACTGATAAGAGAAAAGTTAGGCTATAATAATTAAAGAGGACAAAATGGATAAAAAAGTAAGCGAATTTAAACTTTCAAGCAAGTTACCTCCAAAACAAGAATTTAAAGAGGGAATAAGAAGAGCTCCTGACAGAGGGCTTAACTTAAATAAAAATCAAATCAAACTGGCACTCAAAAACGCTCTTAGATATATTCCAAAAGAATTACACGAGACTTTAGCACCGGAATTTCTTGAAGAACTAAAAAGTATGGGCAGAATATATGCTTACAGATACAGACCCCAAGGTGAAATAAAAGGCAGAAATATAGATGACTACAAAGGGAATTGTATTGAAGGCAAAGCCTTGCAATTAATGATTGACAATAATCTTGACTTTGATGTAGCACTTTACCCTTACGAGCTTGTAACCTACGGAGAAACAGGTCAGGTAATGCAGAATTGGATGCAATATCAACTTATAAAAAAATATCTTCAAGAAATGACAGATGAACAGACTTTAGTAATTTATTCAGGTCATCCTTTGGGACTTTTTCCCACAAAAAAAGAAGCTCCCAGAGTAATATCAACAAACGGATTGCTTGTAGGCGAATATGATAATCTTGACAGCTTTAATAAAGCGGCAGCTCTTGGTGTGAGTAATTACGGTCAAATGACTGCAGGCGGCTGGATGTACATAGGGCCTCAAGGTATAGTACACGGGACTTATATTAGTATTTTAAATGCTTCAAGGCTTTATCTGGGTAGAAGAGAAGATGAAGACCTTAAAGGACTTTTATACGTAAGCTCAGGGCTTGGTGGAATGAGCGGTGCTCAACCCAAAGCCGTAGAAATTGCCGGAGGAATAGGAGTTATCGCAGAGGTTGATTATTCAAGAATAAAAACAAGACATGAACAGGGCTGGGTAGGTAAAGTTTCGGCAAATCTTGATGAAATAGCAAAATGGATAAAAGAGTATAAAGAAAAAGAAGAGTCAGTCTCTATAGCTTATCACGGAAATATTGTAGATTTACTCGATTATTTCTTAAAAAATAATATAAAAATCGATTTAGCTTCGGATCAAACTTCCTGCCATGAACCTTACACAGGAGGTTATACCCCTGTAGGATACAATTTTGAAGAGTCCAGAAAATTATTGGTAAGTAAGCCCAAAAAATTTAAAGAAGCAGTGGATAAATCTCTTTTAAAACATTACAGCATAATAAATGCCTTAAAAGAAAAAGGAACTTACTTCTGGGATTACGGCAATTCATTTCTAAAAGCAGTTTATGATGCCGGAGCAAAAGAAGTGGCAATTGATCCCGATGATCCCACAGGAGGTTTCGTATACCCAAGCTATGTGGAACATATAATGGGGCCTATGTGTTTTGATTACGGCTATGGACCTTTTAGATGGGTATGTTTATCGGGCAAAGAAGAAGATTTAAGAAAAAGTGATAAAGCGGCAATGGAATGTATTGATCCTAATAGAAGAGGAATGGACAGAGATAATTACCATTGGATAAAAAATGCAGAAAAAAATAAACTGGTTGTAGGAAGTCAGGCAAGAATCTTATATGCAGATGCAGAAGGCAGAGTAAATATAGCATTAAAATTTAATGAAATGATTAGAAATAAAGAGCTTGGTCCTATCATGATTGGAAGAGATCATCACGATGTCTCAGGAACTGATTCCCCCTTTAGAGAAACTTCAAACATAAAAGACGGTAGTAATATTTGTGCCGATATGTCAATACAAAACTTCACGGGAGATGCCGTAAGAGGTATGACACTTACCGTGCTTTCTAATGGAGGAGGATGCGGAATAGGTAAAGTTTCAAATGGTGGATTTGGTTTAGTGCTTGACGGCAGTGAACTTAAAGACGAAATTATTAAATCTGCACTTGATTGGGATGTTATGAACGGTATTGCAAGAAGAGCATGGGCAAGAAACGAACACGCAATAGAAGTTTCTAATTATTGGAATGAAAAAAATAAAGGCAAAGGTTATATAACAACACCAAATATTGTGGAAGATAATTTAATAGACAATTTAGTAAAATAAAAAATAAGATAGTGCAATCTTCTTTTTGATTGCACTATCTTATTAATAAAATATTTAAGACCGTTGCAAGGTAGATTTTTCCCCAAGAGTTTATTTTTCTTGCTTATTGCTGTTTGATTGTTTATATTTAATAATTAATTATAAATTTGAA
>PDWI01010983.1_pt1 | contig 10026 bp, 11 predicted proteins | sample 1430891 | NCBI WGS metagenome assembly PDWI01 (sample SAMN01162508, study PRJNA174530) | Oral metagenome, whole genome shotgun sequencing project. | biome: Marine environment; feature: Marine mammal; material: Swab sample of the gingival sulcus; isolation source: swab sample of gingival sulcus... | reverse complement strand
ATAATGTAAATTATGGGCGATGTTTTTATCAAATATCACTACATTTAGCATATTACACCGTGTAAACCTCAAGCTAAAAAAGCATAACATTATGTATATAATTATATTTTCCACAATTCCTTATCCCGAACTCGCGTTAATTTAATGAGTAACTGGATTACATAACAATGCAAGCACTAAATATAATATCTTAAACTCTCTAAATCCTCAGAGACAAACCCTAAATTATCACAGTGTGTTACTGCTTGGTGTGCTGCTCTCTTTATTTCATTTTTCAAGTTTGACCAAGAAACAGTAATTTCTTTAACTTCACTAGAACCAGAAAAAAAGTGTAACTCTATATTATTATCAATCAACAGCCTACCCCTCACGGAGAAGTCTCCATCCATAAACAACATTTGCATTCCAGAGCTTACACTCCAACTATGTAAAAGTACGATAGTAAAATCAGACCATTTCTTTTCTGGAAAATAAAAATCATTAAATCGAAAATAGATTTCTGAAGTAATATTTCCTCTACCTGATTGAAAAAAAGAATCATTATTAATCACTATTTCCACAAGAATACCTCTCATCTTAACTATTGTATGTAAGCTATAAATTTTTTGGGTAAGCGGTTTCTATCTCTTTGGCTTTTGTATTCACCCACATTTCTATTCTTTTGTTACCAAAAGGTCCAGATACTTTGACTCTATGCGGTGGCTGTGAGCCAATTCTCCTTCCATAACGATATGCGTTTCTTATCGCTTTTTCTATTTGTTTCTCTGTCATACCATCATAAAACAAATCCTTCCTACTATTTCGCATTACCCGACTTCCTCCTTTTGTATGCCCCGTTAAAACTTCTTCCATATCAATTTTTACCCTTTTCCAGCTAGGTAGATTTATAGGCTTACACTTATTATGCACCCAAACCCGTTCATCACTAACCGCATAAGTATGGAAATCTTCAACCTCAAAGTTATACATTTGCATTGATTGCTCAATGCGTTTGTTGCTGACCACTGTTAGCACTTGATAATCAAGGCTGACAAGCTGGTCATTCGCTTTTAGCTCACTTGCTGGGATAAAACCTTTATTCGGCACATAAAATGGATGTTCATCGGAAGTGATGATAACTTCTTCGTTGATATTCCAACTGCTAACGGTTAATTCGCGTAAATCATCATCGTGCCATTCAACGAATTTATACGTGATTTGCTTGGCTGTTACTTACCTTTAATACCAATCGGTGGGTATCGCTTCGCTCCACACTACCCTACAATATTTTTCAAAACCAAACCGCCTTACGCGTTAGCCTTTCCTTTCCCCAGTAAAACGCAGTTGGGAAAATTTAGGCGTTTCGGTGGGGAATATGGGAATATCTACCCAAACGCCTTCTTTACCCTTCCAGAAAGTAACTTTTCCAATTGGCATGACCAACTGCGGTTTTTAGGGTTAAACAAATGGCAAATCATCTGTTAACTCTGTTGCCACCCCAAGGTAGTTGCTAGGCGTTAGTTGCTGTAATTCCGCTTTGGCGGCTTCGGGTAGCGCCAAACTATCAATGAAAGTACGCATATTGGCTTCATTCATGACTTTACCGCGGGTGAAGTCCTTGAGTAATTCGTATGCGCCTTCGATTTGATAGCGACGCATCACCGTTTGAATCGGTTCGGCCAACACTTCCCAAGCATTATCCAAATCGTCAGCGAGGGCATCTTTATTGATTTCCAACTTGTTCAAACCTTTTAGCAGTGAGCTATAAGCAATTAGACAATGGCCAAACGCCGTCCCCATTGTGCGTAGCACGGTAGAATCCGTTAAATCACGCTGCCAGCGCGATACGGGTAATTTCAGTGCCAAATGCTCTAGCAAAGCGTTGGCAACACCTAAATTGCCTTCGGCATTTTCAAAATCAATGGGGTTGACCTTATGGGGCATGGTGGATGAGCCGACTTCGCCCTTGATGACCTTTTGTTTAAAATAGCCATTGGAAATATAGCCCCAAATGTCACGCGACAAATCCAGTAAAATCGTATTAGCGCGCACCAAAGCGTGGCAGTATTCGGCAATGTAATCGTGAGGTTCAATTTGCGTGGTGTAGGGGTTATAGGTAAGCCCCAGTTGCTTTTCGATAACTTGTTGGGAAAAAGCGCGCCAATCTACATCGGGATAAGCTGACAAGTGGGCGTTGAAGTTACCTACCGCGCCGTTCATTTTCCCCAGTATTTCTACATTGGCAAACTGCTGTTGTTGGCGCGACAAACGGGCAACGACATTGGCAATTTCTTTACCCAAAGTGGTGGGGCTGGCGGTCTGACCATGGGTGCGCGACAGCATCGGCGTAGCGCGGAAGGCGTGGGCAAGCTCCCCTAATTTTTTATTGACTGCCGTCAGCGCGGGCGTTAGCACTTTGTCGCGCCCGTCTCGCAGCATCATGCCATAAGCGGTGTTATTAATGTCTTCTGAAGTACAGGCAAAGTGTAAGAATTCGGCTTGCTTCGCTAGCTCATCATTGCCCTTAAAATCTTCTTTCAGTTGGTACTCAACGGCTTTGACATCGTGGTTAGTGACTTTTTCAATAGCTTTGACTTTTTCCGCGGTATCGACGTTAAAATCGTTTTGCAACTGTTTTAAATAAGCGCTTGCCGTTTCGGAAAGTGTGGGTAATTCTTGAATATCATCGTGCTCAGAAAGGGCTTTAAACCATTCAATTTCGATAAAATAACGATAGGCAATTAAAGCGTACTCGGAAAAATAAGGCGACAAGTCGCGGGTTTTGTCAAAATAGCGACCATCTACGGCGGAAATATGGGTTAGTGCTGTCATGGGTATATACTCTGTAGTGTTTGGGGAATCTTAAAGAATCTTGGAAAATTTTGGAGAATTGATGAATGGGTTGAAGATATAATCGCCGAGATGTTGACATCTCGGCGATTCAAGGCACATCCACTACTGAACGCGCCCACAAAGTCTAGGGTTATTCTGACTTAGGTTCATCTGCCTGAGGTTTATTGGTATTAATGCCCAATAGGGTGTAGAGTAGGCAGTTGCTCACCAAACCCGTTGCTAGCGGGACAATGCCAATATAGCCCCATACGCCAATTGTGCCCATCGCTGCTAAAGCGATCAGCGCGATACCTAAAACAATGCGTACGACACGGTCAATAAGACCAACATTTTTCTTAAACATAAGTAAACCTCTTGTGTTTTTTTGTGAATGATAGGGAGTTACCGCGCTATTATAACGTCAATTTGGCGATACGGATAGCCTAACCTAAAAAGCTGTGTAAATGCCTTTGCCCTGTGGTGAAGGGAGGAAAGCTTACAAAGCGCTAACCGCGGTAAACGCGTCAACACAATCCAAACCTTGAGCCTCGGCTACCGCGCGATAGGTCAATTTGCCCTGACAGACATTTAGACCGTTTAACAAGTGCTTGTCATCTAACAGTGCCTGTTTAATGCCTTTGTTGGCAATGGCAACTACAAACGGCAAGGTGGCGTTATTCAGCGCGTAAGTCGAGGTCAACGGCACACCACCCGGCATATTGGCCACACAGTACAGCACCACGTCGTCGCTGACAAAGGTCGGGGCTTCGTGGGTGGTGGCTTTGGATGCATCCGTACAACCGCCTTGGTCAATGGCCACGTCAACGATAACGGCGCCTGCTTTCATCTTGGCCAAAATGTCTTGCGTCACCAACTTAGGTGCATTTGCCCCGGGAATCAACACCGTGCCCACCACTAAATCCGCTTGGGTACAATGGGCTTCTACCGCGTGGGCGGTGGAATAAACCGTTTTAATGCGGCCGTGGTAAATTTCATCGAGGTAGCGCAAACGGTCAACATTTTTATCCAACACCGTTACATCCGCGCCCATGCCGACGGCGATTTTCGTGGCGTTTTCCCCCGCCACACCGCCACCGAGGATGACGACTTTGCCCGCGTTGACACCGGGAACACCGCCGAGTAGTGCGCCTAAACCGCCATTGGATTTCTGTAAGTGATAAGCGCCCACTTGTGTCGCCATGCGTCCTGCCACTTCTGACATCGGCGCCAGCAAAGGCAAGCCACCGCGGTCATTGGTCAACGTCTCATAGGCAACGCCAATACAGCCTGAGGCTAACAGACCTTGGGTTTGTTCGCGGTCAGGTGAGAGGTGTAGGTAAGTAAAGAGGATTTGGTCTTTACGCAACTGCGCGTACTCGCTGGCTTGTGGCTCTTTGACTTTGACGATCATATCGGCTTTGGCAAAAATGTCGCTGGCAGCGTCGACAATTTTTGCACCGACTTGGCGGTAGTCGTCGTCGCTTTTGCCAATGCCGACACCCGCGTTGGTTTCGATAATGACGCTGTGGCCGTTGGCAATCACTTCGTGAACGCTTTCGGGGGTGAGGCCAACGCGGTTTTCGTTGGCTTTAATTTCTTTAGGGACACCAATTAACATAGTACGACTCCGTTTTTAGTTGATTAAAACGGATTAATGATAGATTTGTCCCCGCATTTGCGCAATAATAAGTTTTTTAGTGAAGCCTCAACTTATGTAAGCCTATGAAACTGCCGCCGCTGAATGCTGTCCGCGCCTTTGATGCCGCGGGAAGACACCAAAGCTTCCTGCTGGCTGCCAAAGAATTACACGTCTCTGCCGCCTCGGTGAGTCGCTTTATCAAAGTGCTGGAAGCCGACTTAGGACAAACCTTGTTTACGCGTCATGCCAATGGTGTGAGCTTGACCGAAATGGGGGAAAAATACCTCTTGGCCATACAGCCCGCGCTGCAAACCATTGCCACAATGAGCGAAGATTTCCGCCGCGGTACGGCCAAACGTCGATTGACGCTGGTTTCCATCCCCGCCATCGCCGAAACGTGGTTAGTCAGTCGACTGTGGCGCTTTCAGCAACAGCACAAGGATATCCAAATCCACTTAGTGTTGGACGACCAAGCGGTGCTATTGCGCCCCAGCGATGCCACGGTGTGGCTAACACATGCCGATGGCAATATCGACAACGCCGACTGCTTTGCCATGCCTAAGGATTGTTTGACTTTGGTGTGCAACCCCGAAATCGCGCAAAGCTTGACCGCGCCCGCGGACATCGGCAACTACCCCTTGTTGGTGGATATTGACTGGCAAGCCGATTGGCAAGCGTGGCTGTCGTCCGCGGGACTGGATGGTGCGCTAATGGCGAATTGTATGTATTTTGAACGCTATAGCATGGTGATTAACGCCGCGCTGGCAGGCTCGGGCGTGGCTATCGGGCATACCGCGCTAGTGGAAAGTTATCTGCGTATGGGGACGCTGGTTGCGCCCTTTACCCTAACGGCGACTGCGGAAAAACAGTTTTACGCAGTAGTGGCAAGCAACAGCCAACGCCGTTCAGTCAGACAATTTATCGATTGGTTTGTTAGCGAATAAAGCGGTGCAAGACCTTTGTACCTTGGGCTAGCTGATGCTATACTCGCGGGGTGTTCACTTAACTCTCCGAGGATAATATGTACCTTCATTTAAAAGACTTTTCTGCCATTGAAAGCTATCACCTTATGACGCAAAGCATCATTCCGCGCCCCATTGCTTGGGTGCTGACGCAAAACGCGGACGGTGAAAGCCACAATCTCGCACCTTTTTCCTATTTTACCGCGGTAGCCTCCGATCCGCCGTTGGTGATGTTTTCCTGTGCGCCCAAACCAGAGGGCGGCGTGAAAGACACCGTGATTAATAGCCTGAGAGAAAAGTGTTTGGTGATTCACATTGCCAACCAATCGCAGCTGCAAGCGGTACAGGAAACGGCCAAACCGCTGGCTTATGGCGAGTCTGAATTGCCCTTAATTGATGCTTCACTCTGTGATTTTGGTGAAACGGGACTAAAGCGTTTGCGCGATGTGCCCATTGCTTTTGCCTGTCGCCTGCATCATAGCGAGCACGTGGGCAATGCGCCACAAACCTTGATTTTTGCGGAAATTGAATCGATGTATGTCGATGACAATGCCCTTTCCAAGGGCGAAAAGCGCTTTGTCATCGATGCGGATAGCATTGCGCCATTGGCGCGCCTAGGATTGGGGCAATTTGCGTTTTTGGGAGATGCGATATAATAGCCCGCGCTCAACGGCGTTCTATATTTAACTTAAAACGGTATTTAACTGTATGATACTTCGCTAAAATTCTGCTTAACCTTTAGTTATATTGAATATTTTTATATTTTAAAAGAAAGAGTGTAATTAATTGATAATAAGGTGAAAAAATAATAATCCCCACATTTTTGCAAATGCGGGGATTATTATTTTGATGGGGCAGGCGTAAAAAATTACATAGAAGACAGCGCCAATTTACACATGGCTTCTGTGGCTTCTTTTTCCTTATCGGACATCTTCGCCCATTCCTCTTCCATTTTTTCTACGCTGTTTTCGCCCATGGCATCTGCGGGTAGTCCTGCTTTAGCCAGTTCATCTCCCATTTTTTCCTGCATTTTTTCGACCATTTCTACGCACTCGGATGGTAAGCCTTTGCTACATCCCGTCAATAACAATGCAAGTGCACACAGTGCTGTAGCGGTATATTTTCTCATCATTTTTGAATTTCCTCATTAGTGTTAATAATATGAAAAGGCGTTTATCCTACCATAGAATACAGTTAAAAACCATGCTGATTAGCAATTATCTATTCCTGCCACACACCGCTGTTACAAAGTAGCACCTTTGGGGCTTTGCTAATTGTACCTACTGCGCTACAGTAGGCGTTACCCCTAATAAAGAGGCTGAGAAAACCATGAGTAAAAAAGCTAGTAAGAAAAACAAAAAACGCGTCAACAAAGTGGAACAAGCAACTGCTTTAACGCGCGGTGATGAGTGTTGGGTCGAGAAATTATGGACGTGGGCTGATGAATTTGAGATTGAAAGTTATCAATTACCACGCGATAAAGCGTCGTTATTGGCAATGACAAAACTTGATGTAGAAAGAGGTGGTTGTTGGCCTAGGAAAGAAAAACCTAAAATTACTTATCTACCACCTGAGATTGGGCAATTAACCCAGCTGCGGGTGATTAATCTTAGGTGGAATGGTTTAACTACTTTACCGCCTAGTATAGGAAAATTAACTCGGCTACAACATTTCGACCTTAGCAGTAATCGCTTAAACACATTACCACATAACATTGGACAATTAACTCAGTTACAAAAGATCGACCTTATCGGTAATAATTTAACCACTTTATCGCCTAACATTGGAAAACTAACTCGGTTGAAAAATCTCAATCTTAGCGGCAATAATTTAACCGCTTTACCGCCGAATATTGGGCAATTAGTTCAGTTACAAAGTCTCGACCTTAGCGGCAATAATTTAACCACTTTGCCACCGAATATTGGGCAATTAGTTCAGTTGCAAAGCCTCAATCTTAGCGGCAATAATTTAACCACTTTGCCGCCGAATATTGGGGAATTAACGCAGTTGCAAAGTCTCGACCTTAGCGGCAATAATTTAACCGCTTTACCACCGAATATCGGGAAATTAAGCCAACTACAAACGCTTTTCCTTGATGAGAACAATTTAACCCAATTAGCTAAAATTGGGCAATTAACGCAATTGCAATTCCTTAGCTTAACCAGCAATAATTTAAATGAATTACCTGCTGAAATAGGGAATTTAACGCAGTTGAAAGTGCTTTTTCTTCAAAAAAATCATATCACTCAACTACCGTCTGAGATTGGGAAATTAACTCAGTTACAGTGGCTTAACTTAATCGACAACAATTTGAACGAATTACCACCTGAAATACAACGATTGCCCCAGTTGCAGATGTTTTGCTGTGATGATAATAAGCTCAGTGAATCGCCTCCTGAGGTTGAGTGATTAACCCAATGTTATGCGAAGATTTTTCAATGCCTCTATTTTTTCAATTGATAAGCCCGTTGTTTCAGCAATAATGTGGTTTTCCAACCCGGCTTTAAGCATATTTTTGGCAATGAGCATTTTTTCATCTTCACGCACTTCAAATTCAGCCAGTTTTTCTAGTGAAAAGGCTTCGCTGGCTTTCAAATGTAAACTATCTAAATAGCGGTTGTAGCCGTAGCGCTCTTTTTCCTCCAATCGCATGATATCTAACACGTCGTTGGCTTCTTTTAAGCCTTTGGCTTTGAAATCGTCTTTGACTTCGTCATTTTTTAGGAAGTAAATCCATTCGTCCAAGGTGTTTTTGGCGACGTCATTAAACTGATTGACTTTTAATAAATAATATTCGGGGAAAATATCGGAGACGTTTTCTTTTAAGAAAGTCTTTTTTTGCGCCTCAGATAAACTCAAAGTATCTTGGTTATGAATGCCTTTAAAATCGGTTTTGCCTTTGTAAATATAGTCTTCGCCTTGTCCCAAATCGAAAAAGACAATATTGACGGAAATCACTTTTTTGACTTCGGCGTAGCGCTGGCCTTTTTCTAAATTCTCAGTAATGACTTTAGACGTGCCGTAAGCCATGCGGTGAAAGTAATCAATTTCGTAAGTGGTTTGAATTTCAATAACGATTAACTCTTGATTGGCGTTCTCTGTCAAAATATCCAAGCGATTGAATTTATCGCTTTCGTATTGTTGATTGCTCTCGCTTTCTAAAATTTGTTTTATTTTAATGTCTTCAAACAACAACTCACTTAAAAATCCTTCCAAAACGACAAAGTTAGCTTTGTTTCTGAGAAGCCTTTTGATTGCCCAGTCAAATCGTATTAATTTCTTACTCATAATGTTTTTCCAATTACCGCTAATGCTGATGTATTACTGCTATATAGTAATACATCACTCATTATACCGATTAAATAAAGGCTTACATTAAAAGTTTTTTTGATTTCGGATTCACAAACTCCGCTTCAAATGGGCGATACTGTTATCCTTAATTAGCTTAACGCAAACGCATGAGCTGCGTGCGTCTTTCATCGCCATCATTGTCGTTAATCAAATACACTGCGCCCGCGGGAGTGATAGCTAACCCCTCCAGCTTGTCAATCAGTGGCATGCCCACGCGCTGAAAATCCGCCGAAACATCGCAAACCAAGTGTTTATCAACGCTTCCCTTGGCTTTGACCGCGTGTAAATCGATGGCGTAGATGCGTCTGATATTTCCCTCGGTATCGCTGTGGCTACTGCGCTCCAGCACGTAAAACCTGCCATTGCCCGCGGGAGCGATATCAGAAACCCCCACTTTACCGCGGGACGAGGCGCTTTTATCCAGCGGATAATAGACGAATGTCCACGTTTTTTGGGTTAAGTCATAGATGCCGATACGCGGGCTGGGTTCTTTTTTGCCATTAACTTTCCACGGACGTTGGAAAGCCACGTAAACTTTGCCGTCTTGTTCGGCAACGCCCTCAAAACCAAAGCGTCGCTGGTCGGCGTTAAGTGCTGCGGGGAGCTGGATAACCGCGGTAATTTCTCCCTCTGCTGAGATTTTTAGCAGCAAGTTAGGGGAGGTTTTCTTTTTTCCCCAGCGCCCATGTCCTTCTGAAACTACCCAAAAGCCACCCGAAGCGGCGACGGCAATGCCTTCGGCATCAAGATTGACGCTGTTGTCTTTGTTGACCAGATGGACTTTGCGCCCAACTTTCACTTGAGCTAGCAAACCGCGGGAATCTTTGATGCTTAGGCGTTGTGTGATTTTGGCAGGCGTTTGCCGCGCATTTAGGGTGAGAATGCGCGTGCGCGGATAGAACTTGTCTTCAACGGCATACAAAATGCCGTCGATATGTTTATCGGCCGCTAAACCCGAAACGGCTGCCCATGGTTTTTCCCCTGTTTGCATATCAGCCAAAGCGATTGGCGTAGGGCGTCCCGCCGATAAGCAGGGCGTTTGCGACCATGCGGATACAGTGGCGAATAAGACAAGTGCGACTAGCGATTTTGTAAGGGGCATAGGGATATCCTGAAAGAGAGCGTCTCTTTCCCACGGGGAAGAGACGGTGAACTTAGCGAAGACTTTGAATAACCGCCTGCGCGCCTTAATTTCTGCGTTGCGCGGTGCTCAAAATGCTCATTTACTACGTGTAAACTCCGCTTTTTGCGCGCCGTGCGCCT
>PDWI01010982.1_pt1 | contig 10027 bp, 8 predicted proteins | sample 1430891 | NCBI WGS metagenome assembly PDWI01 (sample SAMN01162508, study PRJNA174530) | Oral metagenome, whole genome shotgun sequencing project. | biome: Marine environment; feature: Marine mammal; material: Swab sample of the gingival sulcus; isolation source: swab sample of gingival sulcus... | reverse complement strand
TTATGTCAATAGTCCGGCTATTAACAGAAAATTTGTGAAAATTGGTGCTCATTTTCATGAGATTTCGCTTCGATCCCCTAATTATCAAACAGGCTCTTAAAAAAGGAAAGCAGCGCGTGAAGGTTGGTCATAGGATGGGGCGGACATCCCGGGATAAACAGATCCACCGGCAGAATCTTATCCAGGCCCTCGGTGATTTCAGGACTTCCGGTGAATGGCCCGCCGCTGATGGTGCATGCGCCGACGGCAATGACGACTTTCGGGGCCGGCGTAGCTTCATAGGTCTGAAGCAGGGCTGTTTTCATGTTCCTGGATATGGGGCCTGTGACCACAATACCGTCGGCATGACGGGGAGAGGCGACAAAGTTGATGCCGAATCTGGCCAGGTCAAAAAAGGGTGTGGCCAGAACGTTTAAGTCTGCTTCACAGGCATTGCAGCCGGCTGCCGAGACCTGGCGCAGTTGCAGGGATCGTCCAAACAATTTTTTAAAATGCTGCCTGCTGTGCCCGGCCAAGGCGGGCAGGTCACCTGATGTGATTAGATCCGCGCGCTCGGAGGTGGCTATTTCATAGTCATTGGTGAATTTAATCTGGCCGTTGGAGATGTTTTCGCAGGTGCCGCAGAATACGCACCGGCCCATGTCGATCTTTTTATTCTGTTCGTCCAGGGCATCCTGGGGACAGGCTGCGGTACAGGCTTCAAGGGTTGCGGTACTGATATTATCCTGGATCACAGGTCTGCCCCGGTAGCGGGGAAATAGCTGAACCTGTTCTTTGGGATACCGGTTGGTCCGGCAGCCTTGTTCAAACCTGTTTTTCAGTACACTGAGCATATGATCATCTCCGCTTTTCTAAAGATCAAATCCACAATAGGATAGATTAAAACTCTTGTTGTTCAAGGGGAAATCCGATATCCCGGTATCCCTGAGTGCCATGGCCAGTCCATTCCAGTTGTGAAAAGAGGGATCCTTGATTTTGTATCTCAGGATTTTTCCATTTTCACCGGTCAAAACCGCATGGGAAACTTCCCCCCGCCAAGCCTCATTCAGGCTCACGCAAAAGCATGAGGCTGCCAACTCATATCTCATGGCATCGCTTACGCAGCTGGTTTTCATGGGGATTGCAGCCAAAGATTCAATTATTTCAATGGATTGAAGAATCTCGTCATATCTGACCCCAGCCCTGGCATAGACGTCCCCGGTGGATTTTTTATTTTCCGGTATTCCCATGTGCGGGTAATGTTCCGTGGGAAAACACCTTCTCACGTCGTAACCTATTCCGCTTGCCCGGCCGGCCGGTCCCACCAGCCCGAGGTGTTCGGCGTCTTCATGGCTCACCGCCCCGCATCCCTCAAACCGGGCCCGAACAGTGACAGCGTTGAAGAGAAGTTCCAATACATGTGTCACTTCGGGACGAAGGGCTGCCAAGCGTTCGTTGAACACTTTTCTGATCTCCTCAGCAAAGGAAAACCTTACCCCACCTGGACGCACCAGACCCTTGCCAAACCGGTTGCCGCAGATCAGCAAAGAAAGGTTAAGAAAATCGCCTCTGATTCTGCCGAAATAGTTGGCTGGGGGCAGAAAGGCAACGTCACCACTGAGCGCCCCAAGGTCACCGATGTGGTTGGCCAGGCGCTCCAGTTCCAGGGCAATGGTCCGGATGATCCGGGCGCCTTGATCGGGTTCAATCCCGGTAAGTGCCTCCAGGTTCTGGGCCATGCACAGGCTGTGGCCGATGGTCGTATCCCCGGCGATGTTTTCCCCAATGATGGGAAGCCGTTTGGCCGGGACCGATAGAAGCTGTTTTTCAATGCCCCGGTGCTGGTATCCCAGCTGGATTTCCAGGTGCAGAACACGCTCTCCAATGCAGTTGAACCTGAAATGGCCCGGCTCAATGACCCCGGCATGGACCGGTCCCACAGCGACTTCGTGAATCTCTTCGCCTGCCACCTGGTAATATTCATAATTTCCAGGGATGTCCTGGGAATAGTCATTGCCAAAGACGTCATCTGCGCCGTCTGTGTAGTTGGGGTGGTACCGGACCATTTTCAGCCAGGGATGCCCTTTGGGAACAATACCGTATTGTTCTGAGATTTCCCGCTCAAACAGGTGAAAGGGTTCACAGGTTTCGGTTAATGACTGGTAGTTGTCCGGCGCATCGCAACCGGCAACAAACAGCTTGTCTGTGCGCAACACCGCCAAAAGTTTTAATCTGTTTTTGTCCGGGTAAGCAAAATACTGGACAACCTTGCCGCCGTTGCCCACCATATTTAACGCCTGGCTGCGAAACTCATCAAAGGGAAGGTGGGGAATGGCCTCTCGACTGATTTTTTCGGCATTTGAAATCTGTAAAAAAGCGTTGCTCATCTAAGTCCTCCGCCAATGGTTGTGATTGCATCGGATATGGTTTGATTCAATGAATCAGGGATAAAGAAACACAAGATCAGGGAGGTCAGAAGTAACAGATACTGGGGCCATATCATGTCAAGGGTCTCTCTTCGTTGAATGACGGCGTCTGTTTGGTCAAAACTGATTTTCATGACCTGGTTGGCAAATCCTGCAAAAATAACGCACAGGCTCAGAATAAAAACAGTGACCGCAACGTAAAATCCGGCTTTGAACGCTGCAACCACAATGCAGAATTCTCCGATGAAAATGCCAAAGGGCGGAAACCCTGAAATTCCGGCAAATCCTGCAAAAAAGGCCACAAACGTCCGGGGCATGCCCTTGACCAGGTTCCCGGTATTCTTGATCAGCCGGTCCCCGTATCCCAAAAGAATGTTGCCTGAAGACAAAAATAAAGAGGATTTAATCAGGCTGTGGTGGAGCATGCAGATCACCGCACCATAGCCCCCTAAACCGCCCACACCTGTTCCAAATGCAATGATGCCCATGTTCTCAATGCTGGAATAGGCCAGCATCCGTTTGTACTCATTTTGTTTCAGAATAAAAGTGGCTGCAGCCAGAATGGAGAGCAGGCCAAACACCATGAGACTGCCGCCTGAAAAGTCCTGGAACCCTGCGGCGACCATGATCTTATTGATTTTAAAAATACCCAGATAGGCGCAATTGAGCAAAACCCCTGACAAAAGGGCCGATGCAGGACTGGGCGCCTCACTGTGGGCATCAGGCAGCCAGGTGTGCATGGGCGCAAGCCCCATCTTGGTGCCGTATCCCACCAGGACAAAGATGAATCCGGCTTTTAGCCACACAGGATCCAGGGTTTTGGCCACTCCGGCCAGGGCGGAAAAGGAGATGGCCGTTCCTGCATTGGCCTGACCCATGGAAAAGGCCACCAGGACAGATCCTAAAAGGGCCATGGCAATGCCCACCGAACAGATGAGCACATACTTCCAGGTGGCCTCCAGGGATGCCCCGGAGCGGTGAGTGTAAATCAAGGGGGCGCTTGCAAGGGTTGTGGCCTCAATGGCGATCCACATCACCATGATATGGTCGGACAGGGTGACCATGGTCATGGTGGCCAGGAACACCAGCATGGAACCGCTGAAAAGGCCCTCGGAAGGGATTTCACTTTCTCTCAGGTATCCTGCCGTATAAATAGAGATCAAAAAGAAGAGCAAGGAGATCACCAGCAGTGAAAGCATGCCTTCGGGTGTCACCGCAAAATATTGATCAAAATAGGCTGGGGGATTCAATTTCCACAGCCTGAACGAAAGTGTCAAATGGATTGCTCCGATGACCACCAGCAGGGTCCGGCCCAGAAATTTTGGTAGGAAAAATGCTGTGAGCCCGGCAATAAAAGGGATCGCAAATACTATTTCAACCATACCCTAGTCCTTTAAGGTTCTGAGCAACGCCGTATCCACGTCGTCAAAGGTCTGTTTAATATTACGCAGGATCACGGCCATGATCATAACTCCGGCCAGTACGTCCAGCAAAATACCGAATTCTACAATGTGGCGGGTACTCACGGACAAGCCCGATCCCACCAGATAAATCCCATTTTCCATCATGATGTAACCGATGACCATGGCAATGGCGTTTCTCCGGGCCATGAGTAAAAACATCCCTGTTATCAGCAGGGCAATGGCCGTGGGCGCAAGCAGTTTAAACCCGATTATGGCAGCGATATCCAGGCGTCCGGATATATAAGCGGCACCGATCATCACGGCAAGACCGCACAATATGGATGCGTGATACCCGATAATGGGTTCAACCCGCCTGGGGATAGCCCCTTTTCTGATGGCCACCAGAATAATCAACGGGATGATGATGCCCCGGATAAGCAGGGTGGCCAAGGTAAACACCGTACCGCCGGTGGTCATATCGTGACCAATGAAAAAGGGAATGATGGAGATCACAACACCCTGGAATCCCGCCAGTTGGATCAGTCTGGTGATCCGGTCGGCCCCGAATGAAAACAGAACCGACAACAGCACAAAAGATAAAATTATATCTACCGGGTTGAATAACATTACACAAACTCCAAGGTGATGATGGTTGCAAAAAAGGCCAGGGCAAAGGATGTCAATACAAACTGGGGGACTTTGTCCATCCTGTATCTGGCCATCACCGACTCTGTTAGCCCCACGGCAGTATAGACCACGAAAAGGCCGGCGATATACCATACCAATGGAAGGACTGACATGTCGGAATTAAACGGGAACATCAGTCGTGAAATGATGGATGAATAAAAGATGAGCTTACAGAAAGCGCCAAGCTCAATCAGTGCGAAATCCGGGCCACTGTGATCAAGCACCATCACTTCATGGATCATGGTCAGTTCAAGGTGGGTGGCTGGATCATCCACCGGTACCCTGGCATTTTCGGTCAAAAGTATGATGAAAAATGACAGCACGATGAACAGCAAGGGCGCCCCTGCTGCCCCCCACATATTTTGGGTGGCGTTGCCCGCAAAATAGGCGGACAATTGCAGTTCCCCTGTGATCCGGTAAAAAAAGATCAGAATCATGAACATGGCAGCCTCGCAGATAATGGGAAAGCAGGCTTCCCTGGCCGCGCCCATACCTTCAAATGGGGAGGCTGTATCCATTGCCGCGGCAATGGTGAAAAACCGGCCGAGTCCCAGGGTATACAGGACAAAAATTACGTCCCCGTTAAAAGAGAACACAGGATCGAACCCGGCAATGGGAAGGAACATGAGTGCGGTAAGGGAGGCCCCAAGGGAGATGACAGGTCCTGATTTAAACACAAAAGTAGTGCTGTTGCTGTAAACCGACCCCTTTTTAATCAGTTTGATCAGGGTGTAGTAATTGATCAAAAGGGGCGGGCCTTTTTTTCCTGCAGAAAATGCCTTGATTTTCAGGATCAGGCCTGAAAAAAATGGGGCTGCCAGAATGACTGCAAGCCAGAGTAAAATGGGTTGAATCATACAAGATCCCTTCATAGGTTCATATAAAAAACAACAGCAAAATAATTGCCAGCAAAATATATCCGATGTACAGATGAATATCCCCGTGCTGCATCCACCGCAGCTTGTCAAACAGGTAGAATACAGGACGGACAACCCCATTGATCATGTGAAGTTCTGCAATGTCGCTGATATGGCTGTGGTAATGGGTCTTTGATGGGAACCGGCCTTTGATGGGGGGATGGTCCTCGGTGAGCGGCGCTGCAACGCTGAAAAATTCCAGAATGGACCCCGCATAAGAAGACCCCGTATACTGCATTTTCACCGTTGGCTGGGTAAAACCGCAACCCCATGTACCGGATGTTGTGACGGTTTTATGCTTGTAGGCCATTGACCGGACCGCCCAGATCATCAGGATCAGGATAAGAAACAGCAGCGCGGCAGAGGTGATGCTGCAGGAGATCTGACCAATGGGCGCAACAGGAACCTGGCCGTAGTCAAGGCCCAATGTTTGCACGGCCTTCAGGGCCATGGTGATGAATACCTTTGGATATACCCCGATGACCACACAGGCTGCGGCAAGTACGCCCATGGGAAACATCATGGTAACACCCTGTTCTTTTGCGTTTTCAGCCTCCGGGGTTCTGGGTTCTCCCTGGAAAACCACGCCCACCACCTTGGTAAAACAGGCCAGGGCCAGCCCGCCGATCACGGCCAGGCTGATAATGGCGGATATACTCATGGCAAAACCCATGGACCCTGATGGGATGGACTTAAAGCTGCCCATATAGATGAATAATTCACTGACAAACCCGTTAAAGGGCGGCAGTCCGCAGATGGCTAACGAGGCGATAATAAATGTGGTACCGGTAATTTTCATACTCTTGAGCAGTCCGCCCAGTGCGTCAATGGACCGGGTGCCGGTCTGGTGCAGCACCATGCCCGCGCCCATGAACAGCAGGGATTTAAAGATGGCGTGGTTAAGAACGTGCAGAATGCCGCCGGCAAATCCAAGGACAGCCACCAGGGGATTACCCGTTGCCGTACCAATCATCCCAACACCTGAGCCGATGAGGATGATCCCGATATTTTCCACACTGTGATACGCTAACAGCCGCTTGATATCGTGCTGGCCCAAGGCATAAACCACCCCAAGAATTCCGGAAACCATGCCGGCAATCAAGGTGATATACCCAAAAACAGGGGTGTGAAAATCAAGAATGGTGTAAATTTTCAATATCCCATAGATCCCGGTCTTGATCATCACCCCGGACATCACCGCTGAAATATGGCTGGGGGCCGCAGGATGGGCATGGGGCAGCCAGACATGAAACGGAAAGACTCCTGCTTTGGAGCCGAATCCAATAAAGCAGAGTACAAAGATCAAAATTTTGACCGACTCCGGTACACCTGTCATGAGAGTAAAGTCAAAGCTGCCGGTATAGGCGTAAATCAACCCAAATGCGGCAAGGATGAACATGGCGCCCACATGGGTAAAGACAAAATAAAGGTAACCGGCTTTTCTGTTTTCGGCTGACTCATGGCCGTAGATCACCAGAAAAAAGGAGGACAGGGACATGATTTCCCATGACATCATAAAGGTCAGGATATTGGCGGCGGTCACCACTAGTGCCATGGCGGTGATCAGAAGACTGAAAAAAAAGTAATTGACCCCGGTTTTGATGCCGCTTTCGTCACTTTCCATGTAGTGGAAGCTGTAAATCGACGCCATGAGGGACACGGCAAAAACAGCGATCAGGAAAAAGGCGGAAAGGTCATTAATATGAAAAGAAAAAGAAAAAAGATTCAGATACGTGAACGCGGCCGAGGCTTCAATCGGATTGAAAAGCTTGCCGGCTGAATCAATCAGACCCAGAAGAGATCCCGTGCTTAACAGCAGCACGGCAATCCCTTTTGATAACGGTTTGTGCCGGGCCAAAACAAGAGATAAAGCACCACCAAGCAAAATGATGAATGTGGAATTAAAAAAATGGCACATAATTTCCCCGTGTTATTTTTCTGCTCTAATTATAAATTTTTATCAACAAGTTCCCAAGTCACCTTTCTGTTTGGAAAAAAATATTTACATCCTGCTTTTTCGAGTTGTCAAGAAGATTGTAATAAAATGGACCTTTTTACGGCCTAGGATTGTGCGTTAAAAATTGTATTCCATATTTGTAAAGACCGTTGGCAGCGGCATTGGACGACTGATATCGTTTTCCCCATCTGATGACACCCCTGTAATTTCGTTTTTTCATAGGCAGGAGTACATTAGGGCCGCAATTTTTCAGCTCAAGATAGATCTGCTCGCCTAACACCAGTTTTTCGTTGGTCATCAGGGACAGCCCGTTATCACAAAAATCGTTCATCTCTGCATAATAGCTGTTGCGCTTTCCCTGATAATCCATGCGGTAAAGATCCATCGGTAACTTCTGTTTGTATCTTTGCAAGCGTCTCTTTTCCGAGAAATGGTCCATAAGCAACTCCTTATCATTCATTATTTTTAATTGGGACAAGGCTTACATCACTTGTTATGTAAGCCTTGTCTTGAATATGAATAAAAAAACCCCGGGTAAGGTCTATGGTTTTTTATATGAAAGTCTGGGTAAGTTCGTCAGATCTTTAATCTTACCGTTGTGGCCTAACGACTGACAGTTGATATGTCAGGTCAACCCGTGGCTGTTAGAGCTTGTTTGGTAATTAGGGGATCGAAGCGAAATCTCATGAAAATGAGAACCAATTTTTGTGTTAATAGCCGGACTATTCGCATAAAAATTGGGAGAATTGGGGCCATTTTCATGAGATTGCAGCCGATTCATCAATGACCAAACAAACTCTTATGTTTTATTGAGTGTCTATGGCTTGATTCTTATGGATGGATACAATCCCTTTCGTTCCCCCGTCTGATAGGGCTGAATAATGTTATATGATATATTCTGGTCATCCTGGGCGTGTCCTCTGTTTTCGCCATTTTTATATAATGCCCCGTTGTCCAGAAGGATATGCTTTAACCGATCCTTGAAAGATCCAATAAACACGGAACCTTTTCCTGAAAAAGTCATTTTCCCAATGGTGATACTCTCCCTGACTTCTGCCAGCGCATCCAGCGAAATGGTATTCATGGCAAGGTCTTCCTGGGATTCGATATATCCCCAGACCAAATGCTCGCTGGGGATCTGTATCTGCATACTTGGGTTGATAATGGTGTGGGGCATAATGATACAGCCTTCACCGATTTGAATTCGTGCCTCGGGCCCACCGTTTAAAAAGGCATTGAACCCCACAAAGCATTCCTGACCCACATCGGCATTGATAATCTTGCCGCCATGGGCTGTGATGCAATTACCTTCCAGAACGGAATCAATGATGTAGGAATTTTCCTGGGCATTGGACCCGTCCCCCATGGTTGCATTGTGGAGAAAGGCTCTTTGGGCGACCAGGACATTCTGACCAATACGGGTTTTCCCCTTGATTCTTGCATACCGGTTGACTGCAGAGGTATCAGGAACTTCAAAGGGTTTCAGATGCATGACCTCAAATAATTTTTCAAAATCCTGATCCCGCACCCTCACAAAGTCGTAAATCGCCCCCCGGGGTTGATGGGCCTCATTTACCCCTACAAAATTATCAAGGATGCTGTTTTTAAACTTATATTTAAACTCGAAATGGGGGCTTTTGATCCAGACGGTGCCGGGATCAATTTTCCGATGAAACAGTTCGCCAACCTGAACATAGGAAAATTCTCCGACAATACACGAATGCAGGTTCATTAAATCCACGGTGGCAAAGGCACCTAAAAAGCAGCCTTCCAGGGTAGACCCGTGGATGTTGACGTAGTGGGCGGAGATGGTGTTCCGGATAATAAACAATTCGGGGCTTTCGGGGTTGTGGGAATTGCTGTGGACCAGGGTCTTATAAAGCAGACTGTCCAGAATGAAAATCATTTCATCCTCAACCAGGGGAATGTCTTTGGCCGATTTGATAACGTCGCCTTTTCGTTTGAGTTCATCTCCCCTGACGTCACTTTTGTAAATCGCTGATCGTTCTACATAACATTTTCCTAAAAAATAACTGCCTGCGATATTGGAATTTTTAAAATTAAAATAAAGGGGGTGGAGGGAAGTAATTCCGTAAAATGCATAGAATTCGAGCATTTTTTCATGATCAAGTGCATTGCGGACAAACGGTGCCGTGTCAAACTCGAATTCTTCTAGATTAACATTTACACGGCTGATGATCCGGTCACTGAGTTGCTGTAGCTGGCTCATACTCTATCCTGTCTTTTAGATTCTTTTTTTATGGATTTTCCTAAACATCAGCGAAAATCCCTGTTTTTCGGCCTTATGGCGCATGTCTGTAATTCAAATTACAATCCTTGGTCTTAAATACTTCAGAATAAAAAAGCCATACCATAGAAATTATCAAGTGACAATATTTTAGAGCCTGTTTGACAGGGTCAACGCATGTAAAAATCCCATACAGTAATTTCAAATAGTTATAAAATGAATGGAAAACTATTCTTTTTACAACTAACTGAATTTATTATGATAAAAAATATTCCATTCTTACATGCGAACCCCCTGGCCTGTTTGATAACTGATGAATCGGCTGCAATCCCATGAAAATGGCTCCAATTTCCCCAAATTTTCTGTCAATAGTCCCGCTATTAACAGAAAATTTGTGAAAATTGGTTCTC
>PDWI01010981.1_pt1 | contig 10027 bp, 12 predicted proteins | sample 1430891 | NCBI WGS metagenome assembly PDWI01 (sample SAMN01162508, study PRJNA174530) | Oral metagenome, whole genome shotgun sequencing project. | biome: Marine environment; feature: Marine mammal; material: Swab sample of the gingival sulcus; isolation source: swab sample of gingival sulcus... | reverse complement strand
CTTGACTGGATTGCAGAACATGAATCCGATGTCCATGTGGTGGCTGATCTTGTATATTCAAAAGTTAGTGCAAGGCCCGCAAGATGGATTGTGGCCGTGGCCGGAGATTCAGACATCAATAAAATTGAAGACCTCGAAGGCAAAACCATTTCCACCGAGCTTGTCCAGTTTACCCGGCGTTTTTTTCAAAACAGGGGAATCAATGTAAACGTAAAATTTTCCTGGGGGGCCACAGAAGCCAAAATTGTATCCGGGCTTGCCGATGCCATTGTGGAAATTACCGAAACAGAAAGCACCATAAAAGCTCATAATCTCAAGGTAATCCATGAAGTTATGGAAACCCATACCCAGTTGATTGCCAACAAGGCCGCCTGGGAAATCCCGGAAAAACAGGAAAAAATCGAGCAGATTGCCATGCTGTTAAAAGGCGCTCTGGTGGCAGAGAATCTTGTGTGCATAAAGATGAACGTGCCGGAAGCCAAACTGCCGGACATCGTAGGTCTGCTGCCAAGTCTCAACGCACCTACTGTGGCATCCCTGTATCAGTCAGACTGGTATTCCGTAGAAACGGTTGTGGATACCCAAAGCGTCCGGGAACTGATTCCCAGACTGCTGAAAAAAGGCGCCGAAGGAATTATTGAGTATCCTCTGAACAAGGTTCTGTAACAGCCTGATCCACCAACAATCCAGAAAAATTCTTGTAATGCAATTCAGTATGACCTATTATCATACCAGAGGTGAAATTATGACAACATCCAAAATTGCAATAACAATTGATGAAGATACCTTGTTTCAGCTTGATTTGTTGGTCAAATCCAGAATTTTCCCCAATCGCAGCCGTGCTATTCAGGAAGCTGTTACAGATAAACTCAATTCCCTTGCAAGGAACAGACTTGCTCGTGAGTGTGCGAAACTGGACCCCGGTTTTGAACAGGAATTATCTGAAGAAAGTTTACCGACAGAGGCAGAAGAGTGGGCAGAATATTAAGGGGAGATATTCTCTGGGCTGATCTTAATCCAACAATTGGATATGAACAAGCAGGATTACGACCTGTTCTTGTGTTGAGCCACGAAATTTTTAACAGCAAGTCTGGAACGGTTATTGCGGTAGCTGTCACAAGCCAGCCCCAGCGTGCAGGATTCCCTCTGACACTTGAGCTTGAAACCACCGAATTACCCAAAAAATCCTGGGCGAAAATAAGTCAAATCAGAACGCTTTCGGTGAAACGGTTGAGAAAAAAAATTACAAAAGCATCAGAAAAAGAATTAGAGTTAATCATTAACGGACTCCAGGAAATCATCGGCAAATAATTCTCTTTTGCAAGACTGCGAACAATGAAAGTAATTTAGCAAGTTATAGAGACTTTCATATACAAACACTATTGGGCTGGCCTCCATGAAAATACAATCTGCGGAATTTATAAAAAGTGCTGCAAAGCCTTCCCAATACCCGGAACACGGACTTCCTGAAATTGCCTTTGCAGGAAGATCCAACGTGGGAAAATCTTCTTTGATCAATACCCTTGTCAAGCGAAAGGGCCTGGTAAAAACCAGTTCCAGGCCAGGATGCACCCAGCTGATCAATTTTTTCCTCCTGAACCAGACCATCTGCCTTGTGGATCTTCCCGGATACGGATACGCAAAGGTTTCCAAATCCGTCCGTTCCCAATGGCAGCCTATGGTGGAAAGGTATCTGTCGTCCCGGAAAAATCTTCGCGGCCTGATTCTGCTCATGGACATCCGCAGGGATCCCAGAAAAGAAGAGGCGTATCTGATGGATTTTCTCGAAGCATCGCAAATTCCCTATCTTGTCATAATAACCAAGGCAGACAAATTATCCAAAAACCAGCAGAAAAAACGTCTGGCCGCCTTAAGCGCAGATATTCGCCGTCATCCCGATGACCTGATCCTGTTCTCTTCCAGAACCGGTTTGGGCAGACAGACGGTTCTGGATGAAATCGCAGCCCTTTTGCAGCAGGATGGAAGCGATTTTTTTGATACACAGGAGAAATAAAAATTCATGGAAGCAAAAAATCCCTTTCGTTCCGGCTTTGTGGCCCTTATCGGCCCGCCCAACGTGGGCAAATCAACATTGCTCAACCAGGTGCTGGGCCAGAAAATCTCCATTACCTCTTCTAAACCCCAAACCACCAGGGATAATATCATCGGCATTATCAACCGCCCGGCATCCCAGATTATTTTCATGGATACCCCCGGCATCCACCGTTCCAGGGTACTTTTGAACAAACGGATTGTGGACCAGGCAATGACCGCCATGACCGATGTGGATGTTCTGGTATTCATGGTGGATGTAAATTCTCCCAACCATTCTGCGGAAAAACAGGTTCTCAAGAGCCTGGAACAGGTAAAAAAACCCGTGATTCTGGCCCTGAACAAAATTGATCTGGTAAAAAAATCCAAGGTGTTTGAAAAGGTCGGCCAATGGCAGGAATTATACGCCTTTGCCTCCATGATCCCCTTGTCGGCCAGGGAAAATACCCAGGTGGACATTCTTCTGGAAGAAGTAGAAAAGCTCCTCCCCAAAGGAGAGCCTTTGTTCCCGGAAGAAACCTTTACCGATGTATCGGAAAATTTCATGATCAGGGAGATTATCCGGGAAAAGGTATTCCGGCTTACCGGAATGGAAATTCCCTATTCCTCGGCAGTTACAACAGATGCCTTTACCGTGGAAAAAAGACTCATTGAAATCCACGCATCCATCCATGTGGAAAGAAAATCCCAGAAAGGGATTATCATTGGGAAACAGGGAAGTATGCTCAAAAAAATCGGCACCCATGCCAGGGAAGACATGGAAAAAATGCTGGGAAAAAAGGTATTGCTCAAACTCTTTGTCAAAGTTACCCCCAACTGGGGTTCCCGTCCCGGCACCCTCAACGAATTTGGCTATTAATCCCCCCGAAGGATTTCGCAGCACAGGACAAAAAATCAAAGGAGAAAATTCATGACCCAATGGCAAGGCGTTATCCCGGATGAAGCAGACATCAAAAAACAGCGGGCCAAGGCAAGACAATTACGGGCCAGCCAATGGTGGAAACGAAAATGTGCAACAGGAATCTGTCATTACTGCAAAAAACAATTTCCCCCAAAGGAATTAACAATGGATCACATCATTGCCCTTGCCCGTGGAGGAAAATCAGAAAAATTCAACGTGGTTCCCTGCTGCAAGGAATGCAACAATCAGAAAAAGCAATTACTGCCCGCAGAATGGGATGAGTATATGCAGCAATTGGAGTCATGAATCATTGGCAGAAACATTATTCTAACCATATTTTCAATTCACTTACCGCCGTAGAGTTCATCAAATACGGTTCCTGTGTTTTTACTGCAAGTTTTTGTATATGATCAAACAGTTCACAAAGAGACCAGCCGGAAACCGCCTTCCTTGAATCAGAATAATACCTTGCAACATGACCCCACATATGCTGTGCGGCATTTTGTATCCCACCGCGGGAAGGCGGGCAGCGTAATTTTTCTGTGATTTGTTGAAAAAGGAAAGAAACGTCAGCATTGGGACTCATCCTGGCAACGGTTCTGCCAATTTCCTTGTACAGACCAATGTCCCTGGCCATGATAGAGTATTTATGATGCCGCCAAAGTTCCTGGGCCGTTTGGGGCAAAGGGATTCGCCCCTTTTCCTTGTCCTGATATTTTTCCCTTAAAATATCAAGCTGCCTTCCAGGGGGATCAATATAGATCGTCGGCCATGTCCCTTGGTTGTTGGCATCCATATCCACCGGAGAGCGTTCATTGAAATTTCTCAGCTCCATTTCTGCTGCCAGCAATTTATGCCGGGTGGTCAATGCCCAGCCATACTCCACCCACCTGAGGGTTTCAGGATGTCTGGAGTATCCTTTTTTATTGTTGGCAATGATGGAAGCAATTCCATGCAGCTCCCGATGTTCTCCGAGCAAACTTTGTCTGTTCAGATAACCTGGATGCACGTCCCAGATTCTCATTGGATGCCTTCAAGAAAACTATCTGAAAATACTAATATAAATCCTATCTTTTTCCTATCCAGACCTACCGCCTCTCGGAATGGAATGACCAATGAATCTCCCAAAGGGCTTTTACTTATTGCAAAGTCTGTGAACCGTCTGGGCATGCCACTCTCCCCTGCCGGAAAAAGTAGGCTGACCCAGGTCTGTCAAGTACTTGGCCACCTGCTCAAAGGTAGCGCCCTGATCCCTCATGGAATAAATAATATCCATAATCTCCTTTCGTCCCATGAGTTCCACCCGGTCATTGGCCGCAGACGGTTCTTTTACGGTTTCCTGACGGGGTACAGATTCTGTGCGCATGCGTTTGCGAACGACAGGACGAACCTTTCTGCCGAAAAGACTGCCATCCCCAGAATTGGGAAAAAGAGTTTCTTCTTTTGCCGCAAAAGAAGGGTGGGTTGCTGGACGAACAGCTTTCTTTTCACGGGGCAACGTACTGGTAACGGAAGGCTTCTGGCCCCCATGCTGACCTAAAAACGCCTGAAAAAGGGACACCATTTCTTCAAATACCTGGGTCTGACGCTCAAATGCCGCAACGATTTTTTCCTGAATACCTGCCGTATATTCCTGGGTTTTTACCAAGGTTTCCACATGGCTGGATAAATTTTCTATGGCATCGGCCAAAAGCGCAGATTCCACAACCCCTGTGTGGGAAGCAGTTTTCTGGGAAGGAGCCGGATGAACAGAATGAGCAGGCGCCCGTTTCACATGGGGAGACGAGCGCGTAAAGGCCCCATGAGACTGAAAGCGGGGATTGGTGCTGTGTTGATAAGAACCTTCAAACGTTTTTCTGATTTTGGGCTGTGATTTTTGTTCTTCAGGGGGCGTATTACGCAAATTTTGTAAAAAATCATTCATGTGCCAGATATCCTCCTTGGCATTTACATAGTATAACGGTCAGGAATTAAGGTAAAAATATATTATGAATTTATTTAGTTACTACTAAAAAATTTAATGACAAACTATTTTCTGATACTAACAAAATTATATGGTGAGCCGAAAATTGGTTATAATATACCAGAGCAAAACAGGGATTGCAAGTCCCTTGTCAGAAACTGTTAGAAACAAATAAACTGTCCTGAATAAGCATTATCATTTTATTCCCAAGGACTCCCTGGCTGACCGCAGGGTATTTTTCATGAGCATGGCAATGGTCATGGGGCCAACGCCGCCGGGAACCGGAGTAATTTTTCCTGCAATTTTCCTTGCAGCCTCAAAATCCACATCTCCCCTGAGAATGGCCTTTCCAGTTTTTTCGTTGACGCCCACCCGGTTGACCCCCACGTCAATGACCGTGGCACCAGGCTTGATCCACTCCGGCGGAACCAGGTTGGGAACCCCTGCCGCCACAATGAGAATATCTGCCCGTTTGCAATGGGCGGCAAGATCTTTTGTCCCGGTGTGGACAATGGTAACTGTGGCATTGCCGCCGGGGCCTTTTTGGGACATCATCATGGCAATGGGTTTGCCAACGATATTGGAACGTCCCACCACGACCACTTCTGCCCCTTTTGTCGGAGTCTTTGACCGGACAATCATCTCCTGGATTCCCGCAGGCGTGCAGGGCGGGAATTTTAGCTGATCGCCGCCAATCATCAATCGCCCCATATTTACCGGATGGAATCCATCCACATCCTTGTCAGGATCAATGGCGGTAAGCACTTTTTCCTCATCCACATGATCCGGCAAGGGCAGCTGCACCAGAATTCCGTGAATATCCGGGTCCTGATTATATTTCTCAATGAGGAAAAGCAAATCTTCCTGGGAAATATCTGCGGGCTGATTATCCTGCACCTCGTGGAATCCAAGGCTGTTGGCGGTTTTTACTTTCAGGCTGACATAGGAAACAGAGGCAGGATGTTCGCCCACCAGAATGGTAACAAGACCGGGGACCTTTCCATGCTCCATACGCATTTTATCGACCTCTTCCTTGATTTCTGCCAGAATGGCCTGCCTGATCTCTATTCCGCTAATGATTTGCGCACTCATACCTGTTTTGTTCTCCCGATCCATATCAATACAACATGTTACAATGTCCAGTATTCCCTAGAAAAGGCCCTGGATTTCGCCAGTCTTAACATCCACGTCCACCCTGCGAAAGGCAGGATTGGAACCGGTTCCGGGCATGAGACTGATGGTGCCTGCCACAGGCACAATAAAACCTGCGCCTCCATAGGTCAACACATCCCTGATCTGTAATCGCCATCCTTTGGGAACTCCTTTGCGCCCTGGATCATCGGACAGGGATAAATGGGTTTTTACCATGCAAAGCCCCAATTTCGCCAATTCAGAATTTGCCTGGATTCTGTCCAGAGCCGAAACAGCAGCAGAAGAATAATCCACCCCGTCTGCACCATATACCTGCCTTGCAACCAGCTCAATTCGCTGGGTAACTGGCATATCCAGATCGTATAAAAATTCAAATCTGCCGGGTTCTTCGCAGGCTTCCAGCACCGCCTGGGCAAATTCCACAGCCCCATCGCCGCCTTTTTCCCAATGACGGGATACTGCCACCTTTGCTCCTTCCTGTTCACAGATCTTCCTGACCGCAGAAATTTCTGCAGGTGTATCCGTGTAAAAGGCATTGATGCACACCACAGGCGATATGCCTGCTTTTCGCACATTTCTGATGTGGTGGATGAGATTTTCACAGCCTTTTTCCACCCATCCCACATTTTCCTTGTCATATTCCTGGGGCATGGGTTTTCCCGGAACCGGGACAGGTGCGCCTCCGTGGCATTTCAATGCACGAATGGTAGCCACCACAACAGCACAATCGGGCACCAACCCAGAATATCGGCATTTCAGGTTCCAGAATTTTTCAAATCCAATGTCCGCACCAAATCCTGATTCGGTTACATGGTAATCTGCCAGTTTCAGTCCGATCCTGTCGGCAATCACCGAACTTTGCCCAATGGCGATATTGGCAAAAGGTCCTGCGTGGACGATGACAGGCTGGCCTTCCAGGGTCTGCATCAGGGAGGGATTTAAGGCATCCACCATCCATGCGGTCATGGCTCCGGCCACCTGCAAATCTTCCGTGGTAACAGGATCGCCCTTTTTGGTATAGGCCACCACGATTTTTCCCATGCGCTGCCTCATGTCCGCAAGATCCCTTGCAATGGACAAAATGGCCATGACTTCTGAAGATACGGCAATGCCAAATTTTGACCGCATCATGAACCCGTCAAACTTGCCATTTTCCCCATCCATACCAATCACAATATTGCGCAGGGCCTGGCAGCAAAAATCCATGACCCAGCCCATTTCCACCCTTGTGGGATCAATATCCAGACGTTTCATACCGGACAATCTGTTCAGTTGTTCATCAGTATAGTTTCTTTCGTGCTGCATCCTGGATGTCAGGGCCACCATAGCAAGATTATGGGCATTCATAATGGCATTGATGTCCCCGGTAAATCCCAGGGAAAACGGCGCCAGGGGAATACACTGGGAAAGTCCGCCCCCTGCGGCAGACCCCTTGATATTCATGGTAGGCCCGCCAGAAGGCTGACGAATGGCAGCACAGACATGTTTTCCAAGTTTTCCCAATCCCTGTACCAGACCAATGGCGGACGTGGATTTTCCTTCTCCCAGAGGAGTGGGAGTAATGGCCGTAACATTGATATATTTCCCGTTGGGCTTGTCTTTCAAGCGCTCCTGAACGGCCTTGAAATCAATTTTTGCAATGGAATGACCGTGGGGAAGCAATTCTTTCCTGGTCAATCCCAGCCGGTCTCCGATTTCATAAATGCTGGGCATGTCTTTTTCCGCTGCACGGGCAACTTCCCAATCCTTATATCTGGTAGGGTCCAGTAGCATATTTTTTCCTTCCATAGAAACTTTAATACAAAAAATCAATCAATTACAGGAGATCCCATCCAGAATCACTCCCACAGCATACAGGGCAAACACCGAAGCAAGAGTATAAAAAGAACTCAAGGCCGGAATAAAAACAGAAAAACCAACAGCGCAGACAGCACCGCCCACAATGGTAAGCACACCGGTAATCTTTCCCCCTTTTTTCCAATGGAACAAGTCCATGTACAGGGGAAGAAAGCATATAAGAATCCGGGAGGTGGATACAGACAACTCCACGATACAGGAGGTTCGTAAAAATGCGAATATGCTTACCACCAGGGTCAGGAGTACAATCATCAGCCTGCCCTGCCACATTTTCTGATTTTCTCCCAGCACATCCCTGGTAAGCATGGAAGACAAGGTCAGGATAATGGAATTGGAAGTGGAGATGCTGGCAAAAACAATGCTCAGGGCAACGGCAAGTCCCAGCCCTTTGCCCATCATCTGCACCATTTCCATGCTTACCCTGTCCCGATTGGAAATATGGGGTAACATCCCATGAAGGGTTCCGTATTTTCCCATGAATCCCAAAAGACAGGTAATCACCGTATAGACGCATCCCACAAGGGCAAACAGGATGATCATTTTTTTCAACCCTTCGGCATCCTCGACAATGAACAGACGCTGCACCACCTGTGGATTTGTCAATGCGAAAAAGGCCCAGGGCAGGGTCAGGTTCATGAAAAACACAGGAGTCCATACCTTGCCGGGAAAAGAAGCCATCTCACAGCCCTGAAAGGTGTCATGGGCCCAAAAGACAGCAGCAACGGCAACCCCGATCATGAAAAGGCCCTGGGCTGCATCTGTCAGGGCCACGCCCCTCATCCCTCCCAACAGGGACCAACCGCAGATCAGTACGGCAGAAATTATAATCCCCGTGGAAAAATCAATCTGAAAACTGGAAAAAATAATGGACAAACCAATGACCTGGGCTGCGGTATAGGGAATCAGGGCAATGGATGAAACTAGTGCCCCGGCACTTCCGGCAAGTTTGCCAAAACGACAGGAGAACAGCTCCATGGGCGACACCATGCCTTGATCTCTGCCCATCTGGTTAATTTTATGACCATACAAGGACAGCAAAACCACGGTTGCAGCAAGATAGGTCATTTCAAAAATCAGGGCACCCACTCCCGTGGCATAGGAAAGTCCCACAAGGCCCACCATCATAAAGGAAGAATAGGTTGTGGCGCAATAGGTCAGAGCAGATACCATCCAGCCCAGGGTTCTGTTCCCGATAAAATACGATTCCTGGGAAGCCCTGCCCCGATTCTGGCCTGCATATACACAGATTCCGGTTCCAAGGGCAGCATATCCCATGAGCAAAAAGGTAAAATCAGACATGTCGATGGTCTTGTCACTTTCCAAGCAGAGGATTGAAAAACTACCAGCCCTTGGTCTGCATAATCTCCTGCATTTTTTCCTGGGTCTTTTTTTCCACCAGGATCATTTTCTGGGCCTTGGCCTTTTGAATCTTTTCCCGGAGGACATCCAGATCCGCAGGTTTTTCCACAAGATCCATCGCACCCTCTTTCATGGCTTCAATGCCCTTTTCAAGGGTGGCATTCCCGGTAAGCAAAATGACCTGAATATCGGGATTGATCTGCTTGAATTCCTTTAAGGCCTCGATTCCGTTCATTCCGGGCATCTGCAAATCCACCACAATGGCGTCAAAATTCTTTCCCTTGACAAGTTCCAGGGCATCAGGGCCTGATGTGGCTGTGGTAACGCTCATTCCTCTGGTTTCCATACGCTGGGACATAATATCCAGAAAATCTTTTTCATCATCAATGAGCAACACTTTTTCAGACATGATATGTTCTCCTTTTGAGTTTTATTTCATGCAGCTATACAAAAAAATTTACCCCAGGGATGCAGGAAGGGTAATTACCAGAGTATTCTTGTCATCTGCCGTGAGACTGCCCTGCAAAGAGCCAAGCAGCAGAACAATGCAATCCCTGGATAATAAAGATCGTACCGTACTGTCCGCATCTTGTCCAGAACAGGCTATAACAATGTTGATAAATGCCTCCTGTCTGTTGGCAGACAAGACAATCATTTCATTTTCCGGGATGTTATCCGCCATATAATCCACGATCAGCCAAAGCAGATTCATGAAAAAAAAGGGATGGGTGGTCATTTGCAAT
>PDWI01010980.1_pt1 | contig 10027 bp, 9 predicted proteins | sample 1430891 | NCBI WGS metagenome assembly PDWI01 (sample SAMN01162508, study PRJNA174530) | Oral metagenome, whole genome shotgun sequencing project. | biome: Marine environment; feature: Marine mammal; material: Swab sample of the gingival sulcus; isolation source: swab sample of gingival sulcus... | reverse complement strand
TACGACTTCCTCCGCTCGACATGACAAAGATGGCGCAGTCGACATGACAAAGGACGGCCTAAAAGCCAAATGACCAACTTGACTGATGCATTAACTCTGATATAATAATTTGGAGTAGTGAATATTTTGTAACCGTGTAGAAGAAAGAGGTGGGTATATGGTACAAAAAGTTGTCTGCAAAATAGAAGACAAGTATCAAATCATCGCTAGCGACGAAAAAGACCATCAAATCGTGATGGACATCAAGAAAAAATTTGGTGGCGAAGAGTCCGGCTTTATGCCGATGCCAGTCATGTTGGCAGCACTCGGCGGCTGTCTATCGGTCGACGTTAAATTGATACTAGAAAAGATGCGTTGCCCGGTCGAAAGCGTCGTGGCCAACGTCAACGGCAACCTCGATGAAACGGTAAAACCACACGCCTATGGCAGCGTCGACGTCGAAGTGATCGTGCGCGGCGACATCGAACAATCTAAACTGGAACAAGCCCTGCAGCTGGCCGAAGAAAAATACTGCAACGTCAGCATTATGTTCAAAAAAATCTTTCCAATCAACACCAGCATCAAACGAGAAGGATAATCAATATCAATAAGCGGCGCGAAAGACAATCTTGAGCGTCGCTTTATTATTTAAATAATTCTGACTTTTAAGATTTCTTTTTAAAACCATACAAATTTATTTTTGTTTGTGTTAAAATATTATTATAAACCAATTAATCCATATTTAAGAAAGGAGAATTCATTTGAAATCGTATTACGTCAAACGCATTTTTTCTACGCTCGTTACGATTATTCTGATTGCAACTCTGACATTTGTCATGATGCGCGCGGTGCCGGGCGGTCCGTTTACGCGTGAAAAGCCAGTACCAGATGAAATATTGCGCGCTCTAAACGAAAAATATCATCTCGACGACCCACCGATTATACAGTATTTTGACTATATGAAAGGACTGTTTACATTTAATTTGGGGCCATCTTTTTCCAAAGTGGGCACGACAGTAAACGAATTGATTGCGTCCGGTTTTCCGTCTTCGGCAAAAATTGGCGGCCTGGCCTCCCTTTTAATTATCATTCTGGGCATCCCGCTGGGCGTTATCTCGGCGCTCAAGCAAAATAAGCCAATTGACTACTTTGTCATGTTTATGGCGACGCTGGGCGTTACGATACCCAGTTTTGTCGTGGCGTCGTTAATCATCTACTTCTTTGCCGGCAAGTTGGGCTGGATTCCCAGTTTCGGCCTAAGCACACCGGCCAGTTATATCGGCCCAGTTTTGGCACTTGCCGGTTATTCGCTGTCGTTCGTCACGCGTCTAACGCGTTCCAGTATGCTAGAAGTGCTCCGGCAAGACTACATTAGAACGGCGCGCGCCAACGGCATCGGCGAGTTTTCCGTCATTATGAAACATGCCGTGCGCAATGCGCTGATTCCGGTCGTCACCTATGTCGGCCCGATGATTGCAGCCATTTTGACCGGTTCATTCGTCATCGAAAAAATCTTTTCGGTGCCGGGCATTGGTAGAATGTTCGTCGAGAGCGTTCAAAACCGCGACTATACATCTATTATGGGCATTACCGTATTTTACGCGATTTTCTACCTGATTATGATTTTCTTAGTAGACGTCGCCTACGTTCTAATCGACCCGCGCATTAAATTTAAGGAGAGCAAATAATGGATGATAATAAATTTGTCTTTATTGAGCAAACTGGCGATGAAAACGAAACGGTTCGGCCCAGTCTAACTTATTGGCAAGACGCCTGGCGCCGACTGAAAAAGAATAAATCTTCCATGGCCGGCATCATCGTCGTCATTTTAATTATCTTGTTTGGCGTAGTAGGGCCTTATTTTACACCTTATACCTATTCCGATCAAATGAACAAATTTAAAAACTTGCCGCCGCGCCTAGAGCTATACACGGTAGGCGAACACAACTTCTACGTTTCTAAAGACTACAATATGTTTTTGGTAGAAGACGACGGCACGCTTATCGACAGACTAAAGCTCAATCCGCTAAAGCGCGATATGCGCAAGAAGATTTACGTTTACAACATGGACAAAGAAGAAGTCATCATGGACTTTTCTTACAATGTCTTGCCCGATAAACAGGGCTACGACTACGACTTTACCATTGAATACAACGGCGAAATCGTCAAGTACCCGTCCATGACCAAGTGGAACAAAAAATTTTTATTCGGCACTGACGACCTCGGTCGCGACCTGCTGACGCGCGTCATGTACGGCGCCCGCATATCCCTACTGGTCGCCTTTATCGCAACCATGGTCAACCTCTTTATCGGCGTCGTCTACGGCAGCATCGCCGGCTTTGAGGGCGGCGCAGTCGACAACGTGATGATGCGCATCGTCGACGTCATCAACTCGGTGCCGCTGGTGCTTTACGTCATTCTCTTGATGGTCGTCTTTAGGGGCGGCGGTCTGCTAAATATTATCATTGCACTGTCCAGCGTTTACTGGGTGTCGATGGCGCGCCTCGTCAGAGGACAAATGCTGTCCTTAAAAGAACAGGAATTCGTACTGGCCGCACGCGTTATGGGCGTGTCGAAGAGGCGCATTATCTTTAGGCACTTAATCCCCAACGCGATGGGACCAATCATCGTTTCGATGGCGATGATGATTCCGACAGCGGTATTTACCGAGGCCTTCCTCAGCTTTATCGGTCTGGGCGTTTCGGCGCCGCAGGCATCCTGGGGAACGCTGGCCAATAACGCACTCGCCGGTCTGACGACATATCCGTATCAGATGTTTTTCCCGGCGCTATCGATTGCCCTCACCATGTTGGCCTTTAACTTTATCGGCGACGGCTTAAGAGACGCACTCGACCCAAGACTCAGAAAGGGATAGTAAAATGATAGATAATAAAGATTATATCTTAGAAGTTAAAAATTTAAAGACGTCATTTTATACGCACATCGGCGAAGTGCAAGCGGTACGCGGTATCGACTTTAAAATTAAAAAGGGCGATGTGCTCGGCATCGTCGGCGAGTCCGGCAGCGGCAAGAGCGTCACGTCGCTCTCCATTATGAAGCTGATCGATTACCCCGGCAAAATCAAAGAGGGCCAGATCATCTTTGACGGCAACGACATCACAAACTACAGCAAAAAACAAATGGCTGAACTGCGCGGCAACGAACTGGCCATGATCTTCCAAGACCCGATGACCTCGCTCAACCCGGTCTTTAAAATCAAAGACCAAATGATGGAAGTCATTCTAACACATACCGATATGAGCCGCAAAGAGGCCTTCGAAAAGGCCGTTTCAATGCTCGAATTGGTCGGCATCCCCGAGGCCAGAAGCCGCATCGAATCGTATCCGCACGAGTTTTCCGGCGGTATGCGACAGCGCGTTATGATCGCGACGGCACTGTCCTGTGACCCTAAACTACTAATTGCCGACGAGCCGACGACGGCGCTAGACGTCACTATTCAAGCGCAAATACTGGACATTATGCGCGACGTGTCGGAAAAGCTAAATACGTCAATCATACTGATTACGCACGACCTCGGCGTCATCGCCGAAACCTGTAAGGACTTAATCGTCATGTACGGCGGCATGCCAATGGAAAAGGGCAGTGCAGAGCAAATCTTTGACAGCCCGCAACACCCCTACACCATCGGCTTACTAAAATCGGTGCCGCGCATGGATAGAAAGGGCAAAGAACGCCTTAAGCCAATCGCCGGCTCGCCGCCGGATCTCTTGGCGCCGCCCAAGGGCTGTCCGTTCTCAACGCGCTGTGAAAACGTGATGCAAATTTGCAAGGAAAAACCGGCGCCCATGTTTAAAGTCGGCGATAACCACACTTCGGCGTGCTGGCTGTTAGACGAACGCGCGCCACAGGTTGAAGGTTTCAAAAAGGGGGTTGTATAATGTCAGAACAACGACCACTTCTGGAAATTGTAGGACTAAAAAAATACTTCGATGTCACTAAAGGTGGCTTCTTTAACAAGAAAAAATTACATTTAACCGCAGTAGATGGCATTTCGTTTAACATCAAACGCGGCGAAACCTTTGGCCTGGTCGGCGAATCGGGTTGTGGCAAGTCGACTTTGGGGCGCACAATTGTCCGACTTTATGAGCCGACAGGGGGCAAAATCATCTATGATGGTGAGGACATTACAACATTGTCACAAAATGAAATGTTGCAATATCGCAAGCGCTTACAGATGATTTTCCAAGACCCATACGCCTCGCTCAACACCCGTTTGACGGTCTCAGAAATCATCAGCGAAGGCATGGAAACACACAATCTACACCCCGGCAAAGCGCGCATGGAACGCGTTTACGAATTGCTCGAAACGGTCGGCCTTAAAAAAGAACACGCCAACCGCTACCCACACGAATTTTCCGGTGGGCAGCGCCAGAGAATTGGCATCGCCAGGTCTTTGGCGGTAGAACCAGAGCTGATCGTCTGCGACGAGCCAATCTCGGCGCTGGACGTATCAATACAGGCGCAAGTCGTCAATATGCTTGAAGATTTGCAGAAGGAGATGGGTTTAACCTACTTGTTTATCGCCCACGATTTATCGATGGTTAAGCACATTTCAGACCGCATTGGCGTCATGTACCTAGGGCACTTAATGGAAGTGGCAACGAGTGACGATTTATACGATGAACCGCTCCACCCCTACACCCAAGCGTTGCTTTCGGCCATTCCGGTACCCGATCCAAAGGTGCGCACGTCGAGTAATAGGATTATTTTACAAGGTGATGTCAAAAGCCCCATTAACCCACCAGTTGGCTGCCGTTTTAACACGCGCTGTCGCTACGCACAAGACATCTGTCGCGAGAAAAATACCGAGCTAAGAGAAGTGCGTCCGGGCCATTTTGTGGCATGTCATCTTGTTAAATAAAGCATATATGCTATAATAGAAGTGTAGACAAAACGTTTATTTTAGGAGGTAAAACGTGAGTAAGAAGTTACTAGCATTATTTATGGTAATGGCGCTGGTCATTGCATCGTTGGCAGGTTGTTCACAACCGACTACACCAGCTACCGAAACGACTGCAGCTCCGGCTGGCACACAAGCAGCTGAAACGACTGCAGGACAAACTGAAACACCGGCAGCAGAAGGCGCTGTATTCAATTGGAATATTGGCGCTGATCCAAAGACGATCGACCCGTGCTTAAACGGTGCGAGCGATGGTGGCGACGTCATCAACCAAACATTTGAAGGTCTCGTCAGAGAACAAAGCGGTAAAGTTTTACCCGGTATCGCCGAGAGCTGGGAAGTTTCAGAAGACGGCTTAACCGTTACATTTAAACTTAGAAAATCTAACTGGTCTGACGGCACGCCGCTTACGGCCAACGACTTTGTATATTCTTGGAAGCGCGGCATGGATCCGGCTACGGCATCTGAATACGCTTGGATTTGGGAATACACTAATGTCGTAGGTGCTAAAGAAGCAACTGAAGGCGCTTCACTTGACGCAGTAGGCGTTTCAGCACCGGACGACTATACACTGGAAGTCAAACTTTCTACGCCGACCGACTACATCGTCAGCTTGTTGTCTTTCTACCACTTTATGCCGACAAAGCAATCTGCCGTTGAAGCAGGTGCAGATGGCGCATGGGCGAAAGATCCGGCTAAAGTCGTTTGTAACGGCCCGTTCATGTTGACAGAATACAAAATTGGTGACGGTTTAAAATTGGTTAAAAACCCCGAATACTGGAATGCAGAAAACGTTAAAATTGACGTCATCAACGGCAAGTTCATCGACGATCAATCAACTGCATATCAAGCCTACCAATCGGGCGAATTAGACTTTATCCCCGGCGTTCCGACGGCAGAAATTCCGAAGCTGATCGCCGAAGATCCGAATTTCTACGTATTCCCATTGTTGGGTACGTATTACTACAACTTCAACTTGGATTTAGATTTATTTAAAGACGTGCGCGTCAGAAAAGCATTGTCACTTGCAATTGATCGCGAAATGATCACAGAAACTGTCGGCGCTGGCGAAATTCCCGCCACTGCTTTTGTCCCGCCGGGATTCTTAGACGACAAGGGCAACGACTTCTTTGAAACGGCGGGCGCATACAGCTTAGTAACAGATGGTAGTAAATTTGAAGAAGCTAAGGCACTACTCGCCGAAGCCGGTTTCCCGAACGGCGAAGGTTTCCCAGAATTTACATTACTTTACAACACGAGCGAAAACCACAAGAAAGTTGCCGAACTGGTTCAAGAAATGTGGAAGACAAACTTAGGTCTTAACGTCAAGCTCGAAAACCAAGAGTGGGCAGTCTTCCAAGATACGCGTAAGCAAGGCGACTTCCAAGTTGCACGCGGTGGCTGGTTAACTGACTTTATGGATCCAAGTGGCTTGTTGAGCATCTTCACTTCAGAAAATGCTTACAACGATCCGAACTTCTACAATGACGAGTACGATGCATTGTTGTCAGCGTCATCTAAGACTAGAGGTGCAGAGCACTTTGAAAATCTCTACAAAGCACAAGAAATTTTGATGGAAGAAATGCCGGTTGTCCCAGTTTATCACTACACCGATTCTATGCTGGCTTCTCCGAGAATTCAGGGTTGGGATAGATCTGTACTCGGTACAGTTGACTTTAGCGCTGCATACATCGCAGAATAAAAAAACTGCCTAATCAAAAATTTATAAGTCGGGCGCTCGCATTTGATGCGAGCGCCTTTTTATCTCAATAACTAATCTTTCTTATTTCTATTGTGTAAAAACGCTTCCCAATCGCTTTTCGGCACCCTGTCGGCAATCTTCTCCGCATAATTCGCATCGCCTGCCCTTCCCGAAAACATCAGATAAAAGAGCAGTAGCCCACCTAAAAATGTCGTCAATAAGCTAGTCAATGCGGCTAAGCTACCGTAGACGTAGTTATGGCTGCGCGCAAACAGATAGGAAAATAGCAACGCAGCACACGATGAGAGTATGCCAAACAGGGTATAAAATTCGTCGCCCAAAAACAAATCTTCACCGCACTCCTGTAAATATTCAATCGCCTCTTCGCGGCTGAGCATTTTTTCATCGATGACGCGATGGATTTTGGCGTTCGTCTGCATAATGCTATTGAGATTATAAAAGTGTATAAGGAGCACCAGCACAGTCAGAATAACATTAATAATAATTACTTTGTGGGCAAACTTTGAAAATTTATAGTGCATGCTGACCTCCCTCACTGCACAAAATTTTGTGCCAAATACAATCAGTAATATAGCATTCTGTTATAACCGGACGATTTGCTATAATATAAACAGTGCCTAAGTGTGCCCGGCACCGAGAAAAAATATTCCCCTCTATTACTCGATTCTCATTCATATAATTCATCGGTTTATTTACATTTTATCTGTATCACACATTAAATTAAATAAATTCTAAAACCAGTATATCACAAAGCGAAATTACAGTAACTATAAAACGTCTTGTGATAGTCATAGAAAATCTATTAAGCATAAAGGCGTTATGAAAGCCCAACCGTACAGATTAATTCTTTTAAAAGCTCTAAAATGAGAAAGCTCATTTAAAACTCGAATAAAAGAGGTGGATATACACTGATATTATTTGACTAATTGGGCGTGATATAGTAAAATAAACTCGAATAAAAAAGGTGGATATACACCGATTATCTTTGAGGTGGCATATGGTAATAAAGAGAAATTTTTATCTCAAGCAAATGATAGATAAAAGAAATAATGGAAAAATAAAGATTATTACAGGTGTTAGAAGATGTGGCAAATCATATCTGCTCTTTAATTTATATAAAGATTTTTTATTGTCTGAAGGCATTAAAGAAAATCAGATCATTACTATAGCCTTAGATGAAATCGATAATTTAAAATATAGAAACCCCTTTAAACTCAATCAATATATCAAGGCGAGCATAAAAAATAAAAACAAAAAATATTATGCATTTATTGATGAAATACAATTATCGGAATCTGTTGCTAATCCTTATGTTGAAAATTCTAACAATGACGTTACCTTTGTAGATGTACTGCTGGGTCTAATGAAAATAAAAAATTTAGATGTTTATGTAACTGGCAGCAATTCAAAAATGCTATCTAAAGATGTTTTAACTCAATTTAGAGATAGAGGGGATGAAATTCATGTACACCCACTTTCTTTTTCTGAAATTTGTCCTTTGTACGAAAATAAGGCATCTGCTTTTAAAGATTACATTACATTTGGTGGCATGCCCTATATATTTGCTTTAAAAACTGAAGCGCAAAAGAGTAGATATTTAAAGGATTTATTCAACGAAACATATCTAAAAGATATTTTAGAGCGAAATAACATTCAAAACGAAGAAGACGTATTCGAAATACTACTTGACTTTGTCTCTTCAGCGATCGGTTCATTAACTAATCCAAATAAACTTTCTAAAAGATTTTTATCAGAAAAAAAAATAAGCATAACGGGGACAACACTTTCAAAATATTTGCGCTATTTTGAAGAAGCGTATGTAATATATCGCGCAAATAGGTATGATGTTAAGGGTTCAAGATATTTTACAACGCCACTTAAATATTACTTTTCAGATATTGGGCTTAGAAATGCTAGATTAAATTTTAGGCAAGTAGAAGAAACTCACATTATGGAAAACATCATATACAATGAGTTAATTCGCAGAGGCTATAATGTTGACGTGGGTGTAATAGAAACTGAGTTTAAAAGCGCGGGGAAGAGGAAAAAAGTTCAATTAGAAGTTGATTTTGTAGTGAATAAGAGTCATAACAGATATTATATTCAATCTGCTTTTTCGATACCAAATGAAGAAAAAAGAGCGCAGGAAACGGCATCATTAAAAAGAATTAACGATTCATTTAAAAAGATTGTCGTCGTTAAAGACAATATCGTTCCTAGACATGATGAAAACGGCATCTTCTACGTTGGCTTAGAGGATTTCTTGCTAAATGAAAATGACAGCTTTTTAACTACATAAATTTGCAACTTCTATTTTCTTCTAACACATCGCGACCGCCTTCTTCAGCTCGATTCGTAAAGACTATTTACAAAAACGAAAACTGTTTTCATACCTTCAATAAAATACGCCTTCTATAATTTGAGCCTTACTCTTCTAAATCAACAAGTCTTTGTATCTTGTTAATCAACATCGACAGCGCAACTAAGTTGTAGCCGCCTTCCGGTATGATAATATCGGCCTTTCGCTTGCTGGGCTCGACAAACTCATCGTGCATCACCTTTACCGTCGTCAGATACTGCGCGATAACAGAATCGAGGCTTCTGCCCCTTTCTTTAACGTCGCGCTGTATTCTTCTGATAATCCTGACGTCGGCATCGGTGTCGACAAACACCTTAATATCGAGTTCGTCGACCAGCGCTTTATTTTCAAAGATCAGTATGCCCTCTACAATTATTACGCGCTTGGGTTCTACTCTAATCGTCTCTTCAGCCCGAATATAATCGACAAAATCATACACCGGAATATCGACCGCGCGGTTCTCCTTAAGCGCTCTAATGTGTTCGATCATCATATCTGTTTCAAGTGAATCCGGATGATCAAAATTCAGTTTACAGCGCTCTTCATAGGATAGATGGTCGTTTGACTTATAGTAATAATCGTGACATAGTACAGCTATGTCGTCGCCAATTTGCGCTTTAATGTTCTCGACGATAGTGCTCTTGCCCGAGCCCGTTCCTCCCGCTATTCCAATAACAATCGGTTTCATTATTCACCTCCTTTCTATTACTCGATTCTGATTCATATATTTTAACCCAGATTTTTCTACGGTTTTAATGCAGTAATTGGCAAGACGTAGATACCGTCTTCTCTCATATAGGCAGCATTTGACAAACCACAGATTACGCAGAGTGCCCTTGGCATAAGCGCATTATCCTGACTCTGTAAATAGCGCTTGATTTTAAGCAAATTTTCTGCCGCTTCATCAATTTGTGAAGCACCCAACTTAATTTCAAACCCCAACCATTCACCATCTTCAGTTTCTATTACTGCATCAATTTCTCTACCGGCATAGTCTTGATAGTGATACAACTTGGCGTTGATAGATTCTGCATATATTTTTAAA
>PDWI01054571.1_pt1 | contig 10028 bp, 12 predicted proteins | sample 1430891 | NCBI WGS metagenome assembly PDWI01 (sample SAMN01162508, study PRJNA174530) | Oral metagenome, whole genome shotgun sequencing project. | biome: Marine environment; feature: Marine mammal; material: Swab sample of the gingival sulcus; isolation source: swab sample of gingival sulcus... | reverse complement strand
ATTCGAGGCGCACGGCGCGCAGAAACCGGAGTTTACCCGACCACTCACAAGTGAGTGGTACGGGTTTACCTGACACACTCACGAGTGGTCAGGTTTACACATAGTAAATGAGGATTTCGAGCACCGCGCAACGAAGAAATTGTCACGTGCAGACGTTTGTGCAAAGGTTTCTTATGGCTTTTTCTTACCGGCTTTAATTTGCACCCGCTTAATACCCTTTTCTGTAAAGCTCACCGCCGTTAAATGTCCGCCCCAGACACAACCGCTATCCAAACACAAAGCATTGGCTGTCTGCCGATAACCCAAGGCCGCCCAATGCCCGAAAACCACCCGCGTCTGGCCATCATTTTGTTGCTGGCGCCGCCGTTCAAACCACGGCTGTAGTAAAACCGTTAATACGATAACGAAACTTATCATATTTATCAAAATCAGCGCGCCACTGTTCACCACCACCCTGATAAGCACGTTTTAGATATTTTTTGACCTTATCACCCCGCAATTTTTTCTCGGCTTTACGCGCTTGTTTTTTGGCTTTTTTCAGCGACCAGCGCGGTGGAATGCCGGCGTGGGTGACAATGATATTATTAACCTCGTCCTCAATTAATAACGGCTGTCGGCGCAACCATTCAATTAAATAAAGGCTGTCGCCCGCTTGCATAATGCGAGAAAAATCCGTGCCACGCCCATGATAGACACCATAAGCATAGGCAATCAGCGAAATATCGTGATTACCCAACACCATCTGTGCACGTGACCCCAGTGAATGAATAAAACGCAACACCTCGATAGATTGACCGCCACGGTTGACCAAATCGCCGACAAACACCAGCCGGTCACGCCCACGGTTAAAGCGTATTTGCCCCAACAGCAGCATTAATTCATCATAGCAGCCGTGCACATCGCCGATAAAATAGGTACTCACTGTTTAACCTTACTTATATAATAGAGTTGCGTTCAATAAAAGAGAAGTTTTTGCAAAAAGGGTATTATGCTACAACAATATAACAATAACATGACAATTTCAGGGCTGTGTTTACCGGTTGCCGGACTGGGAACGGTTAAATTTGGCCGCAACCAAGGCGTCAAATACCCTAATGCTTTTGCTTTACCCAGTGATAACACCCTGAAAAATTTATTGGCACAAGCCTATGATTTGGGTATTCGCTTGCTGGATACCGCTCCGGCGTATGGTAGCAGCGAAGCGCGTTTAGGGCAACTGCTGCCGTGCCACAACGATTGGTTAATCAGCACCAAAGTCGGTGAACAATTCCACAACGGTCAGTCACAGTTTGATTTTAGCGAACACGCTATTCGCACCAGCATCCGGCGTTCACTTAAACGCCTGCAGCGCCAGCATGTGGATATCGTGCTCATTCATTCCGATGGCAATGATGAAGCCATTTTACGTGATACTGCAGCTGTCGAAACCCTGCAGCAACTAAAAGCTGACGGCCTGATTCGTGCTATTGGCTTATCCGGCAAAACCTGCAGCGGCGGTATCGCCGCCCTGCGTGATTATGATTTGGATATCGCCATGATTACCCACAACCCGATTTATCAAGCCGAACAAGCCGTTATCACCACCGCTGCACGTCTAAACAAGGCCATTTTGGTGAAAAAAGCCTTTGCCAGCGGGCATTTGCAGCAATTGGGTGATAACCCGATTCAGCGCACTATGGATATTATTTTTGCCACCCCGGCCGTCAGTTTATCGGTGATTTTAGGCACCATTAATCCCATACATTTACAGCAAAACGCTGCCGCCATTTATCAGGCTATCAGTCAACGTCAAACAAGCACTGAAACCGAGCAATGAATACCCTGTGGATGTGGCGCGGTTTATATCGTGGCCTACTTTTTATCTCATTACCATTGGCCTTATTACGTTTGCTGTGGAAAAGCCGCAAAAACCCGGCTTATCGTCAGCGTTTTGCCGAACGCCTGGCCTGGCGCTTGCCGGATTGCCAAGCGGTGATTTGGCTACACACGGTATCAGTGGGCGAATTTCTGGCAACTTTACCGTTGATTGAGCAGCTATTAGCCGATGGCGAAGACTTACTGATTACCACCACCACACCGACTGGCTCGGCCATGGTACGCGAAAAGCTCGGGCAACGCGTTGCGCACAGCTATCTGCCCTTTGATGTGGCATGGATGATGCGCCGTTTTATTGGTCATGTGCGCCCGCGGGTGGCGGTGTTTATGGAAACAGAAATTTGGCCGCAGGCCTTACAAACGCTAAAAACCCGGCAATGCCCTGCCCTGCTGATTAATGCCCGCTTGTCAGAAAAATCGTTTAACGGTTATGCCAAACTGGGGATATTTGCCCGTGACAGCATTGCCAGTTTTGCTGAAATCGCCTGCCAAAATCAGGCTTCGCAAACCCGATTCGTCGCTTTGGGTGGACAAGCAACGCTGTTGGGTAATCTGAAATTTGATTTAAGCGCCCCGGCGGATTTAGCCGATAAACAAGCACAACTGCGCCGGCGACTCGGTAAGCGTCACTTTATTGTTGCCGCCAGCACCCATAAAGGTGAAGAAGACATCCTGCTGACGGCGTATCAGCGCAACACCGAACAGCGGCTGCTGGTGATTGCCCCGCGTCATCCGGAGCGTAGCAGCGAAATCGCCACGCTGGCCAGCAAAAACGGTATTACGGTGGTTCATTTGTGCCGCACGGCGGCCACAACCCATTAGAAGCGGCACTGTTTGCCACACCCTGCCAAATCGGCCCATCTATTTTTAACTTTGACAGCCTGATTGGTGATATGCAGGCCGAAAACGCCATTGAACGCATCACGGCTGAGCAGCTGTTTACCCAAGCGCCTGCAGCCAAAACAGGGGAAAATGCCCGGCACTTTTTAGCCGCCAACCAAGGCGCGGTGGCAAAATATCGAGCCTTAATTTTACAAAAAGCCAAAGCTCAGTCGTAATTGCCGCCCATAATCCGACAAGAATAAAAAAACCCGCCGAAGCGGGTTTTTCATCAAATCAATATGATTGACAGATTAATTTACAGGGCGCGGGCATTTAAATACGCCCGTTCGGCAATGTCAGTATATTTTGCCGATTTGTCTCTGAAATTCACATAGGAATCATAAACTTTTTGCGTCACAATATCTTTTTTCGCAACTTCAGCGACAACCTCATCAGAAACGCTACGCAATTGTTTTAACACCTCATCCGGGAATTTTTTCAGTTGCACACCGTGCTTATTAACCAATTCTTCCAAGGCACTGCCATTGCGGGCATTGTATTCGGCAAACATCTCTTGATTAGCAATACGTGCAGCGTCAAGTACTAAGCCTTGCAGGCACTTCGGCAGTGCTTCTAAAGCATTTTTATTGATAAAGGTTTCCAAGGCTGTGCCTGGCTCGTGCCAACCGGGGTAATAATAAAATTTCGCGACTTTATACAAACCAAAGGCCATATCATTGTATGGGCCAACCCATTCGGTCGCATCAATGGCACCGGATTGCAATGAGGTAAAGATTTCACCACCCGGCAAAGAAACCGGTGTACCGCCCAAACGCTTCAGCACTTCGCCGCCCAAGCCGGGAATACGCATTTTCAGGCCTTTTAAATCTTCGATACTATTGATTTCTTTATTAAACCATCCACCCATTTGCACACCGGTATTACCCGCAGCAGCCGGAACTAAGTTAAATTCTGCATATAATTCTTTCCATAAATCCATGCCGCCGCCGTAATACAGCCAGCTATTCATCTCATTAGCCGTCAAACCATAAGGCACTGTAGAGAAAAATTGCACGGCTTCACTTTTGCCTTTCCAGTAATACGCCGCACCGTGTCCCATTTGCACCGTACCATTTGATACGGCATCGAAAGATTCCATCGCCGGCACCAATTCGCCCGCACCATAAACACTCACTTTAACTTGGCCATTGGTCATTTCATTGATTTTTTCGGCCAGGAAATTAGCACCGGTACCTAAACCCGGAAAATTTTTTGGCCAAGTAGTGACCATTTTCCACTCGTAAACTTTATCTTCTACAGCCTGTACAGTGGTCACAGCAGTTGCTGTAGCAGCTACACCGGCGGTTTTTAGAAAATTTCTTCTCTTCATTTTTACCTCAATAACTGTTTTGTGATAAGAGCGCTGCATATCCTTATGTAAACGCCAAAATAAAGTCTATAAAAAGCCCCAAGACAAGCGGATGAAATTGTGATTTAAAATATTAGCAAATAAGCTGAATTTATGCTGCATTTTCAAATAATTGATAAAAATTTTTCGTTGTAGCCTTGGCGACTTCGTCGGTACTTAAACCCTTGACATCGGCCACTTGTTCGGCGACATATTGCACCCAACACGGGCGATTGACCTTACCGCGATACGGCACCGGTGCCAGGTACGGTGAATCGGTTTCGATTAAAATGCGCTCTAACGGCACATATGCACACACTTCGCGGATTTCTGCGGCATTTTTAAAGGTGATAATACCGGAAAAAGAAATGTAAAAATCCAAATCCAGTGCTGCTTTGGCCATCTCCAGCGTTTCGGTAAAGCAGTGCATAACGCCGCGGCCACGCTCGGCTTGTTCGGTGCGCATCACAGCAATGGTATCATCACGGGCATCACGGGTGTGGACAATCAGCGGTTTTTTTATCTTTGCCGATAAATGGATATGTTTGGCAAAACTGTCACGCTGTTTTTGCTGGGTTTGCACATCGCTATCATAAAAATAATCGAGGCCGGATTCGCCAATTGCCACCACTTGTACATCATCGGCCTGACGCGCCAGTGCGGCAAAATCCTGGTCGTGCATATAGCACGGGTGAATCCCGGCGCTAAGCACAATTTTATCGGCATACAAGGCGCACTGGGCTTTCATGTCATCCCAGTCAGTGGTGTTGACCGCCACACACAGCATTTTTTCGACACGGTTACGCGCGGCACTACTAAGAATTTCAGCCATCGATATGGGGGCGCTGTCGTGCCCTGTCAACATATTTAAATGGCAATGAGAATCAACAAACATACGGGATAAATCCCTTACATCGTTGCCGTTGGTAGTGGTGATTCTACTTTTTTGCCCAGCATCGTTTCGATGGTTTCGCGTATTTTTTCAGCATCACGACCTAAAATTTGTAAGCCGATGCCCGGCACACGCTTACCCAGTTTTTGTTTTGGGTTCAGCCATACGACTTTGGCAGACACGGCAAAGCGCCCGCCATCGCCTGGCAGGTTAAGCAGTAAAAAAGCCTCATCACCCAAGTTATGCGGGTCATCGGTGGGCACAAAAATACCGCAACCTTTAACAAATGGCATGTAATAGGTAAACAGCATTTTTTCATCAGTAATATTGACTTTTAAAACGCCGTGCTTGGCCAAGGCTTTACCACCACTACCATTAAGTTTGGTGGCTGCCGGTGTTGATGTATTGGGGGTGGTATTATTTTTTTCTGTCATGTTGCCAATCCGTTAAGCGAGTGGTGAGTTGCAAAGGTAAATTAACGTTGGTTTCGCTCAAGCGCCATAAATCCGACAACGCATCATGCAAACGGTACAACGCACGCAAAGAAACCCCGTTCCAAGTAATATATTGTACCGAATATTGTGTGGATTTGTCAGCCTTTTTATTGCTTTCGGGGCAGTTTTTATCACCGGTTTTTGCAAATAAAAAGGTAATCATACTTTTGGTATAGCGGCAATAACGTGCCAATTGTGCCGCACTTTGGGTATTATCCAAAGCCGCTGCCAGCGTTGCAGCCGTGCATTTACCGGCCATAAAATCCGCAACGGGGCAAAATCAGCCAATTTAGCAATTTTACCAATTTCGGCCTCCGTCATCGTGGTATTCAGTTGTGCTTGTAACCAGTGCAACAGCGTATGTTGCTCAAGCCGACCATGCCGCAGACGCTGCACACGACTAATAATCGTTGGTAAAACCCGTGATAAATTACTCACCGACAAGATAAAAAAAGCATTTTTGGGTGGTTCTTCCAGAGTTTTGAGTAAGGCGTTCTGCGCCCCAATGCTGAGTAAATCCATACCGCTGATATAGGCAATTTTGGCTTTATCAAATACCGAAGTTTGCCACATTTGCTGCTCTAAATCTCGTACGTCATCAATACCAATTTTCTTATTAAAAACATCTAAAAACAATACATTAGGGTGTGATTTTTCTGCCAGCAAACGGCAGTGGTGGCAATTATCCTGGCCATTTTTCGCCTCGCATAACAACAATTGTGCCACTTGCCAGCCCAGCGCGGTGTCAAAATAATCGTTACGCTGCCGATACAGCAGCGCGTGCGGCAGCCGGTCTTCGCCCAGTTGGGTTTTTATATGCTGCAAAGCACTGCGGTGCCACGGGTAGACAGCTTGTGCTTTCATGCTGTGTCCTCGTGCATATACGGTGTCATACTGGCTTGTATAGCAGCTTGTATTTGCTCAATATTTTTTGTTGCATCAATGACTTGGCAACGGTTTGGTTCAGCTTCGGCAATACTCAAATAACCCTCGCGTACGGCTTGCATAAACGATAACGCTTCGGCCTCAAAGCGATCAACGTTTTCACCGCGCCCGGCTCGGCGCTCGGCTGCCAACGTTGCCGGCAAATCCAGGAAAAAACTAATATGTGGCTGAAAATCACCGTGCACCACTTCGGCAAGCATTTGAATTTTATGTAAATCTACACCACGTGCATAACCCTGGTAAGCCAGCGTTGCATCGGTAAAACGTGAGCAAATCACCCATTCACCGGCGTGAATTTTGGGTTTTAGCACCGCTTCAATATGTTCGGCACGGGCGGCAAACATCAACAACAACTCAGTGGTGGGTGACATGCTTTGTCGTGGTGCCAATAGCAATTCACGAATTTTTTCCGACAGCGCCGTGCCGCCTGGTTCGCGAGTTATATGCACGGTTTTTCCCTGGTCACCTAAAAATTTGGCAAGCATTTTTATTTGCGTGGTTTTTCCCGCCCCGTCGATACCGTCAAAGGTAATAAATAATCCTTTTTTCATAAAATTAAGGGGCTTTCTTGGCTTTCGCCTGTTGTTGACGATAAACTTTGACCGCTTTTAAATGCTGTTGATACGTATCGCTAAACGTGTGCCCACCGGTGCTATCGGCAACAAAATACAGTGCCCGGCTGTTATCGGGTTGCCCAGCTGCCATTAACGATGCCAGCCCCGGCATGGCAATCGGTGTCGGTGGCAGGCCTTTGTGCATATAGGTGTTATACGGTGTGTTGCGGCGCAAGTCACTTTTATAAATACGACCTTGGTATTGATCGCCCATACCATAAATCACCGTGGGGTCGGTTTGTAATGGCATCCCTTTGGCCAAACGGCGGTGGAACACGCCCGACACTTGTCGGCGTTCACTATCCAAAGCCGTCTCTTTTTCAATAATCGAGGCCAAAATCAGCAGCTCATAAGGCGTTTTCAAAGCAATCGACTGATCTCGTTCCGCCCACGCAGTTTCCAGATTTTTCTTCATTAAATCATAAGCCTGACGCAGAATATCAATATCTTTGCCGCGGTTAGGGAACTGATACGTATCGGGGAAAAAATAGCCTTCCGGATGCGTACCCTCAGATGCACCCAAGATAGATAAAATATCTTTATCAGGCACGAATAACAAGGTGTGGTCAATATGCGGATTATTTTGTAATTCTTCACGAAAGCGTTTGAAATCCCAACCTTCTAAAAAGCGAATTTTATGGGCAATGGTCTTACCACTGGTGAGCAAATTCAGCATCTGTGGCGGCGTCATACCCGGCTGCAGTTGGTATTCACCGATTTTTAGCGATCCTGCCTGATGAGTGCTTTTAGCCAAATAGCGAAAGTAATAAGGCGCCAATTGCTCGGCAAACGGCGATTCAGTGGCCAGCGGCAAATGATTATCGGCAAAACGCGGAATCAGTTTAATCACTGTATCCCCGGATTGTACGCTAAAGGTTTCCGGACTGCCTGGCACCACCATCGGTGTTTGTAAAAAGCGTTTATAGTCAAAAAATAACAAACTGCCAACAACAATAAACAGCAACAACGCTAAGGCCAATAAACGTACCAGCCACTGCATTAAACGCATGAACATGGGTGCTCCGTCAGGTGGCGGATAGTTTGCGCTGCTGCCATATCAAATGACTTTTCAATCCCCTGAATGCTTTTTACCGGCATTACCCCGCCACTGGCATTGGTCAAAAACACGGCATCGGCCGACGCTATGTCGGTTAGTGTTAGTGCTTGGCTGTTGACCGTATAACCCTGATTTGGCAAACTATCAAGCAGGTAGGCGCGCATCGTGCCGGCGACTCCGGCAGTTTTTAGTGCCGGCGTGGTAATTTGAAAACACGTTACTAATCAAACCTTCAATCAAATGACTATCATAATCAAGTAACAGCCCTTCGTCAAACTGTGTATCGGCCGCTTCGCGCCGCGCCAGCAAATATTCCAAACGATTACAATGCTTCATACCCGCCAGTAACGGCTGTGCCGCCAGCCGCGTCTGGCAGATACGCACACGCAAGCCCTGATACATTGACGCAGCAAAGGTGTAAGGTGCAACACTAAACTGCACCGTGCACGGCTGTTCGGGTAAACTCCGATAGCCGCGCAGACCCTGGCCGCGGGCGACAATCATTTTCACCAGCGAAAATTTATTCTTTTGCCTGGCCAGCGCCGTGTGCAGTTGCTGTATTAATGCCGCTTCGTCAGGCACGGTCATTTCCAGCCGCTCGCAGCTGTTTTTCAGTCGTGCCCAGTGGTAGGGCCAATGGTGAATGCCCGACCCCACCGCCAGCATGGTTTCAAACACACCATCGCCGTATTGCACCAGACTATCGTCGAAGCAGTAGTGGTTTTTAATGCAATAACTCATATTATAATACCTTACGCATTTTTCCGTTTATTGCAAAGGTTTCTACAAGGCTTTTAACAGTCCCTTGGCCTTATTGCGGGTTTCTTTTAATTCGTGTTTGGCAATGGAATCATAGACCACACCGGCGCCGGCGCGAAATTCAGCTTTACCGTGGTGGCAGGCAAAGGTGCGAATCAAAATATTGCTGTCCATATCACCATTGTGATTAACATAACCCAGCGAACCGGTATAAGCGCCACGATAGGTTTGCTCTAATTCGTGGATAATTTCCATGCAGCGCACTTTCGGGCAGCCGGTAATCGTACCACCCGGGAAGACGGCGCGAATGGCATCGGCGGGGCTGACATCAGCGCGGATTTGACCAATCACATTACTGACAATATGATGCACGTGGGCATAAGATTCAATCATCATTAATTCATCAACTTTGACTGTGCCGGGTTGACAAATGCGGCCAATGTCGTTGCGCTCTAAATCAATCAGCATCACGTGCTCGGCGCGTTCTTTAAAATGCCCAATCAGCTCGTCAGATAATGCCGCATCAGCGGCTTGGTCGTCGCTGCGCGGGCGGGTGCCGGCAATCGGGCGCGTCTCGATTTGCCCGTTACGCAAACTGATTAAGCGCTCCGGTGACGACGATAAAATCGATACGCGCCCATCGTCATAATCGAGGTGACAGCTGGCGGCAAACGGCGCCGGGTTGGCTTGGCGCAAATTATCGTAGAGCACCTCAATTTCTGAAGCTGATAAATCAAACGCCCAGCCGCGCGATAAATTAACCTGAAAAACATCGCCGTCGATAATGTATTGTCGCGATTTTTCCACGCCATCGATAAATTGCCTGTCGTCGTCTTCGCACACCGTCACCGATAAATGACGTTCGTCAGCTGTCGCTTGCGCCTGTGCAATCAACGCTTGCATACTGGCGATGGCGTTGGGCTCAGACAAATCGGCGACCAGATGGGTGGTTTTGGCGACTTTATCGACAACAATGGCTGCCCCGCATTTACCTGCATAAGCAACTGGATAAGGTGGATTAGTCAACGCCAATGTCGGTTCGACTTGCTGTGCCAGTTCATAGGCAAAAAACACAAACCAGCCGCCGCGAAAGGGAATCTCGGTGGGAATCGTTTTATCTTCATCGCCTTGAAAACGACGCCACTGGTAGTCAAAACGCTGT
>PDWI01010977.1_pt1 | contig 10028 bp, 10 predicted proteins | sample 1430891 | NCBI WGS metagenome assembly PDWI01 (sample SAMN01162508, study PRJNA174530) | Oral metagenome, whole genome shotgun sequencing project. | biome: Marine environment; feature: Marine mammal; material: Swab sample of the gingival sulcus; isolation source: swab sample of gingival sulcus... | reverse complement strand
TGAAAAAGTAAACAACTTAAAACTTCCTTATAAAATTGTAAATCGCCGAGAAGGTGATATTGAACAAATTTATGCCGATGCAACATTTGCTAATAACGAATTAAAATGGAAAGCAGAAAGCACACTTGAAGAAACTCTTCGCTCTGCTTGGAAATGGGAAATTTATTACAGAAAAGGAGAATTATTAAAATAAATGACTTTAATACTAAATATATTTTTATTAATCATTTTAATCTTTTTTTTACTTGATTTCAACTATTTATTTGAAATAAAAAATCAAGGTTTAAAAACATTTATTTATTATGGATTTTTAATAATTTCACCTATAACTTTTATTTGGAATTTTTTCACAATAAAAATTACACATTTAAAATTTATAAATTTAATAATTCCTGTTTTATGTTTAATAATTATTTTATTTTTAAATCCTATAACAATATTTTTTCAATCTTCATCTTGGAAAACTCAAAAAATTATATATAAACACGGGCATTTAAATTTTAAAAGAATTGAATTTCAAGTACAAGATAAAGGAGCATTAGGCTACAATAAAAGAACTATTGAAGTTACTTATTTAACAAAAATTTTTATGATTACAAACTCTGTTGAAAAAGATATTAAAAACAAGAGTGAATGGATAAAAATAGATAAAGAAATTAATGAATTAAAACTTAAATGAACTGGCAAACAGCAATAAAAGATTACTTATTATATCTACAAATAGAACGAGGATTATCAAAAAACTCGATAGATAGTTATAAAAGAGATGTACAAAAATTAATCAATTTTATTGATGAATTAAACTATAAAATTACCCCAATAACTATTCAAAGAGATGTAATTCAAGAGTTTATTTATTCTATTTCAAAGGAATTAAATCCACGAAGCCAAGCCCGAATAATTTCAGGATTACGAGGATTTTTTGATTATTTAGTTTTTGAAGACTACCGAAAAGATAATCCGTTAGATTTAATAGAATCTCCAAAAATAGGAATGAAACTTCCTGATAGTTTATCAAAAGAAGAAATTGACAATCTAATTTCAGCAATTGATTTAAGTCATCCACAGGGAGAAAGAAACAGAACAATTATTGAAACTATTTATGGTTGTGGTTTGCGAGTTAGCGAACTTATAAATCTACAACTATCTGATTTATTTTTTGATGATGGTTACATTCGTGTTTTAGGAAAAGGAAATAAATATCGCTTTATTCCTATACATATTAGCACAATAAAATACATTAATTTTTACATTAATGATATTAGAAGCCATATAATTCCGAAGGAAAAAGATAGTGATATTGTATTTTTAAATCGCCGAGGAGGGAGATTATCTCGCCAAATGATTTTCATTATTTTAAATGATTTAGCCACAAAAATTAATCTATCAAAAAAAATAGGTCCTCATACATTAAGGCATTCATTTGCCACTCACCTACTAAAAAATGGTGCAGATTTAAGAGCAATCCAGCAATTATTAGGACATGAAAGTATTACTACAACTGAAATTTATGTTCACTTAGATAAGAGTTTCTTACAAAAAGTTGTAAATGAATATCACCCAAGAAGTGAAAGAAATTTAAAAAAATAGTTTGGAATTTATTTAAAAGAAAAATGGCAAGCTATCTACATCACACCGCTACGACCTAATACCCTTGCTGTGTTCCCACCCTGGGGGATTCAAAGGGAGCTGGTTGTGTAGGACTTGCCGAGTGCAAATATACAATCTTTTTTATTTTTTGCAATGTTTAAAAATCATTTTTGCCAAATTATTGTTATTTAGCTTCAAAATTAATTGTAAAATAGTAAATTTGCTGTTAAATTATTTTATAGTTTTATGGATATTTCAATAATAATTCCACTTTTAAACGAAGAAGAGTCTTTACAAGAACTTCATAACTGGATTGTAAAAGTTATGGAGGCTCACTCCTATTCGTACGAAATCATCTTTATTGATGATGGAAGCACGGACAACTCGTGGAATGTTATTTCTAAACTATCAGAAAACAATAAACAAGTAAAAGGAATTCGTTTTCAAAGAAACTTTGGAAAAAGCCAAGCATTAGATGCTGGTTTTAACATTGCAAATGGTGATGTTATTATTACAATGGATGCTGATTTACAAGATAATCCTGATGAAATTCCTGAATTATACAACCTAATTATTAAGGAAGATTACGACCTTATTTCAGGCTGGAAAAAGAAACGATTTGACAATGTTTTAACAAAAAATATTCCTTCAAAATTATTTAACTGGGTTGCTCAAAAAACTTCTGGATTAAAACTTCACGATTTTAACTGCGGATTAAAAGCATATAAAAATGAGGTTGTAAAATCAATTAAAGTTAGTGGTGAAATGCACCGATATATTCCTGTTTTGGCTAAAAATGAAGGGTTTACAAAAATTGATGAAAAAGTTGTAAAACACCAAGCAAGAAAATACGGAACAACAAAATTTGGAATGAACAGATTTATAAATGGTTTTTTAGATTTAATAACCATTTCATTTATTTCAAAATTTGGTAAAAGACCTATGCACTTTTTTGGGTTAGTAGGCACATTAATGTTTGTTTTCGGGTTTTTCTCTGCCTTTTATATCGGAGCAATGAAATTATATCGTTTAGCAAACCATTCAAAAACAATTTTAGTAACCGAAAATCCTTGGTTTTACATTGCCCTAACCTCTATGATTTTAGGAACTTTATTATTTTTAGCAGGTTTCCTTGGCGAATTAATCGTTAGAAGTAACCCAAAAGAAAAACATTATACTATTAAAGAAACTATTTAATTACCAATTTCTCCACTCCTCTGTTATATCCCAATCACATTTAAACCCTGTAATTTCAAGTACATTTAAAATAAATGTACAAAGTTCCTCTCTTTCATTAGTTTCTATATGAGAATATTTATTTTCAAGTTTATTTAATGCTAAAACTACTTTTTTAACTGAACTTAAAATCTTATTCGCTTTTTGTTCCTTGGTAGCAATAATTAAATTATCAATAAATTTTGTTAATATTTTATCTGTTTCATCTATACTTTCTTTGGTATAAAAAATTTCTCCTTCAAGCATTTTATCATGCCAACATATGGTAGGTTTTTTATTTTGAAACTCACTAACTAAAAAATGATTTTCAAATAAAATATTTTGTTTTTTTATTGTTTCTTTAAGTTTTAATGATTTTTTAATATTATTTTCTATAAGCCAAACAGTTAACCATTCAAGTTTATTTGTTTTATTTATTGCAATTAAAATACGATATTTATCTTTCAAAAAGTACCATATTTTTGTTCCTTCAGAATTTTTATCTTTTCCATTCGCCTGTCCTATTTTTTTAAATTTTTCTATTGTATCATCCCATTTTAAATTAAAAGGCAAATCATTTTTAAACTTATTTGTGAAACATATTTCACTAATAACATACTCTAAATGAGGAAGATTAGGATTTTCAAAAGGAGGCATTATATATTCAACATCCTTAAACTCATACGGAGGGTCTAAATATTGTTTTTCAAATTTACATTTCGATAAAAAGCCAATAGATAGTTCTTCTTCAAAAATATTAGCACAATAACCAAATTTTTTAGGCTCTTGATAACCATAATGTTTAAACATTTTTTGTACCGATAAATCACTAATTGGTTTACCAATAAGTTTTATAAGTTCATCTCCATCCATATTAAATATTTTTGATTAAACTATATTCTACAATTCTTGTGCTAATTGTTTAATAAGTTTAATTTTTTCTTCTCGGTAGGCTACTGAAAGATTCCAAATTCCATCTTCACTTGTGCAATAAAAATTATCTGCATTGTGTTTTTCAAGTTCTTCTCTTTCTTTCTGCCAGTTTCCTTCAAAATAAAAATCTTCAATAATTTTCATTTTTTTAGAAAACTCTTTTAACCTTTCACTGATTTTCTGAATCTCTTTAAAATCTTCTTCTGCTTTAAATAAAACTTCATCAATTTCTTTAAAATTTGCTTTTAATTCTTCTATTTTTCTCATTCTATACTTCTTTTATATAATTTTTTAGATTTAGGATTAACAAACTTTAAACCTCTTTCACTAATAGCACCTATTTCTTTAAAGTTTTTTTGTGCTTGCTCTAAAGTCATATGATTGGGTCCATCTCCTCCATTTTCCCAAAAACACACAGGACAAATATCCCAAAGCCCCCTATCCCCAAAACCTATTGAATAATATTTACAACAAGGACATTTCCCTTTTATTTTATTTTTCATATTTTGTAATATTTAGAGAAATAAATTAGAAAAATAGGTAATCCTCCATACATAAAACAAAAAAATAAGAGTATATTTCAATACTCTTATTTTTTCAATATTTACATTACAAATAATCTTCTGTAATGCATTAAATTATAAACCTTTTCTTCTATTTGTTCTAAAATGTCATCATTTGATGCATTTTTAATTACTTCATCAATTAACTCAACAACTATTTGCATATCTTCTTCAACTAATCCACGGGTTGTAATTGCAGGAGTACCTATACGAATTCCTGAAGTTACAAATGGAGATTCAGTATCAAAAGGAACCATATTTTTATTAACTGTAATTCCTGCTTTTCCTAATGCTAATTCAGCATCTTTTCCTGTAATTCCTTTATTTCTTAAATCAATTAACATCATATGATTATCTGTTCCACCTGATATAATATCATATCCTTTTTCAACAAATAATTTAGCCATAACCTTGGCATTTTCACGAACTTGAATAATATAATCTAAAAATTCATCAGTTAAAGCCTCTCCAAAAGCAACTGCTTTTCCTGCAATAACATGCTCTAATGGTCCTCCTTGATTTCCTGGAAATACTGCTGAATTTAATAATGAAGACATCATTCTTGGTTTACCTGATTTTAACTTCAATCCAAATGGATTTTCAAAATCTTTCCCCATCATAATCATTCCGCCACGAGGTCCTCGTAAAGTTTTATGAGTAGTTGTAGTAACTATATGGCAATGAGGCATAGGGTCATTTAAAATTCCTTTTGCAATTAACCCGGCAGGGTGAGAAATATCAGCCATTAAAATAGCACCTACACTATCAGCAACTTCTCTAAATTTTTTAAAATCAATATCACGAGAATATGCTGATGCCCCTGCAATAATTAATTTTGGTTTATGCTCTTTTGCTTGTTTTTCTAAATGGTCATAATCTATATAACCAGTTTCTTTTTTTACTCCGTAAAAAACAGGATTATACAATTTACCTGAAAAATTTACAGGTGAACCGTGAGTTAAATGCCCTCCGTGAGATAAATCAAAACCTAAAATAGTATCACCGGGTTTTAAACAAGCAGAATAAACAGCTGTATTTGCTTGGCTACCAGAATGTGGTTGAACATTTACAAATTCAGCTCCAAATAATTCTTTTGCTCTGTCAATTGCTATTTGTTCTACAATATCAACAACTTCACATCCTCCATAATATCTTTTTCCTGGGTAACCTTCAGCATATTTATTTGTTAAAACAGAACCTTGTGCTTCCATTACTTGTTCACTAACAAAGTTTTCCGATGCTATTAACTCTAATCCGTTTAATTGTCGTTCTTTTTCTTCGTTTATTAAATCAAATATTTGATGGTCTTTTATCATTTTATTTTACATTTAAATTATATAATAGTTTCAAATATACAAATATAATTTTAGTTCTTTTCCTTTAACATCGGAACAAATTTAAAGTCGCCTAATTCATATTTTTCAAATTCTTTGGGTGATTTACGAATAAATAAAGTCATTATTTGAGTTTCATCACCTAACGGAATTAACAACTTACCCCCTACTTTTAATTGAGATAATAAAGACTTCGGAAGATATGGAGCACCCGCAGTTACGATTATTTTATCAAAAGGAGCTTCTTCTGGCAAACCTTTATAACCATCACCAAAAATAAATCGTTTAGGATTATACCCTATTTTAGGTAAAAAAAGTGATGTCTTTTTAAACAATTTAACCTGCCTTTCAATTGTATAAACTTCTACATCAAACTCTAATAACACAGCTGTTTGATAGCCTGAACCTGTTCCTATTTCTAAAACCTTATCTCCTTTTTGTAATTCTAAAACTTCAGTTTGAAAAGCCACAGTATAAGGATTTGATATTGTTTGGTCTGCATCAATAGGAAAGGCTTTATTTTGATATGCGTGAGCCTCAAAACTACTATCAATAAATAAATGCCTTGGTACTTTTCTAATAGCGTTTAAAACATTTTCACACTTAATACCCTTATCTTTTAACGATTCTGCTAATAAATTCCTTAAACCTTTATGTTTATTTGTATCTTTCATTTTTTATTGAAGAAAAAAAGCAACTATTATGGACAAAATTAAATTCTAAAAACAAGCTCTATAAATTTCTTCATATTGTTGTAAAACACTATTTAACGAAAATTGCTTAATATGTTCTTTTGCATTTTCCTTAAATTTATTTAGTGTATCGTCATCTTTTAAAATTTTAATAGCATTTTTTGCCATATCATCTACATCTCCTAAATCACTTAAATAACCTGTTTTTCCATGAATATTAACTTCTGGCAAACCTCCTGTATTTGTTGATATAACAGCCGTACTTGCAGCCATAGCCTCTAATGCAGCCAAACCAAAACTTTCTCTTTCTGAAGGAAGCAAGAAAATATCTGAATAACAAAGAATTTTTTCTATTTCATTACTCCTTCCTAAAAATAAAACATCATCTTCTAATCCTAATTTAGAAACTAATATTTCAGCATTAAGCCGTTCAGGACCATCACCAATCATTAATAATTTTGAAGGAATTTGTTTATTAACCTTATCAAAAACATTAATAACATCGCTTATTCGTTTAACAGGTCTAAAATTACTAATATGAGTTAAAACTCTTTTTTCTGGTTCTGATAAAAACTTATAACACTTACAAATTTCATTTCTTGCTACATCATACTTATTTCCCTCTATAAAATTATAAATAACCTTAATATCCTTTTCTATATTTAGTAATCGTAAAGTATCATTTTTTAAACTTTGTGAAACTGCTGTAACTTCATCAGAATTATTTATACTAAACTCAACTGCTGTTTTATATGTAGGGTGACTTCCAACAAGTGTTATATCGGTTCCGTGCAAAGTAGTTACTAATTTCACCTTTATTCCTTTTTCTTTCAGCATCTGTTTTGCCATATAACCAGCATAAGCATGGGGAATTGCATAATGTACATGTAGAACATCTAATTTATATTTTTCAACAATTTCTACCATTTTACTCGACAATGCCAATTCATAAGGCTGATACTGAAATAAAGGATATTCTTCTAAAACTACCTCATGAAAGTATAGATTTTTAGTAAAAAAATCTAACCTAACTGGCTGATTATAAGTTATAAAATGAACCTCATATCCTTTTTTAGCAAGAGCCATTCCTAACTCTGTTGCAACAACTCCACTCCCTCCAAAAGTAGGGTAACAAACAATTCCTATTTTCATTAAATTCTATTTTAGCACAAATATAATTTATTACAATAAATATTATTTATTTTTTTATTTTTATTTAATTACATTTGTGCATAGAAAACACAAAATAAATTATTAATTATGAAATATAAACTAATTGCAATCAGCATTTTATTTACAAGTATTTTAAATATTTCTTGTAAAGACCAAAATTCAAAAAATTTAAATAATTGTACAGATAAGCAAAAAATAGAAAAAATTAGCTCTAATGAAAACTATGTTATATTACTATCATTAGATGGATTTCGTTATGATTATATTGAAAAATTTAATACTAAAAATTTAAAAAAAATAGCAAAAAATGGAGTTCATGTAAAAAGAATGAACCCTTCAAATCCTACAAAAACATTCCCTAATCATTATACTATTGTAACAGGTTTATACCCTGAAAATCATGGAATAGTAGGAAATTCATTTTATGATGAAAAATTAGGTGAATATAGTATACCTAACAGAAATGCTGTAGAAAATGGTGAATTTTACGGAGGAGAACCTATTTGGAACACAGCAAAAAAAGCAGGGTTAAAAACTGCATCTTATTTTTGGGTTGGTTCAGAAGCTCCTGTAAATGGTATGCAACCAGATTTTTGGGAAAAATACAACCAAAACACTCCTTTTATAGAACGAATTAATACTGTAATTTCTTGGTTAAAATTACCTAAAGAGGAACGCCCTCGTTTAATAACTTTATACTACCATCAACCTGATTCTACTGGACATGGAACAGGACCAGAAAGCGAGGAAACTTCTAATGCAGTTAATTATGTTGACGAACATGTTGACGACCTATATAATAAATTAATGGACTTACCTATTTCAAAAAATATTAACCTTATTATTGTTTCTGACCATGGAATGAGTGAATTAGATGGAACAAAAAAAATATTTTTAGAAAATTATATTAACTTAAATGAGGTTATTATTTCTGGAGGAAATCCTACTTATACCATAAAAGTAAAAGACAAAAAAAACATTAATAATATTTACAATCAATTAAAAAAAATAGAAAATTTAGATGTATATAAACAAGGAGAAGCTCCTAAAAAATTACATGTAGGTAATCACCACCGTATGGGAGATATGATGATATTTGGAAAAGAACCATATGTTGTATTTCCTAAAAATAATAGAAAACCCAGAAAACCTAGAAAATTTGGTGTTCACGGTTTCTTAAATACAAATACAGATATGGGGGCTCTTTTTATAGCAACAGGAAATACTTTCAAAAAAGGATACACTCAAGAATCAATAAATAACACTGATGTTTATAATTTAATTTGTAAAATTTTAAATATTAAACCAGCAAAAAATGATGGTAATTTTGAAAATGTAAAAACTCTATTAAAAGAGGAGTAACACTTACTATAAATTACTACAAATCAAGACAAAAAGTCATTAAAAATTAGTTTTTAATGACTTTTTGTCTTTTTATTTAATTGGTATCAAACTTGATTTATTATAGAAAAACTATAAAAACTATGAACTTTAAGAATTATACTATTAAATCACAAGAAACCATACAACAAGCTCAACAGTTGGCTCAAAGTATGGAAAATAATCAAATTGAAGTAGAGCATATTTTTAAAGCCATTTTATTGGTTGATGAAAATGTACTTCCTTTTATTCTAAAAAAATTAAATATTAATCAAAATATTATAGAGCAAATTTTAGATAAACAATTACAAAGTTTTTCTAAAGTTTCAGGTGCTGAATTAATGCTATCTCGCAATGCAGGAACAATGCTTAACGATGCAAGTATTATCGCTAAAAAAATGAATGATGAATTTGTTTCTATTGAACATTTATTTTTAGCAATAGTAAAATCAAAAAGTCAAATCGGTCAAGCTTTACGAGACCAAGGAGCCACTGAAAAATTAGTAAAATTAGCAATTGAAAACTTGCGAAAAGGAAACAGAGTTACTTCACAAAGTGCTGAAGAAACATACAATTCATTAGAAAAATATGCTAAAAACCTTAATAATTTAGTTCAAAATGGAAAGTTAGACCCAGTTATTGGGCGAGATGAAGAAATTAGAAGATTATTACAAATTTTATCTCGTAGAACAAAAAACAATCCTATTTTAGTAGGAGAACCGGGTACCGGTAAAACAGCAATTGCCGAAGGATTAGCACATAGAATTATTCGTGGTGATGTTCCTGAAAATTTAAAGGATAAAATTATTTATTCTTTAGATATGGGAGCTTTAATTGCAGGAGCGAAATATAAAGGTGAATTTGAGGAAAGATTAAAATCAGTTATAAAAGAAGTAACTCAATCTGAAGGAGATATCGTTTTATTTATCGATGAAATTCACACTCTTGTTGGTGCTGGTGGTGGCGAAGGAGCAATGGATGCTGCCAATATTTTAAAACCTGCTTTAGCTCGTGGAGAATTGCGTGCTATTGGAGCAACAACATTAGATGAATATCAAAAATATTTTGAAAAAGATAAAGCATTAGAGCGTCGTTTTCAAAAAGTTACCGTTGATGAACCTGATACTGAAAGTGCAATTTCTATTTTA
>PDWI01010976.1_pt1 | contig 10029 bp, 8 predicted proteins | sample 1430891 | NCBI WGS metagenome assembly PDWI01 (sample SAMN01162508, study PRJNA174530) | Oral metagenome, whole genome shotgun sequencing project. | biome: Marine environment; feature: Marine mammal; material: Swab sample of the gingival sulcus; isolation source: swab sample of gingival sulcus... | reverse complement strand
AAGATGGCTTAGAAAACTTGGAAGAAAAATACACACAAATAAAAGAAAAAGAAGATAAAGAGAAAAGCAATGATACAGAAAATAATGAACCTATTTTAAAAAGATTTGCTTCTAATTTTTTTAACAATTCAAACAAAATCGACCCATACTCACTGCCTATCCCAACAAACTATATGATTTCAAGAGGCGATAAACTCTCCATCGATATATATGGTGCAAATAATGAAAATTTTGTCTTAAAAGTAGATGGAAAAGGCACAATAAATATCCCTCAAGTCGGAGAGCTTAAAGTGTTAGGACTAAGTTTTGAAGAGGCAAAAAATCTTATAACCCAAAAGGCAAAAGAGGCATATCCATCAAGTACAAGTGTATTAGTTAACATTGATGAGTTTACAGCCATACAAGTAACCCTAACAGGACTTGTAAAAAATCCGGGACTTTACAATCTTTCGTCATTTTCAACCATAAAAGACGCACTAATCCAAAGTGGCGGAATACAAGAGAGTGGCTCTTATAGAAATATTTTACTAAAAAGACACGGAAAAGTTATAAAAAATTTTGATTTGTATCAACTCATTAAATATGGCTCAAGCTCTTCAGATATGGTACTTCAATCTGGAGATATAATAGTAGTCAAATCATCAAACAAAAACATAAAACTAAGCGGAGAAGTAAATATTCCTGCTATTTATGAGCTAAAAAACAGTGAAAGATTTAACTTACTTATCTCTTTTGCCTCAGGACTTAAAGCAGATGCTAACAAAAAAGCGATTGGCCTTAAAAGATATGTAAATAATAGCATTAAAGTCTATACTCTGTCACTAAACGAGCTTTACAGTTTCCAACCAAAAGATGGAGATGAAGTTTTTATCCCAAAACTTAGCAACCAATCAGCATCGCTAGTAACTCTTAGCGGAAATGTTACAAACAAAGGCGAACTTGAAATACCAAAAGATAGAAAACTTTCAACGCTATTTAAAAATCAATTTAAACATTTTGGGAAAAATGGACTGTTTAAGCAAGGCACAAACTTTTTATTTGCCAAAGTTGAAAATGTTGAGAGTAGTACAGTATTTAATTTAAGAAAACTTTTAAGAGGTCAAGAAGAAGTTTATCTAAAAAATGGGGATAATATCATTATTTATAAATCAGATGAAGTAAAAGATAAACCTTTTTTCTATATCGCAGGCAGTGTTGTTTCAAGTTCGAAAAGACAGTATGATTACTATGCAGGACTAAGAGCAAAAGATCTATTTTCACTTGTGGTTTTTGATAATGAAAAAATAGACAAAGAAGTAAACAAAACTAACTCAAAAGAAGATATACTTGGCAGTGAAAATAGCTTTAGTAGCGAGATACTAAATGTAGATAAATCAAAAATCCAAATAAAAAGAGTTGTTAATAATAGATACAAAACTTACATGGTAAACACACTAACAGATCCAAATTTTTTAATAGAACCTTACGATGTTGTAACTTTTTTTGCTATCTCTGAAGTCAACAATTTAGAAAAAGCAAGCATTAGAGGTGAAGTTTTTGTACCAAACACTTACAACATTAACCCTTACACCAGACTAAAAGATTTGATAGCTTTAGCAGGCGGATTTACTAAAAAGGCATCAAAAACCACATTTGAGTTAGTAAGATATAAAATCATAGGAGATGAGAGAGTTAGAGATGTACAAACAATTGATTTAAAGACCGCATTAAATCAAAATATAAGAATTTTACCAGATGATGAGATAACCATAAGAAGAATTGCAAACTGGTATGATAAAAAATATGTTACTGTCAAAGGTGAAGTGAAATATCCTGGAAAATATGCCGTTAGTAAAGGTGAGAAACTATCTAACATAATCAAAAGGGCTGGCGGATTTACAAATGATGCCTTTGTTGAAGGTAGTGTTTTTACAAGACTTAGTGTAAAAGAGTTACAAACGAAAAGATTAAAAGAAGCGATGAATAGAATCAAAAGAAAATCTTTATACTTAACTTCTACTGCTACTGAAGCTGGAGAGAGTAGTGAAGACAAACAAAGAATGTTAGCTTCAATATCTGAACTAGAAACGAAAATTGATGAAAATGCACCGATTGGAAGAGTATCTTTGCATCTATACCATGACTTAAAAAGATTTGCTAAAAGTGATTTTGATATAACACTAGAAGATGGCGACACCCTTTTCATACCCACTATAAATGACACTGTTTCGGTTGTTGGAGAGGTTTTAAACCAAAACACCTTTGTATATAGAAGTGATTTGGGCGTTAAAGAGTATATAAATAAAGCTGGAGGCTTAACAGATGTTTCAGACCAAGATATGATATATGTAGTTAAAGCAAATGGTGAGGCGATAAAATATAAAAGAAGATATTTTATCACAGATAATATTGAAATCTTTAAAGGAGATACTATCGTTGTACCTTTAAAATTTGATACTGTCTCAGATATCAGATTTGCCAAAGATATAACTTCTATTCTTTATCAATTAGCAGTAACAGCAGCATCGCTTAAAACAGTAGGAGCTATATAGTGGAAACAGTATTACATGAAGACGAGATAGACTTAAGAGAACTTTTTAATACCATTAAAAAACATATTAAAAAAATATTTGTTTTTGTTTTTGTTGTTACTCTTGTAGTTTTAGCATATCTAATAATGACACCAAATATTTATAAATCAGAAGTGATATTAGCCCCTCAAGGAGATAGTTCAAAAAGTGCAAGTGCAAGTCTATCTTCCTTAGCTGCTCTTGCTGGAGTAAATATAGGTTCAAAAAGCTCTGGAATTGATCCATTTGTAATGATGCAAACTACGCTTAATAATTATGATTTTAATAAAAAGATAATCGAAAAATATGACCTATATGAAAAACTTCAAAATCCAAAAAACTTAGTTTATCCATTTGGATTGGAATTTTCCTCCACAAAAAATGAGGATAATTTGACAAAAGATAAAAAAATATTTTTAACAATTAAAAATATAAAAAAAATCATTTCAATATCACAAGATAAAAAAACAAGTCTAATCACCTTAAGTGCAAGTTTGAAAGATAGATTTCTTGCAAAACAACTAGTTGACATATATTTAAATGAGATAATTTCTCATGTTAAAAAAAATGATATGAAAAATTTAGATGAACAGATAAAATTTTACAAAACAGAGTTGAGCAGTACAAAAGATGTTGCACTCAAAGAGCAGCTTAGTAAATCACTTTCAGGACTACTTCAAAAAAGAGTTTTTTCAAAAGCAAACGAGTATTATTTTGTATCAAAATTAAGTGATAGCAGAGTGCCTTATATAAAAGATAAAACCAAACCAAAAAGAGCTTTAATCTTAGTTGTTAGTTTTGTAGCTTCTTTTATATTAGCTGTATTTTTAGTATTTTTTCTAGAGTTTATAAGAAATGAAAAAAACTAATCGATTTTTAGCTTATAGCCTATTTTTAGCACAAGGTCTTATGGCTAACAACCTAAATGGCACAACTGGTCTTATACAAATGCCAAATGCTAGAGTCAATAGAGATTTTTCTGGATCTATTTTTTACTCAAATGCCTATCCTTATTCAAACTATGGTGTAAATTTTTCTGTTTTACCTAAACTAGAAGTAAACGCTCATTTGTCCAACTCGAAAAATAAAACAGATAAGATTTTAAGTTTAAAACTATTATTAAATCCAGAAAGCGAGTATCTCCCAGCAATTACTTACGGCATGGATGATATTTGGGGAGATTTAAGCTATGCGTCAAAATATATTGCACTATCAAAACAGATTTCATATTTTGATTTTACTTTAGGCTATGCCATTGGTCGGCTAGGCGGCTACAATCAATACAACAAATATGCAAATAATACTTATAAATTTTTTAAAGACTTATCATTTAAAGATGGCAATTTTTTTGCTGGAGCTAAGTTTAATTTTAAAAAAGATTTAAACTTTTTACTTGAATATGCCCCAATTGATTATGCTCAAGATGTAAACAAACCAAAAAAGAAGAGAAAAACGAAATTAAACATAGGATTAAACTATAATATAACCAAAGACTTTTCAACAAAACTATCTTTACTTAGAGGCAATCAATTAGCATTTGGTTTTTCGTATAATTATGACCTATCTAAAAAACATAAAACCATAAAAAAGATAAGTTCTTATAATGACAATATTGTTTCTAATTTATCAAACAATGATTTTAATAACATTAAAACTGTTGAGCTAGAAAACTCTTTGTGGATTAGTGCTAAGAATAACTCATCTTTTTATGATGTTAGCGCCTTACTAAAAGCTACTGATGCTGTTAAAAACTCAAAAGATAAAGATAAATTTGAGTATATTTATCTTGATTTAAATGCAAATGATAAAAAAGTGTTTAAAATAAATATGAAAGAGTTAGAAATTTATCAAAAAAAAGATATAAGCAACACTTACATGAAAAATGCAGTTATTGTAGAAAATGACAAACAAAAGCTATATAAAGAGTTTTTAAATGGCAAAAAAGCTCAAAACATCACACAGTTAAAAGATTATGGTTTTTCATACGACATAATGCCTAGTACAAAAAGCTATCTACTTAATGATGGAAATTATTTATATACAAAAGCTGGTATAAATTTAAATTTGTCTTACACGCCATTTGAGTTATCATCTTTAAACTCGACTATATATCTACCACTATATAATAATATGAATAAATTAGATAATACAAACGGATATGATAGATACAATAAAGTCTACCTTGATAAATTTTATCTCTCACTAGGTAAAAAGTTTCCTAATGAATATCTACTATACTCGAATATTGGATTTTTAAGCCAGAAATATTTTGGTGTAAGTTTGGAGTGTCAAAAAACATTTTTAAATGAAAAGATTGGTTTTTCGTTACAATACCAAAATGTAAAACCAAGAGTTAAAAATAAAATTTTTGATACACAAAAGAAGACAAAAGATGCAAAATTTATAAATTTATATTATCAGCTATCAAAAGAAAACAATACCCACCTTGGACTAAGGATAGGAGAATTTTTAAATAATGACAAGGGATATAGGATAGAGCTATCAAGAACCTATAAAAAATTTAAATTTGGTGCATATTTTTCTAGAACTAAAAATGACAGACAAAAAAACAATACAAAAGGTTTTTATATAAAAATACCTTTGGGTAAAAAATATTTTAACAATGCAAAAAGATCAGCACCACTATATTTTGATTCTATATCAAATTTTGGATATGCAGATTTTATTGATTTTGATACTTCTTTGTACAATAAACTATCAACAGAAAATAATTTACAAATCATTAAGAAAAATATAAATATACTCAAACAATAGATTTAATGTCAATTATATATGACGCTTTTTCAAGCGTCATATATAACATAATAACAAAATCTTATTCACCAAATATTATAATATCATAGGTATGTTTTCGTTCCACTAAAGCATTTTCTGGCGGGATTGTACCCTGTTTATTTAGTTTACTAATTTCCATCTTAAGCTCATCAATTGTCTCTTCGTGCTCATCTATCTTTTCTTTGAGCTGAAGTACAACATAAACCCCTGCTAAATTTACACCCAAATCTCTTGTAAGGCGAATTATCATTTTAATTCTATCAATATCTTTTTGTGAATATAGCCTCACTTTTCCATCGGTTCTTGATGGAGTTACTAAGCCCTCTCTTTCGTATTGACGCAAAGTTTGAGGGTGAATGTTTAGCACTTTAGCTACTATGCTTATGAGGTAAACCGGTTCATTATATCCGTGCATTTAAAAATCCTTTAAGGTAATTTTTGTTCCATTAAAGAGCGTAAATCTTCTTCTAAACTCTCCACTTTAGGCAATATGACATTTACTTTTAAGTACAAATCGCCTTTTTGTCCTGTTTTTCTATTGACCACGCCTAAGTTTTTTACTCTAAATTTTTGATTTGGTTTTGTATTGGCTGGTATTTTTAGATTTACGGTTTTTTCCAAAGTTTGCACTTCAACTTTTCCACCAAAAAGTACAGTTTTTAGCGAAACATCTATGCGTTTTTCCAAATCATCTTCATCTCTTTTATATTCTGGGCTTTTAGCGATTTGGACTACTAAAAACAGATCACCTTTATTATTGCCATGAACCTTGCCTTTACCTTTTATTCGCATTTTTTCGCCATTTTTTATGCCAGCTGGGATTTTTATATCGAAACTTTCACTTCCATAACTAACCCCATGTTTGCCCCCTAAAACAGCTATATTAAAAGGTATAGTAATTTTTGCACTAGCATCTAAGTTTGGCTTATTAAAGTCTTCAAAACCTCCACTAAAACCTCCAAAACCGCTGCTAAAGCCACTACTTCTAAAACTACCTCCTCCGCCTCCAAAGATATTTCTTATCGAATCATCTAAATTTACATTTCCTTGTGAAGAGGCAAAATCATGAAAGTTTTGACCACCAAACATATTGTCACCATAGGTGTCATATTGTCTTCTTTTTTTCTCGTCACTTAATATCTCATAAGCTGCATTTATCTCTTTAAATTTTTCTTCAGCACCTTCGTCTTTATTGATGTCAGGATGATACTGCCTTGCTAATCTTCTATAGGCTTTTTTTATCTCATCTTGACTTGCGCCCTTGCTCACACCTAATGTTTCATATAAGCTATTGCTCACTTGTGCATTCCTTACAAACTAATTTTAGTCTTATTTTAACATAAAAGTTTAGTCTATGTCAATCAAGTATGCAAAAAGTATAAAATTAAATTATCTTCTAAGATTACTTTGCTATAATAGAACAAAATTACTCTTAATTCAAATTTTGTCTTAATAATAATCTGGAGAAAAATATATATGCTATTAACAAAAGCTAGCGAATATGCACTTTTATCACTTATACTAATCGCTCAAAAAGATGAGCCTCAAGATGTGGAGAGCTTATCAAAACAATTAGGCATCTCAAAAAGTTTTTTAGCAAAAATTTTACAAAACTTGGCAAGAGAAGGAGTTTTGTACTCATACAAAGGTGCTAAAGGTGGATTTGTTTTAAGTGAAAATGCAAACGATATGAGCGTTAAGCATCTACTTTTATGCGTGGAGAGAAAACCTGCAAAGATATTTGAGTGTTCAGTTTCAGAAGATGATTGCCCACAAGATAAAGCATCAATTTGCAAAATTTGGCCATTTTTTAATAGATTTCAGCAAAAAATTGATGAATTTTTAGACGAAATAACCTTAAAAGATTTATTACACGAATAATTTAATAAGCCCCTTTGTATTGTTATGATATAATCATTTTGATAAAATCAAACAACACTTCAAGGATATAGATGCTAAGTTACCAATTTTTTCATCTCTCTCATACTGACTTAGATGGCTATGGATGCCAAATGATAACCAAAAGTTATTTTGAAAATATTCATTTCTTTAACTCAAACTACGGAAAAGAGATAAGTGAGCGATTTAATGAAATAATAGACAAAATGGAAAAGATTAATGCTGATAAAAATATTATTTTAATTACAGATTTAAATCTTACCATTGAACAATGTGAAATTTTTGAATCCGCACTTAGAAATGCAAGTTGTAATGCAAAACTTTTACTACTTGATCATCACAAAACTGGATTAGAGTGTGCTATGAAATATCCTTGGTATTTTTTAGATGACAGTAGATGTGCTACAAAGATAACTTATGAGTTTTTTTCTTCTATGTACAAAGAAGATGAAAAACTAAAACTATTTTCTGAAGTAGTAAATGCAGTGGATATTTGGCTAAGTGAAAGTGAATATTTTGAGCTTGGAAAAGTGGGACTTGGACTTGTGGCAAATGCAAAAGAGCTAAATCGCATAATGTTTGCTAGTGATAATAGCGAGTATATCTTCTCACTCCTTGAAAACGCACAAAAATACTTTAATGAACCTAACCCACATATAGCCTTAGATGATGCAGTCCATAGCATAAAAAAGGATTTTTTTAAAGCAGACAAAAATGATACTTTGAGCAATCTCATCTCAACTTATATGGTAAAACTTTTGCAAAAACATAAGCAAAAAATGACGGTAAAATACCTTTCATATAAAGGGATACTAACTTACAACATAGGAAATGTTTCTGTCATTGGAAATGATTTTTTAGTGCAAAATGAAGATTATGATTTTTTTATGGATGTAACAAGTAGAAAAACCGTTAGTTTTCGCTCAAACAATAAATGCGATGTTAGCGCACTTGCTAAAAAAATTGCAGGTGGTGGCGGACATCCAAACGCAAGTGGTGGGGCATTGCCGACTTTTAGAGATAGCTTTTTGTATGAAAAAGTTATAACTCAAATTCAAAAAATATTAGACGAAAAAGGTAAACAGATATGAAAGATTTAGAAGAAAAATTACAAAATATGGAAAACGAGATTGAAGAGTTATCGATTCAGTTAGCCGATATGCTTGGAGCTACACTTCACTTTGCAGGGGTAAAAAAAGATAAAATCCCAAGTGCCGTTGAGGCGTATTTGGAAGGCATTGATGAAGTTTATGGCGATGATGATGGCGAAATGGGTCTTGGTGAGATTATTGAGGTCATTAATCATCTTAAAAAAACAAAAAAAGATTTATTTAAATAAGGAGAGATAATGCAACATGTTATAAAATCAGCCTCCACCTGTCTTGGCTGTAAAAAACCAAAATGTCAAATCGGCTGTCCCATAGGAACACCTATAATGACAATGATAAAAATGTTTTTAGATGGAGACATCAAAAAAGCAGGACAAATGCTTTATGATAACAATCCTTTATCTGTCATTTGCTCACTTGTTTGTCCCCATGAAAAACATTGTGAGGGACATTGTATATTAAATAGAAAAGGAAACCCTGTAAATGTTGGAGCTATTGAAAATTATATATCAACATATTATCTAAACCATAAAGAGTTTACTCTCCCAAAACAAAATGGCAAGTATATAGCTGTTGTTGGCTCTGGTCCTGCTGGTATAGCACTTGCTGCTATGATGGCACAAAAAGGGTATGGAGTAACTATATATGAGGCAAAGCAAAAGATTGGTGGCGTTTTAAGATATGGCATTCCTGACTTTAGACTTGATAAAACACTTTTAGATAAAATCGAGCAAAATTTACTAAAACTTGGCGTGCATATAAGAAAAAATATACTAATCGGACAAAACATAAACATTGAAGATATGACAAGGGATGGTTTTGATGCTGTGTTTATAAGTACAGGCGTTTGGAAACCAAAAAAAATGAACCTAAAAGGCGAAAGTTTAGGAAATGTGCATTATGCCATTAACTACCTAAAAAGTCCAAAAGAGTATAATATCGGTAAAAAAGTTGTAGTCATTGGTGCTGGGAATGTGGCAATGGATGTGGCAAGAACTGCCATAAGAAGTGGGGCTGATGATGTATCTATAATGTATAGAAAAAGTGAAGAAGAGATGCCAGCTCAAAAATTAGAGATTGATTACGCAAAAATCGATGGCGTTAAGATAAATACATATAGAAGTCCTGTGGAATTTACAAGAGAGGGCGTAAAATATATAAAAACAGATACAGATGATGATACAGTTCATTTTGAACCAGCAGACAATATCCTAATCGCAATCAGCCAAACTGCAAGAGATATAATCGTACAAAACAATAAAAATTTAGGCTTAAACTCAATGGGACTTTTGTCAGCTGATGAAAATGGTTGTACCCAAAGAGAAGGAGTTTTTGCCTCTGGAGATGTGGTAACTGGGCCAAGAACTGTTGTAGAAGCTGTTGCTTTTTCAAAAAAAGTAATGAACTCAATCGAGAAATATTTAGAGCAAAAAGAGCAAAAAGAAGCCTGTTAATAGCCCTAATTTTAGGGCTATTGCAATGTATAAAAAATAGTTGAAAGCTTTTCAATTATATATTTTTGATAGCATACAAAAAATTTCATAACACCATGCCATTTTTGCTTTACTGATATCTTTTTTATTACTTCACCAATAAATAAGCTGAATTATGATATAATAAAACTATGGAAAAAATAGATGCAAGAAAATTAACTCCAAGAGAGTTAGAAGAGAAAA
>PDWI01048888.1_pt1 | contig 10031 bp, 7 predicted proteins | sample 1430891 | NCBI WGS metagenome assembly PDWI01 (sample SAMN01162508, study PRJNA174530) | Oral metagenome, whole genome shotgun sequencing project. | biome: Marine environment; feature: Marine mammal; material: Swab sample of the gingival sulcus; isolation source: swab sample of gingival sulcus... | reverse complement strand
CTTGTTGCCTGTGCTGATTGGTTTTTCGGCAACTCGGGTGTTTGGTGGTAATGCCATTTTGGGTGCGGTGCTTGGGATGTTGATGATTCATCCTGATGTGATGAGTCTCTATGCTTATGCTCAAGGTGCTGAGGTGCATAGTGGGCATTTATTTGATTTAATGATTGAGAAAGTGGGCTTTCAAGGTACAATTTTACCTGTGGTAATTATGTCTTGGGTGCTTGCTAAGTTTGAGAATGCCTTTAGTAAACTTGTGCCTGTGTCGTTAAACTCACTGATTACCCCAATACTTGCTTTGGCAATTACCGTGCTGATTACCTTTACTTTGACAGGGCCTTTGTTGCGTGAAGGTGGAGTGTTACTGGCATATAATCTACAGATGTTGTATCAAACTTATAACCCAGAGGGTGGGGCTGTATTTGGTTTCCTCTATGCTCCGATTATGATTACTGGTATGCACCAGTTGTTCCCAACGGTTGAGCTAAAACTGCTTGCCGATATTGCCAAAACAGGTGGTAGCTTTATCCTACCAATCGCGGTTATGAGTAGTATGGCACAGGGTGGGGCGACTTTTGGGGCTTTCTTTACTACGAAAAACAAATCATTAAAAGGCGTGTCATTAGCAAGTAGTACCTCTGCAATACTTGGGGTGAGTGAGCCTGCTATCTTTGGGGTGAATCTAAGATTGGGCTACCCGTTTTATGCGGCCCTTGTTGCTACTGCTGTTGCGGGTGCTTTTATCGCATTTACTGGTATTTTGGCAGTGTCTGCGGGGACTAGCACAGGTTTTCAAAGTATTATGTCTGTTGATTTAAAACAGTGGTTACCGTATGCCTATGCTATGTCTTTGGCTTTCTTTAGTGCTTTTGTTCTTACCTTGTTGTTAGCAAAAACCAGACTAAATGGTGAGCGAAATACAACAAAAAGTAAGGTAAAAACAGCAACTAATACTGTAAAAGAAACAACTGAGAGTAACACTGAGAAAGCCAACGCTGAAACTAAAAGCGAAAACGCTAAAACCGAAGCCAAAACTAACAACGAAGAGAAAACTGATAACGCTGAATCAGCAACGGAAATGGGAGTAGCTAGTACGGTAGTTGCCACAGAAGTTGCAGACAACATTTCTGCTGATACTGCTTCTGATTCTACTTCTACTTCTGAGATTTCTTCTGAGAAGGCAGATAAGACGGTTAACTCAGAAAAAGAAATAGCAGGTGGTAGTGTTGCCGTTAAAAAAATAAAGTCTCATATACGACAAGTGAAGGACAATGAGGCAAGTACTGAAACTTCTGATACGGTAAATCAGAATCAAAAGTTGAATCAAAAACTGAACCGAAAGCGGAAGAAGCCGTTACTAAAGATGGGCTGACAGAAAAAACTAATTCAAAAAAGTTTGAAACTGAAAAAACTGATGCCAAAAAAGCCGAAGAGTTCAAACAGTCTGTAATTAAAGCAGTGAAAAATGAAGGTGGCTCTGCAAGCAAACGTACGGATAGTTCAGAAAATGCGGATAAAATCAGCATTGACTCTGACACTCTAAAAGATGTTCCTGACCCTACCTTCGCCAGTGGTGCGATGGGTGCAGGCTTTGCTATTAAGCCGATAATCACGAATGCAGATAGTAAGGAAAAATTTAGCAAGGAAAAATCTAGCAAGGAAAAATCCAGTAAAGAAAAAGATGGTAATGTAGTTGGTAAAGTAGTATCACCAGTAGTTGGTACGGTTTCTGCCATTTTCCCAAGTAAGCATGCGGTGTGTATTGAAACAGCTGATGGTGTGGAAATACTGATTCATGTTGGTATCGATACAATTGCGTTAAATGGTGAGGGCTTTACTGCACTGGTTGAGGAAGGTGCAAACGTACAGGTAGGTACGCCTTTACTAGAAGTAGATTGGCAGGCCGTCAAAGCAAAAGTACCTAGCCTTATCACGCCGATACTATTTACCTCGTTGGACGAAGGTCAGCAGGTTGAGATTAAGGATGGTAAGCCTGTATTGGTTGGGTAATTTTTGGGAATCTAAGTCTCATTGATTATCAGCTTGATGCATATAAAAGTTAGAAATAAAAAAAGTGCAGATAGGTTATCTGCACTTTTTTGTTTGGAGGGGGTTTGGGCTTGGTTAGTCATGCTGTGTTTTCCTATTTTGGGTTGGGGGATCTACACAGTTTATGTTACATTCTCGATAGAGTGTAAAAGAAGTTTGATGATGGTTAAGTGGATGTATTTACAAATTTAAGCACACAATTCTGCCATGTTTCTTTACTGATACTATATTGTAGAGCCGTGTCTAATGGCAAATCACTAATGGCTTGCATATATAGACCACTGCAACTGTTTTCTTGTGGAATATAAGCAAAATTAATATGAAAGTTGCCTTCAACCGTTAGTGTGACCATAAAGTGCGTCCACTTTTCATTATTGAACAGTGCCATATTGCGTAAGGCTATTGCTTCATCAATAATTTTATTACCAACATCATGTGGATATTCTAAATTTTTGAAAAAAAAGGTTTGAAACTCATCATTGTTATCATCCCATGCAAATTCTCCACTAGCGTTATCATCAAATATTTGTCCATAAAAAAACATAGTTTTTGTGTTGGGTTGCTGGATACTAAACATGAGTTTAGCAATATTTTCATAGATAACAGCGTAGTCTGCATCTTCATTACCTGATTTTTCAGACATATCAATCTGATATTTTTCGATTCTTAGGTTTTTATCATAGGTGCCTCTATATTTTTTAATGCATTTTTGTAAATCTTCAGGAGTATAACATATAAGCTCTGCTGCTTCTTTTTCACTCAATTCACTTTTCCCTTTCATAAATAACCAAGGGTGATTATCTTCTTTTGGAATCATAGCAAAACTCACAGTAAATTCGCCTGTCGAAGATAGTCCTAGGTGTGCATGTGTCCACGGTTGTCCTCTTGAAGAATCAAATGCTTGTATTTCTTTCATAATGACATCAGTTATTGGATAAATAAATTTTTTATTAATATCATCGCTATAATAATTTTCCTTGCCTTCATCTTTTTGCCAAAATATTTCATAATCTGTAAAGCTGTTGTATAAGCTTATTTTAATAGTAATTTTGCTAAACTCCTGAGGGTTAGCACTATTCATAGACTGAGCACACATGAATAGTTTCTCATTTCTTTGTTTTATGGTTTCAATCATAATATATCCTGTTTTAAAAGCAAGCAAGGCTAGGTTTCTAGCTCAGCAAATGACAAAATCAAAACCGCCTATACAAACAATAAGTTTAAAAAAATGATGGAATAAGACCTTCGTTAAATCAAATATCGCTTATGGAATGCTGGGCAAAATGCCCAGCCTACACTGGCTGAGGGGTTACGTTTTTTGTTTCAATCATGGAGTTTAGGTTTTATTCATATCCTGGTTCTATATTTATATATTCAGCATATTCAGCATTTTCTATAATAGATACCCAACCTGTCATATCATCAAAAAACTTTAAGGATATTATATCATATTCACCCTCTTTGATTTTTTGTATAGTAATTAAAGAGTGATTATAATAAGTATAATCACCACCAACTCCTGCACCAAATAACAGATTTAATTTATATTCATCCCAATCCACGACTTTGCCTTCGATAAAATAAGGATCTAAATCAAAATCAATGATAAACTGTTCATTTATCCTTGTAAAACAAGGAATATCTTCTTGAGCAAAAATATTTTTTGTTCTTAAATCATATGGTATATTAGCTAAAATTTTCATAATTATCTCTTAATAAAAATCATATCACCAGAAAAATGTTTCAATTGGACTGTAATATTATTCACCCTAAGGATCACGTATAGCAACCACTTTTTCTCCTTCTCTACGAGCCAGCGTAGGTTGAGCTTCCAGCCCAGCTGATTATAAAAGCAAAACCGCCAATCACAATTATTGTAAAAAACGGTTCTGCTAAAAAAAGTGGAATAAGACTTTATAAACACAAAAGTTAGAGATAAAAAAAAGTGCAGATGGGTTATCTGCACTTTTTCTATCTACTCCACCTTACCCTCTTTTTTCGCATCCTCTTCTTTAACAATCAAAGGCTTATCAAGTGGTACATTATATAAGCGGAGGGCTTCTTTCATCACATTATGAAAGACAGGAGCAGTCACTTCACCTGCATATTTATTTTTTCTAGGGTCTTCTACCAATATCACGATGGCAAGTTTTGGCTTGGAAACAGGAGCAATACCGGCAAACACCGTGCGATACCTGTCTGTATAGTAGCCACCTTCTGGGTCAATACGACGAGATGTACCCGTTTTACCCGCTACTCGATAGCCATCAATAGCGGCCGCAACTGCGGTACCACCTTCTTCGGTGACTGACTCCATCATTTTAACAATAGATAATGCATGCTCTTTTGAGATAACTTGTACATCAGAATTAATGTTGCTGTCTGAACCTTTGTTATGCTTTACCAAGGTTAAAGGATGTAGCACACCACCAGCTCCTAATGTTGCATACGCTTGGGCAATTTGAGCTAAGGTCACTTGCAACCCATAACCGTAACTCAAGGTTGCTCGACGTGTGGTGTCTGATTTTTTAGGTGTTATCAATGTACCTGCTTGCTCACTAGGAAAATCAAGCCCAGTCTTTTTACCCAATCCAAATCTAGTTTGCATATCACTAATAGCAGTTGCTGGCAGGTTTAGTGCGATCTTAGTAGAGGCAACATTACTCGAGTGTTGTAGTAGCTCAGTAAAACCGATAACGCCCAAATCTTTATGATCACGAATGGTGTAGCCTTTTACCTTAATAGAACCAGGTGAGGTGTTAATTTTGGATTTTACACCATATTTACCGGACTCTAACGCTGCTGCGACAGTAAATGGTTTTACAACTGAGTCGGCCAACTAGACATCGCCAATATCTCGCCTGTATCCACGTCAACAACGATACCAGAAGACCACATGGCTTTTTGTTTTTTGCCAACTTTTTCTAGCTCTTGGTAGAGTAAAAACTGTAAACGAGAATCAATAGTAAGCTGTAGGTCTTTACCTGGTACGCCTTGCTCAATTTCTTTGATTTCTTTTAAGGCAGAACGACCCGCATCTCGAAGTACCAATACTTTGCCATCTTTTCCTGATAGCATTTCATCATACTGTAATTCTAGACCTGCTCGTCCTTTGTAGCCACTGTCTGGATCTTTGGCATTTTCTCCCATATAGCCAAGCAGCTGTGTGCTGGAGTAGGGTTGTGGATAATAGCGATGAAAAAAAGGCTTTTGGTGAGTACCCGCAATGCCAAGTTCCATGACTTTTTCTGCGGTTTCGGGTGGCACTTTATTTAACAGTGGCATGTAGTGCGAACCTTTTCCTGTTGGAATCAGTGCTTGAACCGCTTTATCATCAGTAAAATCCACATTGTTGCTAATATGAGTGGCTTTTTGCAGTTTTTTAAGACTTACTTTGGTTGCCTTTGCCAGAATTTTTAGATCCATCTTATCCAAGCGTGCTTGCATTTTTTGTTGCAACTCTTGATCATCAGGATTTTTTGCTTGTTTTTGTTTGATGGCATAATAGGCTGTGGCATATTCGTTTGGACTAAAAGAGACTGACATCAATGGAGCAGAAACTGCCAAAGCCTGCTCATTACGGTCGATGATTTTACCACGATAGCTAGGAACAGTGCGTACACTGGTGATAAACTTTTCACCTATCTGCTGATAGGCTGTTGCATTGACAATCTGTACCTGAAAGGCACGGATTATCAATATTAAAAATAGAATAAGGGCAATCCCCCAAACCGTATAATAGCGAGACTTATCTTTGGCAAAATCAGCACGAGCAGATGCTCCAGAGCTTTGGTTAAACAGAACTCTGGTGGGGCGGTTTTTGACACTGGTATAGGTTTGTTTTTTCTTCCGGCGACTATTCCCATTGCGAGCAGGGGATGCTATCGTCGCAGATTTATTATCTTTAGGGTTGGTTTTTGTTGTCGCTTTTTCTGCTGTTTTCTTGGTCGTTTTTTTATTGGTCAATTTATCTTTACTTAGTCCCAATTTTGCCAGTAAACCTTGTCTTTGTTGTGTCTTCTTTGGCTTATTGCTAGTGGTTTTTTTGCTGGTTTTCGTAGTTGTTTTTGTTGTCGCTTTTTTGGTAGTGGTTTTTGCCGTACCAGCAGTTTTTTTTGTAGAAGCACGAGTTGTTGCTGATTGGTTTTGAGTTGATGACTCATTTTTGAAGCCGTCATCTTCAAAGCTATCATCTTCAAAAGCAAATAAATCTTGTTCTAGTGCATCATCATACTCTGAATCGTATTTTGAATTGTCTTTTGAATATTGGTCTGGGCGATTGTCATTCATGGTTACATCCCACCATTATTATTGTTATCGTTGTTATTGTTAGATTTTTTACCGTTATTATTAGGATTAGCCGTGCCATTATGAACATTGCTAGAGGAACTGTTAGTAGAACTGTTAGAACTGATTGGTTGTAAAATCAGCTTATCTTGAAATGCTGGGTAAAACATCCCAAGCTTAGAAACAGCACGAGTGGCTATCTGTGGTGTGGCACTAAAAGTTTGTTGTTCAATAAGCAAACGTTGGTTTTCGACTTGTAGCTTTTGATAGGTTTGTTTCATTTTTTGTAGGGACTTGTAGTCGTCTCGGTATTGTTGAATCTGTGTTGCAGTTTGTACACCTGTCCAAAGGATTAAGGCTGCTAATATCAGCATAAGTACTATGTAAGGACTGATACCTGCAAACCCTAAAACGCTACCATAGCGTTGAAATAGCATATCCGCCAGTTCATTTTCATGTTCATTCATCAGCTGAGGCTTGCCGCGCTGTTTTCGTTCGTTTGCACGAATAGCAGATTCAGAGGTACGATTAAGATGGTCAACTGCAACAGATGAACTACTTGCTTTTGTTTTTGCTTGAGTGCTTGTTGTTGACTTAGGCTGAGACTGTTTGGGAAATCTGTCCATTAAGAATTAACTAGCTCTTGTTTGTTAAAGTGACGTTGTTTTTTAAAGTAAAATTTTTGTTCATGTAGAGGATGATTATAGGGATATTTTTTAGAAATTCAAGGTTATTATAGTAGATTAAAGCCCAAACAATAACAAACAATAAAATGTTTTTTTGTAAAAGACATTTCCATATGACTTTTGTAGATTTTAATTATTCATATTATGAATAAACTGTAAAAATTGGCTTGGTATTTGCATATGTAATTCAGTGAATAATTAGATAATATTAGTCAGCATGGATTGTATTATTATTTTTTATTCATAGATAAAAACATGAGTTTTATCGGCTTTTGTGTGTTTTGGTTTTGGTTTTAGTGTATCATTTTCGTTAACTTGGCGTATAGGATGCAAAGTTATGAACACAGATAATACAAATTCTTTTGCTAATGATGAAAAACAACCTCTAAACGTCCAACCTTATGGCTATGGTTATAGTGCTGGTGGTTCTACGCTTATCAGTATTGAGGGTGATGCAAGCGTTGCCGAGGGAGGTAAAGCTTCTTATACAGTTTCGTTATCTGAAGCTGCCGTTGTTGATGTGGTAGTTGACATTATTTACACACTTAAAGATGTAGATAAAGGTGAGATCATAGAAAAAACGAAATCTGTCCGTATTGGAATGGGTGAAGTTTCTAAAAGCTTTACTGTAGAGAACGTTGACGATACACTCATTGAAGGTGATGAAGTTTATAATGTTGGTATCGAGGGTATTGTCTATGTGATTGGAGAAGAAGTTGTTTCTTTTGATGTAATACAGGAACTTTATCCAGAACAAAAAATGGTAGAAGTTAACCCAACTAAGCAAAATGTTGATACTGTTATTATTGATGATGAGCTTCTTATACAGTTTCCTTATCTGAAACTTCCAATGTTGATGTAGAGGTGGATATTGTTTACACACTCAAAGATGTTTCTAAAGGTGAGATTATAGAGAAGACAAAAACCATCCGTTTAGATGCGGGTGAACTTTCTAAGAGCTTTACTGTAGAAAATATTGACGATACCATCGTTGAAGGTGATGAAGTTTATAATGTTGGTATCACTGGTATGGTCTATCTGCTCGATGAAGATCCAACACAAAAAGAAGTAGCAATCGATCCAAACAAACAGAATGTTGACACTGTCATTACTGACAATGACAAGCTTGTCGAACCAGATGTTACCATTGAAGGCGATGTGGTTTATGTATCTGAAGAAGGTCTAAAAGGAGGTCTCAAAGATGATGATGGTACCGAAGACTTGACCAATGTTGCTGTACAAGCATCTGTTGTCTTTACTGATGCTCAACCAACCAAAATTGGTGAAACCGAAGTTAAATGGGATGGTGTCAATAGTGATGAGCTAATTGCCTATACAGATGACAATAACAATGGTATCGTGGATGCAGGCGAAGAAGTGCTACAAGCGACCATTACTGATGACGGTAGCTATAAAGTTACCTTGTTAGATGCGGTTCAACACAGCGATACCACTGTTGAAGATGTTGCAAAAATTGACCTTCAAGTAATGGCTAGCAATGCGACTGCAACTAGCCCTGCAACAAAAACTGCAACTGCTAATTTATCAGTGGTTATTGAAGATGATAGCCCAGAAATCACCGCAGACTCTGTGGATATTGCCGTACCGCCGATTGATGTCAACTTAATGCTGGTGCTTGATACCTCAACCAGTATGGGGATTGATCCATACGGTAGAGGCAAGATCAATGTAGAGGGTCAATGGATGAGCCGTTTAGATGCGGTGAAAATTGCCTGTAAATCAGCCATTGACAAATATCAAGAGTATGGCGATGTTAAAGTTCGCTTGGTTACGTTCTCATCAAGTGCGAAAAAAGTGGGCGATAAGTGGGTCTCAGCAGAAGAAGCCCTAGAACAAATTGATGCAATGCAAGCAGGTGGCTTTACCAACTATGATGATGCCTTGATCAAAGCAGAAGATGCTTTTAATGACGAAGGTAAGATCGATACTGGTATTAACCGTTCAATCTTTATTACCGATGGAGCACCAACTGCTTGGGTTGATGATAATGGTAACTATGGTCATGAAACTTCAAGAGGTTGGTGGAACTGGTGGATGCCTCAAAAAGATGAGTCTGATAAAGGCATTCAGCAAGAGGAGCAAGCCAAATGGGAAAAATTCATTGAAGAAAATGACATCAATTCATGGGCAGTGACTCTAGAAAGTAGTGATGCGACGAATACCTTAGATGGTATTGCTCATAATGGTGCCGAAGATGATACTCAACGTAACGGTGAATATGTCAACCCAACCGAGCTAAAAGAATACTTGTTAAACGGTATTGATGCCAATGTTACTGCAACCAACCTTGTTGGTAAGTTTGGTGGCGATGACGGTTATGTGAAAACTGTGATTGTTGATGGCGTTACTTATGATTATGACGTCACTACAGGTGAAGTAAGCATTGACGGTAGTAATGCTAATGTCATCAAGTTTGACAAAGAAACTGATCGCCTAACTCTAAAAACAGCGAAAAATGGCGAATTGACCATTGACTTTGATGATGGCACTTATGATTATCAAGCCTCAAAAATCGTTAGCGAAAGTTATAAAGAAACCCTTACTTTCACCCTAAAAGATAATGATGGTGATAGCACCACAGAAGACGTTACTCTAAATGTCTATCGAGCGGATGCTTATAATGATAATGTGATTACTAACCAATCAGGCACGGTCACCATTGATCATGAAATTTTGGTTGCTAACGACTCTCATGGTGATAATTACACCTTTAATGGGGCTAAAAATGCCGTTAATGCAGTGATTGATGATGCAGATAAGGTTAGCTTGCAATTGACGGGTAGAGAGAACGATGTGGTTATTAAAGAAGATGTCTTTGATAATAACATCAATAATGTCAACTCATACCGTGATCCAAAAGTGATAGATAATAGCGAGTTCTCAGGGGTAACGGATCCAAATGCTCCAACCAATGCTGGCTTTAACTGGGTGCGTTATGACGGTACCATTCATAATAAAGGATTTAAAGATGATGATGTCGTTTCTATCTCA
>PDWI01012890.1_pt1 | contig 10032 bp, 19 predicted proteins | sample 1430891 | NCBI WGS metagenome assembly PDWI01 (sample SAMN01162508, study PRJNA174530) | Oral metagenome, whole genome shotgun sequencing project. | biome: Marine environment; feature: Marine mammal; material: Swab sample of the gingival sulcus; isolation source: swab sample of gingival sulcus... | reverse complement strand
GTTGACAGTTTTTCTAAGAGCAAGATCAAATGTAGTCTCAATCTGACACGTTGATGAACAACCATCACCATCGACATTGTTTCCATCGTCACATTGTTCTCCACCTTTGAGCGGTGCAGTTTTATCAGTACTATGAGAAAGATCACTATTATCTACTATTCCATCACCACAGTATGCAATATGAACATTAAAACATTCATTATCCTCCTTAGGATCATACTCCCCAAAAGGAATATCATATGTGTAAGATTGCGTACCAGCAGATATATTATTATAATCCAAAAACTGAATAGTATTATCGGCACCATCAAGATGTGGATACCTTGTTCTTGATATAGTATACACAAGCTGAGCCACAACATCAGACCTCCTATAACCAGTAGGCAAGGTATCACCGATACTGAGAGTAGCATCAGCTACGATAACCTTATCAACATTGTGAGGATTACCCTGTGATCTCCAAGAAAATGCCTGACTACCACCAACGAACGAGAGCATATTGCTAGGATCATAGACACCTACGGATGATTTATCAAATCGAAAACGATAGTTGTAATCGCCCGCACCCTTGGAAAAAGTATCAACAACTACATGTCATTGAGATCCAAGGTAATACGTGTCTGTGAATTCACCACCATCACACTGACTAGATCAGTTCATAAGAGATGACTGATCATTCATACTAAGCTTAGCTGCACTAGCAGTAGCTATGAAGCCTACCAAAAGTGACATACTAAGAAGAGATTTAATTGATTTTCTCATAGTTTTGAGAAGAAGTATATAAATATTTCATTGTTAATTATACATTTTCTAGACAAGAAGTCAACAAAAAATTATAACATAATATTATTGAGATTTCTTCGTATCTTTTTTTGTATTTTTCTTAGCATGAGCATCATATTGTTCATGAGTCCAAGTAGTTTTTGCATTTTCAACAATAGCAGCAGGATCAGGAGCTTCACCAGATCTCTTACTAATAACCGGAGATTTCGCGCTATCAAGCCCTATAATCTTAGGGGCGGAATATATAACTTTACCGGTCGATTCCACAACATATGAACCATTCTTTTGAATTACTTTATTAAGAGAAAGATTTCATCACACCTTAGTAATAACATAGGAGGTCTTATTCTCTCTATAAACGATCCAACGAGAACCATTCTTATCATTAGGATTTCTCATAACACTAACTGGATATTCCTTGTCTCCAATTGTAATTCATTTAAGCTTACCAACCTCATCAATATTAGCAGAAGCACCATCTATGCCATCTATAAACTCTTTCAATTTACCCTTATCAAGCGTCTCAGGAGTAGTCTCTCATTCACTTTCTTTGGGTTTCAAGGTTCCTGGTTTTGTTCCATCTTCATGTCTCTTTTCCACAGAACCAATAACCGATGCTAAACCAAGATCTTGTCTCTGAGTATCAAGTACATGGTGACTCACTACATCACCTGTATAAACTGCTGGCTCTCCTCTGAAATATTTCTTAGTTTTGTATTCCATACTGATGTTACCCATAATGAGAGAATCATTCAAGCACTCAGCAAAAATACCATACGAAAGATCAATATTAACCTTTGCATTACCCATTGTACCAGTCTTGAATGCATCTATCATCTGCTGTCCATTTGGATCGCTCTCAGTAGAATACGCAATCTTAGCTCTAGAACAAATCTCCTCAAAGTTCTTCTGTATAGATCTAAATCTTGAAAGATTTTGTCTAAGAAGTGCAGCAAATGCATACGTAAGAATATCTCCCTTAGCTGAACCCTCTATCGATACGATACTGTCCTTCATAACTCTAGGATGATCCACATGTTTCTCATCATCAAGATCATGATATCATGATACAGATGCCACCATATTCTCCATCAAGACTGACTCACTAGTGGATCTATTACCCATGTTTTCAGCTGACTGTCTTCTGAGCGCCATAAGAGCAGCTCTTCCAGTACCAGTAAGATCTGTCTCCATATTCAAACTTTCTTCATATTTTCTCGTTCTCGCAGGCGAAAGAATCACATCTTTCATAGGAAGAAGCATATAAGCAAACTTCTGCAAAGAAGTTCTAGCAGCAGCCATATATTTGACGCTACTATCAACTCCTGATGCCCTTTTAAGCCATGCGATATCAGCCTCAGTCAGACTATTTGTACTAGCGCGAGCTATCATTGCTTGATCTGGTCTCTGTTTCGCAGGAATACTTTCCCATAATTCATGAGCCTGAGCATCAAAAGCGTCACCGTGCAAATGCTTGAATTCTGTCTGACTTACCTTGGAAAGAGATCCATAGAAGTATCTTAGTTCAGCAGGAGTTGTGATTTGAGCCACCACGTTATCGAGAACACCGCGAGAACCAAACTGTTCTCTAAATGCAGACAACGAACTCTCAGTAAATCACTGCTCTTTGAAAAACGCAACAGCTTCACGATGGAATGTAGCATATTTACCACCCTTCATTCTCAGAAGCGCTATCTCACTCGCATGTCCATGGATAACATTATCGATAAAGGTATCATTGACCATACCATCAAGAGTAATGGGTTCTGAGTTAGCAGTTTTTATAGTATCAACTTTTCCATAACTCTTTGGATCGCCCTCTTTACCTTCAAAAGAATCAAGTTGCAATGTGTCTTTTGTATTGGTTCTACCAATTATGAGAACTTTCTCAGAAAAATTGGATCTGAAACCAGTTCTTGCTGTCAATGTAGCACTCAAAGGAACCAAAAGATTACCATTTTGATCTGTCTTCACGTGTTCTTCAAGATGTTTCGAAAGCAATACTCTTGTATTCTTCAAAATCTCCTTAGGCAACGTGATAGTGTGATCTGCTTGATTGTAATCCAAACGTGACTCCAGTCAGAGCTCTCTTTGCAAAGCACCAAGCTTATCATCAAGAGAACCCTTTTCCTTATCCAAGCCACGACCCTCTTCAATATTTTTGTTATAATTTTTCAATTGTTCTTTGGCAGTCACATTTTTATAAAGTGACACTCTCATGGAAAAGAGACCAAGGAAACCTTTGAACGCAGTCAACAACGATACACCCGCACCAAATTGACTAATATGTATACCTTCAGCGGCAATATCTTTCATACCTTGATTGAGCCAAGTAGTAGCAAACGCTTTTCCAAGACGATCTGCCAAAACATCTGAAGTAGCACCTTCCATCTTAAGAGCTTCTTTATAATTGCCGATAGTGTATTCGAGAGACTGAGCGATTTGAGTGACTTGTTCCTCAGAAGTACGAGGGAAAAGCTTTTTCAGTGCTGCTTCTCTACCTGCTTGATCTTTTGCAGCCAGCAATTTCGTAAACAATTCCTTAGACTGTTGCACAAGCTTCTCATGACCGATAAGCAATCATTCTTTCTTATCTCTACTCCAAGACAACTGCACTGCTACATCTGGCTTACCTTTTACGGTAGCTGTCGCTACACCTGCAAGATGCTGAGAAGAACGATAATCCAATGTCTGTTGCAATGATTTTTTATTCAAAAGCTGATCCAGACCCACAGTCACGAACGGCATTACAGATCATGGCTGTTGTGGTGACCACGCTGCACCACCATTATAGAACAGTGTAGTAGTTTCACCCAATTTTTTACTACCACCAGTACTGAGCGAAAGACCATAACCAAGTGCATTAGTATTGACATCCTTATAGATACCACCACCCAGCGTGATATTACTCAAAATACCATTTGTTGCTTCAGAGAGTTTACCATTCCATTTATCATTGGATACAGCCACACCAGCAGAAGCACCTTCATACTGAGCACCGTCAATAGAAATATTACTATATGCTAGACCAACAGCAGATATATAAAATCCTCTCCTAATAGATTCAGGAATAACAGCAATATTTGCCTCACCATTACCAGTAGCTTCATTAATCGTGGTGAGCATATGATCAAGTTTTTCTAGATTTTCAATATGTGTCTTATCTCCATTGTTATCTTTGAGTTTCTTGATTTGGGTACGAATAGTTTGTATCATATTGTCCCTTTGCACTTTGTCCTTCTTCAAAAGATCAACCAACTTACCATCAAGTTTCTGTTTAATCTCTTCAGGGATATTATTGACGAGTTTATTGACGATTTCACTCTTCTCTTTTTTTGCTTCTTGATTGCGGATGATTTCCTTCATAGCAGACGAAGCATATTTATCACCCTCAGTTAACATTCTATCGATATTATCAGAATCTATTTGCATCATATTGCGCAAATATATCACTGAACCAGGATTATTTTTCAATGCAGCAATAAGTTCTTCTTGATTCTTCACATCAAGATTCACAAGAGATCCAATATTTTTTGCTACTGCATCTATACCCTGTTCACGCACAGCTTTTTTATAAAGAGCGTGAATTTGACCACCAAGAATACGAGCCTTATCTACATTTTTTTGACTTTCTCCTTCTTTGAGATTAATAATGTTTCCATCATAGTTCAAATCAGCAAGAAGAAGACCAACAACAGAATCTTTATCAGCGCGATCTATGATTCTCTTTTGTTGAACCATTTCAACTGGATTCATACCAGCAGAAATAGCACTCTGAATATAATTGAGAGCATCTTTGAGAATCTTAGGATTATCTGCATTATTCAGTGCATCGAAAACATATTTTATATTTTTGACTTCACTACCAGTGTATAAATATCAATCCCTTTTATAACCAAGCTTAACTAACCTCGCCTTAACATCTTCTGTTTCACCGCTAAAATCAAAATCTGGTTTCTTGTTATATACCTTAAATGCAGCAGGCACATTAACCCACTTAATATTATCATAAATATCTTCCATCATATCCGCAGTCTTTTCATCATCAGTCCATTTGACGCCATTTTTCTGCATAAGAAGCATCTTCAGTGCCTTATGATAATTACGAGGAGTTTTTTTGCTGACATCATCTAGAACACCAGTTTTCAGATCTTCATAAGATTTATGGAGTTCGTTATCTTTTTCTACAGTATACGAAATCGCCTCAGTGTTTTGTTCTTTGGTATCAGCATCAACCAAGGATTCTTTTGTAGAATGCAAAGAAACATTTTCCTTGGCTAATGTTTGAACAATGTAAGTTCTATCATCACTGGGAAGTGCACGAAACATCTCATCACTTTGCAAAGCATTCATATTGATATATCAAGTATCTGGATTTTTATATTGTTCATATGAAAACCCTTTAATAACAAAATTGTCTTTGAATTCTACTGTCTCAGAAACAGTAGCTTTTGCAGTTCCCACTTCACCAACAAAAGCACTGATGGCAGCATCAAATTCATTATTAAACACATCTTTAACTTGATCTAACTCTTTAATAACTTTTTTCTTCTCTTCAATACCAATGCCATTCTCCATTAAAAGATCATCAAATTTATTAACAGCAGCAATATTTGCTGGAGTCATATAAGAAGGAAATTTCATTGTCTGCAGCTTCTTATATTCCTTACTATCCACACTATCCTTATAGTGTTCGTGACTATAGATAACCTTATTAACAACGTCACCAAGATCTTTACGATTATGTTGATTGTAAAGAAAAGTGTGCAAATCTGCAAGATTACTCTCATCTCGTCACAATTGTTGTAATGTTTGAAAATTCTCAGAAGACTGTTGCTCCATCTCTCTTGCCTGAGACTTAAGTACATCTGGTGTAGGCATAATTCAATACATAAGTTGTAAAAAACTTACCCCTACTATATAGCACACATACTCATTTCGCAAAAAATCGACCTTTTTTTCTGCACAAAAGATTGACAAACATAAAAAAATACATATCAGACCCCAAAACCACATTATCCCTTGCTATTCACTCCCCACTTCACTATAACGACAAACACATATAATATATGGTGCTGTGGCAGAGTGGTCTAATGCCGGGGCCTGCAAAGCCTTCGTTCGTGGGTTCGAATCCCATCGGCACCTCCATATATGTATGCCATCGTAGCTCAGTAGGTAGAGCACTTCCATGGTAAGGAAGGGGTCGGCAGTTCAAATCTGCTCGATGGCTCCAGTTCATATATCATAAGCATAGCACATAGAGGGCCGTAGCTCAGTGGTAGAGCGGGGGTCTCCAAAGCCCCGCGTCGCGAGTTCAATTCTTGCCGGCCCTGTGCTTTTTTCTTTTATGAAAAATGACACCTTATTATAAGGTATCAAAAAATACACTTGTCATCCCGCACTTGATGCGGGATCTTCTATATCAGTTGTTTGTCATCCTCGCGAAAGTGGGGATCCACTACTCGTCCAACTCCTTATATATAATATCAATACTTTTTCCTCTCCCCATCAGCCACAGATACTTCTGCGAACTATCCAACATATTCTTATCTCACTTATAATATATGGTCACACTATAAAGTCATCCTGAACTTGATTCAGGATCCAGTTTTATGCTAGATTCCGCATCAAGTGCGGAATGACAAAGATCCATAAAAACCTCCTCCAACATCTTCAATCCTCCCCACTTCGTTCTCTTCCCATTGAAAAATCTCTCTATCGTCTTCTCCATAGCGAAGTGACTCCACTCCGTCGGAAGCACCGTATCCACATCATAATCCTTGAACTTCCTCACATCAAACTTCACCACCTTATTCACCATATAATTTCTCGGACTCAATGATCTGAGAAAATATTTCCACTGACGGACATCACGACCCCATCGAGCCATTGGTCGTTGAAACTGCTTCGTGGACATCTGTACATCACTTCTCTGATACTCACTCGCCCACTTCATCAGCCCCTCCTGCATCATATTCTTCTCATCAGCCATTTGCCCAGACTCCGCCAAATATCCAATCTTCCCCACCAACGATTGCCCAAAACATCTCATCACATACTCCTTATATATAGGGAGTGTCTTCTCGCCTACTCACACAATTTCTCCCATCGGTGGCACGATCACCACCTCACATCATTCAGCAACCAAAAAATCATACCCAGACTGCACGATCTCCCTCTGTCTGCTTCGAGTTTTGTCTCCCAAAGGTCGTGCATCTGCATCATAATACACCACATACTCGTGATCGTATTTGTGCAAAAATCTGAACAATTCGAGACTATCATTCCCTATACTGACAACACCAATCTTCATCCTCTTTTCAAAAACATAAAAGCTTATTGCTTACAACTTAGAGCTTATGGCTCTTTTCAACTGCCCCCACACAGCCTCCTCGGGCAATTTTCCTGATTTCACATCATATTCGATCGCCAACATCGCACGGAAAAATCCACGAACACGATCTCCACCATCACGATCCAATTCCGACTGAGCCAGCTTCATCAGTTTCGCCACTCCGAAAGGCGGCGCTTTCAGTTCCTTGGCAAGTGCTTTGCTGTCCAATCACTGCTCCACTCACTCTATCATCAGCACCAACAACCTCAATCACCGAGTCGCCGAACCCCAAAACATCGACCAGTGAGTTCCACCATCACGAACACTATCCACCAGCTTCATAGCCCTCGTTACATCATCTTTGAAAATCAGATGCACAAAAGCAAAAGTATCTGCATCAGCCTCACCACTTGCGACCAGACGAAGTTGCTCATCGGTGACGGTTTCCAAGTTATTCGCTTTCATTCGTCGCTGAATTTTATCTACTTCAGACAACACACGACGAGTATCCGTCCCCACTCGCTCGATCAGCTGATCATATTGGTCAGCCGTCAGCACATCAGGAAACTCCTTGCGAAGATAACCCCTCAATTTCGCCGGTGTCAATACAGGAAAATCCTTGATATCTACAGTATTTTTGAACCATTTGAAACCAGAAGTTCTCTTGTCAGGTTTGTGTGAAACACATATCACCCACAAATCATCAGGCCACTGAGTCATCAACCTCTTAATCTGCTCAAAAACAGGCTCAATATCAGCCACAGACCTCTTCTGACCGGCAGCATTATCCATGGGCACACCACCCAGCACAATCATTTTCTGTTGCGAAAAAAGCCCGCCACCCTGCAACTGCGACAGCACATCACTCACTTCCCATTCTCCACGAAAAGAAAGCACAGACCCCGAACCACATTTTTCCTCAAAGCCCTTCGTCCACCTCGCCAATTCACGATCCAGACGATAACTATCCTCACCTGTGAACAAATACAATTGCTGTGCCATCATCTTCCTAGAAAATAAAAATCTTATTCTTTTTCATACATCTTGTCATCCCGAACCTGATGCTGTATCTTTTCGCCCCCTTGACAAAGGGGGTTAGGGGGATTTCTTCATTATTCTCCTTTTTATAACCGTCCACCCCCCCAAAGTCAAAAGAGAAAAAAGAAAAAGTGCACCATAAATAGTACACTTTAGATCAAAAAAAATCAACCCGCAAATGCTTGCATTACTCTCACAAGCCTGTCAGTTTCCTCTAATGCTTCGTCAATCTCACGCAAAAGTCTATGTGACTTTTCAATTTCCTGTTCAAATGTCAATTTTGATTGTTGCTCTGATGGTTGATCCATAATCGGATCTGATTCTGTAGACACCATAATGATAATATTTTTAGTATTTCTCCCACAATTGAGATTACATACAATATACACATCTCACACCAAAAGTCAATATCACGATTATTTCTTTTTCGTATACCACTTCACAATCCCCTCTCGCCAAGCATCTCCATAAAATACAGTCAACCACAGAAAAATATTGGTCGCCACCCACAATGCCACACCTATTCGCCCCGATATATTCACAAAAATCGAATCATAATAATGTCCACGATAAGACGGATGTATTGCCCATCTCACACACATCCACGAAGTACCTATTATCCACAGAATACCTAGCACCTTATTCCACCAAGTCTTCTGAATAGAATCCATCACAGCAAGCACAAACAACGAAAATCAAGCGATAGCAACCACAAAAAACAATGCCGACATCACATACCACACCGTATCCATCACAACCACAGAAAAATAAAACTCCCCCACATCATACACACTCCCATTGCAAAAACCACCCGAAAACCGTACAACAGAATATCCAATTATCTCACTCAATCTATGATGCGAAAAAAACTCAACCATCTCCTCACTCGACCCCTCATCGGACTCATCAGACTCTACCAACGGACACTCTCGCCTGACAAATCCCTTCTCTTCTCCCCCCTCCTCAAAGGCCGTGTCTGCGCCCACCACCCCCATTGTAGCGCATACAGCATCCAAGTCCTGAAAAAATACGGTTTATTTCCCTGAATTATCTATATGACTGACCGCGTCACCTCCTGCACAGCCAGCACCACCATCAAACACGACCCAGCCACCCTCCGTGTCGTTTTCGCCAGTTCCGCACCCATCGGTGTGCCTTTTTTGGAAAAAATAACATCAGACTCCCGTTACGACCTCGTCGGTGTCGTCACGAACCCCGACCAACCCGTCGGACGCGGCCTCAAAGTCAGACCCAACATCATCAAAACCACAGCAGAAAAACTCAACACAGAAGTCGTCACTCCCAACTCTCTCCGTCTCACTTCCAAAAAATATGGCGAAGAAGCCAAACACTTCGAACAACGACTGACCGACAAAAAACCCGACCTCCTCGTCGTCATCGCATACGGCAAAATCATTCCCCAACATATTTTGAATATCCCAGCCATCGCACCCATCAATGTCCACGGCTCACTCCTCCCCCACTACCGCGGTGCCAGCCCTATCCAGTCTGTCCTCCTCGACGACCAACCCGAAACAGGCATCACCATCATGAAAATGGACACAGGACTCGACACAGGCCCTATGCTTTCCAAAAAAAAATTCCCCCTCACTATCCACACCACCGCTCTCGACATCATTCACAAGTTCCAGGACTTCGGCCCCAAACAACTCGTCGACACAATGCGAGACTATACCAAATGACACATTTCCGAAAAAGCACAAGATGATTCACTCGCAACTCATACATCAAAACTTGAAAAATCAGACGGCCTTGTCCGTCCTCGACACGATTCTCTATCCTCTCTTAACAACATCTACCGCGGTTGCTACCTCCGACCCAAAGCCCACTTCACTCTCCCAGACACACGAGGCGAA
>PDWI01010973.1_pt1 | contig 10032 bp, 10 predicted proteins | sample 1430891 | NCBI WGS metagenome assembly PDWI01 (sample SAMN01162508, study PRJNA174530) | Oral metagenome, whole genome shotgun sequencing project. | biome: Marine environment; feature: Marine mammal; material: Swab sample of the gingival sulcus; isolation source: swab sample of gingival sulcus... | reverse complement strand
AAAAAGGGCATTTTTTTTACTCATAATTTATAAAGTGTTGTAATTCTCTATATAACACAAAGATACAACACCTCCCAGCCACAATTTTGGCACATAAGCAAAAATACTTACTTTTCCATTTCATTACTCTTTTTACCGTGTCATCACAAGACACGCCCTATAATAAAGAGATCAAAAAGAGCTAGGACTTACAACACAAAACTAGTCTTACCAATCAAACTTCCATTCTCAAAGATTTGTAATCGGTAAGTCCCCTTCTCCAAACTCTCTTCAATATTCCAAAAAAGTTCTAAGTCAGTTTCCTCTCCATTATACTCAATAGAACGCTGAATAGAGTATGGGATTTGCTTACCTTCAAAAAGAAAAGTACCAGTATGCTCCTTTTGGAGCAACTCATCTCTAGGGGACATTATACGGACATAAAAGTTCTTCATCCCAACATTCGCAGTGACATTCTTCGCAACACGAAAAGCAATCTTAATATGCCTCATCTTAGAAATACGAGAAGTCTTACGTCCACGCTTATTAATTGGAAAGACTTGTAAATTTGTTATATCAAGCTTCGAAGCAAGCGTCACAATCGTCTTAAGATTTTCTTTCTCACTAACAAGCTCCTTAACCTCCTTAGTTACTTGCTCATACTTCTTCTTAACCGTTTTATTCTCTGCTATTAATCTCTGATTAGTCTTATGCAAAGAATCAATCTGAACAACATAACTTTTTAGTACCTTACGAAGAGTGGTTACCTCTCTACTCAGCTTTGCAATCTGTCTAGCACTAGCTCCCTTAACTTTGCTTAACTCATCTAAAAGGTTATTTACCTTAGCTCTCTCCCTACTCAACTGAGTTAATAAAGAGTCGCCTGTCATCCCTTTCGGCATTTCACGACCATTGATTGTCAGCTTATTATACTGACTTTCATACTCATCAGAAAGGTTGGCAAGTTCTTCTTGCATTGCCTCTTTTTGTAGCTGAACAAGCACTTCTTTTTCCTTAGTAGCCTTCTCCTCTTGATTTTTCAAGACAAAGTAAAAAGCCCCACAAAGCAGAGCTACAATACCAACTGCAATGATAATAATTGTTTTCTTACTCATCAGCTTACAAGGCTTGTCGAAGTTTAACTAGACGCTCCAACATAGGTTCTAACAGGTCTAAATGAAGCATATTTGCACCATCACTTTTGGCAACAGCTGGATTTGGATGTGTTTCTATAAATAGACCATCGGCACCAACGGCAATAGCAGCTTTAGCAATCGTTTCAATAAGTTCAGGCTTGCCCCCCGTTACACCTGAAGACTGATTAGGACGTTGCAAAGAATGTGTTACATCCATTACGGTAGGAAAACCAGAGGCCTGCATCTCAGGAATATTAGTAAAATCCACCACAAGATCAGAATAACCAAAGCTATTACCACGTTCACAAAGAAAAACTTGATTATTCCCCGAATCAATAACCTTGCGAGCAGCGTGAGCCATTCCACTAGCCGAAAGGAATTGCCCCTTCTTGATATTTACAATCTTACCCGTTTTAGCTGCAGCAACAATTAAATCTGTTTGACGACATAGAAAAGCAGGAATCTGAAGAACATCAACATATTCTGCTGCCATCTGAGCTTCTTGCGTTTCGTGAACATCTGTAACTACTGGGACATCAAATGTATTACGCACTTTTTGTAAAACTTTTAATGCCTTTTCATCACCAATACCTGTAAATGAATCAACTCGTGAACGATTTGCCTTCCTATATGACCCTTTAAAAATATAAGGTATCTCAAGGCGAGAACAAATACCAACAATCCTCTCAGCAATACGTAGTGCTAAATCTTCATCTTCAATAGCACAAGGTCCTGCCATTAGGAAAAAATTTGGACTACTTATCAAATCTTTATAATCAATCATCTTATCTATTTTTAATACCACCTAACATCTCTATCTAAACGAGCTGATGGTTTATTTATTATTACTTCTATAATTTTGATAAAGCTCTTCAATCTGAGCTAATTGTTCCTCACGAGGAGCAAGAGCATCAATGTAATTTAGATGAAAACCTCTTCGCTCCATTCCACGAAACCAAGTCATTTGCCTTTTAGCAAATTGATGAATGGCGATTTCTAAACGTTCAAACATTTCGTTATAAGAAATCTCACCAATCAAGTGCAAAGTTAAGAATTTATACTCCAAACCATAGTATATTAAGTCATCAGGTGTAATACCGTCTTGACTAAGCAAGGATTGAACCTCCTTGAGCATACCTTCTTCTAGACGTTCTTTTAGACGTTTAGTGATACGCTGACGACGCTCTTCTCGACTAAGGTTTAAGCAAATAATTAAACTATCAATAGCAGGATATTCTGTTTCTTGTTTTTTATTTTTCTGAATAAAGTCTGCTATCTCTATAGCTCTAATAGTACGTTGCTTAGAGTCTAAATCTGTTTTGTTGTGCAAAGCTCCGTACGAAGCCAAAAGTTTTTTTAATTCATCAAAGCTAAGCCTAAGTAGTTGCTCTCTTAATGCTTTATTTTCTGGAACATCTGGTAAATGATAGCCTTTGAGTATAGACTCAACATATAAACCACTTCCCCCACAAAGCACAGGGCAGTCAATGCCACGGCTCAAAATATCGTTATAAGCCTTATGAAAATCTCGTTGATACTGAAACAAATTATACTTGCTCCCTGCAGGACAAACATCAATCAAGTGAAAGGGAATACACTTCCCTTCCACTTGATATTCTGACAAATCCTTACCTGTTCCTAAGTCCATTCCTCGATAAACCTGTCGTGAGTCTGCACTAATGACTTCACTATTCATCGCATCGGCTAAGGCAACAGCTAACCTTGTTTTACCTGATGCAGTAGGACCAATTATACTAATCATCCTCGATCTTTTAGGATAACATCGTGAGCTCCTCCCTCTACAATCGAGGTACTAGAAACAAGTGTTATTTTTGCTTTCTCTTGCATTTCTGCCAGTGTGATAGCCCCACAACTACACATCGTTGCTTTCATTTTACCAAGTGTAATAGCCAAGTTATCTCTCATCTTACCAGCATAAGGGACATAACTATCGACACCTTCTTCAAACTTTAAGTTTTCACTACCTCCACTATCGTATCGTTGCCAGTTCTGAGCTCTATTTGAACCTTCTCCCCAGTATTCTTTTACGATATTATTACCGATTTTCATCTTACGGGTTGGTGATTCATCAAAACGTGCAAAATAACGTCCCATCATCAAGAAGTCAGCCCCCATTGCTAGAGCAAGTGTCATATGGTAGTCGTGCACCAAACCTCCATCACTACAGATAGGGACATAAACACCTGTTTCCTTAAAAAATTCATCACGAGCCTTAGCAACCTCCATAATAGAAGTAGCCTGTCCTCGACCAATCCCCTTCTGCTCACGTGTGATACAGATAGAGCCACCTCCAATACCAACCTTTACAAAGTCTGCACCAGCTTCAGCTAAGTAACGGAAACCTTCCGTATCAACGACATTACCAGCTCCAACCATTACGCTATCGCCGTATTGTTCTCTAATCCAAGTAATCGTATCATACTGCCACTCACTATAGCCATCAGAAGAATCAATACAAAGCACATCAACTCCTGCTTCAATCAAAGCAGGCACTCGCTCCTTATAATCACGAGTATTAATACCAGCACCTACTAGGAGAGTCTTGCTCTCTGCATCTGACAGTTCTAATGGATTTTCTTTTCGATGGTCATAATCCTTACGGAACACAAAGGCAACAAGCTTACCTTCATTATCAATGATAGGCAAATTATTAAGTTTATGTTCCCAAATCATATTGTTAGCTTCTTTAAGCGTTGTTGTGCCAGCTTCTCCAACCACTAACTTCTCAAATGGTGTCATAAACTCACTTACAACCTTAGACTCGCCATCTTTAGTTAAGCTATAATCTCGGCTTGTGATAATACCAAGCAATTTTCCGTGAGGCGAACCATCATCGGTAACCCCAATTGTAGAGTGTCCTGTAGCTTGCTTTACTCGCAAAACATCTGCAAGAGTATCTGTTGGACGAACATTAGAGTCACTCGTCACAAAGCCAGCCTTAAACTTCTTTACACGACGTACCATCTCAGCTTGATTTTCAACAGTCTGAGAACCGAAGATAAAAGAAATCCCTCCATTACGAGCTAATTCTATCGCAAGCGTATCATTGGATACAGACTGCATAATAGCCGAAACAAAGGGAATATTAAGTTTGATACGAGGGCTTTCGCCTTTCTTGAATTTAACTAGAGGTGTTTCTAGTTTAACATTATCAGGAGTACAAGCACGTGTTGTCAAACCTGGGATTAGTAGGTACTCGCCAAAAGTTCGAGAAACTTCATTTACATAAACAGCCATAATTCTTAATACTTAACTAAAATTTATACGATACTGAAATTTCCAGTCAAAGATACAAAGAAATATGGATATACCCAATTTTCCATATACTTATTTTGCGTAAACTAAACTTATCACTAACTTTGTTAGACATTATAAAATAAGATACAGAATGAAAATTGACATTAAAACTATTATAGAACAAAAGACCAAGCGTAAACTACCAAATTGGCTTATCAGATTACTTGAACGCTTAATACACCAAGATGAAATCAATACATTTATCAAGGATAATGCTCATAAAAAGTCTAATGATTTTCTAAAGACCTTTCTTGATGACTTGAATATTGAAGTGCAATGGAAGAATATAGAGCAATTACCCAAAGATGGACGTTACTTATTTGTATCTAATCACCCTTTAGGTGGTATTGATGGTATTGCCATTGCTTATATGCTACAGAAGCATTACGGAGATGTACGTTATTTGGTTAATGATATGCTCTACCACATCCAACCCCTACAAGAAATCTTTCTCCCAGTAAACACCTATGGAGCTCAAAACAAAGAGCGTATAAAACGTCTACAAGAGGCTTTCCAAAGTGATCTCCCGATAGCTTCTTTCCCTGCTGGTTATTGCTCTCGTTACTTAGATGGCAAGATACAAGATCGTGCGTGGCAAAAGAGCTTTATCCGTCTAGCAATCGAACATCAAAGGGATGTCATACCTCTTCACTTTGTAGGGCAAAACTCTAAACACTTCTACCTAATAGATAGAGTACGTAAATTCTTGGGGATTAAATTTGATATTAGCACAGCTCTACTTCCTGATGAGATGTACAGAGCTAGAAACAAAAAATTTAGTATTATTGTTGGAGAAGCAATACCTTGGCAGACTCTAGCAGAAAGTAAGCTCAAAGCTAATGACCTTGCTCAAGAAATCAAAGCTAAATCTTATGCCTTAGCCAAACATTAGAAATAATTTCTAGTCATATAAATCCCCTTATCTCGGAATAGCTTAATAGCTTATAACTAAAGATAAGGGGATTTTTTAGTGTTTATTATAAACTCGATAACTCCCTTTCGTTATTGCCTGTCGCCAAACAAAAATTTCCAAACCTAAAAGAGAAAGAGAAACTAAAGGTCTTAACTTTGAAGCAAATAAGACTTTTCTTTTTCTTAAAATAGGATTATTCGTATTAATAATAAGCATCAAAGCTTTTTGCTCCTCCTGCCTAAGCTTAATATGCTGAGAGAGTAGTTCCAAATAAAAGCCTTCTTTCTCTTGCAATAAATCCTCCAAAATCACTAAAGATGTATCCGGATTAAGGATTTCCTTACCTACGACTTCCTCTTCGAGCTTATACCAAGATAAGTCCTCAATCTTAGACGTTGCTAAAAGATAAGGTTCAAGGATAGAGTCCTTATGAGCAAATAGGCAAATCTTTTCGGCCTTATGATAAGTAGCTAAACGAAAGATTAGCTCTGCCGTTTTAATACGGTATATAGCTCTATCCCCATAAACTCGTTTTATAGCCTTTGCTTGCTCAAGACACTTTGGTGCTAAATAACGAAAGCAATCATAAGGATAAGGATTACGTATCACTTTCGTTATTAAATGAAAAGCATAGGGAGAATGTACTCCATCTCCACGCCGATTAAAGACAAAACGTTTTGCCTTAATGAATGGAAAAACAGACTTATAAAACAATGAATTACGTTTCTTCTTCATTATACTATAAATTTTCTCAACGGCTCTAGATAATCTGATTTCTCTGCTTTAATCCTTGACGTATTTTCTCCGTAAACTGATAATTCTTCCACCCCCATCGAGGAGCAAGTAACATATCTGGAGGAGATTGAGATACAAAACGCTCAATAACAATATCTTCACGTAAGTTTTCTATAAAATCTAGGCAAAGCTCAATATATTCTTCTTCATTAAAGAGATGAAAATCTTCAGGTTTATCAAGGTATTCACGAGCCATCAGAGTTCCCTTAATAATTTGTAGCTGATGAATTTTAAGCGTACAGATAGGCAATTCCGACAGACGACTTGCGTGACTGAGTAAATCCTCCCGACTTTCCTTCGGAAGCCCCAAGATAATATGAGCCCCCGTAAGCAAACCCGCCTCGTGTGTTCTCTTAATCGTTTCAACACTCTGCTCGAAAGTGTGTCCTCTTTGGATACGTTCTAATGTTCTATTAAGGGTACTCTCTACGCCATACTCAACAAGGACAAAGGTACGCTTACTTAGCTCTGCAAGGTAATCAAGTAATGGCTGAGGCATACAATCGGGACGCGTCCCAATAATCAAGCCAACAACCTCGGGGTGTGCTAAAGCCTCTTCATACTTTTTGATACAATCATCAACTGAAGCATAAGTATTCGTATAAGACTGGAAGTACGCAAGGTAACGCATATTCTTATACTTACGAGAGAAGAAAGCAATCCCCTCTTCCAACTGATCCGTAATGCTCTTCTGACGAATTTCGAAAGCAGGACTAAAGCTCTTAACATTGCAATAGGTACAACCACCCTTACCTCGAGAGCCATCACGAGTAGGACAGGTAAACCCTGCCGTTAGTGTTATCTTCTGCACCTTCCCCTCGGGGAAATAACGCTTTAGAAACTCACTAAAATCAAGCCAAGAACTACGCATCTGTTTTTACTTTTTTCTTACCAACCTCGGAGTAAATCCACTCCTCTTTTTCAAAAATATTTTGACGAAAACCTGCCATTATATCCTCTGCCTCTTGAGGCAAAACGAACTCTTCGAGAGTATCATACTCACTCTTAATAGAATTAATAATCAAGTTTCTAAAATCATCTACAGAGCTAATATCATCTCTACCTAGAGCTTCTCGAATATTGCACACCTTAGAACGCACCGAAGCCACACGAGAAGTAAAGCCGTCCTCTTCCTTTACAGATAAACAACGCTCTAGCTTATCTAAGTCTGTATCAAAGAGCAAAGATAGATGATAGAGCATTCTACCACGACGCATTGCCTCTGCCGAGCCTCCGACTTTCAAACCATTGTAACGTAGATCTCCTCTAGGAGAAAGCACCAAATCGAGTCCTTGCTCCCCCATTGCCCGAATAATAGGCTGAGGAAAAGCTTTCAAATCGAAACTCTCTCCTTGACGCTCTGCATTCTTGATACAAGTATAGTTTAGATTTCCCAAGTCGTGAAAGACCGTCCCCCCCCCAGACTTCCGTCTAAGGAGAGCAATCTGCTCTTCTGCCAGATAGTCCAAATCACACTCTGCTTGAGCATATTGATAACGCCCCATAAAAATAGATGGACGATTGACCCAAAAGAAATAAATCGTATCAATATCCCTTCGTTCATTATAGAGATAATACTCTAATGAAATATTGTAATAAGGATCGTTAGACTCCGAAATATAATAATAAGCTTTTTGCTCTTTCTGCTTTTGCACTGCTATTTTATTTAAGGACTTGATAAATCAATGCTTCAGCTTTACGCTTAGGGACGTAATGACGCCCATCTTCATCTCGGTAGTAAGCAATTGAATTACTCCCCTCCTCCAAGTCGGTAATAACAACCTCCTCTTTAGGCGAACCAATGGCTACAATGCTTAATACCTCAAAGTCTGCTCCTAAGCTCAGCAAGTCTTTGACCTCCTTCTGAGCAAAAGCTAAGATAATGCAAGAGCCAAAGCCAGCTTCACAAGCTTGTAAGGTCAAAGCCTCGAGCTGTAGTCCCTCATCAAAGCGAGCTTTCGGCGAGAGGGTCTTATCCAAAAGTTGAATAATATAAGCCGTTGGTTCTTCATCTCTCTGAGGTCCTGACCAATCTTTCAGATAACCAGCCCAGCCAACCTGAGCACATAGTCTATGGCATAGCTCCTGCTCCGTAATAATCATATACTTCAGAGGCTGAGCATTACGAGCTGAAGCAGTAAAACGTAAGTTTGCAACCCACTTTTCTAATTCATTGACACTAGGCTTTGGACTCTGTTCAAAGCGTCTTATCGATCTATTGCGTTTTAAGAGATTTTCAATCATTAGTTCCTTTGTTTATCTGGATAAATCAAATACTTCTTTCGCATTTGCTTATATAGCTCAAGGTCTTTCTGCCATTTACTACGAATAACCTCTTCACTTAGCCCCTGCTCCAGCTGATAGAACATTCTTTTATTTCCGACAAGGAGCTCAAATGTCCGTCTATCTTTAATAAGTCTTAGCCCTCTCTTCTTAGCTAATTTATGGTAATAAATTAACCATTTAAGCGAAAGACTTCGTTCAGGAAGACTATCAGGACTGCTCAAGTCAATACCATAACAGTGTTTCCCTTTTAGCTTAGGATTTAGTGCCTGCCCTTTAATACGACGAGGACGAAACTGATACTTACCAAAAGCCTTGTTTGGATACCCCAAAACCTTAAAAGGCTTATCTGTACCACGTCCAAGACTCATTATCGTTGGTTCAAAAAGACAGATAGTTGGATACAAACGGACAGCTTGCATATCTCGAAGGTTAGGACTTGGTTCAATAGGCAAATCATAAGCTTGTCCGTGCCTCCACCCTTGGATAGGAATAATACTCAAATCACAAACTTTTCCATTACGCAACCACGCTTCTCCGTTAATCATCAAAGCAAGTTCACCAACTGTCAATCCGTGTAATAAGGGAATTTTATGCAAACTAATGAAGGACCTACAGCCTTCTTCTCGCATAGGGCCATCGACAAAGTCATTAGGATTAGGACGGTCACAGATAATAAGCTTTTTACCCTCCTCGGCAACAGCTTCCATAACATAGTGCATAGAGCTGATATAGGTATAGAAGCGAGTACCAACATCTTGCAAATCAAAAATTACGACGTCTACATTCTGTAAATCCTTTGACTTAGGACGTTTATTACGCCCATATAGACTAATAATAGGAAGTCCCGTTTTGCTATCTCGTCCGTCTTTGACATACTTACCAGCGTCCACCGAACCACGAAATCCGTGTTCAGGCACAAATATCTTCTTGATATCAACCCCTAGCGTAAAGAGCGTATCAACTAAATTAGTTTTACACTCCCCAATAATAGAGGTCTGATTTGCCATAACAGCCACCTTCTGCCCCTCCAAGAGAGGTAAAAGGAGGTCTAAGCGTTCTGCCCCAACCCGAACTTGTGCAGATAAAGGAAGAGAAACAAGAATACTCGAGATAATGATTAGTAAGAAGTTCCAGCTCCTCACCCTTATTTTATTCATAAACTTTGTCAACTAAAAACATAAAAGTGTTCTATACAAAGATAAGCTAAAAAATCACTTGTACCCTAAAGAAGTTTATAATCAACAAGTATTTACTATAGTCTTTCGGAGTTTATACTAATTGCTCCGAAGAGAATCAAGAGTTTGTCAGCCATTCTCCCTTTGGAGGGAGTACCCCGAGGCGAAGCCGAGGGGGGAGGGAGGTGATAAGAGAATAAAGAATTAATAATTATCCGAGTTAGCTAACTCAAAATTCACAACTCACAACTTCTAAAGATGAAGCCTCTGCCTTTCAACTAAAAGGGCAAAGTAAGAGGAAATTCCTCCCTTGGCGGAAGATGTCAGTGAGCGGTCGTTGAGCTTGTCGAATTCTAAGTTAAAAGCAAATAATTTGGGGTTAAATTTAGAGATTTTAGAAAAAAACTTTTCAATACTATAATATTTGCAG